>Ga0209648_10004494_pt1 | contig 11854 bp, 11 predicted proteins | sample GraSoi2013_115cm_FD_185830 | JGI IMG/M metagenome (GOLD analysis project Ga0209648, IMG submission 185830) | Grasslands soil microbial communities from the Angelo Coastal Reserve, California, USA - Sample 9_17_2013_115cm (SPAdes) (version 2) | ecosystem: Environmental > Terrestrial > Soil >...
GAATGAAGCGCGCGCCACGCTCGCGAAACTGCGCAAGACGATCAAAGCGGCGGCGCCGATGGCTTCTGAAGTAATCAGCTACCAGATGCCCATGTACAAACATCACGGCATGGTGGTTGGCTTTGCAGCGTTCAAGGACCATTGCAGTATTTTTCCCGGCTCGGCCGTTATGGACGCGTACAAGGAGGAACTCAAACATTACGACACGTCCAAAGGCACTATCCGTTTCCCGGCAAACAAGCCGCTTCCCGCGGCGCTCGTAAAGAAGCTCGTTAAGGCGCGAATCGCTGAGAACGAGGCACGCGCGAACCGGAAGAAGTAGCGTGCACGCTGTCGGGGCATTAGCCCGACCGTTAAGGAGGGCTCACAACTGATGGACCGCGGACAGCAGAATAGGTTTGCCGCATAGTGGTGCAGTTTGAGTTACCTTCGCTTCTCATTAGCACTGCGGCTTTAGCCCGGTGACCATTGTCCGAGAACGAGAATGGAAACCGTTTAGAACGGTTTCCGGCTTTCATACGGTCTTTTTCCACCGGGCTAAAGCCGCGGTGCTAATCAGAGCACGAAGGAGACTTGCACGAGTACGGTTTGCCGAACAAACTGGCGGGACCCTTGCACCTTGGCGTATGCTCTTCGAAACCGCTGCTGAATACGAGAAGGTAAAGACTTACGCCGTCGAAGCAAGAGCAGAACTTTGATCGTCTCGCCGCCCAACTGGTTAAGATGTGAGCCGTCCTGACAAGTTGGAAGCCTGGACTAAGGAGAAGAACCCCTATGATTAAGAAGATTCTGATTGGTCTCGCCGTCGTTCTGGTCGTGCTGGTCGTCGTCATTGCGCTCCAGCCGTCTCATTATCGGGTCGAGCGCTCAGCCACGATGAACGCGCCCGCGGCCGTGGTCTTTGCGCAGGTAAATGATTTTCACAAGTGGAACGCCTGGTCGCCCTGGGCGAAAATCGATCCAGCGATGAAGCAGACGTTCGAAGGCGCACCGGCGGGAACCGGCGCGGTCTACGCCTGGGCTGGCAACAAAGATGTCGGTGAGGGACGTATGACGATTACCGACAGCCATCCCAACGATTTGATCAAGGTCAAGCTTGAATTCATCAAGCCTTTCGCCGCCACCAACGCCACCGACTTCACCTTTAAGCCCCAGGGCAATCAGACCGCTGTAACCTGGACCATGTCCGGCGACAACAACTTCATAGGGAAGGCGTTCAGCCTCTTTATGAACATGGACAAAATGATCGGCGGCGATTTTGAGAAGGGCCTGGCGCAAATGAAATCAGTGGCCGAAGCAGCACCAAAGCAGTAGCACTGGAATTTTTAGTCGTTCCGGAATTGGGACGCGCGGTACTCTCTCTGTCGGAAATTCTCTGCGTCCCGTCTGCGCACTCGGCGTCTCTGCGTTGAATGTCTTTGAAGTCGCTTCACCGCTAAAACGCAAAGGTCGCGGAGATTCCGCAGAGAAGAAACAAGTCACAAGCCACGAAGGAGACCGATGATGAACATTGTGTTGTGGATCATTCAGGTATTACTGGCGCTACTCTTTCTGTTCGCCGGTGGAATGAAGCTGGTCCTGCCGATCGACGTACTGACCTCAATGGGCCCGCCGAATCAGGTGCAATTGGCCAGGTTTGTTTTTAAAGTTCATCGGCGGGTGCGAAGCGCTCGGCGCACTCGGTCTAATCCTGCCCGGACTCTTCCGGGTTAAGACCTGGCTGACACCTCTGGCCGCCGCCGGGCTGGTGATCATCATGATCGGCGCCGTGGCAGTTTCATTGAAGCTCGGCATCGGAGCAGCGCTGTTCCCATTCGTAGTGGGACTCCTTCTGGCGTTCGTCGCTTACCGCCGCTGGCGTCTGACGCCGCTCAGCCACAGGTAAACACGGATTCACGGCGGCTTAGACAAAGCAAACGTACGTTCCCCCAAATTGATAGGCAGTCTCCTATCTTTGTTGCTCATGTTGAGCTAATCCGTGTTCATCTGTGAGTTGTTCGTGAATCCGCGCTTAGCCGCGGCTGATTCCAATGATCGTACACCTCATTGACGGCACCTACGAACTGTTTCGTCACTTCTACGGCATCCGGCGCTTTAGGAAAACCGATCCGCCATTTGGCGCCGTGTCCGGCGTCCTGCACATGGTCGCGAAGATGATCGAGGACGACGCGACGCATATCGGCGTCGCTACCGATCACGTCATAGAATCCTTCCGCAACGGTCTCTGGCCCGGCTACAAAACCGGCGCCGGCATCGAACGGGTTCTGCGCGCGCAGTTCACTCCGTTGGAAGAAGCACTGGCCGCGATGGGCGTAGTAGTGTGGCCGATGATTGAGTTGGAGGCTGACGATGCGCTTGCCTCTGCGGCTCATCTTGCGGCGAAGGAAAAGCGTGTGCAGAAAGTTTGCATCTGGACGCCGGACAAAGACCTCGCGCAATGCGTCGTCGGTGAGCGCGTGGTGCAAATCGATCGCAGAAGGGACGTGATTCGGGATGAGGAGGGTGTACGCGCCAAGTTCGGGGTGGCGCCTGAGTTCATCGCTGACTACCTCGCGCTGGTCGGTGACGCTGCCGATGGCTATCCCGGGATTCCGGGCCTGGGAGCAAAGACGGCCGCGACACTCATCAACCGGCACGGCCACATCGAACACTTCCCGGCCGGGGTCCTCAAAAAAGAGAATGTCGCGCCCGCGTTGCTCTTCAAGCAGCTCGCGACCCTGCGGATTGACGCACCACTCTTCAAGAATGTGGATGAGTTGCGCTGGCGGGGCCCGACACCAGCGTTTGCGGCGTTCGCTAAAAAGATTGGCGACGAGCGATTGGCAACCCGAGTGAAGAAATTGCAGAACCGGGAACGTTCGTGACCGCGTGTTGAACTAAACGTTGAAGACCAGTCCGTGGCAGACTTTTTCACAAACTTCCGGCCGCCCGCTTCTGAACCGGCGATTTGAGAACGTAACGATCGCTTATTTGCAACACAACTCAAGAGAGATTCGGTAAGAATTATGAGTTTCGTTTCCCTGTGTCCTGGCATCGGGCTAATCCTCTCCCCAAAACCGACGGAGAAAAACCCGGAGTGCCGTGGTGCATTCCTACCAAATACTGAAGGAGATGATAAATGAGCATTATAGCAATCAATAGATTTCGTCCATTGACTCTGGTATGCGGCCTGCTGGTTCTGGCGATAGCGGCCTCTGCCCAGGTCTCAACCAACCAAACACCCAATAGCCAGAATGTAAGTCTGCGGTCCGTTCCGAGTGGATCAAAGATGAAATTCCAGGGTGTCGTCATTTCACGCGACGCCGATACTTTCACCATCCGCGACCGGAGCCGTGCGGATTATCAGGTTCTGATATCCGACAACACCAGCATCAAGACTAATGGAGGCTTTCTTCGCAGCGGTAAGAAATACCCCGTCACCGATATTCTGCGGGGCCTGATTGTCGAGGTCGAGGGACGCGGCAATTCGCAGGGGCAGCTCGTGGCAGACAAGATTCGATTCAACGAGTCAGACATGAGGGCCGCGATCACCTCTGACACGCGCGTCGGCCCGGTCGAGGAAAACCAACAGCGCATTACCGGTCAGATGGATGAACTCTACGCCATCGCCGCCGAAGCCCGACAGCAGGTAACCGCGGTGAACAACCGTGTGGACGCCCTCGACGATTACGACGTGAAGGAAAACGTCGCCGTAACTTTCAGAGTAAACAGCGCGGTGCTTTCACCTGAAGCCAAAAGCCAACTTGATGAGTTCGCTGCCAAAGTCGCAAACGCGAAGGCGTATACGATCGAGGTTTCCGGACACACGGATTCAACTGGCAGTGAAGCAAAGAATTTCCGGCTGAGCCGTGCACGCGCGGAAGCAGTGGTTCAATACCTGGCGGTAAATCATAAGATTCCGCTCAGACGTTTTGTGACCCCGATGGGTTACGGCAAGACCGAAGCTGTCGCCGACAACAGTACCGCCAGCGGACGCGCACAGAATCGACGCGTCGAAGTGAAGATGCTTCTCAATCGGGGCCTGAACCCGACGACATCCCGGACCCAGCCATAGGCTGCGGTTGGTATGGCCCTGGTGAGAAGACGTCGCTGTGGTTCTCTGTGCAAACTCTGTGTCTCTTTGGTGAATGTTTTCCCGGCAGTCTCACCACAGAGGCACAGAGGACCACAGAGTCCGCCAGACACCTTTAGCGGGCCTTAGATACAGAACCGGGAGCGATAGCGACCGGGTCATAGACTAACCTGAGTGGTGGCATCCCCTCGCTACCGCTTGGGGTTCTGTACCGCGCCGCTGTTTCTTGTTTGGTCTGATCCGCCCTCATCCGTGGCTGATTGCGGCCTCCCTTCTCTGTTTGCAAGCGACAACGCGCATGACGCGTCCGTTGCGCTAAATAAAAATACTTTTCGATTGAATCACGGCGTCTGCGCCGATAGAATCCATTTCATGCCCAGTCGCAGACAGTTTCTGGCAGGCGCCGCAAGTCTTTCTATTTCGGTTCTGCTCCCCCGTTCCGGGATTAGTCAGGAAAAGAAACCCACACGCGTAAAACTGCTCGGCACAAAGGGCGGTCCGCGCGTGGGCGAGTCGGGCCGCAGCAATCCCTCGACGCTGATCCAAATCAACGATGTTCCCTACGTTGTTGATTGCGGCTATGGAACTACGCGGCAGTTGCTGGCCGCCGGGATTCCGCTTAACAGATTGCGCTACATCTTCATTACGCATCACCATTCGGATCACAATCTTGAGTACGGCCCCTTGTTCTACAACGCGTGGATTACCGGCCTGCCCGTCCACGTCGACGCTTATGGACCTGCCGGCCTTCGCAAGATGACCCAGGATTTTTTCAGTTACCAAAAGTTTGATATCGAAACGCGCATCCCGGACGAGGGCCGGGAAGATCCACGCAAGTTGATCTTCGTTCACGAGTTCAATCGCCCTGGCGTCGTAATGCAAAATGATGACGTGAAGGTCAGCAGTTTTCTCGTGCGCCATCCGCCGATCAGACAGTCTTATGCGTATCGCTTCGACGCCAAAGATCGCTCGGTCGTAATCTCCGGCGACACCGCTTATCTGCCTGAGCTGGCCGAATTCGCCAAAGGCGCGGACGTGCTGGTGCACGAAGTGATGTACCTGCCGGGTGTCGAAGCACTGCTCAAGCGTCTGCCAAATGCCAAAAGGCTGCGCGAGCATTTAATGGCCGCGCACACACTGCCCGAGGATGTTGGCAGGATCGCCGAACGCGCGGGAGTAAAAACTCTTGTGCTTTCGCACTTCGTTCCCGGCGACGATCCATCTATTACTGATGAACAGTGGTCCGAAGGCGTGCGCAAATACTTCAAAGGTCGCATCATCGTGGGGAAAGATCTGATGGAGATCTAGGATTTCCTGCTGGGAGCGCGGACGTCCCCGTCCGCCTGAGCGCGCAGCGCGAACAATACTTCGGAGCACGAAGGGCTGATAGATGGTGCCCAATGCGAGGCCAACTGGAAGTGCTTTTGCCGCAACCCGAAATTGACTACTGCTATCTCAGCAACGGCTACATGTTTCCGCGCCGCGACGGGATAATTCTGGGCGGCACCTGGGACCACGGCGACTGGTCGCTCGCACGCAAGCTTGAACAGACCGCGGGAATTCTTGCGGCGCATGCAGAGATCATGAAGGGATTGAAGCAGTGAACGGCGTCCGTCGTGCAAGCGCGACACTCTGTTTTTCACCCCGTTCGGGGTGACATGTTTATAGACCGAGAGCGTAATAAATTTATGGCTCCGTTCGGAGGAGCGGGATCAGTTTGGGTGTAATCTCGTTGATTCCCGCTCCTCCGAACGGAGTAGTTAAGAAGGTCCTCTCTGTTCTATAAACATTTCACTCCTCCGGAGTGAGGTTCCCGTTGGAAAATGATTTCGGGCCGTTTGCCCCTAGCCCTTCTTCTCGCCACAGCCACCCATTGCGAAGCATTCGGCATCTCTCAAGCTGTAGCGCGTGTCAGAAACCCGACCGTCAGGGAGGGCATCGTAATCCAAGGGGCCCTGACGGTCGGGCTTCTGACACGCAATGCTAACCGCAAAAGGAAATTTCAAATGCTGCGACTCATCTTCCGCGCGAGCTGTATTGCCTTTCTTCTAGTCTTTAGTCTTCCGTCATGTCGGGCCCAGACACGTCCGCCTACACTTTCGAATTGCCGTCCCACACCGCCTTTGCCCCCAAATCCGAAACCCGGTGTTGGTGGTTTGAGTCTTACTCGGGACGGCAAGACCCTCGTCGTTGCCGCGGGCGACGGCAAGATCAGATTTCTGGATATGGCCACCGGAGAAGTGCAAAGGACTCTAACCGCACACACAAACGTGGTCTACCGGGCGATCTTCAGCCCGGACGAAAAACTCCTCGCCTCTTCGAGCCGCGATCGCACCGCTAGAATCTGGGATGTCGCCTCGGGCCGAGAGCTTCATCAACTCGACGGCTTCCGCTGCTCGGTCAAAGCCGTCGCGTTTAGTCCCGATGGCCAGACGGTGGCCGCCTCAGGTAACGATGGAATGCTCAAGCTCTGGGACGTTAAGACTGGCGCCGAACTGAAGTCGCTCGTGCACATCAATTCGGCCGACATCGACATGTCAACGTATTCGTTTGTGTTCAGCCGTGATGGAAAGAAGATCTATGCGGGCAACGGCGACGGTACCATCAGCGAATGGGACGTTGGCTCGGGAAAGGAAGTCAGATTTTGGAAGGCGCACGATTACAGCGCCTTTAGGTTGCTGTTCAGTCCCGATTACCGTCTGATGGCGTCCTTCGGGGATTCGGTGGTGAAGCTCTGGGACACCACGACCTGGCGCGAAGTGCGAAGTCTGTCGATGCCCCGAACGGCGGGTGCTTCGCCTCGCTCAAGTACAATCGCTTTCAGCCACGATGGAAAGCTGATCGCCGCCAGTGACATAGGACTCGATCCAAAAAACAACTACGTGTACGTTCAGGCCATTGTGTGGAATGTACAAACCGGTGAGAAGCTCTTCACCATTGAAGGCCACAAGTGGGATATCGACGGGCTGGTTTTCACGCGGGACGATCGATTTCTGTTGACCGGCAGTGTCGACGCGACGATCAAGTTCTGGGACATGAAGACTGGACGCGAAGCGCGCACAGTCAGTTTGTTGCAGAGCACTTAAGTCATTTGGCAGACCTCATCTAAACCAGTATTCTTCGAGCGGAGGACACCCATGACAAAGAAGATCAAACCGGCCCTCGCATCGGAACGAATACTTTACCTGCATCGCTGGCTCTACTTCACTGCAGCTCTCGTTTTCGCGTTCGCGTTACCAGCTTCAGGCAGCTTTGAAGGGCAGACGCGGGCAGAAACAAGCCCTGCCCTTACAAATTCCTCGACTAAAAACGAGAGGAGCCAAACAGCAGAGTCCCGCTGGACGACGCTCGACGGCGCGCGCATACATTACGTGAACTATGGCAAGGGCAGCGAAGCGCTGGTCTTGATTCACGGATGGACGTGCAACCTGGATAACTGGCGCGACCAGTTTTCCGTCTTTGCGAAGCGGAATCGCGTGATTGCGATCGATCTTCCGGGTCACGGCCAGAGTGATAAACCACAAATTACCTACAGCATGGATCTGTTCGCGCGCGCGGTTGACGCTGTGATGCGCGATGCGAAGGTGAAGCGTGCAGTGTTAGTGGGCCACAGCATGGGAACACCGGTAGCCAGGCAGTTCTATCGCAAGTATCCGCAGAAGACGCTGGCGATTGTTATTGTTGACGGCTCGCTGCGGCCCTTTGCCGACAAGGTCATGATAGATCGTCTGATCGACGGTTTTCGCGGCGCTAACTATAAAGAGGCGGTAAGCCAAATGCTTACCGCCATAAGTCGGCCGAATCTGTCGACGGAAGCCCGTGAGCGAATCAAGGCTTCGTCATTGAATACGCCGCAGCACGTTATCGTGAGCGCGATGCAAGGCATGGCGGACCCTTCGATTTGGGGAGAAGACAAGATCAACGTTCCGGTGTTGGCAATCATGGCGAAGAACGCGTTCTACCCGCCCAACATTGAAGATTCGTTTCGCAAGATTGCGCCCCAAATTGAATTCCAAATGTGGGATGGCGTGGGCCATTTCATCATGATGGAGAAGCCGAAGGAATTTAACGCAGCCGTGCTTCAGTTTCTGGATAAGAACAAGTTGCTGAAGAAGTAGGCACGGAATAAGCCGGGGAAATCCGATATCCACAGATTACGCAGATTACACAGAACAGAATGGCACGCCGTAAGCACGCGCGGGACGCGAGGCTCTGACTGCTTACTCCTCTTGTTTTTTGATCCGTGGAATCTGCGTAATCTGCGGATGCTATCCTCTTATCGAAAACTGTTATCGTCTGCTGACGGTCCATAGAGTGCCGGGACTTTCGCGCCCATCAAACGCAGATAGACGGTCATCTGTCCGCGATGATGAGCCCAATGATTGATCGTGTCCTGAATCATCTCGTAGCGTGGCGCCTCCATCACCACCTGTCCCCGAGCCAGTAACTTCCAGTTCGTCTTCAGGTGCTCGTCGGTAGTCTGCTCGAATACTGAACGTGCGCCGGCGGCGGCTTTGTCGAGGGCCCCGATCCACTCCGCGCTCGTCTCCATGCGTTTCTGTTCCATCTTTGACTCACCTGGCGCCGGAGCCACGTCCAGTTCGTCCTGATTGATCTCCATGGTGATCCACATCGGAATTGTCGCCACCATGTTCGCCAGGTATCCGAAGATCATCGACTTCTCATGCGGCTTCCAGTCGTATTTGCCCTCAGGCGCCTGCTCCAGGGCGCGGCGCGAGCGCTCGACTTCACGATCCAATTCTGCAATTAGGAACTCTGTCAGTTTCATACTCGTCTCCTTGTCGTATCCGCAGATTACAAAAGATTATGCAGACAAGTTATAACGGCAAAAAGCAGGGAGCAAAGGGCGAAGAGCGTTGCAGAAGGCAGAGTCCCAAATGGGTCGCAGATTAACGCGGATTGGCGCGGATACGATCAAACCGGGAACGGAGAATGTTATGGCGGCTCGTTGACGGAGACTACGCGCGAGGCATGCCGGCCGGGAGGGTGAATTTGAAGGTGGTGCCGGGTCCGATGTTCGGCTCGGCCCAAAGCCGCCCGCCGTGTGCTTCGATGATCGAGCGGCAGATAGACAACCCCATGCCCAGGCTTGCGCTCTTGGTTGTGTGGAAGGCTTTGAAGACTCGATCCAGCTCGTGTGGTTTGATTCCCGTGCCCCGGTCGGTCACGGCCACTACGACTTCCCCGTTTTCTGCGCGATCTATTTTCAAAGTCAGCTCCAGGCTTCTGTCATTGATTCCGTTCATCGCTTCCATGCCGTTCATTACCAGGTTGAGCAGCACTTGTTCCAACTGCACTCGGTCGCCCAGGACTGAAGGCAGATCATCGGCGACCTCGGCTTGCAGGGTGATGTTTTTTTGCTGCGCTTCGTGGCCGACCAGAGAGAACACCTCACTGGCGAGCTCGTTCAGATTAAGCTTTATTCTTTGCGGCGGACTAATCTTTGCCAAAGCGCGAATGCGAGCGACGATCTCAACAGTGCGCCGCCCATCGCTGGAGATATTGGTGAGCGCTTCGCGTAGCTGTCCCAGATCCGGTTCATTTTCAGTGACGGCTACGAGACACTGATCGGCGTTATCAACGATCGCGGCGAGCGTCTGATTGACTTCCTGACCGATCGAAGCCGCCAGCTCGCGCATGCTGGTGACTTGGGCCGCATGCGCCAATTCCGCCTGAGTGCGACGCAAAACTTCCTGGGCCACCTGATGCTCAATCGCCATCGCGGCGATGTGCGTGGCCAGGTCCGTGAGACGCGCTTCGTCGCCGGTAGGCGTTTGCGGCTGGCGGTAATACATGGCAAATGAACCCAGAACTTTGCCGTGCGCCGACATGATCGGCGTCGACCAACAGGCGCGCAGCCCGCTGCCGGCGGCCAGATCGCGGTAATCCTCCCACAGCGGATCGGTAAAAATATCGGTGACGATCACGGGCTGGCCCCGATACATGGCCGTTCCGCACGAGCCGTTCTTCGGTCCGATCGGAGCGCCATCGATGGCCTTGACGAATTGCGCGGGGAGACTCGGCGCGGCGCCGTGACGGATGTGATTGCCATCACTGCTGAGTAGCAGAACAGAGCAGAGCATCTCTGGCGACTGTGCTTCGATCAGCAGCACCAGGCCGTTGAGGATTTCGCCCAGCGGCGCGTTGGCGGCAATCATTTCGAGGATCCGGCTTTGTCCGGCGCGGAAGCTCTCTTCATTCTTATTGGCGGTGATGTCACGACAAACGATGACGCCACCGAACGAGTCTCCTCCGGCGTCTTTCAAAGGTCGGCCGCTCACGCTGGCCCACAGTCCGTTGGGGGCCTTTGCGTGCTTAACGAACATCTCGACATCGTCGACCGTCTCGCCGCGAATCGCGCGCGCCAGCGGCAATTGATCGGCGGGGAAAAGCGTCACCTGATCGGATAAATACAGGCCGTACTGCTCAGACCATTTGTCGGCTCGGGCCGCGGTAGCTCCCGCGCCAAACATGCGTTCGGCCGCGGGATTGAAGACCAGGAGGTTTTCATTTTGATCGGCGACGATGACCGCCTCACCCATGTCTAAAATGGAGGCGAGGATTTTTGCCTGCTCCGTCTGCGAGATAACGTCCAGAGATGAAGCGCGGGGCAGCTCTCTCGTCTTCATAGCCGAGGTTTCCAGCTGCTCAGTTGGCCGTTCGGATTGATTCACATCGGGCATCTGAATTCTCCCATTTGTGTCGGTGGCTGCTATCTTACGCCTGGTTGCACAACCTGCGAAGCTGGTGACGCCTAAGACCTCGCAGTCTGACCAAAACCTGGGCCGGAGAAACCGCTCTCGAAAACTGAACAAGAAAATCGCAAGGCAGATCACGCGAGGTTGACGGCGCTTTTAAGTCTCCATTGAAACCTGCGAATCCGCCGATTGTATACGCTACGAACTGAGGCAGCGAAATCAAGCGCAGGATCGGAACAAGGCGCCTCAATTAAGCTCGGAGCCGGACCACACCAAAAAGGAAACAGTTTACAACTCTTGACATATTTTTACTTGCACTTGACATGAGGCAACACCTGCCGGCGTATCCTTGAGGCCTACTTCGTTTATCGATGTAACCAACGTGAAGGAGGATTGAACCATGAACTTCAGAGCCGTGATTGTGAGCATGGTGGTTGGCTTATCGTTGACGCCAATGAATGCTCTGGCGCGCACCAACTCTAACCTTCGAATTAACGCAGACGAGCGAGAGGAGATCGAAAAAGAGATTCTGCGTCTCGAAGAAGTGGGCAGGCAGAGAGTTCTTAAGGGCGATAGCAACTGGGACGACTTGATTGCCGAGGGCGCTTATATGATCGCTTTTGACGGGTCAGTCATCCTTTATCAGAAAGGGAAACAGCTCCCTTCACTGCCGGTGAAGTCTTTCAAAATGTCAGAGATGATTGCCAGGCTTTACGGCGAAGCGGTGGTAGTAACGGGCCTGGCTGAAGTTGAAAGTGAGACTGTGGATAAGAAGCCTTTCGCATTTAAGATGAGATTCCTGAACGTCTGGAAAAAGACGGAAGGCAGTTGGAAGATCGTTGTGTCCGAGCGAACAGGAGTCAGGCCGCCGGCGAAGTGAAACAAGACAGAAATATTTTCCAATGTCATCTTTGAGATTCAGCCTGCGGAGGAGTCTTTCGGAAAAGGACCTCTGCGCGTCTCTGCGTCGTCGCCGTCTCTGCGGTGAACTGTTTTTGCGCGCGACTTCATCGCAGAGGCGCAAAGCACGCGGAGATTAAGCCGAGAAAAACTTTTTCCAACA
>Ga0209648_10004495_pt1 | contig 11854 bp, 10 predicted proteins | sample GraSoi2013_115cm_FD_185830 | JGI IMG/M metagenome (GOLD analysis project Ga0209648, IMG submission 185830) | Grasslands soil microbial communities from the Angelo Coastal Reserve, California, USA - Sample 9_17_2013_115cm (SPAdes) (version 2) | ecosystem: Environmental > Terrestrial > Soil >...
CGCAGAAGATCAAGGCCGTGTGCGATCGCTACAGCGTTCCCCTGCCCGCGGCAGCCCTACAGTTCCCGCTGGCGCATCCCCGCGTGTGCACCGTCCTCCTCGGTATTCGAGCGATCGATGAGCTGGAAAAGAACCTGCGCTGGCTCGAGGTCTCGATCCCCAACGCGCTGTGGGCCGACCTCAAGCGCGAGGGCTTGCTGCGCGACAATGCGCCGACGCCGTCAAGCGCAAAGAGCGAGTCGCGACATTAAATGAAAGAAACCCCCTGGCGCGTCGACGCCCATCACCACTTCTGGGATCCCACACGAGTTACCTACCCATGGATGGTCGGAGAAGCCCTGGACCCGGTCAGGAGGCCGTTCACACCGGGTGACCTCGCACCCGAGCTCGCGGCACACAGCATCTCCGGGACCGTTCTCGTGCAGACGATCTCGAGCGAAGACGAGACCCGTGGGTTCCTCGAGCTCGCCGCACGCACGGATTTCGTTTGGGGCGTTATCGGATGGGTCGACCTGACGTCCGGCCAAGTGGGCGATCGCCTGGATGCGCTGATTGGCGGGGCGGGCGGCGACAGGCTCGTCGGCATCCGGCACCAGGTCCATGACGAAGCCGATCCCGACTGGTTGACCCAGGCCGATGTTCGGAAAGGGCTCGCCGCCGTGCAGGAGCGCGGACTCGTCTACGACTTGCTTGTGCGGGCTCGCGAGCTCCCGACCGCGATCGAAACGGTCCGGGCCCTCCCCGATCTCCAGTTCGTGCTCGACCACATCGCCAAGCCGCGCATCGCCGATGGGAAGGATCCCGAGTGGCGGCAGCGCATGCCCGCGCTCGCGGCGCTCCCGAACGTTGCCATAAAGCTGTCCGGAATGGTGACGGAGGCGAACTGGGCTTCCTGGACCGCGGCCGACCTCCGGCCGTTCGTCACGTCGGTCGTCGATTGGTTCGGTGCCGGGCGGCTGATGTTCGGCTCCGACTGGCCGGTCTGCTTGCTGGCAACGTCATACGACGGCGTCGTTAATGGCCTCAAGGAAGCCCTTGGGCCAATCTCTCCCGGCGATGCGGAGCGCATCTTCGGATTGAACGCCGTCAGCGTGTACCGCCTGCGCGCCCGTTGATCAGTGGCTGAAACGCTCGCCGCCTTTGTAACGGGGGCGGGGTCGGGCATCGGACGCGCCACAGCCCGGCGCCTCGCTCGAGACGGGTACACGAGCGCGTCTCCTCGACGACGGCCCACGCCTCGATCTCGACCCTGGCACCGAGCGGGAGCGCGGAGGTACGGGCGGCTCCAGACGCGCTGCGGACTCTCTTCGACGCGCAACCTGACTACGCCTGTGTCGAGCATCTCGCCCGGCTCCACTAGCACGTGTGGCCCCGATCTTATTGCCGCCAGTCGACGCTACTGCGGGTCGGCTAGACGCCGGACGAGCAGAGACTGACGCGGCCGGCGCGAGAAGCTTGCGCGACATGCCATCCCAGGGACCATTTCGAACGCAAACCGGCCGCGGCGGTCTTCAAAACCCGCTTGCGGGCGGTGCTGAGGCGTCCGGTGGGTTCGATTTCCGTCCATCCCCGCCAAATCCCGTGGCAGTGACAGCCGAGATGACAGAAAACAGCAGCGGACGTTTGTCTATCTCAGCGGACAGCTCCGGACATTGCCGACGGGACATTCGCCCTAACAACGCCTGGTAGCGTTTGGGCGGCTCCGTGAGGTTGGCTGGCTTGACCATTTCCAATCCTCCTGGTGGGCATCAATGTTCCGGGCGCAGTGGGGAACGGACTTAGCGATCAGGCGAGCAAGTCCGCACGGTGGTCGAAGCCGAGCGTCCACTGCACAGGATTTGCGGATCAAATGCGATTAATCAATCCAGGGACAATGAAGCTATTCCACCCGACTCGGCATGCGGCCGAGATTCTGCGGGACGGCTTTGGCGAGATGACTGGGACGTACCTGACTCCTACGGATTACAGCGGCGTATGGCTGTTCGATGTACCACTTGGCGACCAGATCGGTGACGACGACCTGGACGTGATACTCGAACTTGAAATACCCGAGGACGTTGTCGCCCCGTTTGAATGGTTCGTTGGCACGTCCTATCGCGAATTCTTGTTGCCAGCAAAGACCGTCAACCAGTACGGGCCCCCACGCGTCAGAGCCGAAATATCAAGCTAGTGCTCGTCGTGACGACAAGGGTCGCTCCTGACAGCACGGCGGTGAGGTCTATTGTGTCGGTGGGAATCGAGGGGGGTAAGGGGCCAGAACGCTCGGGTAGCATCGCGGCCCCGTCTGCCACTCGACGATCAATTTCGCACCGATCTTCCAGCACGCCCCTCGAGGTGGCCGCTGTCTTGATTGGTGGATGCTGAGTGTGGTCGTACAGCAACGCGGGTGATAAACGGTGGCATTTCTCGGTACGCAGCGGCACTCAGCGAATTCAGAACACCAGTTTTGAACGGGCCGCGGCGATCTGTTAACCGCAAGGTTCAGGGTTCGAGTCCCTGTCCCGGAGCCAAATTCGAATCCGAAATTGTGCGGACCGCTCGGGGTCGGGGGTTGTAGTGCAGCAACAGTGCAGCAACAGTGCAGCAACCGCCCGGTCATGTCACCAGAGTCTGTTGGGTCGTCCAGGTCCCAATTGACCAAGTCACGTAACCGACGGTGATCTGAGTCGTTCAGATTTCCGTGGAGTCCAACCGACCCGGCGAGCACCCAGCGGACGATGTTTATCGCGGTCCTCGATCGCCGTGGGTGCCCGTTTGGATTTGGGTCGTCGGCGCTCTTCTTTGCTGGGTTATCAGTCTGTTTGGTGCGATCTTCACCGCGGCCGATATCGCGGAACTGCCACAGCCGAATCAGGAGTTCTGGGTTGGGGCCGTGCACTGGTCCCCGTCGCTTCCAATCGTGGCCGCACTGTTGGCAGCTGCAGTAGTCGCTGTCGTTCGCCGAAGGCCGCGTGGCACCGTACTCGCGGCGGCGCACGGCCTCCTCTGGCCAAGTCTCGGTCTCATCTTCCTCTGGGTTCCCAAAGCCCCGTAGGCCAATTACGTCGGCGACCCTATATCTCCGGCTCTTGGAGGAGGGAGTTCATCCGCTCAGCGGCGTCGCGTCGAAGCTCTGGAATGACATGGGTGTACGTGTTCCATCGTGATTGCGATCTGAGAACGACCGAGCACTTCCATCACCACCCGTGCGGGTACTCCTTGAGCAAGCAAGAACGTGGCGCACGAATGCCTGAGGTCATGAAATCGACGCTGGAAGAGTCCGGCGCGTTCGAGAACTCGATGGAACTCATGGGTGACAAAAGTGCCGTCGAGGTGGTTTGGCGTCCTGGGCGCGTGAAGATGGGACCGAGCTCATTCCACGCAATGGCAGGAGGCCGTTCAACGAATTGCAGCTGACGGTGTGCGACCAGCGCCTGGGTGACAATCGGGGGCATGACGATCGTTCGACGGCTGTGAGCTGTCTTGGATTCAACCAACTCGAATTGCCCGTTAACGCGCTGGAGCTGTTTCGATACCCTCAGATATCCCATTTCAAGGTCGACGTCCTGCCAGCGCAAGCCAAGAGCTTCACCTTGTCGCAGACCGATGGCAAGAGAGACCGTGTATAGCGCCTCCAATCGATGTCCTCGGACTGCAGACAGGAACCTTAGGGCTTCGACGGGTGTGAATGGAGCGATCTCAAATCGTTGGACGCGAGGGCCATCAACGAGGGCGGCAGCGTTCCTCGACACCAGCCCCCGGCGCACAGCCTGATTGAGCGCAGTCCGCAGTGTTCCTCGCAGATATCGGAGACTCTTGGGCGACAGGTCGGCATGGCAGAAGCTTGGTTTGCCAGTGGTAGGGCAACTCGGTCGTACAGCAACGCCGGTGGCAAACGGTGACATCGGCGGCACTGAGCGCTACTGTGGAAATTCGGATCGCCATTCCTGAACTGCTCGCAGCGATCTGTTAACCGCAAAGTTCAGGGTCGAGACGTTTGGGGTTCGATTGCAAACCTCTGTAACGCCGCGGCGGAGATCCAAGGATCAGTGGCGATATAGCCGTCCAAGAAACACTCCGGAGTGACGGCCACCTCGAGTCGGTAACCCCCTCATTTCTTCAAACAGGGCCATCAGGGTGGCTTGGCTTCAAGGGCCCCTTTTACATCTCAGGGTCTACTTGTCATCGGTGTCCCGGGCCTTGCGCTTTGTGGAAGTCTTCTTAGGCGAGCTCTCACGTTTCCGGTCGTCTTCGCGTTTCGCTTTTGCATCTCGATCCTTGTCAGGGCGGTCGCGTCTTCGCCGTTCGTCGTCGTCGTCCCGATCATGTGGCCGTGGCTTTCCCCGACCGCCTCCGGACGGCTTGGGCCCGACGATCACCACCGCAGGTCGGTCTTGTTGACGAATCGTTGCCGACGGCATGTCCTTGCCTGGCTTCCAGACGACAATCTGCGTGTAAGAACCGTCGCCGTTATCCGTCAGCCCGCCGTCGATCTTGCTCCCGGGGGCGCCACCCGTCTCGAGGCTGCCGCCTCGCCCAGGGCCGAGGTAGTTTCCCCACTTGTCGCGCGGGGTGATCGTGACCTCGACCCGACGCCTTCGACCCGGCAATCCGCCTATGTCCTTCGTCGTTACGGATGTCGTCGACGGATCCACCCCGACGGCGACGTAAGTCGACCAGGTTGTCTCTCGTTTGGCGACACATGCGGTGCCGTAGGTCGCGCGAGCATGGAAGGTGTAGTTGCCTTCGTGGCGGGCGAGGTCTGGAATCGGCAGCCCATGGATGCCGTCCGGCTCGATGCCGCCATCGTCATGTGCGCCGTCGTCGAACAGGGTGACGGTGCTGGGTGCAACAGGGACAAGGGCGCTTCCGTGAGCCTGTTCGAGCGCGATCAGGGTGCTGGCCCGCTGGTCGAGCGGGTCGCCACCGAGGCTGGTAGGAGCGATGAGCGGGTTCCCCATCAGGATGTTGCCGGTTCCATTCGTCGGGGCTGAGATCTCCACTGTGATGGTGCCGTCAACGCGTCCGCCGTTGGGATTGCGGAGGAACACCTTTGGGTTGATGACGTCCCCGGTGTAGACGAGCGGCTGGAGGACGGGGCTTATCGCCGGGCCACCGTCCACCAGCACCGTCAGGAAATAACGCTCCTCGGGCGCTGGGCCAGGGAACTCGCCACCTCCCCTCGGACGGAAGACGACTACTTTCCAGGTGCCGTCTTGCTCGCCAGCAAAAGGCAGGGGAACGCGCATGTGTGACCATGTGTCACCGCTCTCCGTGATGATCCCCGGAGTGGTCCTGTCGATCGTGATGCCGCCGGGCCCAATGACGCGCATGAACAGCGTGGAGTTCGGATTCACCCAACCGAGCACCACAGTGAGCATCGTCTCACCGCACACTTGAACCTCGACCGGGGCAGCCGCATATGCACCCGCCGGGAAGACATACTCAGGGTCGAGGTTAGTTCCCAGGTCGAAGATGCGCCCGAATGAGAGGGCAAAGAACTTCTTCAGGGCGAGGCCTTCGTCGGCGCGTGTGTAGATGCCGCCGTGATTCCGGGCCAGCGTGGTTAGCCGGGGGCCGTCGACGCTGGCGTCAGTTCCGAAACCCACAATGCTCAACCGGGTGAGACCGTTGGGGTCGGCGCTCTGGAGGGCGGGCTCAACGTTGATGATCCACTCAGGAGTGTTCTCCAGGCCGTCCGTCATAAGCAGGATGGCTCGCGTGTTTGTCGTGGGAGATGGCATCGGAAATTGGCCCAGGGCGGTGCGCAGGCCACTGCCGATCGTTGTGGAACCCCCCGGTGTGATTCCTCCAACCAAGCCGGCCGTTGCCGGGGGGATTGGGCCGATCAGGTCCATCTTGGTCGACGTCCCAATCCCAACTCCTGCCAGCGCGTAGTCGCTGCTCGGTTTGGTGCTGAACGACACCAATCCAACGCGGTGTGTGTGGTCGGTCCGCAGCAGGCTGACAAATAGAGCGGCGGCGCGGCGCGCTTCCTCGATCTTGGTGGCCGCACCGGCGAAGCCCGGTAGGCTCATGCTCCCGGAGCGATCGAACACAAGTACGACGTCAATGTCCCGAACGGGCGGAGGCTCGGTGGTGAAGTCATTCCAAATGGACGTGATGCTTTGACCACCATCGAATCGGCTCAGGTTCGCGACGATCCGACCCAGGGCGTCGAAGACCGACGACCCCGAGGACCCGTGGTCCACGCTGCAGCTGAACCCCACGAGTGGCGGGGCATCGCTCAAGATTTCGCACGTTCCGTCTAGCGGGTAGCGCGAGACCTTCTTCGGCGTACCCCGCCGCTGATGCACGATAAACAGTGGCTCGTCGATGATCAGCGGTGCCGAGGATGGACGACTCGCTATCGGAGATCTACCAATGCCGCCCGCGGGTGTCTCGATCTGAAGGATCGAGTAGTCGACCACCGGCCTCGAGTCACCGGGCAGCCGCGTATAGCCGGTGCGGACCAGACGCTTCATTTTGTAGAACTGCGGGTTGTAAGGGACCGGGCGGGCACCGCCGCACTTTGTCTCCCAATCGAATGTGATCCAACCGGTCTTCACATCCTCGTCGGTGTCGATGCAATGGCCGGCTGTGATGACCAGGTCGGGTGCGATCAAAGTTGCCGTGCAGCTCGAAAGCCTCACCGGAGGGGTGCCGTCTTCGGGCCACGCGACTTCGTCTTTCCCAACGTTGTCGATATGAACGTACATGCCAACGCTGCGGGCGGTCTGCCGGACGACGGCATCCGAGACGCAGTCAGCAATCACCCAGCTGGGGGCGCTGTGGCCTGAGGTGACCGATTGTGAGGAGAAATACAAAGGTTCGATGTACGGCGAGTCAATAAGGAACACATCGGCATTCGTGTTCCGATAGCCAACGGCATTAGTGGCGTCCCCTCGCGCCGCTTCGCCTCTACCGTATTTGTCTAGCGTGACCCGTCCGGTAGATCCCGGCGCGGCAATGTAGTGCCACGTTACTGCAGTGTCGCCCCGGATCGGACGGCTCCAGAAGTCAGGTCCCCAAGCGGACGTGTAAACGTCGGTGTCGTATCCGAGGTCCACGACGACTTGGTCGGCCGGGCCGATCTGGGAGCCCTCGAAGTGGAGCATCACGAACAGCGCCAGTGGATCAATGGCGAAGCTGTGATCCCATCGATTGATACCGCTGGGTGGCGTGGCCGAACCCGGTCCGGTTGTGATCGGAACTGGTACCGCGAGAACAGATCCCAGCCTATGCATCAGACTTGGCTTCCATCAGTTCACGATGCCGCGCACGTAGATCGCCGTCTGCACTTTCCTTCCTCCGGTCCGGCTCGCGCGTTGCGCAAGCTCGAGGATCAGACTAGAGGTCGGGAGCCAGCCTCAAAAGGTGGGAAATACCTGAACAGGGTTGGCATCGCTACCTGATTTCAGGCGCCTTCCCGACGAAGGGTTGCCGATCACCAAGCCCACCGCTGGCATGACCAGAATGATGTTCACTCTCCCTCCACAGGAGTACCTCACGAGATGGCAGCAGAAGGCAACTCCGCATGATTGCTTCGCCGTGCTCAGGCTCTTCATCATCGCGGGTTCGGGGTCCGCGGCACCTTGGACTCAGTGTCGGCACCACGACACCCAACGTGAAACCAGGCAGGGCACACGAGTTCGAGGCAAACCCCGTGCAGCAACGCCGGTGTCAAACGGTGGTAATTGGTGACACTTAGCGGCACTCCATGAATTCGAATTCCAATTTCTGAACGGGCTTCAGCGATCTGTTTAACCGCAAGGTTCAGGGTTCGAGTCCCTGTCCCGGAGCCAGCTTTCGAATACGAAAATGGGCTTTGGCGTTAGGAGCAGTGCGCTCGCTGAGGGAGCTTACGGCGATCTTACGGCAGTTAATTGCCGTACGGCCCCTTACGCTTTCAGCGATGCGCGCGCCGTGGACGGCTGTGTCGGCAGCGCTTGTGCTTGGCGCGTTCCTCGTAGCGGGACTCTGGCTCGCGTGGGTCGCAAGTCAACGAACTGGTCAGACCATCGAGCCGGGATGGCAAGCATTTCGGTACGGGTCGGCGCTGCTCGCAGCCCTGCTCCTTGCACTCACGGCGTTCCTCGTCACACGATTCACGTCCCTGGTCAATAGCTCGGCTCGATTTGCGATCGGGGTCGTGGCTGGTCTCGAGGTCATTCTGTTTGGCGTTGTCTGGTTCAGCCTGGTGGTCATGCCTTTCTCTCCCTAGCTCCGACTCGTGGGGGCTCGCCTCTCTCGCGAGCGATGACAGCCAATGACAGCCAAGAGCGTGGATCGGTCGTGTGATTGGTACGCTTGGAGTCGCGCCCCCACCGCACCGGTCGGTGCCCGCAGCCCGTCCCTGGGATCAGAGGACCCCGATCGCGTGCCAGTACGGCACGCTGATCAGAAGGGCGAGAATCGCGAGGCCGGTGATAACCACGCCGACGGCGATCGCCTGCCGGTTGGAGTACATCTCGCCTTCGGTTAGTTGGCGCACCAAGCGTAGGACCTCGTACTGCTTCGGCAGCACCCATGTCAGCACGGCCACGGAGCACACAAACCCGACGACCCAAGCGCTCAGGCCGAGCCGCGGGGCGGCCGGCACGAGTGTGACAATCAACATGAAGCTGGCGGGGACCATCGGGAGGACGAGTCGCACAGTGACAACGAACAGGGCGAGCGCCAAGACGACGAGCGCTGGGTTGGCGAGCGACGATGCTACGGGAGCGATCATGTTCGAGATCCAGTGGTCCACTCCGCCCACCCGGAGCACCGCTCCCGAGCTGACCAGGACTCCGAACAGGACGAGTGTTGCCCAGTCGATCCCAGATCGAAACGCCGCGCGGTCCAGTGCACCGCCGCCGATCGCCACGAGCAACGCAGAGAGAGCGATGACGGCGATGTCGAGATGAAAGGCCTGCTGCACCAGAAGTCCGAGAACGAACACACCGAGCGCAGCGAGCGAGGCAATCTCCCGACGGGAAAGGCGGCCTAGCGAGCGCTCCTGGCTCTGGCGCACAGCGCGGCTGACGTGCGCGCTTCTGTGTGGCTCGAGGAGGAGTGCCACGCCGGCAAATCCGGCAAGCAGCAGAAGACCTGTCGGGGCTGCTGCGACAAGCCATCCGATCCAGGTGAAGTGGAGCCGGGCCGAGGCCGGCAGCAGCCCGAGGATCAGGAAGTTCGTCACCACTCCGGTCAGGAACACCGGGCCGAGTAGGGTGTTGCCGAGGATTCCCGCGAACGCCAGCGATGCGCTGCCCCTGCTCCCCTTTGCGTATCCCAGCGCCGCTGAAAGTTCTCGTGCTACCGGAGCGACCGTAGCGACGCGACCAAACACAGCTGGCACGATGGGAGTGAGGACGACCCCGCTCAGCAGGAGGGCCATTACCTGCCCCCGATGGCTTGCGGGGAACACTCGCAGGAGCATCAACGCGGCGCGAAATAGCAAACCTGACGAAGCCATCGCCGCGCTGACGCCGAGGGCGGCGACAGCGGTGATCCAGGCCGAGCTGGTGAATCCTGTGAACGCGAGGGCGGGCGACGCAAGTCCGGTGATCGACCACGCCACGACAAGGGCAAGCGCCACCGCGAAATCTGGCACCGGCTCAATGAGCCAGGCGATCGCGCCGCCGGCCATCACAGCCACGATGTGCCAGCCAACGACGCTGAGGCCGGCCGGGGCCGGAAGAAACCAGAGCCCCGCGGCCACTGCGATGGAGGCGGCGATCGATGCCGTCCGCGTGATCATCGAGCGGTACGGTGGGGGTGGAGCCGCCATCGGGTGCGAGCGCTCCTCCGCGAGCTGAGGCGCACCCACCCTGGTGCGGTCGCGCTGGTCGATCGCGCTGGCGAGCGACCGGGCCATTTCGAGGCCAAGTGCAGGTCTATCGCGCAGCAGTCGCTCAAAAGCGCCGCGAGGAATTCGCCACACCTGGACCTGAGTCAGCGCCCGTACGCTGGCGGTTCGGTGCTGTAGAAGCAAGCCAAAATCGCCGAATGTCGCCGGCGCCGTGATGGAGTTCACGACCCGATCAGAACCATCGGCGCGGACGGAAACCTCAACCGTTCCCCGTCCGAGCAGGTAAAGCGAATCGGCGACTGTGCTCTCCGTCACGATGCTCGTCCCCGGCTCAAAATGCTCGTCCTCGCTCGCCCCGATCAGCCGCGCGATGTCGACACGATCGAGGCCGCGAAGGTAATCGATGCGCCGCAGGAGCTGCTCCTGAACGGCGATCTCCTCAGGGTGCTCTTCGGTCGTGTTCACCGCCCGGGCTGCTCGACGCGCATGACCTGCCACGTCCCCGGCACCCCCTTGAGCTCGTGCCGGCCTCGATCCGAAAACGAAAAGCCCGAACCCGCCACGAGGTCGCGCACCGTGCTCGAGACGAGGACTTCGTCGGGACCGGCCAGGCTTTCGACGCGAGCGGCGACGTGAACCGCGATGCCTGCGATTCCCAATTCGATCAGGTCGATCTCGCCGGTATGCAACCCGGCCCGGATCTGGATACCCAGCTCGTGGGCCCGCCGGATGATCGTCAGCGCGCACTGAATCGCCCGCGCAGGGCCATCGAAGATGGCTATGAAACCGTCGCCTCTCCGGTCGATCTCGCGGCCCCGATAGCGCGCCATCTCGGCGCGCACGAGGCGGTCGTGGTCGCTGATCAGGGCGCGCCAGCGCGCGTCCCCAAGCTGAGCGGCACGGCTCGTCGATTCGACCATGTCGGTGAACATCACAGTTGCAAGGACCCGTGTGGGCTCCGCTGCGTGCCGGGCGCCGGTCAGGAAGTGCTCGACCTCCTCAACGATCGTGTCTGAATCACCAACCCAGACGAGATGGTCGTCTCCGGGGAGCTCGACGAATTTCGCGTTGGCGACCGCTTGTGCCATGTAACGGCTGCCTCCGACATCGATCCGGCGATCACCGGAGCGATGCAGGATGAGTGTCGGCACTCGGATCGCAGGCAGGATTCCGCGGACATCGATATCGAGAGTCATCTCGAGTACAGCTCGTACGGCGGCAGGGCTGGCGCCGAGCCTGAGGTATTGGCCCCACCATCGCTTGAATCGTTCGTCGTTGGCGAGCGATGGCGCCCATGTCTCGACTTCCACCGGGCCGCCCCAATCGCGCTCCACCCCGTTAATGAAGTCATGATGCCCCTCGACAGTCGGCGCCCACGGATAGTCGGCCGCCCAGACCCGCTTGGCATAAGCGCCGTACAGCACGAGTGCCGACACGCGATCGGGGTAGGTGGTGGCGAACAGGATGCTCATCGGGCCCCCTTCGGAGATACCGAACAAGGCGGTCCGCTTCGAGCCCGTGGCGTCCAACACGGCTCGCAAATCGTCCATGCGCTCCTCGAGTGTTGGGAGCTCGTTCACTGGGACTCGATCCGAGAGCCCGGTGCCGCGCTTGTCAAAGAGGATCAGACGGCTGAACGCCGTCAGGCGGGTCAGGAAACGCTCGTAGTCAGGGTCCTCCCAGGCGTGTTCGACGTGAGATACGAAACCAGGGACGACCACCAGATCCAGGGGTCCGTCCCCAACGACCTGATACGCGATGCTGTAAGCACCGCTTCTGGCGTACCGCGTTGTCGGCCTGGATCCGCCCACCCGCGTATAAGTTTCCTATGTTGGGTCCCCTACGCGACTCTCATGAAATCAGCGCTCGAATTGGCGGTTACGCGCCTTGAGCGTCGCGAGCCATCACAACGACGCTGGGCGCACCGAGGCTGATTGGCCGCCCAACGACGGTCAGCCGGTTCGCGTTACGGAAGCTACGGCCCACCGCTATGGACTCGAAGTGCCTTGTCCTTAGCACGGCCACGCAAACCACGAAATCTGGCAGACGAGTCGCTGGACAGAAATCGCGCGGGTCGTG
>Ga0209648_10004496_pt1 | contig 11853 bp, 8 predicted proteins | sample GraSoi2013_115cm_FD_185830 | JGI IMG/M metagenome (GOLD analysis project Ga0209648, IMG submission 185830) | Grasslands soil microbial communities from the Angelo Coastal Reserve, California, USA - Sample 9_17_2013_115cm (SPAdes) (version 2) | ecosystem: Environmental > Terrestrial > Soil >...
CGCCGGGCCGGCCACCACCGCACGCGTGAGCTCGCCGTAGCGCCCCCGTGCCCACGCCCACTCGCCCGGCGCGTCGAACGCCTCACAGACCGCGTCTCCGGCGGGCTGCGAGGCACCGTCCAGGCGCGGGGCGTTGTGCGCCAGGGTTGAGCGGTACCAGGCCAGATCGCGGGACACGTAGCTCCCCGTCCCAGGATCGGCGAGCCAGGACACGCCGTCGGCGTAGAGCGTGAGGGCGAGCCGGTCCGGATGTCCGTGCCCGCCGCCGGACGGTCCGCACTCGAGACTCACGTACCGCTCGCCGGAGCGCAGCACCGCCAGCCCCTGCGATTCGAGCAGGACGCTCCCCGGCGACCATGCTGCCACGTCCCCGAGCTCGCTCCCCATTGCGAGGAGCGCCCACCAGGACAACCGCTCCCGCGCCGGGGACCGCGGCGGTGCGGCCGCCGGGTCGATCGGCGCCTCGTGCAGATACGACTCGGAGAGCCGGGCTGGCGGCGGTGGCACCGCGGCCAGGGCCCGCAGCCAGGCGTCGATCTCCGCCGTGTCCACCCCCGCACCCGCGTTGCCGAGTGCCGCGCGCCCGAGCTCCCACAACTCGAGATACACCGGCTCGGCGAGCGAGACGCCGCGCGGTGAATCCTTGCGCGCCGGGAAGGTGAAGTCCGGCAGCGCCGTTTGTGCCGGCGCGCGGAGCGCCGCCCGGACGCGCGCCGCGAGCTCGGGCACGGCGTAGACGTCAACGCCCGCCTGCCGGGCCCAGGCCGCACCGGTCATGAACCCACGCAGGGCGAACAGGTGATAGTTCTCCCCTTCGTACCACAGGCCGTCGCGCCCGAAGCCGCGCAGCAGGTGGGCGCGGAGGCCAGTGGGGCCGTGGATCGTCTGCTGGGCGAGCTCCTCGTCTTCGAACCAGGTGGCGATCGCGGTGAGCGCCGCGTTGTTCCACGTTTGGCGGTTCGAGAACCCCTCATCGAACTCCCCGATCAGGTTCGCGGCCTCGTCGGCCACCTGGTTGACGCCTCGCGCCGTCGTCGGGTCGAGCCGGTCCGCGGCGCGCAGCAGCGTCGCCGCCGCGAGATAGTTACAGATCCAGATGGATTCCAAATAGGTCGAGAAGAACAGCCGACTCGGGCCGAGCACGTTGTCGCGATTCGGGAACTGCCAGTAACAGGACGCGTAGGCGCCGAGAATCTCCGCCGCCCGCGCGGCCGCCGCCCGGTCGTCCTCCAGGGCCGCGAGCGTCGCCAGGTGCGCGGCGCGCTCGGCGAGCCACAGGTGTTGGTAGCGCGCCCAGTGTCGGTCGTGGCGCTCGCCGCCGTACACCGTGCCACAGCGCGGGCAGCGGTGCGCGCTCGGGCTCCACGGATCGAAGACGAGTCCCGCGCCGTCGTCGGGGCACACGCCGCCGTCGACCGACAGCAGCGCCTTGGCGCGCGGGACCTCGGGCAGCCGTGCGAGCACGGGGGCCGCGCGCTCGCGCAGGTGCGCCCGGAGCGCCTGGAGCGCGGTCGAGCGGGCGATCTCCTCGCGCCGGGCCGCGAGCTCGTCCGCCGTCACCACGCCCGCACCCCCTCGAACGCCCACCGGACGGGGAGCAGCGTCGCACCCGCGGCGCGTGCCGCGGCAATCGCCGGCCCGGGATTGTCCCCGGTGACGAAGAACATCGCCCCTCCCGCCCCCGAGCCTGCCGCCTTGCCGCCGAGCGCGCCGGCGGCATGCATCACGTGCTCGAGCTCGGCCATTTCCGGCGTGCGCATCCCGGGATCGAGCGCCTGTTGATGCCGCCAGTTCTCCGAGAGCAGCGTCGCGACGCGCCCCAGGTCCCCGGCACGCAGTGCCTCGGCCATCGCCGCCGCCGCTTCTTTCAGCGCCCGTAGCGCGGCGGTCACCGTCGGATCGCCTCGCTCGTAGGCGGCCATCACGCGCGCGATCGTCGCGCCTGAGACGCGCGAGCGACCCGTGTAGCAGAGCAGCGTGCGGCGCTCCAGCGCCGCGGCAAACCCCGGATCGAGGGTGATCGGCTCGATCCCGACATCGGGATCGCGGAACGTCAGACGCTGGAAGCCGCCGAGCGCCGCGGCGAACTGATCCTGTTTGCCGCCGGGGATCCGGGCCTCCACGGTCTCGAGATACCACGCCTGCTCGGCGATCTCGCGGGGTGACGGGCGCTCGGCGCGCGCCAGCATGAGCGCCGCCACCAGCGCGACGTCCATGGCCCCCGAGCTCCCGAGCCCCGATCCCGGAGGCGCATCCGAGCGCGTGGTGAGCGTGCAGGCGCTCTGGACCGGGAACATGCGCAGCGCGGCCTTGTGGAGGTCGAGCCGGCCGTCGATCACGAGCCCGCGCGAATCGGCGCATTCGAGTTCCTCGCCCAGGTCCTCCGAGACGAGGCGGATCCGCGGGCCGCCGAGCTTCACCTCGACCTGGGCGGAGAGCGCGATCGCCGCGTTCACTACCACCCCGCCCTCCCGCTCCGAAAACGGCGGTACATCGGTCCACCCCCCGGCGAAGTCCAGCCGCACCGGCGCGACGGCACGGAATTCCGTGGCCAGCTGACGCCGGTTCACGGCGCCGTGTGCCACGCGGTGATGGTCGGCAACTCGCCGCGCAGGTCCATGCGCACGCCCTGGAGCCGCCGGCTCAGCCCCTGAACGCCGCGGGCGTAGTACAGGAACACCACCGGGAGCGAGTCGCGGAACAGTCGCTGCGCCTGCGCCGGATCGGTTGGCGCCCACATCCCGGCCAAGGCCGCCAGGTTCGCGACGTATCCGAGACCGGGATCGCCCGCCGTGCCGAGCACGGCCGCCTGAAAATCGTGGCGCGCAGGGCTCACGCGCTCGAGGAAGGCCGTGAGCTCGAGCTGCCGAATGGTGACGTCGAAGCCCACGGCGGCCAGTTGGGCCTGGAGCATCTGCTCGAGGGCCGCCTCGCCGCTCCCGACCGTAAGCAGCTCGAACGCGATCCGCCGGCCGCTGAGCAACTGCCGCGCCGAATCGGGATTGGCGGGGACGGCCTGCCTCCCTCCCCCGACCCACCCTGGCACCCCCGGTGGCACAGGGCCGTCGGCGACCGCGCCGAATCCGTACACGTAGCCGTCCACGATGGCGCGGCGATCGAGCGCGAGCGCTACGGCGAGGCGCACGCGCCAATCGTCCAACGGCGCTCGGCGCGTGTTGCAGACGATGCCGTAGGGGAAGATCACCGGATAGTCGAGCACAGTGAGCGCGGGATTCTTGCGCACAGAGGCCACGTGGGCGGGTTGGATCCCGGCGACGTCGACCTCGCCCGCCGTGAGGGCGGCAAGCTTGGCGGTGGGCTCGTCCACGACCGCCACGATGAAGCGCTCCAGCGCTGGCGGGCCGCCGAGCGCCGTCGGGAAGGCCGAGTCGGCCGCGAACACCCAGCGGCGATTCGGCTCATGCGCGACGAAGCGGAACGGCCCGTTTCCCACCGGGTGTTGGTTCCACGCCGCCCGGCGCAACTCGGCGCGGGGCACCGAGTCGAGCAGGTGAGCCGGGAGGATGGCGAGATCGGTCAGCACGTCAGGGATCGCGCGCCGCGCTCGGCTGAAGCGCACCACGACCGTCGAGTCGTCGGGATCATTCACAAACGCGACGTCGGCGAAGTCGTTCAGCCGTGGGTACCCGGTCGCTAGGTCCCGCGCCGCCGTCAGCGTCCACGCCACATCGCGCGCCGTCGTCGGCACGCCATCGTGCCAGCGCACGCCAGGCTCGAGCCGAAACACGAGTGTCTTCTGGTCCCGAGACCACGTCCATTTGCGCGCCAGGTAGGGCCGCGGCACGAGGGCCGAATCGTAGCGCACGAGCGTGGTGAGCAGGACGTAGCGCTCCACCTGCTTCGCGAGCGGGTGCACAGTGAGGAGTGGGTTCACGCTCTGGAGATCGGCGCCCGAGGCGAAGACCACGGTGCGACCGCGGCGGGCTCCGCCGCCGCCACACGCCAGGGCGACCATCCCCGTGGTCCCGAGCCACCGCGCCGCTCGCCGCACGCCCGGATTCTAGCGGCACACCGGTGGCCGCGCGAGATTCCGGCTATGTTCCTCGGACTCGCGCGCCGCGCCCTGGCCGGGGCCGCCGTCGTCGTCGGGGTCGTGACCCTCACGTTCTTCCTGCTGCGGTTCGCGCCCGGAGAACCGGTGGCGCACCTGCTCGGACCAGCGGCCACGCCTGACCAGGTTGCGGCACAGCGCCAGGTGCTCGGCCTCGACCGTCCGCTCGCGGCGCAGTTCGGCGCCTGGCTGAGCCGGTTCGCGCGTGGCGACTGGGGACGAAGCATCGCGACCGGCCGCCCGGTGCGCACGCTGCTCGCGGACGCCGTGCCGGCGACACTGGAACTCGCCGGGTTGTCCTTGGTGCTGAGCTACGCCTTGGGCGTTCTGGTCGGTGCCCTCCAGGCCAGCGCTGGCCCGCGCACGGACACCGCACTCTCGGTCGTCAGCGTGACGCTGTTCGCACTCCCCGGCTATTGGCTCGGCCTCGCGCTAATCATGGTGTTCAGCCATTGGGCGCGGGCCCTGCCCGCGTTCGGCGCGGCCGGGCTCGACGCGGACCTGCTGTCGGGCGGGGCGCGTCTGATCGACCGGCTCCGCCACCTCGCCCTCCCGCTCGCCACGCTGACCCTCATCGGCATCGGCGGCACCGCGCGCTTCGTGCGTGGCGCGATGCGCGAGATCCGCCATGCGCCGTTCGTGCGGACGGCTGCGGCGAAGGGCTTGTCCCCGACGCGCATCGCGCGGCGCCACGTGGCCCGGAACGCGCTCACGCCGGTGCTGACCCTGTTGGGCTTGTCGCTGCCCGCGTTGTTCTCGGGGACGGTATTCGTGGAAGTCGTGTTCGCGTGGCCCGGGATCGGCCGCCGCCTCGTCGAGGCCGTGCAGGCGCGCGATTATCCGGTGGTGATGGCGGCCACGGTCGTGAGCGCGGTGCTGGTGGTGCTGGGGAACCTCGCCGCGGACGCCCTCGTGACGTGGGTCGACCCGCGGCTGCGGCCGGGACACGTGGCCGGGGGGGCGGGCGGGTGAACCGGTTGCTGCGCGATCGTCGCGCCCTCTTTGGCGCCACGGTGCTCGCCCTCGTCACGGTCGCGGCCGTCGCGGCACCGCTTGTCTCGAGTGGTCAACCCTCGGCGCAACCGCAGGTCGTCGCGCTGCGGTTCGTGCCGCCGCTCGCGCGTGACCCAGCCGGCCGATTGCACGTCCTGGGTACCGATCGCTTCGGGCGCGACGTATGGACACGCCTCGTGTACGGGGCGCGCATCTCGCTCACGGTCGGGGCCCTGGCCGTGCTGCTCTCGCTCGTGCTCGGTGTCGCCGTGGGCGGCGCGGCGGGATTCTGGCCCGGCCCCGTTCAGCTGTTGCTCCTCGGGCTCACCGATTTCGCCCTCGCGCTCCCCCGGGTGGTGCTCTTGCTCCTCGTCGCCGCGCTGTGGCAGCCGAGCGCTGCGCTCGTGATCGTCGTGCTCGGGCTCACGGGATGGATGGCGGTGGCGCGGCTGGTATACGGCGAAGTGCGCTCGCTCGCGGCGCGGCCGTTCGTCGCGAGCGCCGTCGCGCTCGGACTGCCCCGGCTGCGCGTGCTGGTGCACCACATTCTCCCGAACGCGCTCACGCCGGTGATCGTCGCCGCCGCCCTGGGACTCGGCAACGCGATCATGCTCGAGGCCGGCCTGTCGTTCCTGGGGCTCGGCGTCCAGCCGCCCACGCCGTCGTGGGGCAGCATGATCGCGTCGGGGAGAGACACCCTCGTCAACGCGCCCTGGGTGGCAGCCGCGCCGGGCCTCGTACTGGTGCTCGTGGTCGTGGCCTGCACGCTGCTCGGGGACGCGATCCAGGAGGCGCTCGAGCCGGGCGGAGGAGCGCTCCAGGGCGCGCGCTGGGCGCTCGGCGTCCTCGCCCCGCCGCCGCTCCCTCCTCCGGCTCGTGGCGCGGGTGCCTAGAGCTCGAAGAACCAGCGGTCGATGCCGCGCCGCAGGCCCGCCAGCGCGCGGCCGCGGCACGGATCGCGGCAGCGCCGCCCACCCATTACGTGGTGGCGAGCGAGCAGAGGACGGCGTCGTCGAGTCCATGCCCTCCAGCGAACGGCACCGCCCGATACGAGATGCCGTGCGCGTCGAGTCGGGCGGTGATGCCCGCGACCACCTTCGGGGCGAAGTACTCGTCCGTCGCCCCATGCACGAGCGTCAGCCGCGCGGCGCGCAAGCGCTCGACGACCCTCGGGCGCGTCAGATCCAAGTCGGGCGGCAGCTCCCCGCCCCAGAGCACCAGCCGGTCCACTCGGGCGTGCCCGAGCGCGGCCCACCGGCTCACGGTCGCCGCTCCTTGCGAGAACCCGAGAGCGTGCACGCTCACCTGAGCGCGATCGAGCGATCCGAACACATCGTCGTATACCCGGTCGAGATACCGTACGTAGTCCTCGATCTCGGCCAGGCGATCTTCGCGCGTCATCCAACTCGCGCCGACGCGGCGCTCCCCGGGACGCTCGCTCAGATAGAAGCGCGAGAGGCCCTCGGGGGCCACCAGATAGCGCTGCCCGTCGTCCAGCACCGCGAACTTCTCGAGGAAGCGCGCGGCGAGCTGCCCGTAGCCATGACACAGGAACCACACCTCGAGCGGCGCCACGGCGCCCCGCGTGAAGTAGCGGCTGCTCCGCGCCACGGTTAAGCGGTGCTCGTGCGCGCTCACGTGACGAGGATGGTGACGACTTCGTGGGGCTCCGCCGTGAACCGCACCAGCTTGCCGCGCCCCTCGAGGACCAGGGCGACCGAGTCGCGCTCATCGGCCCGGACCCGATGGGCGCTTTTCACACCGTCGCCAAAGCGCCACGCGCCCGCCGCGCGACGGCTCGTGGCATTGTAGCAACGGAGCACCAGCGGCGAGCCTTGCTGCGCCGGCTTGACGGCCGAGAGCACGAGCCCCGACCCCTCGAGCGTAATGTCCACGGTCGCGACGGTGAGCGCCGCCGCGTCGCGCAGCCAGAACCCGCGCAGCGGCAGGAACGCGTCTTCCCAGAGGGCGGGTAGCACGTCGCCGCGCTCCACCTCCGCCTCGGACACGGGCACCAAGGCCAGCTCCACGCGGCTCACGCCTGGGGACTGAGCGAGCGGGGTCGGGGTCGGCCACCCGGCGTGGCCCGGCCGGGTCGGCAAGTCGCCGCGCGACAGTTCGCCCACTGCGCGGAGCAGCGTGAGCAGCAGGTCCCCCCGGCTCGTCCACTCGTACTCGAAGAACGCCGGCGCGAGGAGCGCCAGTCCGCGCGGGCCGCTCGCCGCCGCCACGAAGCGGTGGGCCGGCGCGGTCCGTACCGGCGTCTCGAGCGGATAGCCTGCCGAGCGGACCCGGACCGGTGGCCGCGCGAGCGCGCCGAACGCGCTGCCGGCCACGGCGACTGCGCCGGCGAGCCCGGTGGGGAGGCGCGCTCGCAGCCGGTGCCACTCGCTCCGGTTGTCGATCTCCAAAATGCAGCGCACCAGTGGAGCGTCCGCGTGGAGGATGACGACGAGGCGCAGGGCGGCGCGGCTCCCGAGGTCGAAGCGCGCCTCGAGCGCCGCGACCAGCGGCCCGGCCGCGAGGCGTCGCAGCGTGATCGGCCCGGCGGCGTGGACCACTCTGTCCCGGGCACGCGGGCAGTAGCTGTACGTGTCGCCCGCGTCCCCGTCGTCCTCCACATGCAGCACGTCGGGAAACCGCTGCCGGCTGCGGCGATCGATCAGACTGAGCGCTCCCGTCGGCTCAATTGCGACCTCGATCCAATGATTCACCAGCGCCCGTCCCTTCACCAGCGCCCCCTCGCCTGCGGCGCGAGCGCCGCCGGGCGCCTCCCCACCCGCGCGAATTCCCAGCTTTGCGAAGCCCAACCCCGTCACGTTCGGCGCGCGAAACGCGAGCCGCACTTGGTCGACCTCGTCCTGCTCGGGGGCCGCGCCTCGCGCCTCGAACCGCTCGCTGCCGATCCGTCGGTCGAGCACCTGGACCGGAATCGAGTGGCCGTCCGCCGTCGCGAGCGCAAAAGGCCGGTATCCTTCACCCTCGCGCGGCACGCGCGCACCGGGGGGACCCACGAGCACGTCGCGTCGGAACACGGTCACGTCGGCGAGCACCACACCGCGCCGCGCCCGGGCCGCGGGGTTCCAGAGGACCAGCGCCGACTCTCGCTCCGCCGCGCCCAGCGGCGCCGCCGCGCGATCGTGACGGGCGAGATCGAGCACCGCGCCCTGGATGATCTCCCGCGCCAGCGCCTCGACGCTCGTGAGGCGCGCGGCGAGCGCCTCGGCCACTGCGTCGCTCGTGCACCCGGCGAGGGTATCGTGGAACTGCGAGCGCACGAGTGGGCGCCAGGCGAGCTCGAGCAGGGCGCGGCGGTCGCGCCCGCCCGCCCGGCGCGCCAGAGCCGCGAGCGGCTCGCCGAGCCGCGTCAAGCTGAGCTCGGCTTGCCCGTAACGGCGCTTGAGCGGCGCCCGGGTCCCGTGCACCCCCTGCAGGGTCCACGTATAGCGATACGACCAGCGCAGCTCTCCCTCGAGCGGCGCGGGTTTCGCACCGTCGGCGGCCGCCTGAAAGAACTCATCCAGTCGCGACACCCGGAACGCACTCTGGGGATCAATCTCGGCCAGGCGGTCTCGCAGGCGGTCGAGCTCGGGATGCCCCGCGTGGTGATCGGCCCCGATGAACACCGGAATGTGCTTGCTGGCGGCGCGTGCCACGAGCACGGCGCGCACCGGCGCCCAGGTGGCGAACACGCGCTCCGGCGCCGTCGACAGCCCGCTGCCAATCTCGTAGCCGGCAGGCGGCAGATGCCACACCAGCACGTCCCGCCCGTCCATTCCCTTCCACAGATACAGGTCCCGCTCTTGCCCGAGCTCGCCTCCGAGGCCGCGCCACACCACGCCGTACCGCAGCCCGAACTCGCGCGCCAGCGTGGGCCCGGCAGCCGGGTGCCCGAACGCATCCGGCGCGTACAGCACGTCCAGCCGGCCGCCCCAGCGGTCGGCGTCCGCCGCCCCGAGAAGCAGGTTCCGCACCAGCCCCTCGCCCGACGGAATCTGCTCGTCGGGAAGGACGTACCAGGGCCCGACCTGCAGCCGACCGGTCTTGACGAGGGCCTTGAGCTCGGCTTCGCGCTCCGGTCGAGCGCGAAGGTAGTCCTCGACGATCACGGTCTGCCCGTCGAGCAAGAAGGTCCGATAGGCCGGATTCGTCTGCAGCTGCTCGATCAGGTCGTCCATGACGGCGACGAGCCGGGCCTGGAACGCGGCGCGAGGCAGGTACCACTCGCGGTCCCAGTGCATGTGGGGGATGAGATGGAAGATCAGCCCGGTCATTCGCGCCTAAGCCTAAGGGGATGACGGCCCGCTCGCGAGCGGCGATATTGCGGCCATGCGCACACGCTCACTCCTCGCCGTGCCGGCGCTCGCGGGCCTGGCCCTCCTTGTCACGCGTCTTTCCCCCGGGCCGCAACCCGATGGCACCACGCTCTTGCCGTCCGGTTGGCGGATTCGACCGGCCGGCAGGCTCGTCGGGGTCGGCACGCTGCCCTTGAACCTCGTGACGCTCTCCGACGGCTCGCTGCTCGTGAGCAACGACGGCTACGGCGCGAACGGTCTGATGCGGATCGATCCGGTGACCGGCGAGGTGGTGTGGCGGACCGCGCTGCGCGCGGCGTGGCTCGGGCTCGCGCGTACGGGCGGAGACTGGCGCGACACGGTGTGGGCGAGCGGCGCCGGCACGAACCGCGTCTATCGCCTCGCCTGGCAAGGCGGGATGACATGGACGACGGACACCGTCGCGCTCGCCGATACGAGCGCGCGCCTGTATCCCGCCGGCATTGCGCTCGTGCCGCGACGCGGCCTCGTGGCGGTGGTCGGGAACCTGAGCGACTCGGTGTACCTGATCGACGCGGCCACCCTCGCGCGGCGCGGCGCGGTGGCCGTGGGCCACCGGCCCTACACCGTACTCGCCGACTCGACCCACCTGTACGTGAGCAACTGGGGCGATTCAACGGTATCGGTCGTGGACGTGACGACGCCTGCCGCCGACCCGACCACGATCTTCGTCGGCCCCCATCCGTCGGCGCTGGCACTCTCGGGCTCGGACTTGTACGTCGCGCTCGCCGGTGCGAACGGCGTGGCGCGGGTCGACCTGCGCACGGCCAGCGTCGCCGAACAGGTGACGCTGGCGCTCGCGCCCCACGCGCCCACGGGCAGCGATCCGAATGCGCTCGCCGTCACCGCCGACGGGCGCACGGTGTACGTCGCCCTAGCCGGCGCGAACGCGGTCGCCGTGCTGCACCGCTCACGGAGCGGGCTCGGCGTCGCGGGGTTCATTCCCGCCGGCTGGTATCCGACCGCCGTCACCCTCTCGGCCGACGGGCGCACGCTGTTCGTGGCGAACGGCAAGGGCGGGGGCTCGCACGCCAACCCCGACGGCACCTACATCGGTAACGTCATCACCGGCTCCGTGGCGATCGTGCCCGTGCCCGAGTCCGCCGCGCTCGCGCGCTACACGCGCCAAGTGTACGCCTTGAGCCCGTATTCGAACCCCCGCGCGCGGAGTATCCCGCCCGACCGCCTGGGCCCCATCCCGCCGGTGCACCACGTCGTCTACATCGTGCGAGAGAACCGCACCTACGATCAAGTGTTCGGCGACGTCGGCGGCGCGAACGGCGACCCGACCCTCGCCCTGTTCAACGACTCCATTACACCCAACGCGCACGCCCTGGCGCGCCGCTTTGTGCTGTTCGACAATTTCTACTGTAGCGGTGAGGTGTCGGCGGACGGGCACGAGTGGACCGATCGCGCCTTCGCCGGCGACTACAACGAGAAAACGTGGCCCCAGGTCTACTCGAACCGGCGGCACTGGGACCTGGACGACGGCGACGACCTGGCCGACCCCCACGGGGCGTATCTGTGGGACGCAGCCCGCAAGAAGGGGCTGTGGGTCGTGAATTTCGGGGAGCGCGGCGAAACCGACTCCGGGCCCGCCGGGTGGGGGCCGACCCACACGCCGCTCGCGGGTCTCTCAGATCTCACGGTCCCGGGTTACCCGGCGTTCCGGCTCCAGATCGCGGACACGACGCGGGCCCGCCTGTTCGGCGATTCGATCGCGAGCTGGGACGCCCAGGGCCGGTTCCCGGACCTCGTGCTGCTCTGGCTGCCGCGCGACCACACCTACGGCCGGTCGGGGGGTAAGCCGACCCCGCGCTCCATGGTCGCCGACAATGACCTGGCGCTCGGCCAGATCGTCGACCGATTGTCGCACTCACCCGCCTGGGCATCGCTCGCCGTGTTCGTGCTCGAGGACGACGCGCAGAATGGCCCCGATCACGTGGACGCACACCGCTCGGTCTTGCTCCTCGCCTCGCCGTACGCGAAGACCGGAGCCGTGGACAGCACGTTCTACACCACGGCCTCGGTGGTGCGCTCGATCGGCTTGCTGCTCGGGCTCGCGCCCCTGAGCCAGTACGACGCCGCCGCGACGCCCCTCTGGGAGGCGTTCGCGCGGCGGCCCGACCCGACGCCGTTCACCCACCTGCCCAACCGCTGGCCGCTCGACCAGCTCAACCCGCGCGCCACCCGCTCAGCGATTCCGCCCAGCGATTTCGCCGTCGCGGACCGAGCGGACGAGGTGGCGCTCAATCGGGAGATCTGGCAGAGCGTGCACCCCGAGGCGCCGGTCCCGGCGGTGCGGCGCGGCTGGGTCTCGGGCCGCGCGCTCGGGCCCACGCTGCAGTAGTCGCCGCGCGAGGCCCGCGCTAGCGGGCGAGCCCGGCCACGTCCTCGGGCCGCGCCAGGTGGACGTGGGCCACGCGGCGCCCGCGCTCGAGCAGCGCGCGGATA
>Ga0209648_10004497_pt1 | contig 11852 bp, 9 predicted proteins | sample GraSoi2013_115cm_FD_185830 | JGI IMG/M metagenome (GOLD analysis project Ga0209648, IMG submission 185830) | Grasslands soil microbial communities from the Angelo Coastal Reserve, California, USA - Sample 9_17_2013_115cm (SPAdes) (version 2) | ecosystem: Environmental > Terrestrial > Soil >...
CGCGCCGAACTCATGCGCGATCGGTACCACGCGTTCGAATTTTTCTTCGCCGTCCTCCAGGTTGATCGAATTGATGATCGCCTTGCCCTGGCAATATGTCAGCGCCAGCTCGATCGCCGTCGGATCGGTGGTATCGATCATCACCGGCGCCTTCACTTTTCGAATCAGCTTCTCGTAGAACGGAGGAATATCTTTCTTCTCATCGCGCTCCGTGCTTTGCAAACACACGTCCACGATGTGCGCGCCGCCCCGCACCTGCCGTCGGGCAATCTCGCTCGATTCTTCCCACTTCTCTTCCGCGACGAGATTCTTGAATAGCCGCGACCCGATCACGTTCGTTCGCTCCCCCACGAGCAGCGGCCGCGTGCTGTCCTCAGCCTCAATCGTTTCAATCCCCGAATAAACCGCCCGGTGCGCCTCCGCGGGCCTCTGCCGCGGCTTCTTGCCTTCCACCATCTGCGCAATCGCGCGAATATGCTTTTCCGTTGTTCCGCAGCATCCACCCACGAAATTCAGCCAGCCGTGGTCCGCAAATTTCTCAAGCTGTGCCGCCAGCGTCGTCGGGGTTTCGAGATATTTTCCCTCTTCATCCGGCAGCCCCGCATTCGGGTAGCAAGACACAAACTCGCCCGTGAGCTGGCTCAGCGTTCGAATGTGGTCGGTCATGAACTCGGGCCCTGTTGCGCAGTTCATCCCAAACGCCAGCGGCTTCGCATGCCGCAGCGACGCCCACATTGCTTCCACCGTCTGCCCAGCCAGCATCGTTCCCATCGGTTCGATCGTGACCGATACGATGAACGGCAGTTCGCTCCCTATCTCTTTCGAAAGTTTGTGAATGGCGAGGATTGCCGCCTTGATATTCCGGGTGTCCTGACAGGTCTCGACCAGCAGCAGATCCACTCCGCCTTCGACGAGGCCCTTTGCCTGCGTATAGTAAGTCTCGCGCAGTTCGCTGAACGTCACGCCGCCTGTGACCGTAATCGCCTTGGTCGTTGGCCCCACGGACCCGGCTACGAAGCGCGGCTTCCCAGGAGTACTGAATTCATCCGCCGCTTGCCGCGCCAACTCCGCTGCGCGCTTGTTTAAGAAATGCGCGTCCGAGGCCAACCCGTACTCCGCCAGCACGATCGGCGCTCCGCCGAAGCTGTTCGTTTCGACGATGTCCGATCCCGCCTCAAAGTATTTCCTGTGAATATCCAGGACGACATCCGGTCGCGTTCGAACCAGGTTTTCATTGCATCCTTCAAGCGCAGCTCCCCCAAAATCCGCCGCATTCAGGTTCCGTTGTTGCAGCATGGTCCCCATCGCGCCGTCAAGCACGACGATCCGCTGCGCAAGCAACTCACGTAAGGCTCTGCCCGATTCGTTCAGGTTACGCATCCGCTGGAAGGTGCTGCTCCTTGCCGGTTCGCCGGACGAAATGGCGCAACTACCAAAGAATTCTGGCGGTTCCGCACACCTCTATTTTACCCAGGTTTCCCCGCGGATACCTATCCCCACGCATTGAACTGGTGCTTTTTTAACCCGAATGGCGAATACGCCGCACCGAACGCCCAATCCCCGATGTTACACGGCAGTTTCCCGGGACCCCGCACTCCGGGGCAAATGCACCATAGATGCCAGTAACAATTCGAGAACAGGCTCGCCGAAGGGACTTGCCCCTTCGGCCAGTTTTCACTACGCTGGCGAACAGTGACTACGAAACGCGCTTCTTCCAAACTGACGGTTTGCATCCTCTCGCCGCATCCTTTGGTGCTGAGCGAGTTCGAACGCATTTTGGCAAAGGCCCAATTCAAGGTTGTTCTCAAGCAATTGGAATCCACCCTTGCGCCTGACCTGCGCGCCCTTGAGCCGCCTCGCGCCCAGGTTTACGTCATTGACGCTCATGCCGCAAAGCCCGCCACCGGCGCGCTCTTGGCGAATCTTCTCGAGCGCTATCCGGAGGCCCGCCTCATTGTCGTTGGCGAGCAACACAACGATGCCAACAGCTTTTCGCTCCTGCGTCTCGGTGTGAAAGGCCTTCTCACTTACGTCGAAGCACGGGACCAATTGATCCGCGCTCTCCCGCTCGTTGCCAGCGGAGGATTCTGGGTTCCTCGGCAGCTCCTCTCCGGATTCGTTGATTCTATCCTTACCGGCCAGGGTCGTCGTCTGAAGACCGATTCCGTCACGAATCTCAGCCGCCGCGAGCAGGAAGTTCTCGATTCGCTGCTCGAAAATCTTTCCAACAAAGAGATTGCCAGCAAGCTCAACATTGCGGAACGCACTGTGAAGTTTCACGTTTCGAACCTGCTCAGTAAGTTCGGTGTGCGCCGCCGTGCCGACCTCATTCTTCTTACCTTTCAGCGCCGCTTGTCGCAGGCTTGATCTTTGTGGAATTTTCGGGCCGGTGCACCCTGCTTTTGCGCCGCTCTTGCCGTTATAATAGTCAAATTTGAGCAACCACATTTTCTGTTTCTACCTAACTCGAGGAGAACCTACAGGTGAATATTCTCGTCACCGGAGCGGCAGGTTATATCGGCAGTGTTTGCGCGGAAGTTTTGCTGTCGCGCGGCATGTCCGTCATTGCGCTGGACAGCTTGCTGGAGGGCCATCGTCCCGCTGTGCCCCCGGGAGCGATCTTTTGCCAGGCTGATCTTGCGAATCGCCCTCAGATTGAAGCCGTCTTCTCTCAGCACAAGATTGACGCCGTGATGCACTTCGCCGCCGAGGCCCTCGTCGCCAAATCCGTAAGCGAACCTAGTATTTTCTATGCCACGAACGTGGCCGGTGGCGTGAATCTACTCGATGCCGTCACACGCCACGGCGTAAAGAAATTCATTTTTTCCTCAACAGCGGCCACCTACGGCGAACCCGAAATCGTTCCCATTCCCGAAGACCATCGCAAAGCGCCTATCAATCCTTATGGAAAATCAAAGCTCGTATTCGAACAGATTCTCGCGGATTACAAGGTCTACACTGGCCTCCAATACGTGACCCTCCGTTATTTCAACGCTGCCGGAGCCTCCAAGGAACGCGGCGAGCATCATCGCGTGGAGACTCATCTCATTCCTCGGGTTCTCGACGCCGCTAGCGGTGGACTGCCCCATGTCGATGTCTTCGGCACGGACTATTCCACACCGGACGGAACCTGCGTCCGCGACTACATCCACGTGCTCGATATCGCCGATTCTCACGTCCGCGCGCTTGAGGAGATCGACCGCGTTTCCGGCGAAGCTTTCAACGTCGGCAACAGCCGCGGCTACTCTATCCTGGAAGTCATCGATGCGGCGGAGCGCGTAACCGGCCGCAAGATTCCTCGCAAACTAGGGCCGCGCCGTCCCGGTGATCCCGCTGTCCTCGTCGCCAGCAAGGAAAAGCTCAAGCGCATGCTTGGTTGGGAAGCAGCGCATTCTTCAATTGAAGAAATAATCCAGTCAGCCTGGGCGTGGAAGCTGAAACATCCCCACGGTTATGCGGACAGCGCAACAGCCTAGATTAGTCGGTGAACTTATATCGGATGATGCACCACAACGCCTGGACGCCGTCTTTCCAGGTAATCTTTTTGCCTTCTTCGTAGGTGCGCCCCGCATAACTAATCGGCACTTCGTAGATGCGCCACTTGTGCTTGGCGATCTTTGCCGTTATCTCCGGTTCGAATCCAAACCGGTTCGACTTGACCTCAACTCCCGCGAGAACCTCTCTCCGGAACACCTTGTAGCACGTCTCCATATCCGACAATTTCAGGTTCGTGAAGATATCCGACAGCAGCGTTAGCATTCGGTTCGCAACGTAGTGCCAGAAGTAATGCACGCGCTGTGGCCCGCCCAGAAACCGCGAGCCATACACCACATCCGCGCGGCCCTCGATGATCGGCTCCAGCAGCTTTGGGTAATCTCGCGGATCGTATTCCAGGTCCGCGTCCTGCACCAGCACGACCTCTCCGGTTATCTGCGCAAAACCGCGCCGCAAAGCCGCTCCCTTGCCCTGGTTCGGCATCTGAAAGAAAATCTTCAGATCCCGCAACTCGATTTGGTCGCCCCCATCCTGCGCGGGAGCGGATGCTTCGCCATTCGCTTGCCGCGCCGCCATGTTTTCCAGGATCTGGCGCGTTCCGTCGGTCGAGCAATCGTCGACAATGATCACTTCCTTGCGCACTTCGGTGTCCAGCACCCGCCGCAGGATCTCATCAATCGTCGATTTCTCGTTGTAAACGGGAATAACAATGGAGATTTTCGGATCGTGCAGCGCGGAGGGGTTGTGTCGTTGATGGGCCATGGAGGTTGACAGATTGTAGCGGCGCAGCCTCCGCCGAGTAAAGACAACTCCGGCCACAATCCTGTTCTTGGTTGCTATCGATCTTTTCGCACTCCTCCAAACCCGCTATCCTTAGTAACGGCGCAGCACGCTGCGTCCTGATCTGCGTTCGCGCTAAGTAAAGCAATGCATGGAGCCTTTTCTTCTCTGCGATCTCTGTGCACTCCGCGAACTCTGTGTAAAATGTTTTTTTCAATGCGGCAATTCTAGATGCCTAGCTTCTTCATCGAACAATTCGGTTGCCGCGCCACGCAAGCCGATGGCGCCGCCCTCGAGCGCCAGTTGCTCGACCGCGGTTGTAGCTCGGCCTCCACGGCAGCAGCGGCCGACATCGTCGTGATCAACACCTGCACCGTCACCGCCTCCGCCGACGCTCAGGCTCGCGACGCCATTCGCAAGCTTCACGCCGCCAACCCCTCGGTCCGCGTTATCGTCACCGGCTGTTATGCCCAGCGCGCTCCCGAAGAGTTGGCCGCGCTCCCCGGCGTCTCTTGGGTTGTCGGCAACTCCCACAAGCCCCAAATCCCCGACCTCGTCGATTCGCTCGCAACCGCCGCGTCCGTCGAATCTCCGAGCAACTTTTTCCCCGCCGCCGCCTTGCATTCTGACTCGACTGTTCCGTTTCATTCCTTTGTCGGGGCGCAGCATGCTGCGCCCCAGCTCGGCAAGATCCTCACCGGCAACATCTTCGACCGCACCGAATTTCTCTCCGCCCCTGTCCTCGGCGGGGAAGGGAATCACACCCGCCCCACGCTCAAAATTCAGGATGGCTGCAACTCCCGCTGCTCCTACTGCGTGATCCCCTTTGTCCGCGGCAATAGCCGCAGCCTGCCGCCCGATACAGTCATTCAGGAAATCCAGCGCCTCGCCGAAGCGGGATACCGCGAAATCGTCCTCAGCGGCATCAACCTCGGCACCTACGGCCGCGATCTTTCCCCGCGCGTCGAATTCGAAGACCTCCTCCGCCGCATCCTCGACCAAACCTCAGTCGAGTGTCTCCGCATCAGCTCCATCGAGCCCCTCGACGTTACCCAAGACCTCGTCGATCTCTTCGCTTCCACCGACCGCATCGCCCAGCACTTCCACATGCCGTTGCAGTCCGGCTCTGATCGCATCCTAGCCGCCATGCACCGCTGGTACCGCGCCGAGCACTACGCCCGCCGCGTTGAACTCATCCACGAGCGCCTCCCCCACGCCGCCATTGGCGCCGACGTCATCACCGGTTTCCCCGGCGAAACCGAAGACGATCACGCCGCCACGCTCGGCTTCATCGAGCGCCTCCCCTTCACCTATCTCCACGTTTTTTCCTTCTCAAAGCGTCCCGGCACCAAAGCCGCCTCCCTTTCCAACGCAGTCCCCGGCGCCATCATCAAGCGCCGCGCCCGCGAACTCCGCGCCCTCGGCGAAAAAAAGGCCGCCGCCTTCCGACAATCCCAACTCGGCCGCACCCTCCGCGTCCTCACCCTTCGCCGCGGCGACGATCCTCTCTCACACGCAACCCCCGCTCTTACCAGCAACTACCTCCGCGTCCGCATTGGCGGATCGTTTTCTGCAAATCTCTGGTTAGACGTTAAGGTTGCAGGTGAGGAGGAAATGTTCTTGATCGGAACAGGGATTCTTGGCAGGCAGGGACATCATGCGCGAACTACGGTGAACGTTTGAATTCTGCTCCCATTGCGCCTTTGGTCCTTGCCATCATCATTTGGCTCAGCGTCGGTATTGTCTGTCTGTTTTGGCCAAATAAGGTCCAAGCTTTTTTCGTAAGATATTCCGCGCGAATGCCGTCCTGGTATCTGAGATATTGGCCGTTCGCCACGTGGTCGAAGGAGTGGATGAAAAGGCCAAGTTACGTTTGGTACTTGCGAGGTGTCGGCATCTTCTCATTTGCGGTTGGTTCTTTTTTGCTTTTCCTCGCTGCCGTTAGATAAACCTTCAACCCTCAAAAATCACCTGCGCAAGCGCTTGAGCCGCCGTATGCGTGATGCTGAGCGCCACACTCTTCACTCCGAGCTGTTGCGCAATTTTTGCTGCCTCACCCGCTATTGCCAGCGTGGGACGCCCACTCGTCTCCCGCACCACTTCCAAATCCACCCATCTCACCCCGCGCCGCCAGCCTGTTCCTAGCGCCTTCATCGCCGCCTCTTTTGCCGCAAACCGCCCCGCATACCGTTCGTACTTGTTCTTGAACTGCTCGCAGTATTCTCGTTCCTTCGGCGTATAAATCCGTCTCAAAAACACTTCTCCATGCCGCTCGATCGCCGACTGAATCCGCCCCACTTCCGCAATGTCCACGCCCATCCCTACGATCAACGTCCCGCCTCCATTTGGAGTGCGGCAGCTTGCTGCCGCTTTTCCGCCCGCCCCAGACGACAAAATCGTTCGGCAATGATACTGCGTCCGGCACCCCATAGATACGCGCGGTCCTCTTCGGATTATACTTATAAGGTTGTGGCTCCCACGAAAACACCAAAAGCGAAACGCAAGGTCCGCAAACGCCCCACGGTAAGACAGCCATTCCCGTCTGTCTCTTCCGGCCCATCCATCTCGGACTGGACCGCTCGCAACGTGCGGGGCATCCGAATCTTGCAGGCACCGGCACTTGCAAAAATCCCCTGGCTTATCCACGGCTTCAGCACTCGCTCAGGCGGCGTGAGCCCTTTGGACGGCGAAAAGGTTCTTAATCTTGGGCTTACGGAATGGGACACCAAGGAAAACGTCCTCGAAAACCGCCGCCTCTTCCAATCCGCCCTCGGCGCGGCGGACCTCAACCTCATCTCTCTCAAGCAAATCCATTCCGATGTCATCCATCTTTTCGACGCAGCACCCCCCGAGTCTTGCCGCGGAGATGCCTCCGTCACAAATCGTCCCGGGCTCCTCCTGGGCGTCCAAACCGCCGATTGCGTCCCGATTCTCCTCGTCGATCCGAAAAAGCGCGCCGTCGCCGCCGTTCATGCCGGCTGGCGCGGCACTCTCGCCCGCATCGTCGTCAAAGCCATCGGCCAGATGCAAATGCACTTCGGATCCAAGCCCCCTGATCTCCTCGCCGCCATCGGCCCCGCGATCGGCCGCTGCTGCTACGAAGTCGGCACCGAAGTCGCCACCCAATTTCTTTCCCAGTTCGCCGAAGCCCCTGAATGGTTCGACGAATTCCGCACCGGCGACGAACCCAATCCCATCCAGTGGCTCAACATGATGCCCCCCGGCCACCAGCCCCCACCCAAAAACGTCCTCCTCGACCTCCGCAAAGCCAATCGCGCCCAGCTACTCGATGCCGGTCTCCGCTCCACTAACATCTTCGTCAGCGAACTCTGTACCGCCTGCCGCCGCGATCTCTTCTTCAGCTATCGCAAAGAAGGTGCCCAGAGCGGTCGCCTAATGTCCGTCATCGGTATACGTTCGTAGGCCTTCATGGAGCGTCTCAAGCACATCGATTCTGGCGGCCCCTACACGCGCGACGAGATGAATGAGCGATAGAATCTTTCTCGATACCAACGTATTCGTTCGTTTACGCCTTGAGCAAAGCGTTCCTTCAAAACAGTGCGAAAACCCTCTTGACCGCTCGTACTTCCTGTGGTACTGTACTTGTCAGGTAAGAGTGCGGAATTTCGTGGAGTGCGGCAGCTCGCTGCCGCTTTTCTATTTTTAACGGCAAATTTTGGTCGACTTTGTAAGCCTCTTGAGAGGGAATCACCCTCACCCGCACTCTCGACCGTCCCATGCTAAATTGTTTAGAATCAACACTTACGAAAATGCGCTAAAACGGAGCGCTAACTCCCTTTAGAATCAACACTTATGGGAATGTCCGTAAGTGTTGATTCTAAAGCACTTACATTAACTCTAAGTTCTTTAGATGCAACACTTACAAAAAACACAGGGGGGGTGGGCCTGTTATGGTTAACTAGACCTTCGTCCTCTTCCTTCCCTCGACTGCGGACTGGCGAAGGACCCAGGAGCATCATCGATCTGCAGCAGCGCCAACTGGCCGCACGCGGCCATGACGTCTCGTCCGCGCGAGTAGCGCACAAACGCCGGCACGCCGCGATCCACCAGGATCCTCCGGAATTCTTCAATTCGCTCCGGCGAGGATTCGCGGTAGGGAAGTTCTCCCGGATTCCACGGGATCAAATTCACTTTCACGCTTTTTAACGGCGCCAGCAGCCGCACCACGCGTCGCGCATCTTCCGCCGAATCGTTCAAGTCGCCGAGCATCACATATTCAAACGTCAGGTGCTCCCATGTTCGCAGCGGATATTCCTTGCACGCGTTCATCAGCACGGAAAGCGGATATTTCTTGTTGATCGGCATCAGCGCATCGCGCTGCTCGTCATTCGACGCATTCAACGAAATCGCCAGTTTCGGCCGTACCTTTTCCTGTGCCAACCGCTCGATTCCCGGCACGATCCCGCTCGTCGAAAGCGTCACGTGCTTTGGCGAGATCCCCAGGCCTTCCGGATCGAGCATGATTCGCACCGCCGCCATCACCGGCTCGAAATTCAGCAGTGGCTCGCCCTGGCCCATCAGGACGATATTCGTCTGCGGCGCCAACTGCGCCTTGTGTTCTTCCAGCGGCAAAAGTACTTGCGCCAGGATTTCCCCTGCCGTCAAATTCCGAATCAAGCCAAGCTGCGCTGTAAGGCAAAAATGGCAATCCACCGCGCAGCCCGCCTGGGTGGAAACGCAGATCGTCTGCCGCCCCTCGCTCGGCATAAACACGGCTTCCACCGACGCTGGCTTCTGCGAGCGGCTCGCTCTTTCTCTTCCGTTCTTCTCTGCGTTCTCTGCGCCCTCCGCGTCTTCTGTGTTAAATTCCTTTTGCTCCTCCGCTACTCCCAGCCCGAACAAATACCGCACCGAACCATCCGTCGAGGTAAACCGTTGCTTCACCTCCGGCAACGTAATCCGCGCTTCCTTAGACAGCCGCTCACGCAGCACCGCCGGAAGATTCGTAATTTGCGCGACATCAAATTTCCCTTCTGAATATAGAGCGTGATAAATCTGCGTCCCGCGAAACGCCGGCTCACCGAGCGCCGCGCAGAACGCGCGTAACTCTTCTTTCGATTTGCCCAGGAGTTCCGTCATCATGGCAGTGTCGGCAGCAACAGATAAAATTCCTTCGTTCTCATCTTAACATGCAGCACCCAGCCCCTCTGCTGCACCCGCGCCGCAAATGGCGCTATAATTCATTGGCAATCCCGCTTCTTACTGGATTGCTCGGTCGACCGCATTGCGGCCGCAGAAGAATCGGAGGCGCCTGATGGCACAGCACGTCGCAGCCGAACAACTCACCATCACCGATTGGGTGAAAGGTCTCGCCGCGCTCCCCGAGCGCGACTTCACCCTCGAAAACGTCCAGGACTATATCATTCGCCATTCGGTGCGCCCGGAGACGCTCGACAAATACTGCTATTTTTCGAAGGGCAACTACACTCGCAATCTCATCTTCAAGAACGCAGTCTTCGAGTGCATGACCATCTGCTGGGAGATCGGCCAGGCCAGCCGCATTCACAACCATCGCGATCAGAATTGTTGGATGTCCGCGCCCATCGGCCGGTTGAAGGTCCAGAATTTCCGCGTTGACGAGCGCGATATCGCGCACGGCACCTGTCGCATTATTCCGACCGACATCTACGAAATGGACGCCGCCCATCCTGCTTATGTCAACCCTCTCGAGCCCGTCCATCAGGTTCTGAATCTCGCCGAATTCAACCAGCGCGCCGTCAGCATCCACGTTTACTCGAAGCCCTTCGACACTTGCGAGGTCTACCTTTGCGAGAAAGGCACCTACGGCGATGTCCCTCTCCACTACACCAGCGAATACGGCAAGCTGAATCCCGCCGAAAAACTCCTGTAGTACGCCGGCTCGGTCGGGGCCTTTTTCGTTTTGCATGTTGTAGCAAACCTTGGATTTAGCGAATCGCTTGCTTCCATTTCTCCTTTCTGCCCCGCTGTGTCACAATCTCTATATGGCCACCGAAACGCGCGACATTCAGAAGCACGTTTTGCCCAACGGCCTCGTGGTTATCACCGAGACCATGCCCCACGTGCGTTCCGTGTCCGTCGGCGTGTGGGTCCGCAACGGCTCTCGCCGTGAAGTCCCCGAAGAGAACGGCCTCGCCCATTTCATGGAGCATATGGTCTTTAAGGGCACGGAGCGCCGCTCCGCCGAAGCTATCGCCCGCGAAATGGATTCCGTCGGCGGCATGCTCGACGCCTTCACCTCGAAAGAACAGATCTGCTTCAACGCCAAGGTTCTCGACGAGCACCTGCCCATCGCCTTCGACGTCATCGCCGATCTTGTCCTTCGCCCAAAGTTCGATTCCGACGATGTGAAAAAAGAGCGCCAGGTGGTCCTCGAAGAGATCAAGATGGACCTGGACAATCCCGAATATCTTCTTCACGAGATTTTCACCCGTGGTTTCTGGCCGAAACATGCCCTCGGCCGCCCGATTCTCGGCACCCCGGAAACTGTGAAAGGATTCAATCGCGATTCGCTGCGCGCGCGATTTGGAGAGTGGTTCGCGCCGGACCATCTGGTGGTCACAGCCGCCGGCAACGTCACTCACGAGCAGGTGCTGGAATTGGTTCAACGAGAGTTCGGCCGCATGAACCCGACGGGTCCCGCCGAAAGCGGCGGCGCGCCGCACACGGATGCACCCATCCATCTTGAAGCCAAGCGTGACCTCGAACAGGTGCATCTCTGCATCGGCGTCCCGTCGGTTCCGCTGGGGCACGAAGACCGCTTCGGTGTCGCCGTGCTTAACAATCTTCTTGGCGGCGGCATGTCCTCGCGCCTCTTCCAGAACATTCGCGAAAAACAGGGCCTCGCCTACGCTGTCTTCAGCGAGCTGACGCCCTATTCCGACGCCGGAATGATGACCGTTTACGCCGGCACCGCTGCGGAGACGATCGGCCAGGTCATCGATCTCACCATCCAGGAATTTCGCGCCCTGAAGGAATCACCTGTCACGGAAGAAGAGCTTCGCCGCTCGAAGAATCACCTCAAAGGCTCGCTGATGCTCTCGCTCGAGTCCACCAGCTCCCGCATGTCCAATCTCGCTCGCCAGGAGCTGTATTTCGGACGCTTCTATTCGCTCGATGAAATCCTCGCCGGGATCGAAGCCGTCACCCGCGAAGAACTCCAGTCCCTCGCACAGCGATATTTTCAGGCCGGACTGATCGCCGTCACCGTCCTCGGCCCCCTCAACGGCTTCACCCTCGACCGTTCCCGCCTGGCCTGCTAAGGTGGTCTTTAGCTGAACGCCGTTGACGCCGCGCCATCGCTCTGCCATCATTCTGAAAATTTGTTTCGAAGCGAAATTGCACGGAGAAGTTGAGGAGCGAACGATCGGTTTGCGCGTTTCAATCTTGGCGTCCGGCAGTTCGGGCAACATCACGTTGCTCGAGACCGAGCGCACCCGCCTCCTCGTGGACGCCGGACTCGGAAAACGCGAAACGCTGGCGCGTCTCGCGGCCGTCGAAAGAACCGTCGATCACATCGACGGTATCCTCATCACGCACGAGCACACCGACCACTGCAACGGTCTCCCGCAAATGCT
>Ga0209648_10004498_pt1 | contig 11851 bp, 11 predicted proteins | sample GraSoi2013_115cm_FD_185830 | JGI IMG/M metagenome (GOLD analysis project Ga0209648, IMG submission 185830) | Grasslands soil microbial communities from the Angelo Coastal Reserve, California, USA - Sample 9_17_2013_115cm (SPAdes) (version 2) | ecosystem: Environmental > Terrestrial > Soil >...
GAAGGGGTTTCGCGGGTGATGGCTACCGCGGACTGGCACACGTATCAGGTGCTGACCAAGCGATCGCAAAGACTGCGGGACCTTCTCCAAGGCAGGCTGCGGTTCGCGGCGGAGAAGGAGAACATCTGGTGGGGCGTTAGTGTCGAAGATCGGAAATATGGGTTGCCGCGAGTGGACGATCTTCGACAGGCTCCCGCCAGGGTTCGCTTTCTATCCATTGAGCCGCTGCTCGAGGACCTTGGTGAAATCGACTTGTCTGGGATTACCTGGGTGATTGTCGGCGGCGAGAGTGGACCGGGGGCGCGTCTGATGAAGAGGGAGTGGGTTGTGTCTATTCGTCGGCAGTGCCGGGCACAGGGCGTGCCGTTCTTCTTTAAACAGTGGGGCGGGGTGCGAAAAGCTAAGAACGGCCGGTTGCTTGATGGGCGCCCCTATGACGAGTATCCGGAGCGGGTTCTGAGGCCGATTCCGGAAAGAACGGAGTGCATTGCCTGGGCTGACGAGTTTGGGAGGAGTTTTCAGGGCTTGGCGCTCGCTGTGGGGTGATTGTGACTTCGCGGCGAGCTGCCGAGCTTTGCTCGGCTGGACAGCCGAGGGCGGCCTTCGCTACGCGATCACAAATCGGCTGGGACGGGCCAGAGGCCCGTCACCACACAGGTGTTTACGTTTATTCCGCCTTCGTCGATTGGAAATTGCCGCGCTCGGCACAAAGGTAAGCTTCACCGCCGCCAAGTTCGGCGAAGACGTCTTTCAAGATGCCGCGCAAGCGACTCCATGGGTCCTCTGTTTCTTTGTCGCGTTCCCGGATTCTGTCGGTATCTTGCATACGACTCTGTCGTTGTCTTGGTCTACCGGAGCGTAGCATGAATAGAATCGCGGGCCAAGGCTTAAGGTCGTATTCAAGAACGGTGCATTTACCGCAGCGGTTAACCGCTGCGCCACCCACCGACTCTTGCCCGCAGCATGAGTCAGGCAATGTCTCTTAACTCACATATCGAATGGACCGACGCTACCTGGAATCCCGTCCGTGGCTGCGTCAAGATCAGTCCTGGGTGCAAGCACTGCTTATGCGGAGACGTTTGCTGAGCGGTTTCGCGGGGTTTTGGCAGGAGGTCCACTACCGAAAGATCGAAAAGCTTGCCGTCTCCCTCTCCGAAGTTGTAACGTGGTCGCCCGAGACTCAATTCTCAGTGGGGATGGAATGAAGCTTAGCCGTTGTCTGGTCGCGTTTATTGTTTCGCTCTTCTGCGTCAACGTTTTCTGGGCGCAATCCGCTCCGGCGCCGAAGGCGGTCGTCATTCGTGCCGGACACCTGCTTGATGTGAAAACCGGCAAGACGCTTACGAATCAAACCATCCTGATCCAGGGCGACAAGATCGCTGGCGTTGGCTCCGACACGCAGGTTCCCGCTGGAGCTCAAGTTGTCGATCTCTCGAACGCCACCGTGCTGCCGGGATTGATTGACGCGCACACGCACATCACCATGACTACCAACTTCGGCTACTCGCGGCTTGCGATTTCCGTGCCGCGTGAGGCCCTCAACGGAGCGCGCAATGCCCGGGTCACGCTCGATGCCGGTTTCACAACCATCCGCAACGTGGGCGCCAGCGGCTTCACCGATGTTGCCTTGCGCGATGCGATCAACGCCGGCGACGTGCCTGGACCGCGCATGCTGGTGAGCGGTCCTCCCTTGAGCATCGCGGGCGGGCACTGCGACAACAATCTGCTGCCGTTTGAGTGGCACGTTCAGAATGAAGGCGTGGCCGACGGCGTCGAAGCCGTGCAGCACAAGACGCGCGAGATTATTAAATACGGCGCGGACCTGATCAAAATTTGCGCCACTGGCGGGGTGCTCTCGAAGGGCGACGATCCGCGGGCCTCGCAATACACGCTCGAAGAAATGAAGGCCATCGTGACCGATGCGCATCGGCTCGGACGCAAGGTCGCGGCGCACGCGCATGGAGCCCAGGGCATCCGCTGGGCGTCGGAGGCGGGCGTGGATTCGATTGAGCACGGGTCCTACATCGACGACGCAGCCATCGCCGCTATGAAGAAAAATGGCACTTATCTGGTGCCGACACTTTACCTCGCCGACTGGTTTCTGGAAAACGCGGAGCGGATCGGCACTCCGGCCGAGCTGATTGCCAAGGGACGCGAGGTGATGCCCGCCGCGCGTAAGAACGTGGCGCGCGCGTTTGCCGCGGGAGTCAAGGTTGGCTTCGGCACCGATGCCGCAGTGTATCCGCACGGGCTTAACGCGCATGAGTTTGCGGTCATGGTGAAGTTGGGGCTGACGCCGCTGCAGGCGATCCAGGCGGCTACGGTTAATGACGCCGATCTGTTGGGGTGGTCGGATAAGGTCGGGACTATTGAGGCGGGGAAGTGGGCCGACATCGTGGCTGTCGATGGCGATCCGCTGGCGGACGTCACTACGCTGGAGCGAGTTAAGTTTGTGATGAAGGGCGGCGAGGTGGTCAAGAATTTGTACGTGAAGTGAGGTCAGAGGTCAGATTGCAGAGGTGAACGCCAAGATCTGGTACCTCGGCTGTACCTCTGCAATCTGACCTCTGACCTCTGCAATCCTTTAGAATCCTCCGCAGTGTCTGTTCGCCTGCAGATTGAAGCGACCCGCGGCTCGGCCCGCACCGGCAAGCTCATCACTCCTCATGGAGAGGTCGAGACGCCTGTGTTCATGCCGGTTGGGACGCTTGGTTCGGTCAAGGGCGTCTCGCAGGATGTGCTGGAGGAACTTGGCGTCGAGATTCTGCTTGGCAATACCTACCATCTTTTTCTGCGGCCTGGGGTCGAAACCGTTCGGAAGATGGGCGGGTTGCACCGGTTCATGTCGTGGGATCGCGCCATTCTTACCGACTCGGGCGGCTTCCAGGTTTTCAGCCTGACCGATCTGCGCAAGGTGAGCGATGAAGGCGTGGCGTTTCGCTCGCACCTCGACGGCTCGCCGCATTTTCTTAGTCCTGAAAAGGCTATGGAGGTGCAGATCGGGCTGGGGGCGGACATCATCATGGCGTTTGACGAATGCACGGAGTATCCGGCGGATGCTGCGCGTGCGCGGGCGTCGATGGAGTTAACTGTGCGCTGGGCCGGGCGCTGCAAGAATTATTTTGAGGAGCACAAGCACGAGGTGCCTTGGGCGCGTACAGAGTCTGCGGAGCTTCGCTCCGCGGGGCGGACGAATGCGTCCGCCCCTACGCGAGCGGATCAGACGCAGGCATTGTTTGGCATTGTGCAGGGCGGGACGGATCGTGAGCTGCGCCGCGAGTCTGCCGATCGAACCATCGACATTGGATTTCCCGGATATGCCATCGGCGGGCTGAGCGTCGGCGAACCGCGCGACCTTACGCGTGACATCGTCTTGTCCACGCTTGAGCATCTTCCCTCAGACCAGCCGCGCTATCTGATGGGGGTTGGCACTCCTGAAGAGATCGCCCATTACGCCCAGTCGGGCATCGACATGATGGATTGCGTGCTTCCCACCCGCGCCGCCCGCCATGGATTGTTGTTCACCTCCGAAGGCAAACTTTCGATCAAGCAGGCCCGGTATGCGCAGGACGAGAGCGCGCTCGATCCAGCCTGCGACTGTCGCGTCTGCCAGCGTTATTCGCGGGCTTACTTGCGCCATCTTTACGCCGCGAACGAACTGCTGGCCCAGGTTTTGAACACGGTCCACAATCTGCACTATTACATGGCCACCATGCGGACCGTCCGCACCTGGATTCGGGCCGGCCGCGCGCCCGCCACCTTCGTTCCCCGGAAGTAAATTCGGCTGGCAATTCGACGTACTCGCCTTGACACCTAGCGAGCCGTCCGGCATTCTATTCAACTTGGGGATAAGGTCCGTTTCTTTCTGTGCCGTTCCGATCGCAACCGGGGCGCTGCACTGCCGGTTCCAGCCTGCAAGCTGCGGGTCTCCGGCCTTAGAGGAAAAGAATTCCCGCGGGCAACCAAAGAAAGTTAAACAGAGAAAGTTACGCAGAGAAAGTTAAGCGGCGAAAGAAGCAAACTTGTGCCGAGTTCCGCTCGGCTGGCGCTAAGATGGCGTTTCAGGCTGCCGGGATTTTAATCAGATATTTCGTCGTCTATTTCGTTATAGGGGATCGACTTGGCGGTTGAAACGATTTTGTCAGCCATGTGGTCTGGGATGACGGGCGGATTGGCGTTTTGGTTGCAGCTACCCGGCGGCACGAGTCTGCTCGGGCTGGCGCCCCTGCTATTCATCTTTGCCATTTTTTACTTCCTCCTGATTATGCCGCAGCAGCGGAAGCAGAAAAAGTGGCAGGCCATGCTGAGCGAATTGAAAAACGGCGACAAGATCGTAACCAGCGGTGGCCTGCGCGGGACGATCATGAGTATTAAGGACGATGCGCTGGTTTTGCGCGTGCCGCCCGATAATCTGAAACTCGAAATCAGCCGCGCATCGGTGGTATCGGTGACGACGGCGGAAGAAGGAAAATAGTCGTTGGTCGTTTGTCGTTGGTCGCTCAGGAAGCGGCTGCGGTTTTTACTAACGGCTAACGACCAAAGACGATCGACTGGTTTTCATGAATAAGAACCTAAATTGGAAGTTGGCAGTTAGCGTCGGTATCCTGCTGCTGTTCGTGGTGGGTATTTTCGGGCCTCCTTGGGCCTGGTCAGGACGCGGTCCGTTGGCATTGGTCACCGACCGCATTCACCTTGGCCTCGATCTTCGTGGCGGAACGCACCTGATCCTCCAGGTGCAGGTCAACGACGCGGTCAACGTCGATTCCGACAACGCGATTGCGCGCCTCAAGGAAGACCTGCGGACGCACAAGATCAATTACGCCGACATCACCAAGCCCGATCCGGTAAACCATCCTGAGATGATCGTGGTCAAGGGCGTTCCTCCGGAGCAGACGAGCGATTTCAAGAGCATTGTTTCCGACCGGTTGCCGGAATACGACGCCAGTTCGGGCGCGGAAAATTCCTGGACGGTTTCGATGAAGGCGCAAAACCTCGCGGATTTGAAGAACCGCGCGGTTTCCCAAGCCATCGAAACCATCCGCAATCGCATTGATCAGCTTGGCGTCAACGAGCCGGTAATTCAGGAGCATGGACTCGGTCAGTACCAGATTCTCGTACAGCTTCCAGGCGTGGACGATCCGGCGCGCGTCAAGGAAATCATGCAGTCGACGGCGATGCTGGAAATCAAGCAAGTGCTGGGCGGTCCTTATTCCACCCAGCAGCAAGCAATGCAAGGGCAGCCAAACGGTTTGCTGCCCCCTGACTCGATCCTCCTCCCGGGTACCGCTCGCGCTGCGGGTGATCAGAATGGGGCTGAGAGCTGGTACGTCGTCTCGCGAGCTTCAGCAATAACCGGGCGCGACCTGCGTGATTCGCGACCTTCTCAGGACGAGAATGGCCAACCGGCCGTAGGCTTTAGTCTGACCGGCGAGGGAGGCCGCAAGTTTTACGCGTTCACCTCCGAGCATGTAAAAGACCGTCTCGGCGTTATTCTCGACAACAAGGTTCAATCGGTGGCGACGATTGACGAGCCCATTCATGACCAAGGCATCATTAGGGGGCGCTTTACTCAACAGGAAGTGCAGGACCAGTGCATGGTTCTGCGCTCCGGCGCTCTACCCGCCAGCATCAAGTACCTGGAAGAACGCACGGTCGGGCCGTCGCTCGGCGCCGATTCGATTCGTTCCGGCGTTCGCGCGGCCATGGTCGGCATGCTGGCTGTCCTCATCTTCATGCTGGTTTACTACCGCTGGGCGGGCGTGAATGCCGACATCGCGCTGATCCTGAACCTGGTCATCCTGCTCGGGTTCATGGGCTATTTCGGAGCGGTGCTGACGCTGCCGGGGATTGCCGGTGTCATCCTGACGGTTGGCATGGGCGTAGATTCGAACGTCCTGATTTTTGAGCGCATCCGCGAAGAACTGAGAAATGGCAAGACGCCGCCCTCGGCCGTGGAGCAGGGATTCAGCCACGCCTGGATCACCATCGTCGATACCCATGTCACCACCATCGTGTCGGCGATGATTCTGTTCCTCTTCGGTACGGGGCCGGTCAAGGGTTTTGCCACGACGCTGGTGTTCGGCCTGGCCGCAAACCTGTTTACGGCAGTGTTTGTATCGCGCATGATTTTTGATTGGGTGCTGAGTCGGAAGCAACGCGGCGAGGCATTGAGTATTTAAAGCAGTCGTTAGTCGTTGGTCGGTAGTCGTTCGCAGAGCTGAAATGGACGACGCACCCCGAACGACCAGCAACTGACGACCAACGACTGATTTTGAAGGGATCGTAAGCAGCGTGGAATTTTTTAGAAATACAAACATCGATTTCCTCGGGAAAAAGTGGTACTTCCTGACCTTCTCGCTGATCTTCAGCGTGGCCGGAGTGCTTTCCATGGCGTTCTGGCATGGCATCCCGTTGGGTGTCGACTTCCGCGGCGGAACGCTGGTCTACGTGAAGTATGCGCACACGCCTGATCCGGCCGCCATCCACTCCGAGATCGAACGCGCCGGCCTGAAGAATGCCCGCGTCCAAAGATACGGGCAAGCCGCCAACAACGAAGTGCTGATCGCGCTCGATATTCAGGAGACCAGCGAACAGGCTCTCGATAAGGGTAAAACTCAGATCATTCAGGCGCTCGAAAGCAATGCCGCCGCGGGGAAACAGGATCTCAACAACTCCAGTTCTGTAACCATCGCGAATTACTTTTTGGAGAAGGACCCGCTCCACCTTGGAACGGGCAGCGACGCCAACCCACGCTACATTGCGATAGCGCAGGCCATTGTTGACTATCGCGACAAGGTAAAAGGCGGCGTGCTTGGTTCCATTGATGAGTTAAAAAGCGTGGCCGCTCCCGCAGCCGCCGCATCGCTCCAGGACAATTTCTTCGTGTCGGACTTTGGTATCCGCAACGTCGAGATCGTCGGCCCGCAAGTCGGGCAGCAATTGCGCAAGCAGGCCCTCCTCGCCACGCTTTATTCGCTGGCCGGAATGCTAGTCTACCTGGCGCTCCGCTTCGAATGGATCTACGGAGTTGCCGCCGTATTGACGGTGTTCCACGACACTCTGATTACGGTTGGCGCCTTCTCGCTGCTGAACTGGGAAATATCACTGACCGTGATCGCCGCGATCTTAACCCTGATCGGATACTCCAATAACGACACCATCGTCGTGTTCGATCGAATCCGGGAGAACATCAAACTGCTCCGCCGGGACAAGCTGGCCGACATCGTCAACAAAAGTATTAATCAGACTTTAAGCCGAACTATCTTGACAGCGGGCCTGACTTTCCTTACCGTGCTTGCTCTGTTCCTTTTCGGCGGCGAGGTGCTGCATGGTTTCAGCTTCGCCTTGGTGATTGGAATCCTGATCGGGACCTATTCCTCGATCGCGATTGCCGCCCCGATTCTGGTCGCGTACCAGGAATGGCGTGGCGAGCGAGGCAAGAAGCCGATTGCCATGCCGCTGCGGTCTGGCAACGGCCCGGCGCAGCCGAAGGAAAAAGTAAAAGCCTGAGTCCGGGCCAAGTGGAGTAAAATCATTGACCTGCCCACAGAGGCAGGAGTTCGAGAGCGGAACAATAAAAGGGCAGGAGCAAAGAGGATGCTGCCGGTGTCTAAGTTCTCGTAGGGTCTGGTATAGGAGAAGCCTATGTTTGAAGACAGCCTCATTGAGTCAGGCAACAAGCTCAAGACAAAGCGGTTGGGCACCACGATTCTCTCGTTCTTTGGGCAGTTCGGGCTGATCGGGATACTGATCCTGATCCCTCTGATTTATACCGACGCGCTGCCCAAGACCCAGTTGATGACCTTTCTGGTAGCGCCACCGCCGCCACCACCACCGCCACCGCCGCCGGCAGCAGCGGTTAAAGTGGTGAAGGTCCAGAGCGAAGTGATCAACGGCCAGTTGCGTACCCCAACCAAGATTCCACAAAAAGTTCAGATGATCAAAGAAGAGGAAGCGCCTCCGGATATGGGCGGCGGCGTCCCGGGCGGCGTCCCGGGCGGTATGCCCGGAGGCTCGGCGGGCGGCGTGATGGGCAGCATTCTCAGCTCGACCAACGTCGCAGTCCCGAAAGTCGCGACTCCGACGCGCGTTCGCGTTTCCTCGGGCGTGTCGACTGGTCTTTTGATCAGGAAGGTTACACCCAATTATCCGCAACTGGCGAAACAGGCCCGCATTCAGGGGGCGGTCGTGCTGCAGGCTGAAATCAGCAAAGAAGGCACGATTCAGAACTTGCAGTTGATCAGCGGGCACCCCATGCTGGCGCCGGCGGCGATCGAGGCCGTGAAACAGTGGCGTTATAAGCCATACCTGCTCAATGGCGAGCCGGTGGCCGTGGAGACCCAGGTGGTTGTGAACTTTAGCTTGTCCGGAGGCTAGACTCTCCCGACCGGCTTGTGGCGGTAAGATTTGTGGCGGTTTAAGGCCCTCCCCGTCCCACCTTGCTCTCGAGACGGGAGACCAGGGTGGTGTGGCACCCCGGGGGCGACTCTGCCCACTTTAGTTTTTCTTGCATCAAACGGTTGAGATCAAGCAGGCGGCGGGAAGAGTTTTTTGATCCGCGCGGGCTTGGTAAGGGCGCCAGAAGCGGTCGATTTTTTTGTAGAGACGCAGCTAGTCGCGTCGCCTGAAACGGGCAAAGCCCCGTCTCTACAGGGCAGGAAGAACTTGAGAAGTTTAGAAACGTGTTCGAACTAGTTCTGAGGAGGAGAAGCAACTCATGGTAGTCAACCTGGCAGCAGTCGTACTCTGTAATTTCCATCTTTTCGCCGCCTGGCTCTTTGACGAGGGCTCGGTTGGTTGGGACCCGATTTCGCTCTGGAAGCAGATGGGTCTTCTGGCGAAGGTCGTGGTTATCATTCTGTTCATCATGTCGGGGTGGTCGATCGGCGTGATGATTGACCGTTGGATGGCTTTCAACGCCGCTCGCAATCAATCCCGCTCGTTCGCTCCCGCCGTTGCTGGGGCGCTCCGCGAAGGCAAGATTGACGAAGCGATCAAAGTGGCCGAGCGCAACAAGAAAAGTCACCTGGCCAAGGTTGTCACCGCGGGCCTGATGGAATTCAAGGCCCACCAGGATAGCCCGGGCGAAATTCCAGGCGAGACCATTGAAGCTTCCAAGCGCGCATTGGAGCGCACCGAAGCCATCGTGCACGCCGAACTGAAGCGCGGCTTGGGCGGTTTGGCGACAATCGGTTCGACGGCTCCCTTCGTGGGACTGTTCGGAACGGTGGTCGGCATTCTGAACGCCTTCAACGGCATCGCCAAGGAAAAGGCAACCGGTTTGGCAGCGGTCGCGGGCGGTATTTCCGAAGCGCTTGTGACCACCGCAGTCGGCCTGTTCGTGGCGATTCCGGCCGTCATGATGTTCAACTATTTGACCGGCCGCGTGGAAGCGTTCGACGTGGAGATGGATAATTCCTCGAGCGAACTGATCGACTACTTCCTGAAGCGCCGGAGCATGCGCCGGTCCTAAGGCTGCGGTCTGCACCCATGAGTTGCTGCGGTGGAGGGACGGGCGTCGTGCCTGGCTCTCCACCGAGCAGATTTTGGGCAGCAGCAGTAGCATCAGATGGTCGCCGCGCTGAGGCAAGCGTACGCAGGAGACAAATTCCATGGCATTAGCAAAGCGAAACGAAGCGGCCAACGTCACCTCCGACATCAACGTCACACCGATGGTGGACGTGATGCTGGTGCTGCTGATCATCTTCATGGTGGTTACGCCTATGTTGCAACACGGCACGCCCGTCGACATGGCCAAAGTCAATAATCCCACGGATATGCACGACGCCGACAAGGAAGACGCGCTGTTGGTTGCCATCACTCGCGATGACAAGGTCTTCTTTGGGACTGACCCCATCAAGGTGGATGATCTGACGCAAAAGGTCAAAGATAAGTTGACGAATCGGACCGATAAACGGGTCTTTCTCAAGGCCGACGCCCGGGCGAAGTTCGGCTGGGTGGTCGAAGTCGTCGACAACGTTCGTGCGGCCGGGGTGGACCAACTCGGCCTCTTGACGGATCAAAAGAAGGCCGGAGCCCTTACCCCGCCGCCGGTCGCCACTCCACCGGCACATACGGGCGGGCAATAGCACGCAATAGCAATAGAGGAGATCGGTTATGGCTATGGCAGTCGGCTCCAAAGGGGGCCAGAACGCGAACATGAACGTCACGCCGCTGATTGACGTGTTGCTGGTGCTGCTGATCATTTTCATGGTGATCACGCCGCTGACGCCCAAGGGTTTGGACGCGTTGGTGCCCCAGCCTCCGCCGCCCAATCAGAAACAACAGCCGCCCACGCCCGATCGCACCATCGTGGTGCAGTTGATTGACCACGGTGCCGGCAACCCTCCGGGACTCAAGATCAACCAGGACGAGGCCACTTGGGAGACTCTGCAGGGCCGATTGGAAGATATTTTCAAGACGCGCGCCGAGAAAGTCATGTTCGTGAAGGGCGATGACAACGTACCTTTCGCAGACGTCGCTACCGTCATTGATATCGCGCATTCGGCCGGCGTCGACAAAGTCGGCCTGATCACAGCGAAAATCGAAGCGGGCGGCTAGAATCGGGTGATCGGAATCGGGTCATGGGGTCATGGGATGATCTGGAGAACCCGATGATGCGATAGCGAAAGACCTGCATTCCGGTCTTGCGCCCCGCTGGCCGTTCCGCCTCAGGTTCCTTTTCCGACACTCCGCAGCAAGGGAGATTCATAAAGCAATGAAAACGACTCAAAGGCTCCTGGTAGTAATCGCCGCCGCGCTGCTGCTGCTCGCCGGCACGGGCTGCAACAAGCTTAAGGCGCGTGACCACCTCAACAAGGGCGTGCAGGCTTACAAGAACTCGAAGTTCGAGCAGGCGATTGATCACTTCCAGCAAGCCGTCGCCCTCGACCCGAGTCTCATCAATGCCCGCCTGTATCTGGCCACCGCTTTTGCCCAACAGTACATTCCGGGCGCCGATACCGCCGACAACAATCGCTTTGGCGAGCAGGCGATTGACCAGTACAAGCAAGTCCTGCAGGTCGATCCCAGGAACATCAACAGCATCAAGGGCATCGCCTATCTCTACCTGCAGATGAAAAAGTTCGACCTGGCCAAGGAGTTTTACAAGAAAGCTTCCGAGGTTGATCCGAACGACCCCGAGCCTTATTACTCGGTTGCCGTCATCGACTGGACCCAGACGTACCTGCCGCGTCAGGAAGAGCGCGCCAAACTCGGCATGAAGCCGGATGAGTCCCTGCCCGCCAAGGACAAGAAGGTCTGCGCCACGATAAAAGAGAAGAATACCGCCAACGTTCAGGAAGGTATCGATAACCTGAACAAGGCGCTCCAGCTTCGTCCCGACTACGACGACGCCATGGCCTACTTGAACCTGATGTACCGGGAACGCGCCGATATCCAGTGCGATGACTCGGCAGCGCGCGCCGCCGACCTGAAGACCGCCGACGAGTGGGTGGATAAAACCATGGCCACTAAGAAAGCCAAGGCAGAAAAACAGCCCGCAGGCGCCATTGTCGTAGATCAGAACAAGTAAATTGCTCGTGGAGGGACGGGCGTCCTCGCCCGTCCCAGCCGAGCGCCTCGGCGCTCGTTTCCTAGCGCCAGCCAACGAACCGCTGCTCAGCTCCTAAAGGGGCGTCTGATTTCGCACTACTTGCGGTATCGCTAAAGCGATACCGTGATACGAACCCCAATCTCCGAACCCAATCTCTCCGCAGTCTGCTAATCACAGCCGCGAATGATTCGCGGCGTGCGCACCCGCCGTTCCCGCAGGTAAAATCAGGGCGGCACGGTGCGTCCAACTGACGTGGCAACCAAGAATGTTCAAGAAGATTCTGATCGCCAACCGGGG
>Ga0209648_10004499_pt1 | contig 11850 bp, 10 predicted proteins | sample GraSoi2013_115cm_FD_185830 | JGI IMG/M metagenome (GOLD analysis project Ga0209648, IMG submission 185830) | Grasslands soil microbial communities from the Angelo Coastal Reserve, California, USA - Sample 9_17_2013_115cm (SPAdes) (version 2) | ecosystem: Environmental > Terrestrial > Soil >...
CATCGGGAACTGTGCCAGTGCCCATATCAGTGCCAGCGCCAGCAGAACCCAGCGCGTGGCGACGCGGTTGACGATGAAGCCGACCACAATGGCCGCGATCGAAAACAGGAAGAAGAACGAGGAACCGAGCAGGCCGAACTGCTCCGGCTCGAGTTTTAATTCGGTCATGATCGGCACGCCGGCTAGTCCGACCACGATCTTGTCCGCGAAATTCACCAGCATGAAGACAAACAGGAGAAACGTGATTTTCCAGGCGCCTTTGGGCGTCGGTTGAGTGGTCATGTTCGCTCCCCGAGTATCGTTTGCTGGCCCTGTTGATCGGCCTGACCCGATGCTACCTGTGGGGTCGCCGGCAACGCAACTGGGCATTTTGTCATTGTCAGGAGCCGCGTGCGCTGCAACTGAAGCATTCGCCCCCGGGTGCCGCCTGATGTTGTTTTTGCAGCGAACTGCAACCCCATCACGATCGCGTCGCGACACAATTGAGACCGTGATCTCCCGCACCGGCCTTGGTATGTTGTAGGACAACAGAGGGCATTTTCATGAGATTGATCTGTCGGCCGAGCGTCCCCGGCGTGCTTGTTTCGCTTTCGATGCTCGCGGCATGGAGCGCTGTGTCGGCGCAGGATGGCAAGGCGCCGGACTATGAAGCAATTGTCGCATCGGCGGACCGCAGCGATGCGGACCGGCTAACCGATCAGCGCCGTCAGCCCGCCAAGATGCTGGCCTTCACCGGCGTCAAGGAGGGAATGAAGGTACTGGATATGGGAGCTGGCGCCGGCTACAGCACCGAACTGGTGGCGCGCACCGTCGGCCGAGGCGGTAGCGTGTACGCGCAGGAATCGGCCGCCGTGATGGAGCGGGTGAAGGACAAGTTCGATATTCGCGCGCAGCAGCCCGCCATGAGAAACGTCGTCCACGTCATCCGGAATTACGACGATCCTGTACCGTCTGACGTCAGCGGGCTCGATCTGATCACGTTCTTCTTCGCCTATCACGATGTGACCTACATGCCCGTCGATCGCGCCGAGATGAACAAAAAGATGTTCGCAGCGCTGAAGCCCGGCGGCTTTCTTGTCATCGCCGACCATTCCGCGCGTGCCGGCGATGGCACGACGGTTGGCAAGACGCTGCATCGCATCGAGGAAAGCACGCTGCGTCAGGAGATTGAGGCGGCCGGGTTCAAGCTCGCAACTGAAGCCGATTTCCTGCGTCACCCCGAAGATCCGCGGGACGCGGCGGTGTTCCGTCCGCAGGTGCCGGTCGATGAGTTCGTGCTGAAATATCAGAAGCCGTTGTGAGGATCGCATACGCTTGGCATGGCAACAGGCAACCAGATCGTGCTGAGCGTTCGGAATCTGACCAAGACTTATCGCTCTGCCGGAGAGCAAATCGTGGTGCTCCGCGGCGTGAACCTGAGTGTCGCGGCGGGCGAGCGCGTCGCGCTCTCGGGGGAATCCGGCAGCGGCAAGAGCACGCTGTTGCATCTGATTGCCGGACTGGATCGCCCTGACGGCGGCGAGATCACGCTGGCCGACACGTCGATTTCCGATCTTTCCGACGCCAGCCGGGCGGCATTGCGGCGCGACCGGCTGGGTCTGGTGTTTCAGCAGTTCAACCTGATCCCGAGCCTTGATGTCGAAGATAACCTCGTGTTCCAGTCCCGTATTGCCGGCCGTCACGATCCCGCCTGGCATGGCGAACTGGTGGAGCGGCTCGGGCTCGGCGGTTTGCTCAAGCGCTATCCCGAGCAATTGTCCGGCGGCCAGCAGCAGCGGGTCGCGATCGGCCGCGCGCTGGCGGCAAAACCGCTGCTTCTGCTCGCCGACGAGCCCACCGGCAACCTCGACGAGGCAACCGCGGATGACGTTCTCGCGCTCGCGCGCGATCTGGTCAAGCGAACCGGCTGCGGCTTCCTGATGGTGACCCACAGCGCGCGCCTTGCCGCCACGCTCGACCGCCAGATAAATCTCCATGCGGGGCTGATCGCATGACTCGCATCATCTGGATTCTCGCGGTTCTATTGAGCCATTGGCGGCGGCATCCGATGCAGCTCGCGACATTGCTGATCGGATTGATTTCCGCGACCGCGTTGTGGAGCGGCGTGCAGGCGCTGAACCAGCAGGCGCGCTTGAGTTACGACCGCGCGGCCGCGACTTTCGGCGGTGCCAGAACGGCAATGCTGGCCGGCCGGAACAGTGCGACATTCCCGCAGCAATTCTTTGTCGACCTGCGCCGCGCCGGCTGGCCGGTATCTCCGGTTCTCGAAGGCCGGATCCAGATCGGCGGGCGGTCGTTCAGGCTGTTGGGAATTGAGCCGGTTACGATCCCTGCGGAAGTTGGCAATGCGCCGGCGATTGGAAGAACAGGGTTGCAGTCGTTCGTCACGCCGCCGGGTGAAATGCTGGTGGCGCCTGAGACGCTAACCGATCTCGACCTGCCGGAAGGCGCGACGCCGCTCTCGGCCGACGGCACCTTGCTGCCGCCGCTACGCGTGCAGTCGCAACTCGTTCCCGGCGTACTGGTGGTCGATATCGGCATTGCACAGCGGCTGCTCAAAATGCCGGATCAGGTTTCCCGGCTTTTGATCGGCAAGGCCAAAGCCAGGCGCGCGCCGCTCGAAACCATCACCGGCGACAAACTCCGCCTGATCGAGCCGGATGCGGAAAGCGATCTCGAACGCCTCACCGACAGTTTTCACCTGAACTTGACGGCATTTGGCCTGCTGTCGTTTGTGGTCGGGCTGTTCATCGTCAATTCGGCGATCGGACTTGCGTTCGAGCAGCGGCTGCCGATGCTGCGGACGCTGCGCGCCTGCGGGGTATCCGCGCGCATGCTGAATACGGTGCTGGTGGTCGAACTGGTATCGCTGGCACTGGTCGCGGGAATTGCAGGATTGGTCTGCGGTTACCTGATCGCTGCGTCGCTGCTGCCCGATGTCGCAGCTTCTTTACGTGGTCTCTATGGCGCAGAAATTCCCGGCCAGTTGACGCTCAAGGGCGAATGGTGGATCGCCGGCATCATCATCAGCGTCCTCGGCGCGCTGCTGGCTGCGACCACAAGCCTTTTGAAAGCGATTCGACTTCCCGTGCTGGTCGCCGCGCAGCCCCAGGCCTGGCAACAGGCGCAGCGCCGATGGTTGATCCTGCAGGGCGCGCTCGCGCTTGCCGTGTTCGCCGTGGCCGGGGGTCTTCTGTGGTCCGGCGATTCGCTTGTTGCAGGATTTGCGGTGCTCGCAGGCCTGCTGCTTGGCGCCGCGCTGGGGCTGCCTGCGATCCTGGAGCTGGTGCTTGCTCTCGGCCAGCGAAGGGCCCATCGCGTGCTCGCGGTGTGGTTCTGGGCCGACAGTCGTCAGCAGCTTTCGGGATTGTCGCTGGCGTTGATGGCGCTCTTGCTCGCGCTCGCCGTCAATGTCGGCGTCGGCACCATGGTGGAAACCTTCAGCCGGACCTTTGTCGGCTGGCTGGACGGACGGCTCGCGGCCGACGTCTATCTCAACGCCCAAGACAATACCCAGGCTGCCGAGATCAAGGCGTGGCTACGCCAGCGTCCGGAGGTGGAGGCTATCCTGCCCGGCGGGCGAGCCGAAGCGCAGATCGGTGGCGCGCCGATTGAGATTCTTGGCCTTCCCGATCACGCCACCTACAGGGATCACTGGCCGCTGCTTGAATCCGCCGCAAACGCCTGGACCCGGCTTCGTCCCGGCGATGCCGGCTTTATCAGTGAACAATTAGCCCGGCGATTAAAACTCGCGGTCGGCGATTCTGTCGAACTCCCGACGCCAGGGGGAAACTGGACGCTTGAGATCGTCGGCATCTACGCCGATTACGGTAATCCGAAGGGACAGGTTGCCGTCAATATCGCGGCGTTGACGCGCCGTTTTCCCGGAATCCCGCTCACGCGATTGGGCCTGCGCGTCGCGCCAGCGGCCGTGCCGGCGCTGATATCGTCGCTACAAAGCAAATTTGGTCTCGATGGCCGCAACCTGATGGATCAGGCGTCGCTGAAGGCCGAGTCGACGCGGATCTTCAACCGCACCTTCGCGGTGACGGCCGCGTTAAACACCTTCACCCTTGGGGTTGCCGGCGTCGCCTTGCTGACCAGCCTGCTGACGCTGAGCAATTCCCGCCTGCCGCAACTTGCGCCACTATGGGCCATCGGAATCACGCGGCGGCGGCTAGCAGCGATCGAGCTCTTGAAGACCATGTCGGTTGCGCTGATCACGACCCTGCTCGCACTGCCGCTGGGTCTATTGGTGGCATGGTGCCTGATCGCGGTGGTAAATGTGAAAGCATTCGGCTGGCGGCTGCCGTTTCACGTCTTCCCGCTGCAATTGCTCGAACTGCTGGGCGTGGCGATGATGGCTTCGCTGTTGGCTGCGCTAATTCCCGTCCTCAAGCTGGCGCGCATGCAGCCGACGAGCCTGATCAAGATTTTCGCCGATGAGCGATAGTGTCCTTATATCCCGCCGCGCCTTCGTTGGCAGCGCGCTTGTTCTCGGGTTTGGCGGCAAAGGCGCGCGCGCGCAGGGCTTTGCCGGACTCGGCATCGACGCCGAGGGATTTGCGCCGGTCGTTCCCGGCAGAAAATTTGCTTTTCCCCGAGATCACGGCCCGCATCCGGACTACCGGATCGAGTGGTGGTACGTGACGGCTAATCTGGTGGATTCAGCCGGCGTCATCCACGGCGCGCAGTGGACCTTGTTTCGGCAGGCATCGAGGCCGGGCGCACAACAGGAAGGCTGGGCCAACCAGCAAATCTGGATGGGCCACGCCGCCGTGACCCGCGCGGACACCCACCGATACAGCGAAGCCTTCGCCCGTGGCGGCGTTGGACAAGCCGGCGTCGAGGCAAAGCCGTTTCTCGCCTGGATCGATTCATGGCAAATGCGCGGGCTCGACCGGATGCGCGACGACACCATCGCGCCGCTTGAGCTCACCGCATCGGGCGCGGATTTCGCTTTCGCGCTGCGGCTTGAGGCCGATCGCGCGCTGGTTCTGCAGGGCGATGCCGGCTACAGCAGGAAATCGGAGCGCGGGCAGGCTTCGTATTATTTCAGCCAGCCTTATTTCAAGGTGACGGGCAGCGTCACCATCGACGATAGACCCGTTGGGGTTACCGGACAGGCATGGATGGACCGCGAGTGGAGCAGCCAGCCGCTCGCGTCGGACCAAACCGGATGGGACTGGCTGTCGCTGCATCTGACCTCTGGCGAGAAACTCATGCTGTATCGGTTGCGCCAGAAAGACGGCCACAACGATCTTTTCGGCAACTGGATTGAGCCGGACGGCCGTTCCATCGAAATCGCGTCGGCCGCTAACAGCATGGCGCCGACCATTTTGACCGACGTCGAAGGCCGCAAGGTGCCGACCGGATGGAGCATCGCTATTCCCGCGCACGGTCTCAGAATCGAAACCGCGCCACTGAACGCGAAGAGCTGGATGGGAACGAGCTTTCCCTATTGGGAGGGACCGATCAGTTTTGGGGGCAGCCATACGGGGGTAGGCTATCTGGAGATGACCGGGTATTAAGGCCGCGGCTAACGCTTCTAAAGGGGATTCCCGCGATGTTTCATCTCACAGCCCTTGTCACCTGCCTGGCGATCCTGTTTTACTTCTTCACCTGCATTCAGGTGGCGAGGGCCCGCGTCGCATTCGGCGTCAAGGCGCCGGCCATATCAGGCAATCCCGACTTCGAGCGGGTGTTTCGCGTGCAGATGAACACGCTGGAATGGATGCCGATTTTCCTGCCCTCGCTCTGGCTGTTTGCGATCTACATCAGCGATTCCATCGCGGCCGTGCTGGGTCTGGTCTGGATCGCCGGACGTATCCTTTATATGACCGGCTATTCGCAAGCCGCCAACAAACGCGGACGGGGCTTTGGGATACAGGCGACCGCCGCCACCATCCTGTGGCTCGGTGCGCTAGGGGCGATCGTGTGGCGGCTCATCCACGTCTGAGAATTGGGGCAGTACTCACAAACCGATGGACGTCGGGGAGAACGAACAACATGGCCCGCCTGCCCTATCTCGAGGCCGACGAGATCGCCCCCGAATATCGCGACATGCTCAAGCGCAACACCAACCTGCACAAGCTCCTGGTCAATTCGCCCGACATGGCGCGCGCCTTCAGCGGCATCGGCGGCTACATCCGCTTCAAGAGCAAGCTTGACCCGCGCCTGCGTGAACTCGCGATCCTTCAGGTGGGCTGGATGGAGAGGTCGGAGTACGAATTCACCCATCACGTCAAGATCGGCAAGGGGTTCGGCGTCACCGACGAGGATATCCGCAACATGATGGCGGAGACCGAGGGCAAGCCTTCCGCGCTCGAGCCGCTGGCGAGCGCGATCCTGAAAGGCGCGCGCGAGATGGTGCGCGAGCTCGCGATGTCGGATGCCACCTTCGCCGCGATCAAGCAGGAGCTCTCTGACGAGCACATGACCGATCTGGTGCTCACTATCGCCTTCTACTGCGCCGTGGTCCGCGTGCTCGCCACCATGAAAATAGACAACGAGCCCACTTACAAAGAGGTACTGATGCAGTATCCAATCCCGGGAGTGAAATGACATGCGCCTGAAAGATCGCATCGCCATCGTCGTCGGCGCCGGCCAGAGCCCCGGCGAAGGCATCGGCAACGGCCGCGCCACGGCGCTAACCTTCGCGCGCGAAGGCGCCAAGGTGCTGTGCGTGGATCACAACCTCACATCGGCCCGGGACACCGTCGACATGATCGGCGCCAACGGCGGCACGGCGGTGGCTTTCAAGGCCGACGTCACCCGGGATGCCGAGATCAAGGCGATGGTCGCCGATGCGCAGGCCCGCTGGGGCCGCATCGATATCCTGCATAACAATGTGGGCGTCAGCCTGGCAGGCGGCGACGCCGAGCTGCTCGATATCACCGAGGAGGCGCTCGACCGCTGTGTGGCGATCAACCTCAAGAGTTGCATATTCGCAGCCAAGCACGTGATCCCGATCATGCGCGCGCAGAACAGCGGCGTCATCATCAATATCTCTTCGATAGCCGTCATCACCACCTATGCCTACGTCGCCTACAAGGCGACCAAGGCGGCAATGGTCGCCTTCACCGAGCAGCTTGCCTATCAGAACGCCCAGTACGGCATCCGCGCCAACGTCATCCTGCCCGGCCTGATGAACACGCCGATGGCGGTCGACACCCGCGCCCGCGAATTCAAGAAAAGCCGCGCCGAGGTCGAGGCCGAGCGCGACGCCAAGGTGCCGCTGCGAAAGAAGATGGGCACCGGCTGGGACGTCGCCAACGCAGCCCTGTTCCTGGCTTCCGACGAGGCCAACTTCATCACCGGCGTGACCTTGCCGGTGGACGGCGGCGCGAGCGTGCGGAGGGGCTAGCAGTCGCTAACACGCCACGCAAAATGAAGGGCAGGCAAATGGCTGAGCCGGTAGAGCAGGACAACATGCTCATCGAGTGGGACGTCGAGATCGTTATGGACGACGGCGTGGCGTTGCGAGCAGACGTGTTCCGGCCGAAGGCGGACGGGAAATGGCCGGTTCTGCTGACATATGGTCCATACGCAAAGGGGCTGGCTTTTCAGAAGGGCTACCCGAGTGCCTGGCAGAGCATGATCGCAAACCACCCCGACGTTGCGTGCGGCTCAACCAACAAATACCAGAACTGGGAAGTGGTCGACCCGGAAAAATGGGTGCCTCATGGTTATGCCTGCGTGCGAGTTGACTCGCGCGGGACCGGACGATCGCCCGGTTATGTCGATCATTTTTCTCCCCGCGAGACGCGCGACTTTTATGAATGCATCGAATGGGCCGGCGTTCAGGCCTGGTCGAACGGGAACGTCGGGCTGAATGGCATCTCCTATTACGCAATCAACCAGTGGCAGGTGGCTTCCCTGCAGCCGCCGCATCTGAAGGCCATGTGCATCTGGGAAGGTGCGGCCGACTGGTATCGCGACATGACCCACCATGGGGGCATTCTTTCGACGTTCTGGGCAAACTGGTACGACATGCAGGTCAAGACCGTGCAGTTTGGTTTAGGGGAAAGAGGGCCTCGCAGCATGGTTACCGGCGCATTGGTCTGTGGCGACGAAACAATGTCAGACGATGAATTGGCGCGTAACCGGTCGAGTTTCGGGGACGACATTCTCGCTCATCCCCTCGACGACGATTACCATAAAGCGCGTTCGCCAGACTGGGACAAAGTTACGGTGCCGTTCTTGTCGGCGGCAAACTGGGGTGGCCAGGGATTGCACCCGCGAGGAAATTTTGAAGGGTATATTCGGGCTGCATCAAAGGAGAAGTGGCTGGAGTGCCACGGCCTGGCGCACTGGACGCATTTTTACACCGATTACGGGCGTGAATTGCAGAAAAAATTCTTCGATTTCTACCTCAAAGGCGAAGCGAACGATTGGGCTCAACAGCCTAAAGTTCAGCTGCAGGTCCGCCACATCGATCGTTTCGTCGAGCGGCATGAAACCGACTGGCCGCTGGCCTCTACGGTTTGGACAAGGTTCTACCTTGACCCCAGGGATCACACCCTTTCCCCGCAGCCGCCCGCCGAGGACGCGGAGATCAGTTTTGCAGCGATGGCCGACGGAGTGACTTTCATGTCCGGGCCGCTGACGGAGGACACCGAGATCACAGGGCCGCTGGCGGCGAACTTGCGAATTTCTTCCAACACTGAGGACGCCGATATCTTTGTCATCTTCCGGGTCTTTAGCGCGGACCTGCGCGAGGTAACTTTTGCAGGCGCGATTGATCCGCACACGCCCGTGGCACAGGGTTGGCTACGCGCCTCCCATCGCAAGCTCGATGAAACCCTGTCTCGGCGGTACCGTCCTTACCACAGCCATGACGACGTGCAGCGGTTGCAGCCAGGTATCCCCGTTGATCTTGCAATCGAGATATGGCCGACATCGATCGTCGTCCCAAAAGGGTATCGTATCGCGTTGAGTATTCGTGGAAAGGACTATGAGTGGCAGTCAACGACGGGCGCGAAACTCTCCAATTTCAAGAACGAGTTGCTGGGATGCGGCCCATTTCTGCACGATGATCCCCGCGATCGACCACACCGGCTGTTCGCGGGAACGACCACGCTGCATATCGACAGAAAGGGCTTCAGCCACGTCATGGTTCCGATTATCCCAAGTCGCCAGAATAAATCGAAATAATCGATCGGCTCGAAGCAGGAACATGAGGGAGAGACATCATGAGAATCTCACGTCGTGGATTTGTAACGGGGGTTGCGGGAATCGGCCTCTCGAGTGTCGTTGCGCCTTATCGCGCGCGTGCGGCCGAAGGCCCGATCCGTATCGGCCTGTTGACGGTCAAGACCGGACCACTGGCTTCCGGCGGCATCGACATGGAGCTCGCGCTCAATATGTTCTTGAAAGAGCGCGACTACACGATGTCGGGTCGAAAGGTCGAGTTGGTGACAACGGATACCGCAGGCGTCCCCGCTACGGCTCGGACCAAGGCTCAGGAGATGGTGGAAAAGAACAAGGTCCATTGTCTGATCGGGCCGCTTGCGGCTTTCGAGGCGCTGGCGATCGACGACTATATTCGTCAGGCTCGGATTCCAACGCTCTCGGTCGCCGCAGCGGAAGACATGACTCAACGAAACGCAAACCCGTGGTTCGTCCGTGCGACGTCCACGTCTTCGCAATGCGCCCATCCCCTGGGCGAATATGCTGCGAAAGAGCTAAAATATAAGAAGATGATTACCATTGCCGACGATATCGCCTATGGCCAGCAGATGTGTGCCGGTTTTCAGCGCGTCTTTGAGGACAATGGCGGCCGGATCGTTCAAAAGCTGTTTCCGCCGCTTACAGTACCCGATTACGGCAGCTATGTCGGACAGCTGAAGAGTGCAGACGCCATCTTTTTGGGCTTCGCGGGTTCGAATGGTTTCCGTTTTCTCCGCCAATTCGTGGAATACGGACAAAAAGATAAGATGCAGGTCATTGGCGGAATGACTGCGCTGGACGAAGCGGTGCTGCGCAACATGGGTGACGAAGCGCTTAATATCATCACCACGTGCTGGTATTCGGCGGAACTGGACGCGAAGCCGAACCAGACGTTTGCGCCGGCTTTTCGTAAAGAGTTTAAATACGATCCGGGATTTTACGCGGCGAGCACTTATGTCAACGGGGCGGTGCTGGAAGCCGCGGTCAAGGCCGTCAACGGCAACGTGGAAGACAAGCCTGCGTTGATGGCCGCGCTTCGGTCGGCCAATGTCGACACGGTGCGGGGGCCCGTCAAATTTGACGATCTTGGCAACGTAGTGGGCAACGTCTACTTGCGGAAGGTTACCCGAAAGGATGGCCGGCTTGTCAACTCGGTATTCAAGACCTACCCGGACGTCAGTCAATTCTGGAGTTACGGCAAGGAAGCCTTTCTAGCCAACCCGGTTTATTCGCGCGAATTTCCGCCGGCCAGATATCTGGAGCGATAAAGCTTGCGAGTTCGTCCACAGCGGTCCCGGCTCTGCGGTGCGCCGTCGAAGTGACGCTGCAGCGCGTCCGGGACACGATGAGCTGCGCTCACTTCACCAGCGGGCAGCCAGAGTCCTTGGCGGACGGGAACGCCTTGTCGCCCGGCACCACGGCGAGCTGCTTGTAGTAATCCCAGGGCTTCTTCGACTCCGACGGCTTCTTGACCTCGAACAGATAGAGGTCGTGCACCATGCGGCCGTTCTCCAGCACCTTGCCGCCTTGGGCGAACATGTCGTCGACCGGAAGCTCCTTCAGTTTTTTGGCGACAGCCTCCGTGTCCTTGGTGCCGGCTGCTTTTACCGCCTTCAGGTATTGCAGCGTCGCTGAATAGGTGCCGGCCTGGATCATGTTGGGCATGCGGTCGGTTCGCTTGAAAAAGCGATTCGAGAACTCGCGGGTTTTGTCGTCGTGATCCCAATAGAAACCTTCCGTCAGCACCAGGCCCTGGGCGGCTTCAAGACCGAGGGCGTGGACATCACTCAGCACCAGCAAGAGTCCGGCGAGCTTCTGGCCACTCTTGACGATGCCGAATTCCGCCGCCTGCTTGATCGAGTTGCTGGTGTCGAGACCGGCATTGGCGAGCCCGATGATCTTCGCCTTCGAGCTTTGCGCCTGCAGCAGGAACGACGAGAAGTCCGACGAATTCAAGGGGACGCGGACCGAGCCCAGCACCTTGCCGCCCTTTGCCTTCACCAGATCGCCGGTGTCCTTTTCGAGCGCGTAGCCGAAGGCGTAGTCGGCGGTCAGGAAGAACCAGGTATCGCCGCCGGCTTCGACCAGCGCACCGCCGGTGCCGACCGCGAGTGCATGGGTATCGTAGGCCCAGTGAAAGCCGTAAGGCTGGCAGGCGTCGCCGGTCAGGCGCGAGGTCGCCGCGCCGACGACGATGTCGATCTTCTTCATCTGCTTGGAGAGATCGTGGACCGCGAGCGCAACCGAGGAGGTCGTCAGCTCGGTGATCATGTCGACGCCTTCGACCTCATACCAGCGCCGCGCGATACTGACGCCAAGATCGGGCTTGTTCTGGTGGTCGGCGGAGATGACCTCGATCTTCTGGCCGAGCACGCTGCCGCCGAAATCCTCAACCGCCATCTTGGCGGCCTCAAACGACCACTTGCCACCGTAATCCGCATAGACGCCGGTCTGATCGTTGAGAATGCCGATCTTGACGCCCTGTGCCGATGCCGGCGCCGCAATCAACAAACCGCATACTGCAACGGCAGCCGACAACAATCCCGATTTCATCTTCGCCTCTCCAAATTTTCCGGCATGATATTTTATAACCCTGCCTCTGCCCATCTATTTCACATATGCCAATAGTATCGGGGCGTCGCGAGAGGCCGATTGAGTGATCGTTGTCCGATCGTTAGC
>Ga0209648_10004500_pt1 | contig 11849 bp, 11 predicted proteins | sample GraSoi2013_115cm_FD_185830 | JGI IMG/M metagenome (GOLD analysis project Ga0209648, IMG submission 185830) | Grasslands soil microbial communities from the Angelo Coastal Reserve, California, USA - Sample 9_17_2013_115cm (SPAdes) (version 2) | ecosystem: Environmental > Terrestrial > Soil >...
GGCGCGCCGGCGGCTCCCAATCGATGTGCCACACCAGCGGCCGGACCGGGGAATCGCCGTTCGGCAGTGCCCGAAGCTACAATAAACAACCCGACCTCGCTGGCCTTCATCCCCGCGCGATCCAAACACCGCTGCGCCGCTTCTACCGCCATGTCCTCGACGGATTCATCCGCCGCGGCATAACGCCGTTCTTCAATGCCGGAAACATCAAGAATCCAGCCGGCTTCGCAGTTTAGAAGCGCAGCCAGATCGCCGTTGGTAACCACACGGGATGGCAGGTATGCCCCGAAAGCTTTGATGGTTGCCACAGGCTATTTAGCAGTCGCGGCGTGGCTAATGTAGCTCTCGATGCGCGCGATGGATTCGAACTTGCGTGGATTCAGATCGGAATCGGGAATCCTGATACCGAACTCGCGCTCCAGTTCGCTCACCACGTCCGGCAGCGCAAACGAATCGAGATACCCGGCATCGAACAACGATTCCTCGGCATCCGGAACTGCCGGCTTCTTCGAAACGCTTTTCACGATGGCAATGATTCGTTCCCTATTGTCCATTCGCGACCTCGGCCTTTACGGCCAGAAACCGGGTGTATTGCGCCATCAGCTCGTCGAACAGCATGCTGCCAACCAGGCGATAGCCTGCGCTCGTAAAGTGCACATAATCGCCTTGGCTCAGCCCGGCTTCGACCCACTGCCGCACGGATCCGGGACCGCCCATCCTGGTGCGCCAGTCCCAAAAAGCGCACCGATTCTCGAGCGCCATCTGCCGCTGCACTTCGATTACCGCATCCAGATTCGGAAACGGCACGCGCCGGCCGCGCAAGCGCTTCTCACAATCGGGAGGGCCAACCACCAGGATGCTGGCCAACGGAGCCGCCGCGCGCAACCGGTGGATCACCTCGCTGAACGCCGCGCCGTACTCCTGCGCCGACCATTTCGGACTCAGCGCTTCGTTTGTGCCGTATGCAACCACGATCAGCGCCGGATCGCGCGTCGCCATTTCGCCGGCCATCATCGCCTGATTCCAACCCAGCAGCATGCCCGCCTGTGCGCCGTTGATGCCCAGCGTCTCGTACGTGACGCCGGAGTGATTCTGCGCCACCCAGCCGAACAGGCGCACCGGCGCATCCCGCAGCGTCCGCAGCGTGTATTCATGCGCGCCCGGCACAGGCGTGTAATGAAAGACTCCCGGCGCGGGCGACCCATCCGTGTCGATGGTGTCCACCGCGACTCCATTCACGGCAAATTCCAACGCCCCGCCGCCGGGCTGCTGCAAGTAGTGCAACTCGAGCTGCTCGGATTCGGCCGAGAGAGAAACAGTTTCGTTCGCGGACTTCGCCGTGAGGCTCACACCCCCGATTCCATAGATCCCGTCCCCTTGCCGTCCGACCAAACCATCCGTGTACCAGCCGCGCGAGTTGCTGCCGCGCGAATCGAAGCGGCGATAACCCAGAAACGGATGCCCCGCCAGCGTGAAGCCCGGACCGCCGGCGCCGAACTTGCGCTGAAAAGCCTGGCGCATCGCGTCGGCCCAATCGTCCGACGCGGTGTGCGAATCGCCGAACTGCAAGATATGCAGGGATCCCTGGGACGGAGGATGCGAAATCTGTTCGAAGAAGGCGACCAGTCCGGCGCCGCCTTCCAGTGCCCTCGTCTGTTGCTCGGCGCGAGCGCTTACGGCTTGAAACGCCATCTGCCGAAGCTTCGGTGAAACGTGCACCACTGGCGGCGTGTAATGCTTCTTATGCGTAGCTTTTTTCTTGGTGGATTTTTTCGTGACGCCAAACGCGGGCGCGGCGGCCAGGAATAGCGCAAGAATCAAAGCCAGTTTCATGGCGTCTGCCTTGCCAAGCCCTGCTGCTGTTTCGCTTTGAACTGCCGGAACCCGGATTCGAGCGCCTGGTAAAGCAAAACGCCGACCCGCCTCGCTCCCGCGGGCAGCGGATGCATGAAGTCCGCGCTCACCAAGCCCGACTGGCTTTCATACCAGCGGCCCATCGTCCCTTCGCCGCCCATGGCTTGAAACGTGTTGAAGAATGCGCAGCTCGTTTCCGACGCGACTTGCCGCTGCACTTCCACCAGACGCGGAAGCGCCGCGGGCGTGACAATCTGCCCGCTCGAGTCGCGTTGCCCTCGATCCATCGGACTCATCACCAGCACCGACGCTCTCGGCACAGCACTCTGGATGCGCCGGATCACGTCCCGTAACTCGCCCGGATAGTATCGCTCGATGTAATCGGCATACAGGCTCTCATTAGTGCCATAATTCACGATCACCAGATCGGGCGCCTCATGCTGAAGCTCGGCGGCCCACTGTGCCTTGTCAAAATAGCGCACCACAACCTGAACCTGGCCGCCATTCAGCCCTAAACTATTGTAAATCACGCCGGGTTCGTCTCTCTCGAAACTGACGCCGAACAGCCTCACGAAGCCGCGCTCCACCGTCAGCTCGATGTGGCGCGCTCCCGGCGGCAATGAGATAACGCGGAACGCCGACCCCTTTTCCGGCCCGGCCGTTTCGATTTCGCCGATCACTTGACCCTCCGCGCGAACCACCAGTAAGCCTCCATCCGGCTGCCGAAGATATTGCACTTCGATGCGCGAATGATCTTCTTTCAGCACCAGGCGCGAAGATGCGCCCACGCTGCCTTGAAAACTGACGCCGCCCAATCCGTGAAGCCCGTCGGGCACGCGCGACTGGCTGGCAGGCCGGATGAACCAGCCTTTCCCGCTTACGTCCACTCCGCGATGGCCGTACCACGCCCATGGCTTCGCGATCAGCACAAATCCGTGACCTGCGTCGCCGAAGCGCTCCTGCATCAGCGAGCGGACGTCGGCGGTGATAGAATCCGCGGTCACGGGCGAATCGCCGTAATGCAAAATGCGCGTCACGGCGCCGGTTTCCTTCGACTCGGTTCGCCACAGCGCCTGATAGAACCCTGTTAGAGCCCCGTGTTGATCAATCAGGTTCGGCTCCACGCGAACCGGCTTCAATCCCGGCGCCGCAGGACGTGGGCGCGGCGGCTCGGCTACCGTCATATTCGGGTTCGCGCGCGGGCGAAAATCCAACACCGTGGCGGGCGCATAAGGCCGCGCTACTTTCGTCAGCTCCAGAAGCAGCATCAGAGCGCCGAAAGTTGCGATCACGAGCGATGTCTTTTTCGGCAGCATCATCAGAACCGGTTATAGATGAACGGCACCGCGCCCGTGGCCGCAATATATTGGATCGCGATCACCACCAGCGCCATCGCCGCAGCCTGCGCATAGAACGGCGATTCGCAATACAGCTCGAGCGACCGATCGTACCAGCGCTTCGGCAGATAGTGCGCGTATGCCGCGACGATCAGCACCAGCACGAACCCGCGTGTCACGTTGCCGAACGCTATGGTGCGCGAGCCGATCTGCGCAAAAATATCCCGGGCCGTGCCGAGATTCGCCGCCCGGAAAAAGATCCATCCGACGAGCACAAAGTGGAACGTCGCAAGCCCGCGCCAGAGCCGTGGTATCGGACGGGCCGGCGGCGTTGGATTCCCGCGAATTACCTGCCACCATCGCTGCACCGCAAGCCCGGTTCCGTGCCACAGTCCCCAAACGAGAAACGTCCAGCTTGCGCCATGCCATAACCCGCCAATCGCCATGGTCAGCACCAGGTTCGCGTAGGTGAAGATCTTCCAGCGTGAACGCAAGCCCGGTAGCGAGAAATACAAGTAATCGCGCAGCCAGTTGGAAAAGGAGATGTGCCAGCGCCGCCAGAAGTCGGCGATGTTTTGAGCGGCGTAAGGACGATTGAAATTGATCGGCAGCTTGATCCCTACGAGCAGCGCCGAGCCGATCGCGATGTCGGTGTAGCCCGAAAAGTCGTAATAAAGCTGCAGCGCATATCCGTAGGCGCCCAGCAACACTTCCGAACCCGAGTAGAGCTTGGGTAAATCGAATACCCGATTCACCAGGTGATCGGCCAGGTAATCCGCGATCATGAACTTCTTCAACAGCCCCAGTCCGATCAAAAACAGCGCCCTGCCGCCATCCTGCGCGCTCACCATTTCGCGCTTCGACCACTGCGGCAGCAGCGTCGGAATGCGCGTGATCGGCCCGGCCAGCGTCGTCGGGAAAAAACTGGCCGAAGCAAGATAAGCCAGGTAGTTCGATGTGGCCTTCGCATCGCGCCGGTAAATGTCGATCGTGTAGGTGAGCGACTGAAATGCGTAGAACGAAAGCCCCAAGGGAAGCGTCCACGACCAGGGGCGCGCCGGCATGTACTTCGCGGTGGCAATCAAGCCCACATTCAGGATGATGCCGAGGGTGACGAGCGCGCGGCGCATCAGCGGCCGCTGCTCGCGCTCCAGCGCGCGCCCGGTGAAAAAGTCACACGTGGACGCAGCGGGAATCAGCGCCAGGTACATCAGGTCCCAGCGCGCGTAGAAAAAATAGTTGGCGAAGACGATGACCGCCAGCCCGCCAAAACGAAACCGCGATACCAGCCAGTAGGCGAAGAAGATGGCGGCCAGAAACGTGAAATACGCGGGCGTGGACAACAACATGAACTGGTTTCTCGTTCCTGGTTCCTCGTTTCTCGGAGGAGCAACCGCTGGACTGGGGAACGAGAAACTAGAAACGAGAAACGAGCAACGGAATGATTCCAGTATACACGCAGGGCGCGGACGAGGTCAGTGTATCAATCCTTCGCGGAGCGCACGGGCAACCGCTTCCGATCGCGAATGTACGTGCAGCTTTTCATAAATCGATCGGAGGTGAAAACCAACGGTGTGGATGCTGATCCCCATCTCGGCAGCGGCCGTTTTGTTCTGATGCCCTTGCGTCAGCAGCTTCAACAGCCGCACCTCCTGCGGTGAGAGACCGGCGGACAACTGTTCGGGTGTCTGCGTCTTGCGGAAGAGTTCCACCACGCGAATTGCAACTTCCGGTGACATCGCTGCGCCACCCTCGGCAATTTCCCGGAGTGCCTCCAGCAGCCGGGCGGGCGGCGTCTTCTTGAGAAGATATCCGCAGGCGCCGGCGCATACCGCCTGAAAAATGCGGTCGTCGTCCTTAAAAACGGTCAGCAAGACCGCCGCGATCGAGGGGTGGCGCTCGCGCATGATTCGGACGCCATCGATGCCGCTCATGCCGGGGAGCCCGATGTCGACCAGCGCGACGCGCGGCGGGCTGGCGCCGATGCCCTCCAGTGCCGCTTCCATTGAGGCGTATACATGCCTGCACTCAAAGCCTTCAGTTCTGTTGATAAGAAATGAGAGCCCTTCCCGCGTCTCGTTTTGATCTTCGACGATCGCCACGCTGATGACGGGCGTTTTCGATTGGTTTCCTGGCACAGATCTCGCTTGCCGACGCCTCAGTGTAATGCATGGCGCGACGCCGGCAACCCTACACAAACGCGCAGGGTGGCTACGGGTTCGTCTTAGCAAAAGCCCCGTGTCCCATCGGAAGATGTATGGCGACGGCGAAGCCCTCGCCGGGTTTCGAGACGAATTGGATGCGGCCGCCCAGGCTTTCCGCCCGCCGGCGCATACCCGGGATTCCGTTGCCACCGGCCCATCCTGGTGGTTTATCGACCGCATTCAATCCGATTCCGTTGTCCTCGACGGTGAGCACCACCTCCCGGTCCACTACTTTCAACTCGGCCTTGACTGCCGTACAGCCGGAGTGGCGGGCGACATTGTGGATGCACTCCTTGAACATCAGGAAGAGTTGCCGCCGAGCCTGAAGGCTCAAATTTTCTCCGGTGTGACTTGTTTGCAAGTTGAAGTCGATGCCCTGGTTGGCGAGCAGATCGAGGGCAAACTCGCGCATGCGCCGGATCAGGGAGTCCATGCCTTGCGGCTCGGAGCGGATGGACCATACGATGTCACCCATGGAATCCACCAACTCCCGGGCCAGGGCGGCAACGCGTTCCAGCGGTTCACCGGGCCGTCCTTGGCCATCGCCGCCGACGCGCGCCACCTCGCTCAAGATGGCGATCTGCGACAGGCTGGAACCGATATCGTCGTGCAAATCGGTCGCGATGGCGGTCCGCACCCTTTCCAGGTTCACCATCTGTGCCACGCGGTAGCGGTGCGCGGCGAACACCAGTGCAATGGCCAGCGCCAGCGCGAGGCCTTGAAACCACCAGCGCTTCCAAATCGGCGGCAGCACGACAAAGTCGATTTCCGCCGGCGACGCACTTTCCGCGCCCTCTGAAGTTACTGCCTTCACCAGAAAGCGGTATGTTCCGCCGGCAAGAGCCGCATAGTTGACCGCGCGCTGGCTGCGCGGCGTGCTCCAGTCTGAATCCGCTCCTTCCAGTTTGTACGAATAGCGGAGCACTTCACCGGGTTCGTAATCGAGACCAACGAATTCGACTTGAAGCTGGTTCCGCGACGGCTTCAACTCCAGCCGCGAGACGTGCGACTCCCCGAGCTGTGACACCGGATAGTCCGCACCGCCGATACGTACATCCGTAATGAGAACCCGCGGCTGCACCGGCGCAGGATCCGCCGTGGGAATCAGCCTGGAGAGGCCCTGCGTGGTCGCAAACCAAAGCGAGCCGGAGCGATCGCGGACCGCCGAATTGAACTCTCCATGCGCCAGGCCATTGGCGCTGGAGAAGTGGCGGATGTGGCCGGTCTTGGGGTCCAGGCGATCCACGCCTCTGCCAGTGCCCGCGTAGATGCGGCCCTGGCGGTCGTTCACGATACAGCGCACGATGTCGCTGGCCATCCCGCTACCCGTGTTATATATCTCTACCCGCGGGCGCTCGGCCCCGGTGTTTTCCAGGCGCCCCAGGCCGCCGCTGCTCGATCCGATCCACAGCCCGTCTTCGTCGACAAACAGGGCCAAGATCGCGCCCCCCGGCACGCCGTCACCGCGCTTGAAGTACTGGAACCCGCGGCGGTTATAGCGATACAGACCGCCCTTATACAGCCCCATCCAGATGTTCCCCTGCCGGTCCTCGGCAAACGCGCTCACCAGGTCGCCCCCAGGCTCGCCTGGAATCCGTGGCGCCGGGAAGTTGAGGAGCTCATTTGTCTGCGGGTCCCAGCGCATCAACCGGTCCCCCTGCTTGGATTGGGCCGAGGCCCAGATGCCGCCCTTGGAATCCTCGAAAATGCGGAAGACCTCACCGTCGCGCGAGTAGCAGATTCGCGGATTCCGCCCGTCCAGATTCGCCGCTTTCGTAGCTGCATAGCGGCAAAGCCCCTGCTTGGTTGCGGCCCACCATTCTCCAGTGCGGCTCTGCAGCACCACTTGATTCCATCCCCAACTGGGATTCTCTGCATAGGCCTTCGGGGCGACACTGCGGAACCACACGCCGTCGAAGATATCCACCGAACGACTCCGCCCGCTGCCTGCCGTGGTCACGGCCAAGAGTTCTCCGGCCAGGTCTTCAAACACCGAAAACACCCGGTCCGTTGGCAGGCCGTCCTGCTCGCGATACGTCGTGAATCCGAGGCGGTCGATTCTCATCACGCCGGCCGATTCGGTCCCGGCCCAGATGTTCCCGGCTTGGTCTTTGGCCAGCGCCGTAATAGCACGGTCGCTTAATCCCTGCGCACGGGTCAGGTTTTCGATAACCGGCTGGCCACTGTCGCCCCATCTCAGGCGGCTGATTCCTTGGGTTGTGCCCACCCATAGGGTTCCGTCCGATGCTTCCGTAAGCGCCTTCACGTCCGTGCCAACCAGACCGGAGTCGTTCGAAAAGACCTTCTCCACCTTCCAGCTACCCGCCGCGCCCCGGCTGATCAACGCCAGCCCGCCGCGAAGCGCCGTCCACATTCTGCCCTTGGAGTCCAGTAGCAACGCCTCGACCCAATTCCCGGGCAGACCGTCCTTCACGGTAAAGCTCTGCACGATTCCGCTCTCTCCCAGGACGAAAATGCCTATTGTTGTGCCGATCCACAAATTGCCGGCCGTGTCCTCGGCGAAATCCGTGATGCGAATCTGAGCAGGCGCCGGAAAATCCTTGTGGCGAAAACTGAGCGCGTCAGTCCATTCAAAGAGCCCGGCGCCGGTCCCGCCCCAAATTTTGCCGGACCGCGACTCCAGAAGAGCAACGACGTAATTGGCGGCGGTCTCTGGCCCGAGCTTGTAGGTGGTAAACCGCGCGCCCTTGCCGCTCGCCGCGATCCGGCTGAGTCCCCGCGCGGTTCCGATCCAGTGATCCCCCGAGCGGGTCTCGGTCAGCGTGAATACCGCCTGGTGCGGTAACCCCTCGTCCACGCCATAACTGACGAAGCGGTATCCGTCGAACCGTGAAAGGCCCTCCGAAGTGCAGAACCATAAGAACCCCCGTGAATCGGCGACGATGCGATTGATCTGGTCCGATGCCAGACCGTCGGCGGTGGTGTAGGCGCGGATTGGCAGCAGATCGCTTTTCAAAGGAAAGACGCTCAGAGCAATCAGGATCGCCAGCCGTCTCATACACACTCCGCTATGCAGACATTCTAACCCCGATGCCCCAAAGTTGCGCCGGTACCTACACGAACGCGCGGGTTGTTGGGCCGGCTTAGGACGTGTAGTATTTCCTTGAGAGCTTTACTACTCAAGGGAGGATGTCCATGAAAAGACTCGGCGTGTGGTTGACGATCGTTGGCTTCTCGCTGTCTGGACTAGTGTTCGCCCAGGATACCGCGGGTTGTCATGGCAGGAAGGTGATAAACGCGCCGTCGGGGAAAAAGGGCCGTGTCCGCCCGGAGCTTGCCCGGAAGGGGAAGGGGGCGGCGACTGGGACGAAAACAACCGGAACTGCCAGTCCCCTTCCAGTCCCTCCCAAGGTGGAAACCGTAATTGGCAAGATCGCAGGCACCGGCAATAAAGGCAATCAACAACCAACCGCTAGGCGCCAGAAAAAGCCACCGCGCCCCGCGCCGGCGCCGCGGCCAGATAAGAACTAACGTGCCCTCGCGGCCGCAAAGCTAAGCGATGACCTACACGAACGTGCGGGTTGTTGCGACGAATTGGAGAATGTAAGATCAACGCTAGTGTATGGAGGAAATTTCGATGAGTATCATTAGAACCCGCGTGCTCGCCGCCCTTGCCGGCCTTGTGCTTTTGATCGGAGGCGTGGCCCCGGCCCAAGGACCACCACGACGGAACGTCTCTCCCGGACATCATCCGAATATCGCGGCGGCGCAGCAGCTCAGCCAGCGAGCCTGGCAAAGAATCGTTGACGCGCAGCGAGCCAATGAATGGGACATGGAAGGTCACGCCCAAAAGGCCAAGAACCTCCTGGATGACGTCAACCGGGAGTTGAAGCTCGCCGCCGGAGCCGCAAACCGCAACACCAGATAGAAGCTTGGAGCGGCGGCTGGAATCACGCACTAAGGACGGCCACGCCACACGAACGCGTGGCTTGTTCTATCGGCTTAGACGCGTAGTAGTCACTTGGGGGCTTTAAATCTATGACAATTCGAACGAGTCTGATGAGTGCGGCCGTACTAGCGATTACGCTTGCAGGCGTGACGCAACCCTCATCTTCGTCGCCTGCGAAAGCTAGAGCCGTCGGACTGTTTCAGGGCATTGGAGTTATAGCGGCGGCATCATCTCGGGGTGTGGACAAGGTACAGCTAGATGATCTGGAGACGTGCCTGGTTGCGAACCGAAAGACGGGTCCAACAAAACTGGGGCAGGTAAAGTGTGGAACCGCTGGGCTCTACAATCCGAAGGTGAGTTGTTGCTGCAACCCTGTTAAGAATACTTACAAGATAGTTCCCAAGAGCAACAACCCCAACTGTAATGCTCCTTGCAGAACTGCCGGAAAACGAGGTGCCAACAAGTAGGCTTCGCCATCTTCCCGCGTTATGACAATCGACGAGTCGATAGAGTCCTCGAAGCTTTGATCCCCAAGCATTGTAGAAGCGCACCTAACGAAGCGATCACATCCTCTTGGGAGAGAAGAAGGGTTCCGCCAATTGAAGCCGCAAACCGCAAATCCAGATAGAAGCTTAGAAGCGGCGGCGGGCGGCAGACCTACACGAACGTGTGGCTTGTTGCGCCAGCGAGGGCCGCGTAGTATTAGCTTGAGAGCTTCACTACTCAGAGAGGATGGTAAATGAAACGATTTCAGTTGTGGTTGACGACCGCTATCATGTTCTCGCTGCCCGCGCTGGTGTTCGCCCAGGCGACCGGTGGATCGCCAGGCAAGCAAGGTAAGTTAATAAAGAACGGGACGGCAGCGGGTACCGGGAGAAAGGGCACTGTAGAGCCGGAGGGGAATGCGCAGAAAAAAGCCGTCAGTCTCAACCCTCAACCACTTCCTCCAATAATCCACGCTACCAAGAAGGGTTCGGGGAATGCGCAGAAAAAAGCCGTCACCCTCAACCCTCAACCACTTCCTCCAATAATCCACGCTACCAAGAAGGGTTCGGGGAATGCGCCGAAGACAACCGGCACCACCACACCACCCCCCAAGCGGGAAACCCAGCCTGCAAGGTTTATAGAAAAGGTAGCGGTACCGGCAGGAAAGGCAGAGTTGAGCAAACCGACGGCGGCAAAAAAGGGATCAAATGCGCCGGAGGCCCCCAGAAGTAAAGGCAATTGAACGCCTTCGCGGCGGGCAGATCCAGCTTTGTCCCCGGTAACTGACGGGGACGGTTGGGTATCGTCCGCACCTCAGCCCATCACGTGTGAGGTTCGCATTAGGATTCTATTTGTAGCCCCAGTTTTCGCCGCCGCGCTTGCGCAGCAAGTGTTTTGCGCTCCTTTACGTTGCCCGGCTACGTTGCCCGATTGGAAAACATGGCGGGATCAAGCAATAAACGACTTGCTGCGGCAGAGCACGCGCCAGCACGAGAAATTCCTTAACACCGACAAGCTCATAGCTGCCTCAGTCAAGATTGCGGCCTTTATAGACACTTGCGCTCCGTCGTTTTCGCCATCTGCCGAGCTGCAAGCAGAAATCGGCAATCTGGCTGCTTTCACTCATGTGTTTCGAAACACGCGCCACGAGTTTGGTTACACCATTGACGATTTTGATTATTTGTCCACGGTTCAGGAGAACGTAAGCCTCCCCGAGCTGTTAACAAGTCAGGAGTTTCTAAAGAAGATCAGCCACAGACGCACCTACCAAGCTGCGCTGAAAATGATTACGGACCAAGAATGCATCATTGCCATCCGACCAGCAGTGGACCGTTTTGATCTTCAAATCGCGGTTCTTGACAACTCCCTCGCGCCGGTGTTTGCCCAGGGTACCACCAGCTCGACATGCGACCGGTGAAGAACAGCGGCACGGCTGTGCAGAGTAGCAGTGTCCCCTTTACTCCGGCTATCCGACGAGTCATGTTATTCTGCTGGCAACGGTGAAGCGGTGACTGCTTTTGCTGAATCGTTCGTGGCGAAGCAGGACGGCATCAACGCCCGTGACTGAATTTCAACCAGCGTCGGCACGCGCCCGAAAACTGGAGATTGAGCGTACCCTCCCGAGTTTCGCTCGCTGCCTGCTTTTCCTCTTCGCGGCTCTGCTCGCCTGCCCGATTCGTTACTGGGCGCTGGATCCGGAATTGGACAATACCTGGATTTTCGCGCTGAACTATGCGGCTGCCCATGGCCTGGCAATGGGACGAGACCTCGTGTGGACCGCGGGTCCGCTGGGATACCTGGCTTTTCCGCAGGACCTCGGAAACAACCTCGCGCACGCCCTGATCTTCCAGGGCATCGTGTGGGCGGTGTTGATCGCGATCCTGGCGGATCTGTTCTTCCGCGCCGGTTTCAAGCTGCGGAATCTCACGTTGTTCACGGTGTTCTTCGCTATGTCGGCCCCTCTGTACTGGTTCAACTATATGGGGCTGGAGAATTTGCTCCTGATGGGCGCGCTGCTGCTGCTGGTTGTAGAACGCTCGAGCGGCGGGCTCCCGCGTT
>Ga0209648_10004501_pt1 | contig 11846 bp, 8 predicted proteins | sample GraSoi2013_115cm_FD_185830 | JGI IMG/M metagenome (GOLD analysis project Ga0209648, IMG submission 185830) | Grasslands soil microbial communities from the Angelo Coastal Reserve, California, USA - Sample 9_17_2013_115cm (SPAdes) (version 2) | ecosystem: Environmental > Terrestrial > Soil >...
GATAGCCCAGGGAAAAAGGAAGCTCACTTCAAGGTCGAAAATGATGAAAAGGATCGCGACGAGATAGAACCGCACGTCAAACTTCATGCGGGCATCGTCGAAGGCATTGAACCCGCACTCGTAGGCGGAAAGCTTCTCCGGATCGGGAGCCTTATAAGCCACCATGAAAGGCACGAGCAGAAGGGCAAGACCGATCGCGAGTGCAACCGCGATGAAGATCACCAAGGGCAAGTAATCCAGTAGTAGTTGGTTCATCGGCGACCTCACCTCCGATGCGGCGGCCCCGTACGGAATGCCCCATGCCGTCCTGCAGCTAAGGTGCCGTAGGCGCTCGCGAAATCGCCTTCAGATCGGATCCGTTCCAAGGACGGGCGCAGGAGCCTTAGCGCAGTGCACAATGCGAGGCAAGCCGCTGGCCGTCCAAAGCGTGTTCGGCGAGTCTTGCCCCGCATGTGGTGCACACGGCGCGCGGTGGGTTCGCCTATCCAGTTTCTAATATAGTCCGCGCAGGTTGGTTTGGCGCGCGCATGACGTATGGATGACGACGTCACCTGAGCCCCGGCTTGCTGCCTTGCGGCCCATGCGACGCTCTGGGCGCGGCCCCGTCCCCGCGCTAGGCTTCGCTGCAAGGCACGGTTGGTGCCCTGGAGGGCGGAATGCAACGCAAGGTCATGATCTCATGCGCTGTCACGGGCTCGGCGGACACGCCCGGCCGCAACCCGGCGGTGCCCGTGACACCCGAGCAGATCGCACAATCCGCGATTGATGCCGCAAAAGCGGGCGCGGCCATCGTTCATATCCACGTGCGCGACCCGAAGACCACCCGGCCGAGCATGGAGACCTCCCTCTACAAAGAGGTTGTCGACCGAATCAGGGCAAGCGGCAGCGACGTTCTGATCAATCTGACGACCGGCCCGGGCGCGCGGTTCGTGCCGGGCGCTGATGACCCACTGAAACCAGGTCCCGGGACCACGATGAAGACGCCGGCCGAGCGCGTTAAGCACGTCGTCGCCCTCAAACCCGATATCTGCAGCCTCGATATGGGCAGCATGAATATGGGCCCGCACGTTTTCATCAATACGCCCACTTACCTCGAAGCCATGGCAGTCGCGATCCGCGATGCGGGCGTGCTGCCGGAGCTGGAGGTGTTCGAAACCGGTCATCTCCTCCTGGCCAAGCGCATGATCGAGAACGGCCACATCAAGCCGCCTGGCATGTTCCAGATCTGCCTAGGGATCAGCTGGGCGCAACCTGCTACCCCCGAGGCGATGACCTATATGCGAAGCCTCTTGCCCGCGGCTTCACCGTGGTTCGCGTTTGGCATATCGCTGCATCAGTTTCCGATGGTGGCGCAGGCCGTTCTGCTTGGCGGCCATCCACGGGTTGGCTTTGAAGACAATCTTTATCTCGAGAAAGGCAAGCTCGCCCCGAGCAACGCCGCGCTGGTCGAGAAGGCGGCCAAAATCGTTGAGCTCCTCGGCGATGTCGTCGCCACTCCCGCAGACGCGCGCGCAATTCTCGGGCTCAAAGCGGCGCAATAGGCGGTCCGCAGGTCAGGAAGCCGGAGGGGGTTGGGTCTCCGGCTGCGCGACTTCCGCCTTAGCTTGTACAGGAGCGGGCAAACCACGACGGGTCCCATGGCGAAAGAGACGGCGGAATTAGCCGACTATGCGGCGAGTTGTCGCTACGAGCATATCCCGCCGGACGTCGTTGAGCGCGCCAAGCAATGCATCACGGACACGGTCGCTGCGGCGATCTTCGGTTACGGCCTGCCCTGGAGCCGCATAGTTGTGGGGTTTGCGGAAAGGAACGGCGCTGGCGGCTACAGCCGCATTCTCGGGTCGGGTGGGACGCGTGTGCACGCGCCGGCGGCAGCCTTGGCCAACGGCGCGCTCGCGCATGCCTTCGAGATGGACAATCTGACCTGGCCGAGTACCGGCGTGCATCCCGGCGCAACGCTGCTGCCTGCCGCGCTAGCGGTCGCGCAGGAGCGCGGGCAAGGCGGCAGCGAGCTCATCACCGCGGTCGTCGCCGGCGCGGAGGTCATGATCCGCATCGGCCGCGCGACCCAGCATAGCAACGAGAGCCGCGGCTTCCATGCGCCCGGCACCACGGGGCCGTTCGGTGCTGCAGTCGCCTGCGGCAGACTGATGGGCTTCGATGCCGAGCGCATGCGAAACGCGCTGGGCATCGCAGGCTCGCTTGCTTGCGGGTTGCTGGAATTCGCACGGGCGCAAAACGGCGCCATGGTGAAGCGTCTTCACCTCGGGCGCGCGGCCGAGAGCGGCGTGCTCGCGGCTTCTCTCGCCGCCGACGGCTTTACAGGGCCGGCGAGCGTCCTCGAAGGCGAGTTTGGCTTCCTGCGCGTATTCTGCGGTACCAAGTTCGATCCGCAGGAGCTTACTCGCGGGCTGAGCGAGAGCTATGCCACGCGCTCGATCATGCTCAAGCGCTTCCCCTGCCACATCACAGCCCATACCTCGGTGCAGGCGATATTGGATTTGCGCGCCGAGCACGGCTATGCGGCCGCCGATGTCGTGTCGATCCACATTGGCGGCAGCGAAAAGATGGCGCGGGTGAACAACATCCCCTCCCCTGCCGACATTATGATGGCGCAATACAGCCTCCCCTTCTGCGTCGCGCTCGCTCATGTCCGCGATCCCCGCGATCCGCGCTCTTTCGACGAAAGCGCATTGCGCGAGGCGCAGATCCGATCGCTAGCCGAGCGCGTGAGCATCACGATCGCTGAGAACCGTCCGGCGCCGCTGGCAGCGCACGTCACGGTTACTCTCAAGGACGGGCGCGTGCTTGCGCGCTCCGTCGCCGACTTCAAAGGAACGCCGGAGCAGCCGCTTGATCGAGGAGAGTTGCGCGAGAAGTTCTTGATGGTGACCCGCCACTGCCGCACAACAGAAATGGAAGAGACATTCGATCGCCTGCAAAATCTGGAGCACGAGTCCGAACTCGATTGGATCGGCGTTTGCGGCTGATAAAGGCGTGTCGAAAGTTGTAGAGAGCGCGACGCGCTGCCTGATCGCTTGCGGCCGCGCGCGACTGCATGGCGTCGCTTGAAATGAATGGCGGGAGCGATGGGGCTCGAACCCACGACCTTCGGCGTGACAGGCCGACGCTCTAACCAACTGAGCTACGCCCCCGCGGGCGCGTTGCGGAGTTAAATATCGGCTACCGCCGAGTCAAGGCAGCGCCCGAAAAGGCACGCTCCACGGCCAGATCAACGGTTGCGTTTCCTCGACATGCGCTTCCAAGCCCCGTCATTGGCGGCTTTTCGTGGATTGGCATTGAAAAAACCCATATTTTTCGGCAATAAGTCATGGTCAGACCCTATCCGAATCGTCTAAATGCCAGCGTCGAAGCGGGGCTTTGACGACACTTCCCGCAACCAGGAGGGCTAGCCATGGCAGCGAAGAAACCGGGCGCAGCGGCGACCGTGACCCTGAAGCATCTCGCCGCGAATCTCTCGGAATCCCATGAAATGTCGAAGAAGCAGACCGAGGCGATACTCGGCGATTTGGTGGACTTGGTGACCAAACACCTCAAGAAGGGCGACCGTATCCGCATCGGCGGCCTCGGCATCCTGGTGGTGCGCAAGCGCGCAGCGCGCATGGGGCGCAATCCCGCGACCGGTGCACCGATCCAGATCAAGGCGAGCAAGAAGGTCGCCTTCCGGGCCGCCAAAGAGCTCAAGGAAGCGGTCATCTAAGGACAAGCCCGCGCCTTTCGCATCCGTCGGCGGTGAGCAACGACGCCGGCGGATGTTTCTTTGGGACGGGCGCACTCGCCGCCGCGCGGCGATCACGCGCAATCGAGCGCTCGGTGCCCGGCTGAAGCGTCGCAGGCGCCAAGGCTGGTGGGCGGTGACGGACTCGAACCGCCGACATCCTGCGTGTAAAGCAGGCGCTCTACCCACTGAGCTAACCGCCCTCACCCAGCTTTATCGCCGCCGTGCGCGCCGAGGCAAGGCTGGCAGGGTGACCAGAGGATAGCGCGGACGGTGCCGCGAGCGGCACCGTCATACCCAGCGGCCGGACCAAAAAAATCAGGCCGCAGGGCACGTCGCCAGTTTGGGCGCGCGGAATCCTGCAGCGATGAAGTCCTGAGAACAGAAAAAGAACAGACGGGTCGCAAAGGAAACGGCGGCGCTCGGGAGCGCCGCCGTTTTCTCTTTTGCGTCCTACGCTTTTCAGTGAGCGGTGAGCGTCGAGGAATCCGCTTCGACCGCCGGCTCAGTGCTCACCGACGTTTCGGTCGGCTTGGCCTTCTCCTCATCCCATTCGATCGGCTCGGGCTTGCGCACGAGTGCGCGCGTCAAAACCTCATCCATGCGCGAGACCGGAACGATATCGAGGCCCTTCTTGATGCTGTCACTGATCTCGACCAAGTCCTTAGCATTCTCTTCCGGGATCAGCACCGTTTTCATGCCGCCGCGCGAAGCCGCGAGCAGTTTCTCCTTCAAGCCACCGATCGGCAGCACGCGGCCGCGCAAGGTGATCTCGCCGGTCATAGCAACGTCGCGACGCACCGGAATGCCGGTCATCACCGATACGATCGCGCTCACCATGGCCACGCCCGCCGAGGGGCCATCCTTAGGAGTGGCACCCTCCGGTACGTGCACGTGGATGTCTTTCTTGTCGAAGCGCGGCGGCTCGATACCGAAAGCGACCGCACGCATGCGCACGTACGAGGCCGCGGCCGAGATCGATTCTTTCATCACGTCCCGCAGGTTCCCGGTGACGATCATCTTGCCCTTGCCCGGCATCATCGCAGCTTCGATGGTCAGCAACTCGCCGCCGACATCGGTCCAGGCCAAGCCGGTCACGACGCCGACCTGGTCCTCGTCCTCGACCTCGCCATAGCGGAACTTGGGGACGCCGAGGTAGTCCGCGACGGTCTTTGCCTCGACGGTGATCGACTTCGTCTTCGACAGGGTGAGTTCCTTCACCGCCTTGCGGATCAGCGTAGAGAGTTCGCGCTCCAGATTGCGCACGCCCGCCTCCCGCGTGTAGCGGCGGATGAGCAACAAGAGCGCCTCGTCATCGATCGCCCATTCCTTGGGATCGAGGCCATGCTTGACCGTCGCGTGTGGGATCAAGTGCTTGCGCGCAATCTCGACCTTCTCGTCCTCGGTGTAGCCGGCGATGCGAATGATTTCCATGCGGTCCATCAACGGCGGCGGGATGTTGAGTGTATTCGCCGTCGTGATGAACATCACGTGCGAGAGGTCGTAGTCGACCTCGAGATAATGGTCGTTGAAGGTGTGGTTCTGCTCGGGGTCGAGCACCTCCAACAGGGCGGATGAGGGATCACCACGGAAATCCGCGCCCATCTTGTCGACCTCGTCGAGCAAGAACAGCGGATTCGACGACTTCGCCTTGCGCATCGACTGAATAATCTTGCCCGGCATCGAGCCGATATAAGTGCGCCGGTGACCGCGGATTTCCGCCTCGTCGCGCACGCCGCCGAGCGACACGCGCACGAAATCGCGCCCGGTCGCGCGAGCGATCGACTTGCCGAGCGAGGTCTTGCCGACGCCGGGCGGGCCGACGAGGCAAAGGATTGGACCGGTCAGCTTGTTGGCACGCTGCTGGACTGCGAGATACTCGACGATTCTTTCCTTGACCTTTTCCAGCCCGAAGTGATCGTTGTCGAGAATCTCCTGGGCAAGCTTGAGGTCCTTTTTGACCTTGGTTTTCTTGTTCCAAGGTATCGACAACAGCCAGTCGAGATAATTGCGCACCACGGTCGCCTCGGCCGACATCGGCGACATCTGGCGCAGCTTCTTGAGCTCGTGGGTTGCCTTCTCGCGCGCCTCCTTCGAGAGCTTGGTCTTCTTGATCTTCTCCTCGATCTCGGCGAGCTCGTCTTTGCCCTCCTCGTCGCCAAGCTCCTTCTGGATGGCCTTCATCTGTTCGTTGAGGTAGTACTCGCGCTGCGTCTTCTCCATCTGGCGCTTGACGCGAGTGCGGATGCGCTTCTCTACCTGCAGGACGGAGATTTCGCTCTCCATGAGCCCGAGCACTTTCTCGAGGCGCTCCGTGACCGACGGCGTCTCCAGGATCAGCTGCTTATCGGGAATCTTGACCGCCAAGTGCGAGGCGACGGTGTCGGCGAGCTTGGCATAGTCCTCGATCTGTTGGACCACACCGACCACCTCGGGCGACACCTTCTTGTTGAGCTTCACATAATTTTCAAACTCGTTGACGACCGAGCGCGCCAGGGCCTCTGCCTCAACCTTCTCGCCGGTCGAATCCGCGAGCACAAGAGCGGCGGCCTCATAGTATTCGGCACGATCTGTGTAGTGCTCAACTTTCGCCCGCGCGGCACCCTCGACCAGCACCTTGACGGTGCCGTCCGGCAGCTTGAGCAATTGGAGCACGTTCGCGAGCGTCCCGATCTCGTAGATCGCTCCGGTCGCCGGATCGTCGTCAGAGGCGTTCTTCTGCGTGGCCAGCAGGATGAACGTGTCGGAGCGCATCACCTCTTCCAGCGCCTTGATCGATTTTTCGCGCCCGACGAAAAGGGGCACGATCATGTGCGGGAAGACGACAATGTCGCGCAACGGCAGCACTGGGTAGGCTCGGCTCTCGCCGGGGATGAGAGGGGGCTTTGGCTTTGCGCTGGTCATGGCCCGAAATCCTTATTGTTGTGCCCCTCGCCCGTGACCCGCTCGATTGGCGTCACGGTCGAGTGCCGAAGTGGGCCGGCAAGGGCAACACGGCTCGTTGATGGAAACTACCGTGTGCGCCGGAGGGTGGATAGGAAACCCTCCCCGGAAATTTCGATAGATCCTTCGTACGCCTTCGCTCGCATCATAGGTGGCGACGGCGCGCCCCGGTGTCAAGTAAACCCGAAAATTCAAGGAAATAGCGCCCTTGGCAGTAACTGGCGGGACGCGCCATCGGGCGAATCGGGGAGGCCTGCCGCGCGTCGCGGTTGCAACGCCCTCACGCGCTCGCGTCGCCCGTCCGATCCGCCCGGTCGGCATAGATGTAGAGCGGCCGCGCCGTGCCCTCGACGACCTCTTTCGAGATCACGACCTCCTCCACGCCCTCGAGGCTCGGCAGGTCGAACATCGTGTCGAGCAGGATTCCTTCCATGATCGAACGTAGTCCGCGTGCGCCGGTCTTGCGGTCGATCGCCTTGCGGGCGATAGCGCCCAGCGCCTCCTCCGCGAGCGTAAGATCGATCGACTCCATCTCGAACAGCCTTTGATACTGCTTCACCAGCGCGTTCTTTGGCTGAGTGAGAATGAGCTTAAGGGACGGCTCGTCGAGGTCCTCGAGTGTCGCAACGACGGGCAGTCTGCCGACAAATTCGGGAATCAGGCCGTATTTCAGGAGGTCCTCCGGCTCCACGTCACGGAAGATTTCGCCGGCCTTGCGGTCCTCGGGCGCCAAGACCTTGGCGCTGAACCCGATCGAGGTCGACCGCCCGCGCGCAGAAATGATCTTCTCGAGTCCGGCGAAGGCGCCGCCGCATACGAACAGGATATTGGTGGTGTCGACCTGCAGGAATTCCTGCTGCGGATGCTTGCGTCCGCCCTGCGGCGGCACCGAGGCGATGGTGCCTTCCATGATCTTGAGCAAGGCCTGTTGCACGCCCTCACCCGAAACGTCGCGGGTGATCGACGGGTTATCCGACTTGCGGCTGATTTTGTCGATCTCGTCGATATAGACGATCCCGCGCTGGGCGCGCTCGACATTGTAGTCGGCGGATTGCAGCAGCTTGAGGATGATGTTCTCGACGTCCTCGCCGACATAGCCCGCCTCGGTGAGCGTTGTCGCATCGGCCATTGTGAAGGGCACGTCGAGAATGCGCGCAAGCGTTTGCGCCAACAGCGTCTTGCCTGAGCCGGTCGGGCCGATCAGGAGGATGTTCGACTTGGCGAGCTCGACATCGTTGTGCTTCGTCTGGTGGTTTAGACGCTTGTAGTGGTTGTGGACCGCGACCGAGAGCACCTTTTTTGCGTGATCCTGGCCAATCACATAGTCGTCGAGGACCTTGCGTATCTCCTTTGGCGTCGGGATGCCGTCGCGCGACTTCACCAGCGAGGATTTGTTCTCCTCGCGAATGATGTCCATGCACAATTCGACACACTCGTCGCAGATAAAGACGGTCGGACCGGCGATGAGCTTGCGCACCTCGTGCTGGCTCTTGCCGCAGAACGAGCAGTAGAGCGTGTTCTTCGATTCGCCGCTGCCAACCTTGCTCATTCCATTTCTCCGCCGGCCGGCCGCCCCGCGCGCGATCCAGCCGCCTTGCCGCCCAGCATAACAGGCGCTCTTTTAAGAGTCCGTAGCACCAATGTCACACGCCTCCGCGGTTTTTCATCTAAACCTTGCCAAATCACCCTAGCGAACCACGGTAGTGCCGACATAATCAAGGTTTTATTAATCAATCAAAATCCAGTTCCGTGTCGACTTTTGGGCCGGTTCGAAGCTGGGCACCCGCCTCTGCACGGTCGGTCCAATCACGCAGCCTTCGATACATCCTCGGGCCGCTTTTCGATGACCTTGTCGACCACCCCCCACTCCACCGCCATCTCGCTGGTCAGGAAATAATCACGCTCGAGCGCGTCCTCGATTTTTTTCAGCGGCTGACCGGTATGCTTGACGTAGATTTCGTTCAGCCGCTTCTTCAAGTTCAGGATCTCCTGGGCGTGCACCATGATATCGGTCGCCTGCCCCTGGAAGCCGCCGGACGGCTGATGCAGCATGATCCTGGAATTGGGCAACGCAAAGCGCATGTCCTTGTGTCCTGCGGCGAGCAGCAGCGAACCCATCGAGGCGGCTTGGCCGATGCACAAGGTCGACACCGCAGGACGTACGAATTGCATGGTGTCATAAATCGCGAGCCCGGAGGTGACCACGCCGCCCGGTGAGTTGATGTACATCGCGATTTCTTTCTTCGGGTTATCTGCCTCCAGGAACAGAAGCTGAGCGACCACCAGCGTCGCGGTCACGTCCTCGATCGCCCCGCTGATAAAGATGATCCGTTCCTTAAGAAGCCGTGAGAAGATGTCGTAGGCTCGCTCACCGCGGTTGGTTTGCTCGACCACCATCGGCACGAGCGTATTCATGTAGGTGTCGTAGGGATCACGCATGGCTCAGCCTATCCTCGTCGGCGGTGGTGACGGCGATGCACGTCTTGATTCGCTCTTGAAGATATACACGCGCCGCGCTGCCACAAGCCGCCCCTCGTAGCTGTGTCGATTCCCGCGAGGCGACGGGAGTAGGGCAACTATCGCTCCTAAGCGACAGCCCCGCATTTTGCGTCGCTCCTGCTGGGACTCCATTTCTCGTCTACCCGGCCCCGCTTTTTTCGTCGTCCTCATCCTTGAGAAGGTCATCGCGCGAGACTTGCTTGTCGGTCACGGTGGCGAGCTCGATCAGGAAATCGACCACCTTCTCTTCGAAGATGGGTGCCCGTACGGCCGCCACCGCAGCAGGATTCTTGCGGTAGTACTCCCAGACCTCCTGCTCGCGCCCGGGCAGTTGGCGGACGCGTTCGACGATGGCGCGCGTGATCTCGTCCTCGGTGACCGCGATCTTGTTTTTCTCGCCGATTTCCGCGAGCACCAGGCCAAGGCGCACTCTTCGCTCCGCGATGCCGCGATATTCCTCGCGCGCCTTCTGCTCGGTGGTCCCTTCATCGGCAAAGGTGCGGCCCTGTGCCTTCAGGTCGTTCTCGACCGCGGTCCAGACGTTCTTGAACTCGTCCTCGGCGAGAGTGGGAGGCAGAGCGAATTTGTGCATCTCGTCCAGCCGATCGAGAAGCTGGCGTTTGAGTTTCTGGCGGCTGAGCGCTGCATGCTCTTGCTGCAAGCGTCCTTTAATGGCGTCCCTGAGCTTATCAAGCGATTCTAAGCCCAGAGATTTCGCAAACGCATCGTCGATGGTGACTTTGCCCGGCGCTTCGAGCGACTTTACCGTCACGTCGAATTCGGCGTCTTTTGCCGCAAGCTGCGCGTTCGCGTAATTCTCGGGAAATGTGATCTTCACCACGCGCGTTTCGCCAGCGGTCATACCGACGAGCTGATCCTCGAACCCCGGCAGGAAGGTCCCGGCTCCGATATTGACCCCGACATCGCCGCCAGTGCCGCCTTCAAAAGGGGTGCCGTCGATCCTGCCCGCGAAGTCGATGACGACGCGGTCGCCTTTTTCCGCCTTCGCCCCCTCGGGTTTGGCCGCAAACGGCCGGTTCTGTTCGGCAATCCTCTCAATCGCTTCGTTGAGCTGGGTGTCAGTGACCTCCGCCACCTGCCGTTCGAGCTTGATCGCCTTGAAGTCCGCCAGATCGATCTTCGGCAAGATCTCCAACGCTAGTGTGTAGGCGAGGTCGGATTGTCCGCCGATCACCTTTTCGACGGCAGTGTCTTCGTTCGGAATCGTAACCTTGGGTTCCATGGCGAGCTTGAGACCGCGCTCGCTGACGATCTTGGCATTGAGCTCACGGATCACCGCCTCGATCGTCTCGGCCATCACCGCCTTTCCATAGATCTTCCTCAGGTGGGTGACTGGGACCTTGCCCGGACGGAATCCGCGCAGCTGGACGCGATCCTTGAGCTCGCCGAGCCGCTCGACCACGCGCGCCTCGAGGTCGGCGGCCGGTACCTCAACCTGGAATTCGCGCTTGAGGCCTTCGGAAAGAGTCTCGGTGACTTGCATGTGACAGACTACTCTTTGGCGATCGGCCAAGTTCGCCGCATCAGCGTAACCCGGTCGAGGCGCTTTCATCGCGGCGTGGTGCGGGCGGAGGGATTTGAACCCCCACGACTTTCGTCACGGGAACCTAAATCCCGCGCGTCTACCAGTTCCGCCACGCCCGCCTCGAGGACAGCCGACTTGCGCTGCGGCCGGGCGGCGCGGCTTATATCATGGTCAAAGTGCGCGGCGCACGACAAAAATAGGCGCGAGGTGTCGCCGGCCGCGCGGATTTCTACTTCGCGCCGCTGATCAACGCCTTACCGTTGCTAAGGGACGGCCAGCTGCAGATGCTGGCCGTCAGCGGCTCCGCCCGCGCATCGGCCCTGCCGGAGGTTCCGACAACAGTCGAGGCGGGGTACCCGAACTCGGAGTATAACTTCTGGGCCGGCGTGTTCGCGCCGCCCAAGACATCGGAGGACCTGCGCGCGCGGCTCTATACGGAAATCACAAAGGCGCTCCAGTACCAAGCCGTTCGCCAGAAGCTCATCGAGCTTGGAGCCAATCCCATGCCTCTGACTTCTGAGCAATTCGAGGCGTTGGTGCGCCGTGAGATCGAGACCAATACGCAACTCGTAAAATCGGCCGGCATCAAGGTGAACTGACGTCGCGTGAGCTAGTCACAACCAGCGCCGAGTTGATGGAACAGTCGGCGATAAATGGCGGGCACGACCTCGGATAGGTCCTCCGCAATCAACCCGGGGCCAGCGGCCAGACCTGCCTCCCCATGCAGCCAAACCGCCGCGGCCGCGGCCTCGAATGCTGGTATCCCCTGCGCGAGACAGCCGGCCACCATGCCTGCAAGCACGTCCCCCGACCCGGCGGTCGCGAGCCAAGGCGGCGCGTTCTCAGTAATCGCCGCGCGCCCGTCTGGGGCCGCAACCACCGTGTCGGGTCCCTTGAGCAAGATGACGGCGCCCGTTTCCCGAGCTGCGCTACGCGCCCTCTCAAGTTTTGATAGAGCGTCAACTCCGAGCCCCTTGAATAGGCGGCTGAATTCTCCTTCGTGAGGCGTCATCACCGTGGCCCCGATGCGGGCTCGGGTGACCGCTGCCAAGGCCTGCGGCTCACCAGCAAAGCTGGTGAGCGCATCGGCGTCGAGCACAACCGCGCGCTCGCCCGCGA
>Ga0209648_10004502_pt1 | contig 11846 bp, 11 predicted proteins | sample GraSoi2013_115cm_FD_185830 | JGI IMG/M metagenome (GOLD analysis project Ga0209648, IMG submission 185830) | Grasslands soil microbial communities from the Angelo Coastal Reserve, California, USA - Sample 9_17_2013_115cm (SPAdes) (version 2) | ecosystem: Environmental > Terrestrial > Soil >...
TGTCCGCTCACAAATGCCTCTGCATGCGACACCCTGTGGGAGAGTCAAAGAGATGCCCCATTCACACTTCGCACGGAGCAAGATCTTCTCTTACAAAGAAATCTCCATCAGACTACCCGTCTCTGGCCAGGGGCGGGGACTTGTCCGGTTAGCGCGATTTAGGCTTTGACTTGAAAGGAGGAGTTCTTTCCCAAATCTTTGCCAGGACGTCTGGAAAGTTTGCGGAGCCATGCGTCGACTGCGGAGTGCTGTTCGGGACCCATCTCTTCAAAAAGCACGCCCATCCCGAAAATTCCAAAGCCGCCGCCAGAATGCATGTAGAGCACTTTACCTTGCAATTCGCACGTGGTCATGCCATCGCAGATGCGGACACGTAATTTCGTGCGAATGGGAATTGGTTCGAGCGTATCGATATAGCAGCCTTGCGAGCTCAATTCGGCAAGCTGTCCGCGAACCCCCGTTCCGTCGCGAAGGCTAACTTCGGCATCTGCGAAAAACGAGAACCGCGGATTGGCGCGCCTTACTGTATAGGGACCTTCAGCCATGGTGTTTCTCCAGTCCGTGAACGTCGCAATTCGTGTGAATCCATTGTACAGAACTGCAGCGCGGCACATCCAGACGTTTGTGCTCGTGATGGCCGAAAGAGGTAACTGGCTCTCCGTACGGGTGGCTGGCGCCGCAGCGGTATGAACTTGAAACCAGCGGGACCGATCATCGATGAACTCAGTCGAATGGCTCAACGAGCAAATCACATGAACGGCCACGGAAAACCCGAATCTACGAAAGGCAGCCAAAATCTCATATTTGAAAAGGCATGCATTTTCTCTTGGAATTTTTCCATCACTCCTCAAGTCTTTATTTCGAGACCCAAGTTGGTGCAACTGGGTGCGATGTTGGGCCTATATTATTAGCGCCGTTTCTTCCCCTTATTCCAGAGGAGAGTGACAGGCCCTGTGACGTCACGGAAGGGTCGTCCCGGCTGTTCCCCAAGTCATTCTGTAAGTTCTACGCGGAGTTTGCCGTACGCATTGTAACTTTTATGGAATGTGATATCGATAAGTCCGTCGCGGTCGCCGGTCTCCTGGATCAGCGTTATACCGTTCGCTACCCCTTCTCGGTAACGGCGGAGATCCTGGAGCTCGAGACGGGAAGCCGTTTGCGAGGCGTAACTTCTGATCTTTCTCTGCGCGCGTGTTTTGTGCGTACAACCAGCCATCTACAGGTACGTGCCCGGGTGCGCCTAACGCTCGCGAAGAAGAAACAGAAAGTAGAGATCCTCGCGGCAATCCGGAGGGCTGCGCAGACTGGAATGGGCCTGGAGTTCGTAGATATCGACGCTGTGTCGAATGCAATTCTACTGTTGTGGATCGAGAATCTCAGAAAGTCTGGCTAAAACATCCGCATCAGGGCCCCAAGTGGCCGGAGCACAGTACCTACCGAGAATGATCGACAGACATGACGTTCCAGCTTCCAACTATGCCTGCAACCGATGATCCTAAGTCGAAAAGAATTTCGCAGGAGAATAGAAGACGAAACCCTCGGTCGAGGATTTCATTGCCGATTCGCGTACACTCCGCCGATTTCGCGGACGATCAAGTGGACGAAGTCCGGGCCACCATCAATGTGTCTCGCGGCGGTTTATATTTCAGCTCGCAACGGAGCTCTTATCACCGCGGCATGAAAGCACTGCTGACGATTCCTTTCAGGGATTTCGTTGCTGATGCCGGTCCCGAAGAGCGGGGAGAAGTGGTTCGAGTAGATCACTTCAAAGATGGCCGAGCGGGAGTGGCAGTCCGTCTCCTGAAATCCACGGAAAGCGGAGCTGCACATAAAGTGCATCCACCTAGAGCTGAAGAAACGAAGAAAAATCCAATTCCCGAGTATCGCTTAGCCCCCCGTTTGCCGTTTTTAACTGAGGCTGAAGTAATGGAGCCACCTGTCGGGACATGGCTGAAGACCCGCCTCTCGGACTTGAGTCTGAGCGGATGCTATGTCGACACGCTCCATCCTTTGCCAGTAGGAGCACGAATTCGCCTGAGGGCAGTCAGGAACAAGATCATTTTGGAAGTGCTCGCCACCGTAATTTACAGTGAACCAAGGCTAGGAATGGGAGTTTCCTTCACTCAATTGTCGCCAGAGCAGAAATCAATCCTCGAAAACTGGCTGGCTGACGTTGCCGAGAACGAGGGCCCCTAGGGCTACCACCAGCAGTGAAGTGGAACGCTTGAGAAAAGTAATGGAAAATCTGATGAAGCACTTTCGAGTAGGGGAATGGATCGATTTTGTAAGACAAGTAGTCCGCACCATAAGGAAGGAAGAGATGAAAGAACATTTGGAGCAAGGATGCAAGAGTTGCTCCAAAATAGTCTCCCGATGGCAGCGAGTGCGGCAGACAGCAGAGACCGAACCGAACTACAGGCCGCCGGACGACGCAGCTCGGATCGCCAAAGCGTCCTTTGCAGGCTCGAATTTAACAGAGGAGCAAAAACGACCAGACAGCCTTCCTGAGCAACACTTCGATAGTTTTTTGCAGCCTGTACTCGAAGGCGTTCGATCATTGAGCATTGGAACAAGGCATATGCTCTATCGCGCAGACCCCTTTCAGATTGATCTGCTGATCGAATCCCAGGTCGGCGGCCGGAGCGTAGTCGTCACCGGACAACTGCTGGATTTACGCCACCCGGAGATCGTGGGCCATAACCCGCAGGTCACACTTTCGAACCTGCGTGGCCGCGTAGTCCAGGCGACGACAAATCAATTCGGCGAGTTTTGCCAAGAGATTGAGAACACCGGTAACTTGGAATTGAAGTTCCATGGAGCCAACCACAAGCCCGTCGTGGTCTCGCTACGGGATGATCTCGGCGCGTGATGGAAATGGAGCTTGAATGTCCACTAAGATTCTGATCGCAGATGACACAGCCGCTGTTCGCATGAATTTCTGCCTGTCAAGTTACGGCGGAGGGATTCGGGGTCTTCCGTTCTTCCAATAGTAATCGACGCAACATCCTCAAATCATTCAGGATGCGGCGGCTTGCGGCGATATGAGATGAAAGCTTGTCCAATTTGTAGTTCACGATTTGCAAAGCTTGCTTCCGCCTGGCCAGTTGGGGGTTCGTCGCACGAAGGATTTCCATCTCAATTTGATCTTTCGCTTCGCGTGTCGCCTCTAGAAGGTGATTCACATACTCAAGAGCGCTCTCAATATTGTCGAACGGGGTTTCCGATTGATAGTTCATGACTTACCTCTCTTGGACATTCCTCGTCTAGCTCCAGGTTTTGGTCACTACAAAAGGATAGGGCCTCCTGGGGAGCCGTTCAATTGCCGAGCACAAGGGTTTTTCTCGGAGGCGCACAATTTAGAATTCCATAGCCATCTGGCTACTTCGTTCTAGTCCGCTTTCCTCTCCGAGCTGTTCCACTCTGGGAAAATCTGTCGCTCCAATACCACTTACAAAGCGTGTGGCAGGCCACGGACCCTCGCCTCGGGCTTTGCCGCGCCGCCCAGGGCAGAGTTTTTGATCTTTAATTCCGTGCATAGATAGGCATGACGAAATGATCATAAGCTCTGTATTGTCTATAAGTTAAGGTAAAAGCAATCGAATTCTCACTGAGAAATCCATCGCTCGGCCTCGAGGTGTATCCAAGAAGCCAATAATCCGTTGGAAAGTCCCTCAAAAACAGTACTGACGGTCCATTTGGATAAGCGCAGCGGCGCTCTATAAGGTACTGATAGTACTATACTTTTTGAGTTTTTGTGTTCCCTTTTGAGAACTAACTCGAATTATCGGGGAGTTAGGAAGGGGATGCACGCTGGCCCGCAATAACAAGTGAGACGTGGCTTTTATTGGGCAGTGCGTGTTCAGGTGGGACTCGCGACGAGCGGCGCGGAGGCGACATGCCCCTAGATACGTTAGATCAGAAAACGGTGACCAGCCTTCCCCGGCTGTCAGAGGTCTACGAGGCTTACGGCGTCCAGGTCAATGCTCTGTCCGTGGACGAAATCTTTGCTCTCTACGAACGCACGGGCTTTCTCTATCCGGACAAAGCGGCACGCCTTTTTCCGCACCTCTCACAGGTTCGGGAAAACTGGCGACGGATGTTGAGTGCCGGCGAATCGCTGCTTTATGTCCTGACTTCTGGAGACAACAAGCGAGGGCGGGCGTCCCTTGCAGTTTGGCGGACCACGCAAAACGGCTGGATGTCACAGCACCTTGTCTCTGAAAACAACCCGTACGCTTCGCGGGCTGTGATGTTGGCCGCAGCCGCTGCGAGTATTCGCAAAGGGCGCGATCTCTCGGCACAGAATTGGTTTCGGCCGGAGAACCGATTTCCCGCGCGAGTCTTCGGTTCGATGGTGCAGACGATCGGAGAATCTCTATCGTCTGTTCAAAGGCACGCCTATTTCGCGTTGCCCAGAAGACTGAAGCTGCCGACGGAAAAGCGAATTCGCGTGGTGCCATACAGCTCATCTCATCAAGAGGCCCTTTTGGAGATCGCGGCTGCGGCGCGCGGCAGTATCTACATCACAGCAGAAGAATTGGAGCAAGACGTCGAATTCGCAGCAGTCGATGAACTCTACCGCGGCGTTGGACTGCGACGCACGCGACATGTGTGGCTGGCCTATCAGGCAAACAAAGAAGAACCTATCGGAGCTGCGATTGCCTACCGGGGCCCTTTGGGCGTCAATTTCAGCTATCTGGAAAATCGTTGCGACTTACTCCTGCACCCGACACTTCCTGAATCAGAGGTTTCCGAGGCCGCGTCCGCGCTTCTGACCGCCTGTTCGAAAGCGTACGACGACTTCGAACTGGAGGAAATTCCTGTAATTGCCGAGGAAATGGCGACACACGTCCTCTACAAGTTGGGCGCGGAGTTTCTCCGCCACTATTGCCAGGGAATCTGGCTCAGAGACGGACATCCTCGGTTCTACCGGCACGTCGACGGTTTTTATACAAAATTATTGGCGCGCATGGAAAAGCAGGAGCTACAACCTGCGCTCATAGGTCAGGAACGCTGATGACCAGAGGCGTGGCAACTGCCGACTACATTATGGAAGACCCTCGCGAGGCACTGCGCCTCGAGCTCAAGGTCGATCCCGATGCCTGGGTGCAAAAGTACCTGGCACATCGAGTTTGTCCCGGGGCAGAGGTGCTTTCGGTGGGGTGCGGTCCGGGCGTCATTTTGCGCGCGGTCACCAATTTGGATTCTGCAATTAGGGCGACGGGCATAGACGTCAGCGAGGGCCGCTTACAGCAAGCGAAGGAGAAAAACCGCGACAATTCACGCGTGCAATTTGTTTGTGGGGATGCGCAGTCGATGGTATTTCAGGCCGACAGCTTCGACCTTGTGTACTGCCGCATGTTGCTGCAATACCTAAAGGAAAAGGAACGGGCAGTGTGCGAAATGGCGAGAGTTTGCAAGCCCGGGGGCACCGTCTTGCTCCAGGACCTTGACGGCCAACTTTTGTGGCATTACCCGGAGAATCCTTCGGTTCAGCGAACACTTGAAAAAGTTGTAGCAGCTCTGGGTGCGACAGGCTTTGACCCGTTCGTCGGCAGGAAACTCTTCTGGTTGGCGCGGAACGCGGGACTGACGAATATCGACGTCCAAGCCGAGTGCTATCACTTAATTGCGGGCGAAGCTGACCCCCACATCTTGAAGCAGTGGGAATTGAAGCTGGAGATTGCCGGACCACAGTTGGCTCGGGTACTCGGCAGTGAAAACGAAGCCAAGGAACAATCACGTACGTTCCTCGAATATCTTCGCCGGCCCGACACGCTTACCTATTCGACCGTTTTCACAGTTGTGGGCGAGAAACCTTAATGAGTTTGCATTCCTTGCTCACGGACAGACGCTTTTCACTCGCGGGGGAGATCGGCTTAGTTGCCGACGAAGCTTGGCGTTGCAAAAGTTGTCGTCATCAGTTGGGGGTCCTTCTGGGGAAGTATTTCAAGGTTTGCGGGACAAATGGGCCACGTTTGGAAATGGGCCAATGGCTTAATTCTGATTGCCAAAAGTGTTTGGCTGGGGTGCGTACATGAATGAACGAAAGAATCGACATCATTTTGAACGAAGAAAAGATCCGTTCCGACTGTCCGAGATGGTTCAGCGCCGGGAAGCGCGCGCTCGTCTTGTTGACGATTTTCAAGAAGGGAAGCTAAATATGCTGTTCAATTGCGACCACAAGACCGGCCCAGCGATGAGGGCCGGGCGTATTTTCTTAGCTGGTTTTCTCTCAGTACTTCTTGCCGGTACCACAGTAGCCCAGAATTCGCGGAACGTCCCCGACGTCACCGCGATGAGCATGGAGGACCTGATGAATTTGCAGGTGACCTCCGTCTCCAAGCGCACGCAAAAAGTGGCCGACGCCGCGGCCGCAATTTTCGTGATAACGCAAGAAGATATCCGACGGTCGGGAGCGACCAGCATTCCGGAAGCATTGCGACTGGTGCCAGGCCTTGAAGTGGCTCGGATCGATCAGAACAAGTGGGCCATCGGGTCGCGCGGCTTCAACGGACGCTTCGACAATAAGTTGCTGGTTCTGATTGACGGACGAAGCGTCTACACCCCGTTGTTTTCAGGCGTGTATTGGAATGTCGAGGATGTGATGTTGGAGGACGTGGACAGGATCGAAGTAATCCGCGGCCCCGGAGCAACGCTGTGGGGAGCCAATGCCGTGGATGGCGTCATCAATGTCATAACCAAGAAGGCTAAGGCCACGCAGTCCGCGGTTGTAACGGCGGGAGGGGGAACGGAGGAGCGAGCCGCCGGCGGAGTTCGTTATGGTGGCAAACTGGGAGACAACACCTACTACAGAGCCTATACAAAGTATTTCGATTGGGCGCCTTCAGCATACCCCACGGGTATGACGGCTCATGACGGCTGGGACTCCTTGCGCGGTGGATTTCGCGCGGATTGGACACCGGCTGGGGCTAACTCGCTGACTCTGCAAGGAGATGTCTATCGCACCAGATTCGATGAGACTCTGACCACGGCATCGCTATCTGCTCCCTATTCGAACACGTTTCCCAATGATGGGCAGTACAGCGGAGGAAACATCCTCGGGCGGTGGAATCATACTTCCGAGAGATCTTCGATGTCGTTGCAGATGTATTACGACAACACGACGATTACCGACCACTCTCTCTTCGGGGACCACCAGAACATATTGGATATCGATTTCCAGCACGGCTTTCACGTTGGCGATTCGCAACAATTCGTATGGGGGGTGGGCTATCGCTCAATCCACGACAAGAACAACCCCAGCTTTACGGTTTCCCTACAACCCAATCAAGTCACTCTGAATCAGTTCAGCACATTCCTTCAGGATGAAATCAGTTTGGTTGACAATCGCCTACAGATCACACTGGGTTCCAAATTCGAGCGCAATGAGTTCACGGGTTTTGAGGTTGAGCCCAACGCAAGATTGCTCTGGAACCTCACGCCCAATCAATCGATCTGGACAGCCGTATCGCGCGCCGTCCGGACTCCAGCCCTTACTGAGGAAGGCCTGCGGTTAAATTCCCAAGTTATACCTCCCGGGACTCCTGCGAACCCCACGCCGTTTCCGGCCGTGGTGGCGGTTTTCGGCAGTCATCAGTTCAACTCCGAAGACCTTCTCGCGTACGAACTCGGCTATCGAGTACAGGCAACGAGCAACCTCTCACTAGACATTGCAACTTTTTATAACAACTACTCAAATCTTCGCACCGCGGAGCCAGGGGCGCCCTTTATCGAAGGGAGTCCTGCTCCGACCGATATCGTGATTCCCTTTGTCGCTGGAAACAAGATGAGCGGTGGAACTTACGGTCTTGAATTGTTTGCAGACTGGAAAGTCATTCCGAAGTGGAGGCTGGTGGGATCGTACAGCTATCTGCAGATGGACATACACAAGAACAAAGATAGTCAGGACCCTACTCCCGACAATCCAAACGGCTCAAGCCCGCGTCATCAATGGTACTTGAGGTCTTCCATCGATTTGCCGAAGCACTTCGAGCAAGATACGACTCTTCGATTTGTGGACCAACTTCCCAGCCTGAATGTGCCCAGCTACTACTCTTTGGACGCGCATTTGGGTTGGAGGCCCGTTACAAAACTGGAAATCTCGATCGGCGGCCAGAACTTGCTGAATAATTGGCACTTTGAATTCATGCCGGATTTTGTAAACACCTCGCCGACCGTGGTGAAACGCAGCATTTTTGGAAGTATTACTTGGAAATTTTAACTTGATTCGCGCGTGAGCTTTGAGATTGCCGGATACCAGTAGGTGGGTTAATTAGATGCTGCGGCGACTGGGAATTCTGATCGTTGCGCTCAGTGTTTCGCTGAGTTGGGCTCCCGAGTCCATTGCACAGGCCTCGGAGTCGTCCGATTCATCGGAATACTTGATTAAGGCTGGCTTTATCTACAATTTCGCCAAATTCGTGGAATGGCCGGCGGCCGCTTTTGCCCAGCCGGATTCCCCAATTGTAATCGGCATTCTTGGGACAGATCCGTTCGGAAACCTCATCGACCGAATCGTCGAAAACAAGAAAATCGGTGCTCGGGGACTTGTCGTCAAACGGCTGAAGTGGAGCACGGATCTCAAGGATCTCAAGGATTGTAAGATCCTGTTTGTGGGCGCATCAGAAAAAGCGCATCTGGATGACTTGGTGCAGATTGTAAAGAGCCTGCCAATCCTGACAGTCGGCGAAACACCCGGGTTTGCAGAGCGAGGCGGCGTGATTCGATTTGTCCTGGAAGACAACAGAGTGCGATTTGAGATCAACGTTGAGGCAGCTCGCCAGGCAGACCTAACGATCAGTTCCAGATTGCTCACTCTCGCAAGAATCATCCAACAAGCGAACGCAGACACGAGGAAGCCGGGATGATCCTCCAGAATCTATCTATCAAGCGGAAACTCACGCTGATAACGATGCTAACGAGCAGCATCGCTCTGATCCTTTCTTCGGTTAGCTTTCTTATCTACGATCTCGTCTCATTTCGTAACCTGCTCAAACAGGATTTAATGACCCAGGCTGAGATTATCGGGTACAACAGCGCGGGGGCTATGGAGTTCAAGGACGAGCCCGCTGCAACCGCAACATTGTCGGCCCTCACGGCCAAAGAAGACATTGTTACCGCTGTCCTATACAAGCCAGACGGAAAGATCTTTGCCCACTATTTTCGAACTAACAAGGCGCTGCCAGGATTTCTTCCTTCCCATTTGCAAGAGAAAGGGTACCGCTTTGAAGCCGGATACCTGGAGGTCTTCCAGGACGTCACTATCAACGGGGAACACGTTGGAACCCTGTTCTTACAGTCCGATATGCGCCAATGGAGTCTGCGCGCAAAACGGTATGCAAATATTCTTATCATATTTGTGCTGGTCTCCGGTCTGTTCGCACTCTTTGTTTCTTCGAAGCTGCAGGGTTTGATCTCAAAGCCCATTCTGCACTTGGAAGACACGATGCGAATGGTTTCTTCAAACAAGAATTACGCTGTCCGGGCTGTCAAAACCTACGGCGACGAAATAGGTAGATTGATCGATGGATTCAACACCATGCTGTCAGAAATCCAGCAGCGCGATACCGCGCTGCAGAGCACCAATGGTGAATTGAAGACCAGAACCCAAGAGCTGGAGCAAGAAGTATTTCAGCGTAAACAGACGCAGGAAGAACTGCTCAGCGCAAAACACGCGGCTGAGGACGCCAATCGGGCAAAAAGCACATTTCTTGCAAATATGAGCCACGAGTTGCGCACACCGCTCAACGCCATCATCGGATATAGCGAGATGCTGGAGGAGGAAACGCGGGACTCAGGGAAGATTGAGAATGTTCAGGACCTCAAAAAAATTCAATCGGCCGGCAAACACTTACTATCACTGATCAATGACGTACTTGACCTTTCGAAGATCGAAGCCGGGAAAATGGGGCTCCACTTAGAGACCTTCGAGGTGTCACAAGTGATCGAGGAGATGGTCACGACTCTTCAGTCAGCAGCAGCAAAGAACGCTAACTCAATTCACGTCCATCTAGCGGAGAACGTGAGTGTGATGAAGGCAGATATTACAAAAGTCCGGCAGATCTTATTCAACCTGCTCAGTAACGCCTGCAAATTTACGGATCATGGCACCATCTCCGTGAATGTAGAGCAAATCAAGAGCGAGGATCGAGATTGGATTCGATTCCAGGTCCACGACACCGGAATTGGAATCTCCGCCAAACAAAAGGAAAACTTGTTTCAAGAGTTTGCCCAGGCGGACGCCTCGATTGCCCGCAAGTATGGTGGGACTGGCCTGGGACTCGCCATTACTCACCGGTTCGTTCAATTGATGAAGGGGCAGATCAACGTCGAGAGCGAGCCTGGACAGGGCGCCATCTTTACGGTGCAGTTGCCCGCTCAGGTCGTTATCGAGTCAACTGAATCCAAGCAATCAGAGAGTGCTGGTAAGGTTCTGGCGGCATCATCTGAAACCAAAACCGGCTTGGAAACGATTCTGGTGATAGATGATGATCCGTCGGTCCGCGATCTGATGTCGCGCTTCCTGACAAAACTGAATTTCCACGTGGTCGCCGCCGCGAATGGAGAAGAAGGAATTCGCCTTGCCAAGCAGGTTCATCCGCTGCTTATAACCCTCGATGTGGTCATGCCTGACTGCGATGGGTGGGCCGTTCTGAATAGGCTCAAGAGCGATTCCGAGTTGGCGGAGATTCCGGTCATTATGGTCACGGTCGTCGACAACGAGGCCATGGGCCTGGAGCTGGGTGCCTCCAATTATCTAATTAAGCCGGTTGACCGGGACCGTCTCGCAGTTCTTGTAGAAAAGCACCGAATCACTCGGTCTACCACTATCACGGATGACAATCCGGTCCCCTTATCTTATGTAGCAGACCGCCCAGCAGGCAGCAAGACAGCCGGAACCAGAACTTCCAGGAGCAGGAGAAACTAGAATGCCGAAAATTTTGCTGGTCGAAGACAATGAAATGAATAGGGACATGCTGTCCAGACGGCTTCAGCGCAAGGGCTACTCTGTCGTCACCGCAGAGGATGGCGAGAAGGGACTTTTGCTGGCACGTTCAGAAACACCTGACCTCATTCTGATGGACATAAGTCTCCCAGTTATGAGCGGCTGGGAAGTAACTCGTCTCCTCAAGGCTAACGAGTCTACTCGCCATATCCCCATCATCGCGCTTACCGCGCACGCTTGGGTAACGGATCGCGAGAAAGCAATTGAGGCAGGCTGCGATGACTACGACACCAAACCTGTTGAATTTGGACGCCTCAGTGAAAAGATGGAAAACTTGCTCACGGTGAAGAAATGATGATGAATACGCGGCCGAGCCGGTTGCTCATCGTAGATGACAATGAAATGAACCGGGACATGCTCGCCCGTCGGCTGACGCGCAAAGGCTATGTCATCGGATTGGCGGGGAACGCCAAAGAATTGCTGGAACGTGTCAAACAAGACGCCGTGGATCTGGTGTTGTTGGACATTGAGATGCCGGGAATCAGCGGCCTTGACGCTTTGAAAACTCTGCGCGAGCACTATTCTCCGGCCGAACTGCCGATCATCATGGTCACGGCAAAAACACAGAGCGACGACATTGTTACGGCGCTGGATTTAGGGGCCAACGATTACTTGACGAAGCCGATCGATTTTCCTGTCGCGGTGGCTCGGATAGGTACTCAGCTGTCACACAAACAAGCGCAGGAAGCATTGAAGGAAAGCGAAGAGCGATATGCCCTGGCGGCTCGTGGCTCCAACGATGGCCTGTGGGACTGGAGCCTTTCGGCCAACGTTGTGCATTTCTCCCCTCGTTGGAAGGCCATGTTGGGCTATGAAGAAGGAGAAATCGGGGACAGAC
>Ga0209648_10004503_pt1 | contig 11845 bp, 9 predicted proteins | sample GraSoi2013_115cm_FD_185830 | JGI IMG/M metagenome (GOLD analysis project Ga0209648, IMG submission 185830) | Grasslands soil microbial communities from the Angelo Coastal Reserve, California, USA - Sample 9_17_2013_115cm (SPAdes) (version 2) | ecosystem: Environmental > Terrestrial > Soil >...
CTGGCAATCAAAAATGGTATCCGGATCGATCGTCTGACCCGAGGTCGACTTGAGCCAATCGGCAAATCGGGACTTAGCCTCGCGCTTAGCCCTGTGAAATGTTTCGAGAAAGGCTTTATCATCCGCAAGTGGCCTGAGTTTGCTCAATTGACCAAGATCGGTCATCCAGCCGTTGCCGATCGCTTCGCTGATGGTGCGGGCGAGTTCCGGGTTGGCCAGCAACAGCCAACGCCGCGGCGTAACCCCATTCGTCTTGTTGTTGAACCGCTCCGGAAACATCTCGGCCAAGTCTCGAACCGTCATCGTGCGCAGCAGCTCGGAGTGGATCGCTGCAACACCGTTGGTGCTGTGCGATCCGACAATGGCCAGGTTCGCCATTCGGACCTTTTCCTCCGGACCCTCCTCGATCAAGCTGACGCGGCCGAGGCGCTCCTCGTCGCCCGGATGGCGGCTCCGAACATAGTCGAGGAAGCGGCGATTGATCTCGAATATGATCTCCAATTGCCGCGGCAGCATTTGTTGGAAATAGCGGAGCGGCCATTTCTCGAGAGCTTCGGGCAACAATGTGTGATTGGTGTAGGCGAGGGTTTGTTGTGTTATATCCCAGGCTTCGTCCCACCCGAGATGCGCCTCATCGAGCAAAATCCGCATCAGCTCCGGCACCGCCAAGGTCGGGTGCGTATCGTTGAGCTGAATCGCGACCTTATCGGGGAATGTGCTCCAGTCGGAATTGTCGCGCCGGAACCGCCGCACGAGATCGGCCAACGAGCAAGCAACCAGAAAGTATTCCTGCACAAAGCGCAGCGCTTGCCCCATCTCGGTGGAGTCGTCGGGGTACAACACCCGCGTCAGCGTATGGGCTGCCAACGCGCCGACCAGTGCGCCGACAAAGTCGCCGCTGCTGAACTCCTGAAAGTCGAAATAGTCGTGTGTCGCAGCCCCCCACAGACGAAGTGTATTAATGGTCTTGCCGCCGTAAGCAATCACCGGCCGATCGAACGGGACACCGACCAAGATAGAGGGTCTGCCAGGGACGGCCTGCAACCTTCCGCCGTGCATCTCGAACGAACAGCTTAGCTTGATTTCGACCGTCTGATTCGGACGAGGGACCTCCCACGGGTCCTGCCGGCGCAGCCAGTTGTCCGGACATTCACGCTGCCAGCCGTCTTCGATGGACTGCTTGAACATGCCATATTCGTAGCGCAGCCCGTAGCCCATCGCCGGAAGCTGCATCGTCGCCATCGAGTCGAGAAAGCAAGCGGCGAGCCGACCGAGGCCTCCGTTTCCCAGACCGGCATCCGGCTCCTGTTCCAACAACCCAAGCCAGTCGAGATCTCTTTGCTGGGCGGCTCGTTGAACAAAGGAGTCGAGCAGAAGGTTGGTTACGTTATTACTGAGTGAGCGGCCGATCAGAAATTCCATCGACAAATAATAGATGCGCTTCGGGTTCTCTCGATCGTAGACGCGCTCGGTCTGCACCCAACGTTGGGACAACACATCCCTGACCGATCGAGCAGCCGCCTCAAACCGCTCGCGAGCGCCGGCGCTGGCCGGATCGATCACGTCGTCGAACAGCAGATGCCGCTCGTAGAGCGCGTCGTGGTGGCCGGAGAACCGGATCGGACCGCAGCCGTACTGCTCGAGAAGATTCGGGCCCGCGACGATATCAGTTGCTTCATTCATTGCAACTTATCCTCCTTTAAACCCCGATCGAGTTTTCCCTCCCAAGACAAGACATTCTGCCGCCGATCGGCGCTAGCTGGGGAAAGGTCCATTCCAAACCCTCGCGGCGGGAATTTCGCGATAATAGCCGGGCACGCGCAAGGTGCCCGTATCGAGCAGGGAGTATTGCCCGGCGCCAGCGGGGCAGATCAAAGCGCCGCACCCAAGCGCCCGGTTCTCTGATTCCCACCTGTCGCTCCTTTACCGGCTCCTTGATGCAGATGCAGGCGATATAGGAGGGCGAGCAGGAACAAAGTTAGCACGGTCGCGACGAACAGGCCATCGATGATACCGCAGGCCATGGGCCCCAGAACACTCCGACGCAATCGGTATCATCCCCACGGAAACGGCGGCGCGGCAAGCGCGATCGGCCGCAAAACGGTGGGTCGTCGCGTCGATGACCGCGTCCCACGGATTGGTCCGGCAACTCTTCGATCAGGACGCCTTCTACGATGCGCTGGACGATGTGGTGTGCGACCTGTAAGCGCTAGACGCGCTCACAGCAGGTGATACTTTCAGCGGTCGCGCATGCGACGAATTTTGTGGGTGTTGCGGAATACAATCGCTGGCGAGGCATCCTCCATTGTCGCCGGCTAGCCGCGCAACTGGAGGCTGAGCCTGGACAACCCACTCTCGCGTGTACGGGGGAGCTTAGTGACCTCGTGCCGTCGTGCAATCCTCAGTCTCCTCACCGGCGCGATCGCCGTCGCTGTTAGCGGCTGCGCGGGACCGCCAGTGCTCGAACAGCAAGTGCTTGGTTACGACGAAGTCACCAAGACGCTCGACGAAAAGCTCCTGCTTCTCAACATCGCCCGCGTCGCCAACGAAGAAACCGTCCACTTCACCTCAACCTCGAGTATCGCTGCCACGTTTAACTGGATAACGACGCTTGGTGTCAGCGGTCAGATCGCGGAGTCGAAGGGAACCAATCTCTTCAACTTCAATATCGGTGGGAGCGCGTCGGAGAATCCGACGTTCAGCATCTCTCCCATTTCGGGCAAAGAGTTTACCGAGCGGATCGCAACCCCTTTCAGGGACGAAATCTTCGAGTTTCTCGTGTTTCAAGGGGGAATATTCAACCAAGTCATGCGCCTGATGGCCGCGGGAATAGAGGTCCAGAAACCAGACGGCCAGTTTGTCCGATTCATCGAAAACAACCCACGGCGACTGAAAGAGTACGAAGAGTTCCGTCGGATCGCCGCACACCTTCAATGGCTGAACGACAATCGCCAGCTGTTCGTACGCCCTCTCGTCTTTGAAGAAACCCTAATCGCCGATTTCAAAAACGTTCCGCGCGCCGAAGATATCAACAACGGCTTCAATATGGGATTGCGATGGCGACAGAAACCGAACGGCAATTATGAACTGACGCGGTTGAAAGGCGGCCGGGTTGTTGTCACGAATTTCGACCCGATGGCGTTGACCGATCAGCAGCGATTCGAGCTCGACGAAAAGATCAAGAAGAACCCGAGTGGATTTGTCTATCTGGACATTCAGCCAGATGGACCGGGTGGGAATTTCCCTATCCAAGGCGCGATAAAGTTACGAAGCATGTTTCAGATCCTTAACTTTATCGCCAAAGGTATTCGTATTGCCCCCGAGTTCGACGTCAGTCCAGACGTACGGATTGAAGAGACGGAAGCAGGGCCCGCAGCAACGTTGAAGATTAATATAATGGATAACCCGCCAGATCGGAGACTACCAACGATTTATCATGAAGGTTACTATTACTCCGTTAATGACACGGTATGGGACAAAACAACCTTCCTGCTTCTTAGCGTCTTGTTCCAGACGGCGGTTGGCAAGATTGAGAATGTCGGGATCCCGATCACCATCGCGAAGTAGGACATAATGTAAAACAAAATCATTCAACACGTGCCGCGTCAAAGATGACGGGAGTGGAGAAGGAGGAGCCAATGCGCGCGCAGAGACCGCCAAAGAAGCGCAAGATCGGCATCGCGACGCAGGTTTTCATCGGCCTTGGCCTCGGACTTCTTGTCGGCGTCTTCTTCGGAGAGCAAGTGGCTTTCCTCAAGATCGGCGGCGACGCCTTCATCGCGTTGCTGCAGATCACGGTGATTCCCTACGTGATGGTTGCCCTGATCACCTCGCTCGGACGGCTGACGCTGGCAGACGCCAAAGCGCTCGGTCTTCAGGGTGGGAGCATCCTGCTCGTGCTGTGGGCCGTGGGCCTGGTCGTCGTCCTCTTGAGCCCGCTCGCCTTTCCCGATTGGCCGTCCGCCTCGTTTTTCAGTGTCAGTGAGATCGAAGTGTCAAAGCCGGTCGACTTTCTCAAGCTTTATATTCCGGCAAACGTTTTTTCCTCCTTATCCAATGCAGTCGTTCCGGCGATCGTCGTCTTCAGCGTGCTGTTCGGCCTCGCTCTGATCAACGTAAAGAACAAGGAGAGGGTCCTGGACTTCTTGTCGACGGTTGGAGACGGCTTGATGGAGATCACCGGCTTCGTCGGCAGGATTGCGCCCTATGGTGTGTTTGCGATCATCGCCAGTGCCGCCGGGACTATCGATATCGCCGATCTTGGCCGCCTGCAGGTTTACATCGTCGTCTACGTGGCGATGGCGCTAATCCTGAGCTTTTGGCTCATCCCGGGATTGATCGTAACGCTGACGCCGCTCAAATTCGGCCCCATTCTTCGCGCCTTTCGAGGGCCGCTGATCACGGCGTTCGCCACCGGAAACGTGCTCATTGTCCTACCGATTCTTGCCGCCGACAGTAAGGAGCTTATCGCCCGGTCGGGGGGAAATCGCGCCGAAGCGACGGAAAGGGAGGGGTCCTCGGTGGATATTCTGATTCCGGCGGCGTTTCCCTTTCCCTCACTCGGTACCATCCTCGCCCTGATATTCGTCGTGTTTGGCGGGTGGTACGTCGGATCGACGGTCTCAGTCACTCAGTACCCCACACTCTCTATCGCCGGCGTTGCCAGCCTGTTTGGCGGCACCGTTCTGGCGCTGCCGTTCCTTTTCAATCTGCTCCGCCTCCCCTCCGACCTGTTCCAGGTGTTTGTTACCGTCGATGTGATCGGCAGTCGCTTCGGCACCCTGCTTGCGGCCATGCACATCATCGCCATCGCCCTGATCGGCACCTACGCCATGCAGGGGACAGTCAAGCTCCGCCTCCTGCCGCTGCTCCGCTTTGCGGCGATCTCGGTTACCCTCATGGCCGCCGCATTGATCGGAATCCGTGCGTTCTACACGTACGTGTTCGTGGAGCAGTACACGAAGGATGAAATGCTCGCCAGCCTCCACCTCATCAAGAATCCGCAACCCCACACCGTCTACCGCGAAGCACCCGAGGAAATTCTCCGTGCGAGCGGCCCTTCATTGAGCCTTGCAGGTATCAAGCAGCGCGGGGTCCTGAGGGCGTGCTACATGATGGACGATTATCCGTCGGCGTTCTTCAACCGGAACGGGGAGCTGGTCGGCTTCGATGTGGAGATGACCCATCAGTTCGCGCGACAGCTTAACCTCAAGCTGGAGTTCCTGCCCGTCCGTTCGATCACCGAGGGCGGGCAGCGGGTCAACACCAGCTACTGCGACGTGTTCATGTCCTTGTTGCCGATCACGCCAGAGCTGACCGAACGAGTTGCGATGACGTCACCGGTATTGAAATCTGCCGTGGGAATGGTCGTCCCCGATCATCTTCGCGAGCAGTTTCAGACGTGGGCCGATATTCGCAAGATGAAGGGGATTCGTATCGCCGTGTCGGACACTCCGGCCGTGCTGAGTTTCCTGGCTCGGAAGCTGCCAAACGGGATAGCCGTCGTTTATCAAGACAAGAAGGAGCTGGATCATATGCTAGCGTCGGGCTTGCCCGATGCGGACGCCGTCCTGATGGCGGCGGAGGAAGGGGCTGCATGGACGATTTTGCATCCCCAATTCCATTTGGTGACGCCGTCGCCGACGCTTCTTTTCCCCTTCGGCTATGCGGTTGGCCGCGGCGACAGTCAGTTATTGCTGTATCTTAACACTTGGCTCCTCAATGCCGAGGGCGATGGTACCATCGACGGGCTTTACCGATATTGGATGCTCGGCGACGTCAAGCAAACCCTGCCGCCGCGCTGGTCCATTATCCGCAACGTCCTCGGCTGGACCGGATAGGCTGCCGCGGCCCGGCCGGAACTGCCAACCCGACATTGTTCATTCCCTACGCGATCCCGCGGACACAGCGTCGAGCCGTTCTTGCTGTTGCCAGGTGCGCACGCCGTCGGTCACACGTTCGTGGAAGTTGGCCGAACCCACGGCAGCCTCTATGCCCCCCTGCCGTATCCGCTCTCGCACTTCGTCGCGCACACGGGCGAAGGCAAAGGTGATGCCCAGGCTCTGAAACTTCCTGATCGCGTTTAGCGCCGTGTCGCAGCCGCTGGTGTCGATGAAGTTTACCGAATCCGCGTCCAGAAGGACATGCTTCGCCGGCGGGCGCGCCGCCGCCAGCGCGGCCTTCAGCCCCTCCTCGAGGTGGCCGATGCTCGCGAAGAACAGGTCGCCGCCGATGCGCCAAATCAGCAAACCGGGGAAAGTGATCCCTTCGGGGTGGCGCTGGACGTCGCGATAGGCCTCGGTCCCCGGCAACTGACCGAGCACTGCGCCTTGCGGGTGGCTGGTTAGATAGATCAGCATTAAGAGCGACAGCGCCACGCCGAGGGCGATGCCATGCGGGACGCCCAATGTCAGCTCTCCGGCGACAACGATCGCGGCGAGGGCAAACTCCCAGCGGCTGCGTGGGAATAGATCGCGCAAGTACTCGGGCCTGGAGAGGTGGAGCATCGCTGCGATCACGATGGCGGCGAGCGCTGGATGCGGCATGCCCCGGAACAACGGGGTCAACAAAACCAGCGTCAGGAAGCAAAAGACTGCTGCGACGAGATTGGCGAGCTGGGTGCGGGCGCCGGCAGCCATTGCGACTGAGGTTTTGGACAGGCTGCCGACGACGAGGAAGCCGCCGAGCAGGCCGCTCAGGATATTGGCGGGCCCGTGCGCGATCAGCTCCTGGTTCGGATCGACGTCGCCGCCGCCCTGCATGGCCGCGGCCTTTGCCCCGCCGAGCGCCTCGGCATAGCCGACCAACACAATGGCGAGCGCGCCGGGCACGAGCTCCCGCCATACGGCAGGGTCGAGGTTAGGGAGCACGAACTTGGGCAGACCGGACGGGAGCTCGCCGACGACGCTGACACCAGCGGTTTCACCGCCGAGCAGGCCGACGAGGATCGTGGCCACGACCGCGACGACCAGGGCCGCGGGTATACGGGGCGCCAGGCGGCGCAGCAATAGCATCGCTATGAGGCTGAGCGAGCCGGTCAGCACCGGGGTAAGCGAGGCTTCCGGTAGATGCTGCAGCACGAACCAGAGCTTGCTGAAGAAGTTGCCGGGCGTGCCGTCGATGCCCAGCAGATGTGGCACTTGGCCGATGATGGTGACGCATACCAGGCCTTCGATAAAGCCGCGCATGACCGGCGTGGGGATGAAGACAGCCACCCAGCCCATGCGCAGCATGCCGAACAGCAGGAAGAAGGCGCCGATCAAGATTGCCAGGGTGGAGGTTAGGGTATTGAACTGCGCAGTTCCTTGTACCGCAATAGCGCCGACGGTCAGCGCGGAGATCAGGCCGGTCGCGGTGTCCGGCCCGACAACCAGCAGGCGCGAGGTACCGAGGAGCGCATAGGCTATCAATGGTGGGACGATCGTGTAGAGGCCCATGATCGGCGGCACTCCGACGATGCCGGCATAAGCCATGCCCTCCGGTACCATGACGGCCCAGACCGCGAGCCCGGCCAGGACATCCGGCACCAACCAGTCGTGCCGGTAGCCGGGAACCCAGCTGAGGATGGGCAACAGCCGCTGTGCGATGGAGGCGGGGCGAGCCGCAATGGGCATGGCCGGTTTCTCCTGGATTAGCGCGATGGCACTTGGCCGTACCCTCAGATCCCGGTCGCAGCGGGTTACTGGCCGAGCTGGGCTAGGGCCGCGCGTAGCGGGGCTCCGGAGACCTGAAGCAGCCCTTCGAACGATTGGTCGAGCTCCAGGATCAGAAATATCGCACCGGAAACCGACAGTGCACAGACGAAGAAGGCAGCGATTACCGTTCCGTTTCTGGGGGCGAAGAGCCCAAAGCTCGCGAAGATGATGCAGAGCCAGAACACCAGCACCACCAGGAACGGAACAGGGATCGAGCTGCCCAATTGTTCGAACAGCAGCACGCGCGTGCGCCCCAAATCGAGGGCTATCGTCAGGGCCTGGTTCTGCAGCGAGCGCTGAGCCTCGCTCTGCGGGGAGAGTCGCTGGATATTGTCATATAAGGCTTCAACCGAAGATGCTCTTGGATCGATCGTCGCGGGCCGGTCGCGGTCGGCGGCCCAAAACTGCTCGATCGCGGCGGCCACCGAGCGCTGGAGCATAGCCCGCGCATCCTTCGTCTCTGCCCCGTAATGCGCCAAAACGCGGTCGAGCAGGATGATATCGGCAGAGACCTGCAACAACTGGTTTCTCCTCGTGTCGTAAGTGCTCTTTGCCGAAGCGATCAGCAGGCTGAGGACCAGCGCGGCCATCGTCGCGATCAGCGCGATCCCCAGCTTCACGACATCCTTTGTATCCGTGCTGAGATGCTCCTCCGGCAACACGGTGCGAAAAAGCACTCCGAGCAGCGCGCCTCCGAAGACGCACGCGAAGGCTATGCAACCGATCGCAATCGAGCTCAGATACTATCTCCCGCTGGCGGCGCGATGTTCCATTCGACTCGTCGTTCACGTCTCGGCTTGATGCTCTTCTCAGGTCCAGAACGGCGAGCGGTCTCGCAGCTTGCGCCAGATTGACTCGAATTCCGTCAGACAACGATCGATGCGTGCCGCCTGCCAGCCGAGGATAATTCCACTCCCATGACGTGCCAGCCGAATATCATTGGTGTTGGCGATGCGACCCTCGAGCGAGAGCAGGAGCTGCCTGCTCACGACGGCGTCGTTGAGCGAACCCAGGTGGTCCTGAACATTGACCAAGGCCTCGATGAACTTTGCCGCAGACTTCTTCGGGAACAGGCCACTGAAGAACTCGGTGGTATAACGCAGCTTCTTGCCGGCGATGCGCAGACGATGCAGGTCCTGCTCAGACAGGTCGGCGCGCTTGCCTCCGATCTTGCGCAGCTTTTTGTAGCGCTTGCGAAGCACGCTCAGGGCGAGCAACCCCACGGGCCGATCGAGCAACGCGCCACCATCCACCTCCACGGCGCTCCAGGTCCCCTCTGTGAGCGCGAGCTGGAGGCGGAACAGAAGCTCGGCGTAGCGCGGCTCATCGAGCGTGGCACGCAAGGCGGCATAACTTTCGTCGCGTAGGGTGGCGGCAGCGCCCAGCATCGCGCAGACCGCAGGATCGCCCGGCTGATGCGCGTGCAGCCGTTCCAGCGACTCGGCGATGAATACGTCCCAATCCCGGGCGGCACCGCATTGCGTTTGCAGCCAATCGAGCTCTCTCGCGAGGTAGTTGCCGAAATCTGCGGCGATTTCCTTTCGATAGGCTCCGACGAGGGCGCGCAGGCGGCGCACGCCGACACGGAGTTGATGTACGCCCTCGATCTCCTGACCTAGACGCGCGCAGGCTTCATTCGCCTTGATTTGCCGCAGGCAGGATAGCGCGATTTTCACGAAGGCAAGGCGCCCGGACATGTCCGGAGTGATCGGCGTCGGCCGGGCCCGCTCCGGCCCTGGCGGCTTGTCAGCAGTGAGCCGGTAGCTGCGGACTGCCGTGGTATCGTATTCCATGGCCGAGGTCATCGGCGTCGGTCTGCGAGTTCCAGCGTCACGAGGCGGGCAACCGTGATCGCGAGGTAGAATTGTCCGATGACGGCCTCCAAATTGGCCAGGCTGCGGGCGAATGGATCGACCGCAACGATGTCCCCGTAACCCGTGGTGGTCAGCGTGGTGAGGCTGAAATAGAGCATCGTCGCGACTTCCTCCGGGCCGCCCGCTCGGGCAACGAGATTGACGAAGGCGCCGGTGCTCAACTCCCAGATCAGGCCGAAGGCCGAGGCGAAGATCGTCGCGAGGCTCAGATAAAGTACGACAGCACCCTGAAGGCGGTGAAATGTGATACGGCCAGGAGCGTAGACCGCGTGCGCTACTACCCAAGTCAGCGCGGAGAAGGCGAGAATGTCACCGCCGCGGCGCAGCACGGTGGTTGAAACCTGTGACCATTCCCCGCTCAGTAGGAAGCTCGCCGTGATGACGGCCAGCCCCAGCAGGATCAGTATAATCGCGCCCCATCTGTGCGACAGCATCACGACGATCACCAGGACCGCAAGAACCAGCATATCGACGAGCGCCCGCGCTATCGGCAGTCCCTTCGCCGCCAGTGGCGCGGCTAGAAAGATCGCGCAGAGCTCAAGAACCAGCAAAGCCGTCAGGCTCGGGTTTCTGACCCGATCCTGCCAGGCGTGGATCGATCTGCGAGTGTTATCGACGGCGACCGTGATGGGCCTCTTCGGCACAGAGCAGCCCCTTGCGCCTCACGAGCTTCAGAACACCTCAGGGATGAGCCTGAAGGGGTAGTCGACATCCTTGTAGTCGCCGCGATGCTGCCGTTTCGGTAGCTCGACCTTCGAGCGCGGCAGCTCCTCGTAGGGGATCTTGCTCAGGATGTGAGTGAGGGCGTTCAGCCGCGCCCGCCTTTTATTGTCGGAATGGACGACGTACCACGGCGCCCACGAGGTGTCGGTCGCGAGGAACATCTCGTCGCGTGCCCGCGAGTAGTCGTACCAGCGCGAATAGGATTTGAGATCCATGTCGGACAGCTTCCAGGTTTTGCGCCCGTCATCGATGCGCGCTTCCAGCCGTCGCGTCTGCTCTTCGGGACTGACCTCCAGCCAATATTTCAATAGGAGCACGCCGGATTCGACGATGGCCTTCTCGACCAGGGGGGTCACCTCCAGAAAGTGCTTGACCTCCTCCTCGGTGCAGAACCCCATCACCCGCTCGACGCCGGCGCGGTTGTACCAGCTGCGGTCGAAGATGACGATCTCCCCCGCCGCAGGCAGATGCGGAATGTAGCGCTGGGAGTACATCTGCGACTTCTCGCGCTCGGTCGGCGCGGGAAGCGCGACCACTCGGAAGATGCGCGGGCTCACCCGCTCCGTCATGGCCTTGATCGTACCGCCCTTGCCGGCCCCGTCGCGCCCCTCGAAGACGATGCAGACCTTCAGGCCTTTCTGAACCACCCATTGCTGAAGCTTGACGAACTCGACATGCAACCGTGCAAGTTCCTGATCGTATCCCTTCCGTTTCAGCTTGCCGCCAGCTTCAGGTTCGTCATTTTTGGCATCGGTCAATCGTATCCTCCGTTCGCATCCGCCTTCATATTCGGCCGTTTCTCAGGAATTGCCCTAAATGTGTCTTACTTCCAGCTAAGAATGAAGCCGATATCGCCGGGCATGCCTCCCGGATATTCGAGCACTTCAGCCTTGAGGTGGAAGCCGAGCGGCCTGAGGTGATCGTGCCAGAATTCGTAAGCGAATTTGGGCCGGCCCTCCAAGCTCGTTTCCCAGTCGGGCTCCGAGTTGTTGATCCTTCGGCCGCGATCGCTGCACATCGCATTTGGAAAACGATAGACCTGCACTTCGCTTTGTCCGCGCTCGGCCGCATGGCTGACCAGCTGCATCACGACTTGCATCAGCTGCTCGCCCGTCCTCTCGAGCGGTTTGTGAAGCTCCTCCATCACCGCCTTTTGCTTTTCCTCCTGCTCCTTCGCGTGGCGCATTTCTTCGGCGGCCTTTGCCGCCTCGCGCTCCGCCATTCGGCGCTTGATATCAGCAGCGGAAAGAACGCCGACTCCTGTTGGCTGCGTCGAGCTGCGATTTTCGGACATGACTCAACCTTCCTGCCTGAGGTTCAGATTCCTACTATAGCGGCTGCAAGACGATGACCGAAGCTCCCCCGTCCACCGCACCGCCTTCCAAACTCGACCGGGCGACGACCGAATCTGGCACTGTCACGACGCGACGGAGACCGCGGCTCAACCCACGGGCCGCGATCACCGGCGTGCTCTCCATCGCTATTATCGGCTTGGCGATCTGGTATCTGGCGCGACCCGAGCCCCTGCTCGTGCAGGGCGAAGCGCAGAGCACG
>Ga0209648_10004505_pt1 | contig 11844 bp, 8 predicted proteins | sample GraSoi2013_115cm_FD_185830 | JGI IMG/M metagenome (GOLD analysis project Ga0209648, IMG submission 185830) | Grasslands soil microbial communities from the Angelo Coastal Reserve, California, USA - Sample 9_17_2013_115cm (SPAdes) (version 2) | ecosystem: Environmental > Terrestrial > Soil >...
GTGCGGGACTCTATGGCATTTTCGTTTTCGTTGTACTCGCCGTTTTCATTGCGGGGCTGATGGTGGGGCGAACTCCCGAATACTTGGGTAAAAAGATTGAGTCGTATGACGTAAAGATGGCCATGCTGGCGGTTCTGATCCTGACGTTCACGATTCTTGTCTTTTCGGCGGTTTCGGTTGTCAAGCCCTATGGGACGTCCAGCATCACCAACCCGGGGCCTCACGGACTCTCGCAGGTGCTCTATGCTTATGTTTCGTCGACTGGAAACAATGGCTCGGCATTCGCGGGTCTGAACGCGAACACCATGTGGTACAACACGACCACGGGCTTCGCTCAACTGCTCGGCCGATTCTTCATGATTATTCCCGTGCTCGCCATCGCAGGAAGCCTGGCCAAGAAGAAGATCGTTCCGGAATCCGCCGGCACATTTCCGGTGACAGGTGGCCTATTCGCCGGTTTGTTGGTCTCTACCATTTTGATCGTGGGTGCCCTTACGTTTTTCCCGGCTCTGAGTCTGGGGCCGATTCTCGAACACCTGCTGATGAACGCAGGAAAGGTTTTCTGAGGTCGCTATGGACCCGGTCGCTCAAATCAGGAAGAAATCGCTTACCGATAGCGCCATCGTTTCGCGAGCCATTGTAGATTCCTTCCGCAAACTGGATCCGCGCACGATGGTCAAAAACCCGGTGATGTTCGTCGTGGAGGTCGGCGCCGTTTTGACGACGATCCAACTCGCATGGAACGTTTTTCACCACGCCGGGCAGTTCGGTTTTGGACTGCAAATCACGCTTTGGCTGTGGTTCACGGTTCTCTTCGCTAACTTTGCGGAAGCCATGGCCGAAGGCCGGGGCAAGGCACAGGCAGACACCCTGCGCAAGGCGCGGGCCGAAACCCAGGCTCATCGCTTGCGGAGCGATGGCAGTACAGAGACCGTGGTCAGTTCGCAGCTGCGCTCCGGAGACATCGTTGTTGTCACCGCAGGCGATTTTATCCCCGGAGACGGCGAGGTCATCGAAGGCGTGGCGTCGGTTGACGAGTCGGCGATCACCGGCGAGTCCGCGCCTGTCATCCGCGAATCCGGCGGGGACCGTTCCGCGGTTACGGGTGGAACGCGTGTTCTCTCCGACGAAATCAAGGTGCGCATCACTTCGAACCCCGGCGAGACCTTTCTCGACCGCATGATCAAGCTCGTCGAAGGGGCTTCCAGGCAGAAGACTCCGAACGAGATTGCGCTGAATATCCTCTTGGCAGGTCTGACGATTATCTTTTTGTTGGCGGTCGTCACGCTGCAACCGTTTGCGATCTATTCCGGCGCTGCTCAGAACATCTTCGTGTTGGTCTCACTTCTCGTATGTCTCATACCGACCACGATTGGGGGATTGCTTTCCGCCATTGGCATTGCAGGCATGGACCGGCTCATTCAGAGAAACGTGATTGCGATGTCCGGTCGCGCCGTCGAGGCATCAGGGGACGTGGACGTACTCTTGCTCGACAAAACAGGAACGATCACGCTCGGAAACCGCGCCGCCACGCAGTTCTATCCCGCACGCGGGATTGAAGAAAATTACCTCGCCGATGCCGCGCAGCTCTCATCGCTTGCCGATGAAACCCCGGAAGGCCGCTCGATCGTCGTGCTGGCGAAGGAGCGCTACAACATGCGCGGCCGCGACCTTTCTTCGCACGACACCAATTTTATTCCGTTCTCCGCTCAGACCAGAATGTCGGGCGTGGATTTCGACGGACGGGAAATCCGCAAGGGCGCGCCGGAAGCGATTGCACGGTTTATCAGCTCAACGGGCAACGGAATACCGAATGAGTTGAAGCTTCGTATCCAGGAAATCTCAAGTTCTGGGGGAACACCACTTCTGGTTGCGGAGAACCGTCGTGTGCTGGGCGCAATCGCTCTTACGGACATCGTCAAAGGCGGCATGAAGGAGAGATTCGATCACCTGCGCGCCATGGGCATTCGCACCATGATGATCACCGGGGACAACCCGCTGACTGCAGCGGCCATCGCCCGCCAAGCTGGCGTCGATGACTTTCTCGCTGAAGCCAGGCCCGAAGACAAGATGGCGCTCATCAAGCGCGAACAGGCGAAGGGAAAGCTCGTTGCAATGACGGGCGATGGAACAAACGACGCCCCAGCTCTTGCTCAGGCGGACGTCGGAGTCGCCATGAACACCGGCACGCAAGCCGCGAAAGAAGCCGGCAACATGGTCGATCTCGATTCCAACCCGACGAAGCTGATCGAAATCGTCGAAATCGGCAAGCAACTTCTCATCACTCGCGGTGCTTTGACGACCTTCTCCGTCGCTAACGATGTCGCCAAGTACTTCGCCATTATCCCCGCGATGTTCGCCGGAGCCTTTCCCGTGCTCAGCGTCCTAAACGTGATGCATCTCCGCACTCCGGAATCGGCAATCCTCTCCGCGGTGATTTTCAACGCTCTGATTATCATTGCCCTGATTCCGCTCGCTCTCCGCGGCGTGCGCTATCGTCCGTTGGGTGCGGCGGCTCTGCTGCGCCGCAACCTGCTGATCTATGGCGTGGGAGGAATCGCCGCACCGTTTATCGGAATCAAGCTCATCGACGTATTGCTGACGTATCTTCGAATTGTTTGAGGAACTTATGAAAAAGAATCTTCTGATCGCTCTGTCGTTCACGTTGGTTACGACGGTGATGTTCGGGGTCCTGTACCCGCTCGCTATCACAGGTCTCGCCCAAGTGCTGTTTCCCAACCGGGCCAACGGACAGCTGATCGAGAGAAACGGAAAAATTGTAGGCTCGAAGATCATCGGACAATCCTTCACAGGGCCTGGCTATTTCCATTCGCGGCCGTCCAGCGCCGGCAGCGGATACGATGCGACTTCGAGCAGCGGTTCCAATCTTGGTCCCACAAACAAGACTCTGCTTGACCGAGTGAAGGCCGATGTCGAAAAAGCGCATCAGGAAAATCCCAATGCGCTGATTCCAGCCGACCTGGTCACCGCCTCCGGTTCCGGCCTTGATCCCGACATCTCTCCCGCCTCCGTTGAATTCCAAATTCCTCGCGTCGCCCACGAGCGCCAAGTGGCCGAGTCGGACCTACGCGCCATCGTCGCCCGTTACACCCAGCCTCGGCAGTTCGGCATCCTCGGCGAACCCCGCGTCAATGTCCTTCAACTCAATCTCGCCCTCGACTCTTCTCAACCTTCGCATTAGTCTTGCCGAGTAGCAACAACACCCTCAGTGACGTGGCCAACTCATTCAACTCCAAATCGGGGAGGCTCGTAACCCGCAGCATGCGTCTTCTACTTCCGGGCTGGAGCCTTCGTTGTTGTGCTTCGTGGCGCTTGAAAGCGGTAACCCACCCACGGTTCCGTCAGGATATATTTCGGGTGTGCCGGATCGCTCTCAATCTTCTTCCGCAGTTGGTTGATCACTACGCGCAGATTCTCGGTCTCTTCCCCATAATCCGGCCCCCACACGGCCTGCAGCAATCTTCGGTGGGTGAGCGGTTTCCCCTGGTGCGCGATCAGCAGCTTCAGCACTTCGAATTCTTTTGGGGTCAGGTGCACGTCCTCACCGCGCGCCCTGACGCTGCGCCTCTCAAAATCGATGCTCAAATCCTTCGTTTCGAACGGCGCTAAAGCTTCGACCGTTGCGTGCCGCCGCAGCGCAGCGCGAACTCGCGCCAACAACTCTTCGATACCAAACGGCTTCACTACGTAATCGTCGGCGCCCGCGTCCAGCGCGGCCACTTTGTCGCGCTCCGCGTTACGCACCGTCAGCATGATGATCGGCGCATTCGACCCTCGCCGAATCTCGCGGCACGCCTCGAGACCTCCCATCCCCGGCATGTTCACATCGAGCAAAACCAAGTCGGGTTTGTCCTTGCGCACCAGCTCAATTCCTTCTTCCCCCGTTTTCGCATCAATGATCGCGTACCCGCGGCTTGAAAGCGTTGCGCGCAAAACGCGCCGAATCTGCGGCTCGTCATCGACCACGAGGATCGTCGCTGCGTTCACCGCCGCTCCTCGCTCCGCGCCGCCGGAAGCGTAAACGAAAACACCGAGCCATGCCCCAGCTGACTCGTCACTGCAATCGTGCCGCCGTGCGCCGACACAATCGCCTTGACGATTGGCAACCCCATTCCTGTCCCTCGCACGAGGTACCGCTGGTCTTTCCCGCGGTAGAATTTGTCGAAGATCATTTCCTGCTCGAAGCTGTCGATGCCCGGGCCGCGATCCGCCACGCTCGTGGCCACAAAATCGCCGTTTACCTCCGCCGCAATCGTAATCGGCTGCTCCTTCGGCGAATACAAATTGGCGTTGTCTATCAACTTCATCAGAACTTCGACGATTCGCTCGAAATCCGCCCGCACGGCCGGCAATTCGGCGCCAGCGCGTACTTCGATGCCCCGAGCCGCGAGCGCGCTTTTCATCCTTGTCACAGCGGTATGAATGAGTTCTCCAATCGGCACCGCAGCAATAGACAGCACGACCTCTCCGGCTTCCAGGCGCGCCATCTCCGCCGCTTCTTCCACCAAATGATTCAGCCTGTCGCATTCCTCATTGATGATGGTCAGCAGTTCCGTGCTTTGCGCGCGATCCGCCCCCTGGCTTTCGAGCAAGCTGGTCACCGCCGCTTTCATCGAAGTGAGCGGCGTCCGGAAATCGTGAGTAATCGAATCCAGCAGCGCCGATTTTAATCGTTCGCCCTGTCGTTCGGCCTCCGTTTGTCCCAACTGCTCGATGGCTCTGGCGCGCTCGATCGCAATCGCCACAAGACTGCTTACCGCGTCCAGCGTCTGCCGGGACATCATGGCGCCGGAAATTCCCAGGCTGCCGATGGCGCGCACACCGAGACGCACGGGAACAAAGTACAACCCGGCGCCGGGTTCGATCGTTACTTCATCGCGCAGAAACGCCGTCTTCGTCTTTTGCTCGTCAACCAGCGCCGCGCCGTGGCCCGAACGGTAGAACTTGTCTTTCTGCGGAAGAAACAACTCCGCTGCGCCTACCTCAAAGCTGTCCACAATGTAATTGGGAATTGCGTTCATCAGCTGAATGACGTTTCCCTCGCTCAGCAGCTTCTGGCTAAATTGATAGAGCCGCTCGACTTCGTGCCGCCGGCTGTTTGCTTCGTCGGCCTCTTTGCGGATGCGCGCCGAAAGCTGACTGCCAACAATGGAGGTCACCAGGAACGCTGCCAGAGCCACCCAGTTCTGCGGGTCCGCGATCGTGAATGTCCCCACGGGAGGAAGAAAGTAATAATTGAACGCCAGCATCGCAGTCACCGACATAGAAGCGGAGACAGCCATGCCCCACACCGCGGAAACTGCTAGAATCGCGAGGAGAAATGAGAGTGCGACGGTTGTCTGATTGGCCGCCAGAAAATGGCGATAGAAGAAGGTTATGCTGGCGATGATCGCGAGCGCACAAACAAGGCCGAACGTTCTGCCGGCGAGCACTCTTTGCACTGCATCATTCTAGCGCAGGCCACAATTTAAGTGGAGTAAACAGCCCTTTGCCGAAGAAGCCCGAAGATTGGCTGGAGATCGCTTCGCCTCCGCAGAAAGCCAGGGGAATTTTCAAATTGTTCCTCGGTTACGCGCCGGGTGTCGGCAAGACCTACAGCATGCTCAGCGAGGCGCTCCGCCGCCATGGCCGTGGCGAAGACGTCGTGATCGGGGTCGTCGAAACTCATGGGCGCAAAGCGATCGAAGAGCTGCTCTCCCAACTGGAGATCGTTCCAAGAAGGAAAATCGAGTATAAAGGCACGATTTTCGAGGAAATGGATGTGGACGCGATTTTGGCTCGGCGGCCCGACGTGGTCCTCGTCGACGAGCTCGCACATACCAACATTCCGGGGAGCAAGCACCGCAAGCGGTACGAAGATGTGCAGGAGCTGCTCGCCGCAAAGATCGACGTCATTTCGACGCTGAATATTCAACACATCGAAAGCATCGCGCCGGTGGTCCGATCGATCACCGGAATCATCGTGCGCGAAACCGTGCCGGATTGGGTTCCCCTCACCGCTGCTGAAACCGTGATGGTCGACCTGACTCCGGAGGCGCTGCAAAACCGCATGAAGCGCGGTGATGTCTATAGCGCGGAAAAGGTCGAGCGCTCGCTCAAGAATTTCTTTCGCCGTGGGAATCTGATCGCGCTTCGTGAGCTCGCGTTGCGACAGGTCGCCGAGCAAGTCGATCGCAGCCTGGAATCCTACATGGAGGCTCAGGACATTCGGAAAAACTGGGGGGTCCGCGAGCGCATGGCAGTGTGCATCTCCTCGAATCCGACCGGCCAGTACCTCATCGCGCGCGCGGCGCGTATGGCCCGCCGCATGGACGCGGAGCTCTACGTAGTGCACGTGGATCGTGAGTTCGGTCCGAAGGAATCCAATCCAAACGCACTGGCGGCGAATCTGCGATTCGCAGAAAGTCTCGCTGCGCAAGTCGTGCGGTTAAAAGGAAAAAGCGTGGCGGATACCGTGGCGGATTTCGTGCGCTCGAAGCATATCACGCAAGTGATTTTCGGACGCGCGCCGGTTCGCGACTGGCGGAAATACTTGTATCTCTCAGCCGTGCATCGCTTCCTTCGCGAGTCTCCTGCTGTGGATGTCCACATCGTGACGCAGGAAACGGAAGATTGAAGCAAGTTGTCAGCCCCAGCTTGGGTCCCTTATTACACGATTTGGTGCGAGGTGGTGCAATCCCTCCCTTGCTCTCTGTTTCCATTTGATCTTTTAGACTCCATGACAGCTCTTAAGGATTTCTTGACAACAGGGGACAACGTGTATATGAACGAGGCGTTTTAGGGCCTTTCACGTCTGAAGACCTGACCGGCACTCCAATGCTGAGTCACAGGGGGTATTCGAGATGAGAAGGAAACGTTATTGTGTAGCAGTCTGTGTGGTGATGTGTTTGTTGGTAACCCTTGCCGTGTCTGATCGCAGCTGGGCGCAGCAGGCGGCGGACCACAAATCTGCCGTCAGTTCGCTCGTGCGCGTCTTGCAGGCAAAGGGAGTCTTGACCGCCGAGGAAGTGGCGCAAATCAGCCAGGCGTCTTCTGCGAGCGATGCGGATCAACGACTGGCCAAGCTGCTTCTCCTAAAGGGCGTAATCTCTCAAGCCGATTACGACCAGACTGTAGACACGCCGGGCTTGATAAACGTTTCCAATACGGGAACGAGCACTCCTACCGCCATCGCGGCTGTATACCACGTGCCCATCAACAACGGAGCGAGTGTCGCTCCCGCCAGTACGCCGCCGCCCGAACCACCGAAAGTAATCCCCGCGGTGACGCCTCTGCGCGTCTTGCCGATTGACGTCCCAAAACAAGGCGGGCTGATACCCGACATCAAGCTCGGCAGCGGGGCGAATATGAAGTTGTACGGGTTCTTCAAAGCCAGCGCGGTCTCCGACACGGCCTCGAGTGGCGGCCCCAATTTTGGCAGCCAAGACTTTCCGCTTCCGCTCCTGCTCGCCGATACGGGGCCCACAAGCGATCCTCAAGTGCATATCAAAGCACGGGCCTTCCGCATCGGCAGCCAGTTCGAATGGGTTCCTAAAAACTCAGGCTTTGTGGTCACCGGCAGGGTCGAAGCCGATTACGAGGGCGACTTCACAAACCAGAACAGCGTAAACATCAGTTCAGTGCGGAACGGCCAATTGCGAACGCGGCTGGCGTGGGGGCGGATCGACACCAAGCTGGGTGGAAGCCTGCCGTGGTTCGCGGAGTTCGGCCAGGATTGGACCCTCTATTCTTCGAGCTTGCCAGCCCTCTTCGAAACCACCGGGACGGCCATCGCCATGGGCGCTCTCTGGGAGCGCGCACCGTTGTTTAAAACCGGCGTACAATTTCACTCTGGGGATCTGAAGATTCAACCCGAGTTCGCTATCGTGCTGCCGATAGCGGGTACCGCATCGCTCACTGACGAACAACGGGCACGGTTCGGTGACCGGGCCGGCTCAGAAAGCAACCAGCCAGCCCTGGAGACCCGCATCGTCTTGCAGTTCCCGCTCTCGCATAGCTGGCAGGGCGTTGCGCCGGCGCAACTCATCGCCAGCGGCCACCACGCGCGGATCAACGAGATCATCCCCTTCGGCAACCTCCCCACTACCGTGATTCCTGGAGCGGCAGGCTGCGGGACCCCAACCTGTTCAATCAGGGAGTTTTTCCCTAGGGGCCTCCAAATCGACCATCCCCAAAACATCTGGACCACCGAAGCGCAATTGCCGACCCCGTGGGTCACACTCGTTGGAAAGTATTACCAGGGGGGCGATCTGCGGTTCCCCTTCGGTGGCCAACTCAACGACGTTTTTAACGACCTGAACGGGGCAGTCACAATTCCCACCACCGGTGCAACTGCCGTACCGGGCCTTGTACCGGTCATAGCCTTGGACAGCCGCACTATTTTGTTCGGATGCGCGGGCGCGACAGGGGCCGGAGCCACATTTAATTGCAACGGCAACCCGATCGTTCCTGAAAGCTTCCGGCCTGTTCGGAGCTTGGGCGGATTCTTCGAGGCGAGCTTCCCCCTTTCACGCATCTTCCATTCCGATTCAGAGGGCCACAACTCCGGATGGGTTTTGCACACGTCGTATGGGACCGACCGAACGGTGGCCCGAGATGTTCGCCGTAACGGTGCAAACGGTCTTGCCCGTACGGATCTCGACACGGCTTCGCTGACCTACCGGCTGAACAAGTGGGTCACCTTCATTCAGGAAACAAGCTACATAAACACGCGAGCTGCAACCCGCGGCTCGAGGCTGTTCCGAGGCATTCCGGCAACTCAGGCGCACTCGTGGCGCAACGAGTTCGGAACGATCTTCACATTCTGAGCGAACCGAACGTCGGCGGAAGCCCCCGCTGAGCCGTAGGGAGTGGTCCTCCGCGGGGGCCCGCCGGCTTCGGAAGGAAAGAATCTCAAAGTCGTGCGGGTCGGAGGGCGGCATCATCTTTACGTTCTAGCTGCCCTCGTTCTGCGGGACTGAGTGCTGCAAGCATTTCCGTTCCGCAGAAAAGCCACGCCGCGGCAGTTTCAAGCGATTGACTCGCGCGCCCGCGCGGTATCATCATCGGTTCCGGCAAGCTCCTTCCCTTCTCGAAGTGAGCATTCCCGGACCCAGTTGTTCCTCGGAGGGTAGCAAAATGGCAAAGAAAAAACAGGAAGGGCTGTCACGTCGAGACTTCATCAAATGGACGGGGAGCGGCGCTCTTGTAGCCGGCGTGGGTTCCGGTCCATTTTTTCTGTTCCCGGAACGCGCGGCAGCAGAGCAAAAAACGCTGAAAATTCTTCAGTGGAGCCACTTCGTTCCCGCGTACGACACCTGGTTTGACGGGACCTTCTGCAAACAGTGGGGACAGAAGCATGACACCAACGTCATCGTCGACCACATCAACCTTGTTGACTTGGCCGCGAAAGCCGCCTCTGAGGCCTCGGCACGGAAGGGCCACGACCTCTTCATGCTTAACTCCCCGCCCGCGGCCTATGAGAAGCAGACCATTGATATGGCTCACGTCTACCAGGAAGTCGAAAAAAAGCACGGCAAGAAGATCGACCTCGCGCACAAATCCACGTACAATCCGAAGACCAAGCGCTATTTCGCTTTTTCCGATTCCTACGTTCCTGATCCCGGCAACTGGCACAAAGACTGGTGGACCGACGTAGGTTTCCCGAATGGCCCCGATACCTACGACGATCTGCGCACAGGCGCCAAGAAAATCCGCGACAAGACCGGACATCCTTGCGGTTTGGGGCTTTCTCAAGAACTCGATACCAGCATGGCCATGCGCGCTCTGCTCTGGTCGTTTGGCGGCGCCGAACAGGATGAAGCAGGCAACGTCACCATCAATTCCAAGGAGACCGTCGAAGCCCTGAAGTATATGAAAGCTCTCTACCAGGAATCGGAAACGCCCGAGGTCTTCACTTGGACTCCGCCATCCAACAACCAGGCCATGCTCGCCGGCCGCGTTTCTTACGTCGCGAATGCCATCTCCATCACTCGCCAATCCGAGAGGGAACATCTTCCCATCGACAGCAAAATCATGATCTGCGCGGCGCCCAAAGGGCCGGTGCGTCGCATCGCCGCTGAGCACGTTATGGACTGCTACGTCGTCTGGGATTTCGCCGAAAACAAGGAAGGGGCGCAGCAATTCCTGATCGATTTTATTGACGCCTTCCATGACTCTTTTATCGCCGGCCAGTTTTACAATTTCCCGTGCTTCCCCACTACCGTTCCCAACCTGAAGCAGGAAATTTCCAACGATCCACGCGCCAATCCCCCGGACAAATACAAAGTCCTCGGCAACGTTCTCGATTGGGCCACCAACGTGGGTTATCCCGGTTACGCGACCGCCGGCATTGACGAAGCTTTCAAAGCGTGGGTCATTCCCACCATGTTTGCCAAAGTGGCGCGCGGCGACGAAACTGCGGAGAATGCCGCCAAGGCTGCCGAAGACGAATACAAACGCATCTTTGCCAGATGGAAATGACCGGACGGGGGGCCGATGGCTGTCGTTGAGACACGCGATCTGACAAAAGTATTTAAAGAAGGAGAACTCGGAGCCGTCAACAATGTGAACCTGGAAACTCGCGAAGGCGAGTTTCTGGTTTTCCTGGGACCTTCTGGTTCCGGGAAGACCACTCTTCTGCGGATGATCGCCGGACTGGAAACCCCCACTGCCGGCGAAATCCTCATCGGCGGACGAGTGGTTAACGACCTCAGTCCTCGGGACCGCCGCATCGCCATGGTTTTCCAGAGCTATGCGCTCTATCCGCACCTCTCCGTTTACAAGAACATTGCCTTTCCCCTGAAGGCCCAGAACGTAAAAAAAGAATTGCACAAAGAGAAAGTCGAGTGGGCGGCCTCTCTTCTGGGCATCGGCGCGCTCCTCGATCGCAAGCCGCGCGAGCTATCCGGCGGTGAGCGACAGCGCGTCGCGCTCGCGCGCGCCATCGTGCGTGAGCCTGCGGTCTTTCTTCTCGACGAACCCCTCTCCAACCTCGACGCCAAGCTCCGTGCCTCGGCGCGCGAAGAGCTTGAGCGCTTTCATCGCCGCGTGGGTACTACGACCATCTACGTCACGCATGATCAAGTGGAGGCCATGGCCATGGGCGACCGCGTCATGGTGCTCAACAAAGGAGTCGTTCGCCAGCTCGGCACGCCCACTGATGTCTATGACAATCCCGCAGACACATTCGTCGCTACGTTTCTCGGCTCTCCGCCAATGAACCTTGCCGAGATCGGTGATGTCATCGTCGGCTTTCGTCCCGAGCATTTCCGGCCGGCGTCCACGGTGACCGATGCCGCCGTTCCGTTCCGTTTCAAGGTCGAAAATATCGAATACCTGGGCTCCGAGTGGATAGTTTCCGGCACATTGACCGGTGGAAAGCTCGACAGCAAGAAAGTCTTCTCGCGCCTCTCTTCAGCGCAGAGCCTTCAGCTGGGCGGCACGTATGACTTCGCCGTGCCGCAGCGTCACCTGAAATTCTTCGACCGCTCCTCCGAGAAACGCGTCGAGCCGAGGGCCGTGTCGTGGCAGTAGCCCGCAGCAAAATAAAGTCCATCGGCGCGGCTCAGAGCCCGTTGCTGGGCGCGGCCATGTTTTCCCCTGCGGTTCTTTACATCCTGCTGCTCGTCGGCGGACCCTTTTTTCTTGCTGTCTTTTATGCCTTCAGCGACGCCCGCATCGGCAACACCGAAATGCATTTCGTGGGCCTGGAAAATTTCCGCAGCATCCTGCAAAGCCCCAGTTTTCGCGTTGCCATCCGCAATTCTTTCATCTTCACCATCTGCTCCCAAATCGTCGTGACCGTCGGCGCCAACATTCTCGCCATCTCCCTGGAAAAGGTCT
>Ga0209648_10004506_pt1 | contig 11843 bp, 10 predicted proteins | sample GraSoi2013_115cm_FD_185830 | JGI IMG/M metagenome (GOLD analysis project Ga0209648, IMG submission 185830) | Grasslands soil microbial communities from the Angelo Coastal Reserve, California, USA - Sample 9_17_2013_115cm (SPAdes) (version 2) | ecosystem: Environmental > Terrestrial > Soil >...
CTCTATGCCGCACCCGGAACCACCGCAGCTCAACAGTCCCCGGCGTACAATTTTCACGGAGGACACATCTGGAAATCTCACGGGGAAATCTTTTTCTCGAAGCTGAGCGGCCGCCGCACGAAGGCTTTCGTCACCGTCAACAAACTCGGCGCGTTCTGGACGAGGCGAGCTATCAAACACAAGATTAAATCGCGCCGAAGCTGGTTTGCTACTAATTACGACCGGCCCGAGTTTCACCATGCGTGCCTGCGCTAACTCAACCGGCGCCTGCGCGGCATCTTTCTCCGCCGCATCGCCAGCCAGCTTGGCCAAGCGCGCCCGCGAATCCTGTACTTCATTAGCGCTTCCACCCGCCGCCGCGGCCAGCGCATACATCTGACGCGCTTTTTCCCGCTGGCCTTGCTTTTCGAGTACCTGCCCCAGGCGGTTGCCAACCGTCCCCGACTGGCTCAAGAGCCACGCCGACGTGAGAAACTGCATCGCTGCCAGATTTTCGCCGCGCTGAAATTTAGCCCATCCGATCCGCGACCATGCCAGCGCCACCAGTCGCATCGAGGAAAAGGCCGACGGCCCCAGCCGGTCCAACTCGCCCGAATCGAACTGCCCTCCAATATCGTAGAGAACCTGCTGCGCATCGTTCTCGGCCTGCGTTGGATCAGTGTCGTTCTTCAACGCCGCCGCGAAAATATCCTGACCCGAATCCGCGCCCGCGCTGCCCGTCAGTCCCTTCATCAACTCTTGCGCTTGAGATTTCTCTCCCAACCGCCCGTAGACCTGTGCCAGCGCCAGCTTCGTTTCCGGATCATCGGGAGGAATCGCTGCAGCCGCTTCCAATTCAATACGCGCGTCGGCATCCCGTCCAAGCTGCGCCAGCAACAGGCCCAGATTCCTGAGCATCATTTTGTCGTAAGGGGCCGTCTCCAGTTGCTTGCGATAAGCCGCGACCGCCTCGTCGGTCTTCCCCGTTTGCTGCAGCTCCATCGCCAGGTCGCCATTCGCGTGCTTGTGATTCGGATCGAGCTCAATCTGCTTGCGGAACGCGCCAATCGCCTCCGCGTGACGGTTGGCTCCGGCGTATGCGAGTCCCAGGTCATACCAGCCGTCTTTAAGGCTCGCATTCGGCAAACTCGAAGTCGGCAGGCTCGCATTCGGCAAACTCGGATTCGCCAGGCTCGCATCCCCGTCCACCGCGCGTTTCAGCAAGTCGATTGCCCCGCGGTAATCCTTGCTCTGCAGCGCTTTCACTCCCGCTCTATGCAGCTCCGCTGGAGTTCCTTCCATCTTCGAAGCCGCCGTCTCTGCCCCCTGCCCCGACGGCGTCAGGATCGTGCACGACAACAGCTGGTCTTGATCGCTTTGCGTTGCATTGCGAAACGATTCGTAATCCGCGCGCCGCGCCGCCACCAGCTCATTCATCTTTACATTCAGTTTGCGCTCGCCTTCCAGCACTCCTTTGTTCTGCGAATACGTCGATGAATAGTCGCCATAGTCTCGTGACATCTTCACCGCGGTCGGCGTGTGCACCGTGTAGTTGGCGGGAAATTGCAGGCGAACCCGGTAGTCCATCTCTCCGGCTGGACCAATGTCCATTGGCTCCCTGCTCCTTTCCGACGCTCGGATCGCAGGCGTCCCCAGCGCCGGGATCGGACGGAAATTCACGCTCGTCGATGGCACCGTAAAATACCGCTCCTGGTGCAGGTGATACTTCAGATGGAAAGGCTTGCTCGTGTCCTCGATAGAATCGAGCTGAACCAGGTCGACGTCACCCGGCAAGCCCCAACTCGAAGAGAGAACTTTCACAAAGTCCTTCCACTGTGCCTGCGAGAATCGCCGGAAGCTGGCGCGCATCGGCCAATCGCGATCTCCCTGCGCGGTGACTTCAAGCGAGGCATCGAGTGCTCCGAACTCGCTGAACTTGCCGTCGAGGGTGAAGTGCATGAAGGTTTTGATCGGCGAATCCGCCGGCGTTCGCTGCAAGCCTCCGTCGCTATCCTCGGACGCCACCACGGATTGTTTGTTTCGCAGTTGGTAAAGAATCAGCCCAAAGGGCGTCACTTCAGGAGTCGTATCCAGCCAAGTCAGGCCCGTTCCCGTCCCCAGTCGAGCCGCGGTGATCACGTGATCGAACTGGGCGGGAGAGGGAACGTCCACATCCAGTTTGCGCGTGCTATGGATCATCACCGGATAACTCTGAATTCCCTCCGCCCGCAGCAGTGCGGAAAACAACGTGTGCTTGTCCTTGCAGTCGCCGTAGCCATTCTGCAGAACGTCCACGGCCGAGTGCGGCTGATAGCGCCCGACTCCGAGGGAAATACTGACGTAACGCACATTCCGCGCCACGAAATCATAGAGCCGCCGCGCCTTCTCCGTGGGTGTGTCCGCTCCCTGGGTGAGCTCCTGGGCTTTTTTTCGTACGCTGTCGTCCACCGTCATGCGCTCGCCCTGCAGCTTTGCATACCACTGCGCTACTTGCTTCCAGTCGGTGAAAGTCGTCAGCTGCACATCGGGGCCGGTCTCCTCGTCCTCATCTCTGTCTCTATCTTTGTCGCGTTCCGGCTGGATGCCCTGCACCACCCAGGTGTAAATGCGGCGGTCTCCAGTCTCCTGAATCTCCGGCTTGCGGGTCGGCGTCTTGAGCTTCACTTCGCGCGACTTTGGGATGTCAATCTCGAGCCGATCTTCGATGACCACTACCCCCTTTGGAAATGTGTGTTCGTACCAGAAGTTTCCCGCGGCCAGCGGTGTGAGAACCCGGATCACGGTGCGGTATTCCAGCGTGTCTCCGGGCTGCAGCGCAGCCACGGAAATATGCCGCTGCCGGTAGTCGCTGTACATGGGAGCTTCTTTCAGCACATCAGGAGCGAAATCCTGCGCCGTCGATTCCGGCGTCACCACCACTTTTCCATCCGGCTTGCGCACCCGGACATACTCGACCTCCAACTTCTCGGTCGCCGAGGAGTATCCGAAAACCAGCTGGCCGAATTCTTCCACGCCCGCCTGGCTCTGAATCCTTACCACCGCCTCGGTCTCGCTCACTTCTGTTCCATCGTTTTCAAAGCGGACACGATTTAAGATTCGTTCGAAGACCGCGGCTTCTTCAGAATTAGAATTAGCCTTAGCGTTACTCGTTTTCTGGTTGGAAGGAGCGGGAGCCTGGGCCACAGCTTCCGCGCTCATCATCCAGATGATCGGGCAGACCAGCGAACAGACGATCGTGCCGGCAAGCAAGAGACGAAACACCACGCGCGACATGCGATAAGACATATTGCAGTTCTTTTACGCCGTGCCCGGCGTAAAATCAAACGTCCGGATGAATTCCATCACGATCACGCGGCTCCTAACGATTCTGATTTGTGTCTGCGGCGTACTTGCGGCGCAGGCTCCCCCACTGGTCATCGCGGATGAAGCTTTGCCCGCAATCGACGCGGGCGTGGAATTCCACATGCTTCTGCACGCCACCGGCGGCGTTCCGCCCTACGTCTGGAGCGTAGCCAGTGGCGATCTTCCCGACGGAGTCACACTCACCCCGGAGGGCCTCCTGTCAGGACGAGCGGCGAAGCCCGGGACCACTACCTTTACGTTGAAAGTCGAGGACTCGGGCCATCCTGCGCATTCGATTACCAAGGACTTCCGTGCCGTGGTCGCCGCTTCGATGTTGCTCGAATGGCTTCAACCTCCGAAGGTCCACGACAACCGAATTGACGGCGCCGTCCAGGTATCCAACGGTTCTGCCGACACCTTCGATCTAACCGTGATCATCGTGGCCGTTGCCGAGAACGGGCGGGCGACGGCAATCGGCTATGAGCATTTCCCGCTGAAAGCCGGCGCGACCAGCGTTCAAATTCCATTTGGCACCACGCTACCCCACGGCGGCTACGTGATCCATGCCGATGCCATTGCTGAAATCCCTACCCGGAAAGCGATCCTCCGCCAGAGACTCCAAACACCTCAGCCTTTGCAGGTCATCCAGGGTCCGTAGGGCGTTGCGCGCCCTGCCCGCGTCGGAGCTGGAATTCATCGAAGAAGGCGAGCATGTGGATTAGGACAGGAATTCAATGTGGAGAGACGGGCGCCCTCGCCCGTCCACCAGTACCGTGGCCGGGCGGGGACGCCCGGCGCTCCACTGACAAAGTCGGACTCGTCCGTTTCTTGCTTTTTGTGCTGGCTTCCACTAGATTTCCCTTTTCCCTAATCTAACGACCGGGCAGGCGGAAACTTGCCTCCAGGAGTGGCGGGTATGAAGTGGAGTTACATCGGGCTCGCGATGGGCGCGCTGGTGGCAGTGGGGGCGATGCTGAGCCTGCCAAGTTGCGGGCACGACCAGAAACTGGTGAGTCTTACTATCCAGCCGAACACATTTACCTTTCTGACGCAGTCGGGAACAGAGCAATACACCGCGACTGGAACCTATATCCATCCTCCAGTGACGAAGGATGTTACCAGTCAAGCGACCTGGAAGGTTGACGATGGTGTAGTGCACATGAATGCAGGCTTGGTGTCTCCCGACCCCATGCTCGGCTGTGGCGGAGGGACCATCTCAGCGAGTCTTCCCGAAGGCACAGGTGGCGCGGGAAACATCGTAATTGGCTACGCAACCGTAACCGTGGACAATCCTAGCGATCCGCTCTGCCCGGGCGGCGGAAAGTTCGCGACGTTGGCCGTGGGGGTCGTGGGCACTGGATTAGTGACGAGTCTCCCAGCCGCGATCAGCTGCCCATCGACGTGCATTGCGACTTACAATGTGGGGGCCTCGGTCTTGCTTACGGCGAATTCGGCCAAGGTGATCTGGGGGAATTGCCCCGGAGCGTCGGGCGCCACTTGCGTGGTTAGCATACCCGCTGGCGGCGCGGCGGTGAGTGCGACCTTCTAGTGAGCGTGCGAAGAAACTCACCGCTACTCATCCGTCAGCAGTTTGCCCAGCGTTGGTTTGTGCTTTTCCGCATTCTTTTTCTTTCCCGGTAAAAGGCTGGACGGTTTCGGGCTTCCCACGCGTTCGCGGGCCATTTCGCGAACGATCTTGGCGGCGGAAAAGATTTTTTTCTTGTGCTTGCGAGGCATGGTCGTAATCCTCGCATCTTCGCACATTCGGTATGCAAAAATGCAATAATCTGAGGTTGGCTTGGAATGTATCGAGTTCAAAGTCCGAGAGAACCTGACCTATGGATGAGCGCGAATTTTTTGACGAACGGTCCGATAAGAAGCCGGCAAATTTAAGTTGTCCGCATTGCCATCAGTCGGCGGAGTATGAGATCCAGTGGCTGGTGCGCACGAAAAAAAAGAGCCTGCCGCCGCGCGCGGACGATCGCGACCGGGCGAAGTTCGCAAAGGCGCAGTCGTATATGCTGCGGCGAGACGACATGATGATGTGCAAGAATATGCGCTGCCGCAAACGCTTTGAGATTACTGGCGTGCAGAGCGTTGCCTTCCTGGAGTAGGGCGCCGGTTGCTTTTGAGGATCTATTGACCTTGCCATTTATACTGCTCGCGACATAGTCGTGCGGGCCCGGGATTAAGGGAGGTCTGCATGTTCCATATGCTCCGGATGTCGCGGTGGCTGATTCCAATCGTGCTGGTGACGATCTGTTTTGCTGAAGACCAGAACTGGGAAGAGGCGAATCCGTTGCTCGTCAAGGCGTCGGACGCCGAGACCTTCAAACCAGAACAACCGAAGTTCCACTTGGCGGTCAAGGTCTTGCTCCAACATACAACCAAGGGGAAACTGGCTGGCACATTCGACCGGGACTATATGGCGCCGGAACGGTGGACGGACCGGTTGGAAATCGGTGACTTTCAGCAGGAACGTGTGCGCATAGAAAAGCAGATGTGGACGAAGAAGAGCCATGATTTTGTCCCACTGCAGGTGGACCTGCTGTTCAAAGCGTTGTTTACAACAACATTCCGGATGGCGCAGTCCGACGTTGTAAACCGAGTCCACAACCGGAAACTGGAAGGAACTGAGGCCCGGTGCATCGAGTTTCGAAATATGGTAGGGCGAAATTCGACAGATGGCGAGATCTGTGTCGATCGCGCCGCCGGGACGGTTGTGTACTGGAAATATGGACGAATTGAGATCTGGTATTCGAACTATGTTCCGTTTTCAGACCGCGTGCGTCCCAGTCATTTCACAGTTGCGGAACAGGGCATACCCTCCGTCGACGGTGATGTGTCTTATACCTTGGCGAGCGAACTGAGTGCGGACTCGTTCTCCCCGCTCAAAGATGCCGAGGTGCAGGATGTCTGTTCCACGTCGCGAGCGCTCATCGCGAAGCAGACTCCTGACCCTTTTTTCCCGCCCAGTCTGTCAGCAGCCCAATATCGAGGAGCGGTCGTGATTCGAGCGGAAGTTGACGAAACGGGACACGTCAGGAAGGAAGCGGTCATTGAATCGGTTCACCCGATCGTGGACGGCGCCGCCTTGGCGGCGGTCAAACAATGGACTTTTGAACCAAAGCTGTGCGATGGAAAAGCAGTTAGCACAGTCACGCGACTGGATGTTCGTTTTCGCCACTGAGTTCTGCCGTGCGCCTGGCGATTCAGGATTTTCCTCCTGACTCGCTTTTCACAATTTCTTCACCCCGCACTTTTCGCGCAGAATTTCCCCGGTCTATCCTGTACAGCGAATTTTCCGCCCGAATGTACATTTTGCATCGAGCGGAAATCGAGAAAATCCGGCCATTTCTCGCAAGCTGCTGAACCTGCCCGAGATGTCGCTGCCCAGCAACCATTTGGCATGGCGGGTGCACCTACCTTCGAGTGAGCCACATGCTCAGCACAGGAGGTTTTTGTGGTTAAGGCAATCAAATCGAGACGCCTGTACACCCGCGCTTCGTTGGCTCCGTTGCTTGCTTTCGCAATGCTGTTCTGGACAGGCACCCCGGCAAGCGGACAGACTGCGTCGACTCAGGACCAACAGACGATGCCGCCTCAAGCCATGCCGCCTGAACAGACGATGCCGCCTCAGCGTGAGGGTGACAACGACACGACCCGTCGAGAATTGGCAGGGATGGACCGGTTCCTGGATGGCCATCCTGAAGTTGCCGAGCAACTCCGCAAGGATCCTTCGCTGATCAATAATCAGGAGTTCGTCGACAAGCATCCGGAACTGCGGGAGTTTCTGCAGAATCACCCTGGAGTCCGCGAAGAGTTCCAAGAGAACCCGAACGCCTTCATGCGACAGGAAAATCGCTACGAACGATACGAGGGCGATGATCGTGACCGAGACCGAGATCGCGATCGCAGAGATGGCGACACAACTCGCAGAGAACTGGCAAGTATGGACCGGTTCATGGACGGCCATCCAGAGATCGCCGAACAGCTCCGGAAAGATCCCTCGCTAATCAATAACCGGGAGTTCGTGGAAAACCACCCAGCCCTGCAGCAGTATCTGCAGAGTCACCCCGAAGTTCGCGAGGAGTTCAAGGAGAGCCCGAACGCCTTCATGCGACAGGAAAATCGCTACGAGCGGCACGAGGGTGATGATCGTGACCGTGGCCGTAGAGATGGCGACACGACTCGCAGAGAACTGGCAAGCATGGACCGGTTCATGGACGGCCATCCGGAGATCGCGGAACAGCTGCGAAAAAATCCTTCGCTGGTCAATAACCGGGAGTTCGTGGAGAACCACCCGGCATTGCAGGAGTATCTGCAGAGCCACTCCGAAGTTCGCGAGGAGTTCAAAGAGAACCCGAATGCCTTCATGCGGCAGGAAAATCGCTATGACCGGCGAGAGGGCGATCGTGATCGTGGCCATGGAATCAGCACCGGCGACCGCAACGATCGGAACCGCATGGGTGATCCCGACGGCCGTGGCGAGCTGACGAGCTTCGGCCAATTCCTCGGCGGTCATTCAACCGTTGCGGAACAGCTCTCCAAGGATCCTTCATTGGTAAACAACAAGGAGTACCTGGCAAACCATCCAGAACTTGGGGAATATTTGAAGGCTCATCCCGCAGTGACGCAACAGCTGTCGGAGAACCCGCAAGCGGTCATGAGCTCAAACTGGGCACTGCAAGGCAGCGGCACGGCTGGGAAAACCACCCCACCGAAGGCGAAACCGCATCAGTAGCGGAACGGTGGCGAAGAATTAGAGGCCGGGCGACCGGCCTCAAAATTCTTTCTAGTTGTGCGGCTAGTGTTTTCGTGGCAGGGCATAAGTATCCTAGGCATAAGTATCCTAAGGGAGGTTCCATGAGCATCAAAACATCACTCATCTTTATGTTGTCGCTGGTTCTGGCGGTTTCCACGATCGCGGACAGCAAGGACAAGAAAAAGCGCGCCCCAAGGGGCATGGTGGAGAGCATGCAATCCGTTCCCTGTGGCGCGAAGGAACGGGGCCTCGCGGGCCTGGGTAGCGTGTTCGGATCCGTCGGCGTACAGCACGTAAACTCGCACGAGCAGCTGTGCACCCAATATCTGTTCCGAACCGACGACATGGAATACCACATTCGTCCTTTGGATACGAAGCATGCGGCGCTTCTGCCCGTCGGCCATGAAGGTGAATTCAAAATTAAGAAGGACCGTATGTACCTGAAAGCGGTCGACGGAGAGAAAAAGGCGCGACCCTACCAGGTCGTTTCCATGCAGCCTCTGAATTCCGAAAGTAAGGCGGAGACCACCACGTCCCGTGCCGAGAAGCCGGAAGAATATCGGTCTGCAAATAGGGAGGGAGATCGGGCAAAGAGCGACAGCCGGGACGGAGATAAAGCAAGAGGCGATAACCGAGAGGGAGATACGGCAAGAGACGATAACCGGGAGGGAGATAAAACAACCGACCCGCCACCCCAGCATTGAAGGACTAACTGTAGCGGCATAATGATCGGACGACTGTTCTGAGCGGTTTCGACGCGAGGGTGGCAGCTAGCCAGCCGGACGCCGCCACCCATCGGTCTGCAGGGAGTCTTGACGATACTCAGCATCGCAACATAGCCACATCCGTAACTCGGTTCACTCGTTAACTCATCCACTCATTTATACTTTCCTATTTGGCCCGTAGCAGCTCGCTATGAAAGCGACGGGAATGGGAGTTGATCCGTGAAAATTTTGGTTTGCATGAAGCAGGTGCCGCAGAAAGATGCTCCGCTGAAGCTGAATGATGCGGGGACGTGGATCCGCGATGATGTTTCCTACGAAGTGAATGAGCCGGACGCATTTGCGCTCGAAGAGGCGTTGCGGCAAAAGGAAAAACACAAAGGCGAAGTGGTGGTCGTCACCGCGGGCCCGGCGAGAGCGATGCAGGTATTACGCGAGGCACTGGCGAAAGGCGCGGACCGCGCGATCCATCTCGAGGGCGACGCTTTTGTCGGGCTTGATGCGTACAACACGGCGCGAGCCATCGCGGCGGCCATCAAGGATGAAAAGTTTGACCTGATCTTCACCGGCTTGCAGTCAGATGATTACGGATACGCGCAGACGGGCGTGATTCTGGCGGAAATTCTTGGACTGCCGCACGCTACCATCATTATGCAGATCGAGAAAAATGAGGCTGGCATCCGGGTGAAGCGGGAACTGGAAGCTGGGTTCTTTCAGTTTGTAGACATGCCATTGCCGGCAGTGCTGACGATCCAGTCAGGGATTAACAAGCTGCGCTATGCGACTCTGATCGGGATCAAGCAGGCCAAGACGAAACCAATGCGCAAGGTGACGATGGCCGAGGTGCAGTCGGCAGTCGGAGGGAATTTGCAGAAGATCGAGAAGTTGCACGTACCGCAGAAATCGAAGAATACAGAGTTTCTGGAAGGGCCTCCGGCGGAAGTGGCGAAGAAGCTGGTGGAGAAGCTGAAGAATGAAGTGCGGGTAATTTAAGGTACCCAGTTCTCAGTTGTCAGTTCTCAGTTTTCAGTTCTCCGTTGAACAGCCGGGGCTGTTACTGAGAACTGAAAACTGAAGACTGAAAACCGATCTTATGGACACAATTCTTGTGGTCGTTGAACAGCGCGAAGGAAAACTGAACCGCGTCTCGTGGGAGACGATTGCCGCCGGACAGGCGATCGCCGCTCACACAGGATGGACGCTGGAAGCGGCGGTCGTGGGCTCCGGCGTAGCTGCAATCGCGGGCGAAGTCGCGGCCAAGAAGGTCGCCAAGGTGTATGACGTCGAGTCGGCCAGGCTCGAACCCTACACTCCGGACGCCTTTGCGCATGCGTTGCGGGAGTTTTTCGGGAAGCATCCGGCGAAGCTGGTGTTGATGCCGCATACGTACCAGGTGCGTGATTTTGTGCCGAAGCTGGCGACGGCCCTGCAAACGACGGCCATCACCGACGCAATCGGGTACAGGTATGAAGGCGGGAAGCTGCTGTTCACGCGGCAAATGTTTCAGGGAAAGTTTGTGGCCGACGTGAGTTTTGCGGGCTCGGGGCCTTACTTTGTGACCTTTCAGAATGGCTCGTTCCGCGGCGACAGAGTGGAAGCGGGTGCCGCGGCTGCGCCACTGGAGACGGTAACTGTCGAAGTTCCGGACAGCGTGGTAAGGAACAAGCCGCAGGAAGTTTTCAAGGAAGCGAAGCAAGCCGTGGATTTGACGCAGGCTGAAATTATCGTTTCGGTGGGGCGCGGCATCAAAGAGCAGAAAAACATCGAACTCGCGAAGCAGTTGGCGGATGCGCTGGGCGGTGAACTCGCGGCGTCGCGGCCGATCTGCGATAACGGATGGTTGCCGATGGACCGCCAGATCGGATCGTCGGGACAGACGGTCGCTCCGAAGCTGTATCTGGCGCTGGGAATCTCGGGGGCGATCCAGCATATTGTTGGCATGAAGGGTGCACGGAGCGTTGTGGCAATTAACAAAGATTCCGAGGCGCCGATTTTTGAGATTGCGGACTATGCGGTCGTCGGGAATTTGTTCGACATCGTGCCGCCGCTGATCGAGGAAATTAAGAAGGCGAAGGGGTAAGGTTTCAAGGTTTCAAAGTTTCAGGTTTGCAAACGGAGTTTCACTGTTCCATTGCCAGTGATTCAACCACTCTGCGAACGCCGCTCAGAACTCTCGCCATCCTCCCGAAATCCAGGCGATTGGCAGTGTCGAGAGGTGTGTGGTAGTAGGGATAACGGAACATCGCGGTGTCGGTAATCATAATCGCAGGATACTGCTGTTGCCAGAAAGACCAATGGTCAGACCATCCCACGCCGGGCCAATCTGCCGGAGCGGCAACACCCTCAGACGGGAAGCTGGCAGATTCACGGAACCTACGGATAGACCGCCGCACCAAATCGCGGGATTCCTGATTCCCCACAAAACCTATGAAATCGCCATGACCGGGATAGAAAAGACCGAGGACTGGCGGGTATTTCTGGCTGCCCGGCACATCCGAATAGAAGCCAAGCATCTCAAGCGAAATCATCGCCGGAGTTGACGAGCATAGACAAGGCTCCCCATCGTGTCAGTTTGGAAATATGGCGGCTCCTCGTTCACAAAAAGCACGAAGCGCACCGTCCGGCGTAGTTTACTTCCTTGAAGCAGGCGCGCTAGTTCTAGTACGCCAGCGACGCCGGTGGCATTGTCATCCGCGCCTACTGTTCCAACGACACTGTCATAGTGAGCTCCTAGGATGACCGGTCCACTTGAGTCGTCGCTTCCGACGAGGCTCACCTCAATATTGCTTACCGCATGGCCCTCTATCGAATACGTGTGCTCTGTAGCGGCGTACCCTGCTTGCTTGAAAGTGTCGCGAAGATACTCAGTGACTGTTTGCAGGGAGCCCGGCCGAGACAAGCATCTTTCGCCGACCGTTTCCGAGAGGTACGCGACGTGGGCCGAGAGACGGGTTGCAAGTTGGGATTCTTCATCGGACAGCGGATTGAGAGGTCCTTTGTAGGACTTGAGTGGCATCTCGGTGATCCGCCAGATC
>Ga0209648_10004507_pt1 | contig 11843 bp, 9 predicted proteins | sample GraSoi2013_115cm_FD_185830 | JGI IMG/M metagenome (GOLD analysis project Ga0209648, IMG submission 185830) | Grasslands soil microbial communities from the Angelo Coastal Reserve, California, USA - Sample 9_17_2013_115cm (SPAdes) (version 2) | ecosystem: Environmental > Terrestrial > Soil >...
GTCCCGGCAGCGGGGGCAGCGCTGCGAGCGACCGAGCTCTCGGTCGAGGCGATCGCCGCCGCCGCGGACGCCGCCTACCGGCCGGCGAAGCCGATGGACAACACGGATTTCGACCTGTCGTGGCGTAAGCAGATGACGCGCGTGTATGTGACGCGGGCGCTCGTCGAGCTGGCTGAGCGCCGCCGCGCGGTGCGGTAGCGGCGGCGGGGGCGGCCCGTTCGCGAGCGTGAGGCCCTAGATCCCGGAGTCCCTATGCCGGACCAAGAGCTGACGCCATTCGAGCTGTCGATTGCTCCAACCCAGAACCTGATTGCCGAGCGCCTGTTCCGGGCCCGCACGGTGATCATCAGCGGCGAGATCACCCAGCGGGTGGCCGCGAGCGTGATGGCGCAGCTGCTCGCCCTCGCCGCGGAGTCGAGCGACGACATCACGGTCTTCATCAACTCGCAGGGCGGACACGTCGAAGCGGGCGACACGATTCACGACATGCTCCGCTTTCTCGCCCCCCGGGTGCGCGTGGTCGGCACGGGATGGGTAGCGAGCATCGCCGTGCTGATTTACGTCGCGGTGCCGCGAGAGGAGCGCTACTGCCTGCCGAACACCCGCTTTCTGCTCCACCAACCGGCGGGCGGCGCCGGCGGCTCGGCGAGCGACATCGAAATCGAAGCGCGCGAGATCCTCAAGGTGCGCGATCGACTGAATCGCGTGTTCGCCCAACAGACCGGGCAGCCGCTGGAGCGCATCGAGGAGGACACGCGGCGCAACTTCTGGCTCACCGCCGACGAGGCGCGGCGCTACGGCCTGGTGGGGCGGATCATCGAGCACCAAGCAGACCTGAGCGCCAGCGCCTAGCGCCAGCCGCTCAGTCCGTCAGACCTTCCACTTCACCGAGGACGCGCTCGAGGATCTGAGTGAGGCGCTCGCGCGTCGCGTCGTCGCGCGCCTTCCAGCCGACGCGGTACACCGCGCGCACAAGCCGGCCGACGGCGCGGTTCAAGCCCACCATCCCCCCGCCAAGCGCCCGGTCCACGGTCTCGCGCACGCGATCGAAAATGTCGTCCACGATGTCGCGGTGCTCCTCAAGGAACTGGCGGCCCGCGTCCGTAATCTCGTACACCTTCTTGCCGTCCACGTCCTTGCCGATCACGAGGCCTTCATCCTCGAGCCATTGCAGCGTGGGGTAGACGGTGCCCGGGGACGGGGAATAGCACCCCTGCAACTGGTCCTCGAGCTCCTTCATGACTTCGTAGCCGTGGCGGGGCTTGTCCTTCACGAGCTTCAGGATCACGTACTTCATGTCGCCCGATTCGAACCAGTGGCGCCGGCGCTGGCGCGGGCCGCGCCAGAAGAAGCCGCGCGGGCCGAACCCGAAGGCGAGGCCGTCCCAACCGAACTGTCGATGCATGGGTTTCCGACTCCGTACGATGTAACGGGAAGATATTACTCAACGATATATCGCGTCAACCGTCGCTCGTAATCGTGCTCACATCTTCCCTGCGACCGATCCCACAAGTTGCAAAGCCGCATGAATTTGTGCGCGGCGGCCGGGGTGGTACATTTGGAGCCCGCGTCAGCCTGTTATCCCTGAGGTTCAGCGCCCTGGAAGGAGATCCGATGGCCGTGCAGGTGACCCCCCACCCCCACTGGGTGGCCGACTTGGATGCCGCGCTCGATCCCAGCCGGGAGGCGATCCTCGACACGCCGGTGATCATCGACGCCTCCGAGAACCAGCTCGTCGACGGGAGGATCCAGAACTTCCTGGTCGCCTTCTATCCGATCATTCGCGACTTTCCGCAGTGGCTGCAGGTGCTGCTTGACCGCTCGCCGGAGGACGGCAAGGCGTTTTTCCGCGACAACATCCGTGTGGAGAAGCGGCACGACGCCATGTGGCGCGCCATGGGCGACGGCTTTAACGTCCCGAAGGACCGCTTCGCGGTGCCCGAGCCGATGATTCCCGAGGTGACGGCGTTCCACGGCTATCTCACCGACATGTGCCGCCGCGCGGCGTTCGGCCCGGCGGTGTCGGCGACGAACTATGCGGTCGAGGGTGTGGCGCAGAAGATCTCGGAGAAGGCGCTGCGCGGACTGGCCAAGAACGAGAAGATCGGGCCGCGCGGGCGGTGGTGGCTCGAGGAGCACGCCAAGTACGATGACGAGCATCCGATCCAGGCGCTCGAGATCATCAAGAACTGCGTCAAGCGCGGCGACGCGCCGCACGCGGTGACGGAGTCGGCGCTCAAGAGCCTCGACTTGATGAAAGACGCCATGGTGGCTTCCTACGACTCATGAGTAAAGGCCGGCGCGCTTCGCCCACGCGGGGACTGCGTCCCCCCGCGCCGTCTGCCAAGCTCGCCTCCAAGCGCCCGGCGTTCGATCCACTCCACAGTGCGATCGAGATCGTCGCCGCCCTCGCCGATGCCGTGGTCGTGACCGGGCTCGACCGCCGGATCCTCACGGCCAACCACGCGGCCGCCGAATTGTTCGGCCGGCCCCTCGATGACCTTCCCGGCACGGCGATCGACGACGTGGTCGCCACGACCGAGCGGCAGCACGTGGCGGACCGCGAGCGGCGCGCGCGCGAGGGCGAGGAGCAGCGGTACGAGACGCGCGTCGTGACCCCGAGCGGGGACGAGCGGATCGTGGCCGTGTCGACGACGCCGCTGGTGGTCGAAGGCGAGCTGATCGGCACCGTGGCGACGCTGCGCGACGTCACGGAGCAGAAGCGGGCGCAGGAGACCCTGGCCCGCTCCGAGGCACGCTACCGCAATCTGTTCGAATCGGCGTCGGACGCGATCGCCACCTTCGACGCCAACGGGCGCTTCACGACCTTCAACCACGCCGCCGAGATCATCTCCGGGTACCGCCGCGAGGAGCTGTTCGGCCAGTGGTTCGCCCCACTGCTCCCCGACGACGAGCTCCCCAAGGCGCTGGCCCACTTCCAGAAGGCGCTCGCCGGGGAGACGGGCCTGTTCGAAACGAACTTCTACCGCAAGGACGGCGAGGTCCGCACCATCCAGGTCACCTACTCCACGCCTCAGCTCGACGAGGAGGTGCTGTGCGTGATCCGCGACGTCACCGACCAGAAGATGCTGCAGGAGCAGCTGATCCAGTCGGAGAAGATGTCGGCGATCGGGCAGCTCGTCTCCGGCGTGGCGCACGAGCTGAACAACCCGCTCGCGGGGATCTCGGCCTTCGCGCAGCTGTTGCTCAGCGAGAAGCGCTTCCCGCCCGACCAGCGCACGGCCGCCGAGATGATCTACGCCGAGGCGCGCCGCGCCTCCCGTATCGTGCAGAACCTCCTGACGTTCGCCCGTCAGCATAAGCCCGAGCGCACGCCCACGTCGGTGAACCAGGTGCTCGACGACACGCTCGAGCTGCGGGGCTACGAGCTCCGGGTGCGCGGCATCGACGTGCAGCGCGACTACGACGATCAGGTCCCGGAGACGATGGCGGACGCCCATCAGCTGCAGCAGGTGTTCCTGAATCTGATCACCAACGCCGAGCAGGCGATGGAGCGCGCCGAGCGCGATTCGCAGCGCCTCACCGTGCGCACGCGCCGCACGGCCGAGCTGATCCGGCTCGAGGTCGAAGACACGGGGCCCGGCATCCCGCCGAACCTGCTCGAACGCATCTTCAACCCGTTCTTCACCACCAAGCCGACCGGCTCCGGCACCGGACTCGGGCTCTCGATCTCGCTCGGCATCGTGCGCGAGCACGAGGGACGGATCTGGGCGGAAAACGCTCCCCAGGGGGGTGCCCGGTTCGTGATCGAGCTCCCGGTCGTCACGCCGCGGACGACCGGGGAGTTCCAAAGCCTCCCGGCCGCGCAACCCGTGGCCGACCGCCTGCATGTGCTGGTGGTCGACGATGAGGCGTCCGTCCGGGTCGCGCTCCAACGCTACCTGTCGGGCCGAGGCCACGAGGTGGAAACGACCGCCAGCGGCAAGGAAGCCCTCGCCCGGATGCGCGAGGACGCCTTCGACGCGGTCATCATCGATATGCGGATGCCCGACTTGTCCGGGGAGCAACTGTTCGGCGAGCTCAAGTCGCGCGACCCGTCGTACGCCGAGCGGGTCATCTTCACCACCGGTCAGCTGGTGGACGACAGCGTGCGCAGCTTCCTCGCGTCGACCGGCCGCCCGTGCGTCCCGAAACCGTTCGAGTTCACGGCCTTCGATCAGGTCCTGCCAGCGCGGCGCGGGTTCTAGCGACGCCACCCGGCGCCACACGCACGCCTGAGTACGCTCAGGCGCGTTGGAGGCGCAAGCGATGGCGCAATGGCTGCCGCCACCACCCGCTTTGCTCCTCGCGCCCTTCGCGCCGGATCGAGCGGTCCTCGCGCGACGGCACCCTCCACGCGACGGTAAGACGTTTCTGCTTACGCATGATCTCAATCGACACGGTCTCGCCCTTGTCGTAGGACCGGAGGATCCGCATCGCATGCTCGGGACTCCCGGGCTTCCGACCGCCGATCGACAGGATCACGTCACCACTCTTCAACGGCAGGTTCGAGTCCACCGGCGCCTTCACGACGAGGACCCCCTCCTTCGTGCCGAAGTATTCGCCCAGATCCGGGTTGAGGCTCACAAACCGGAGATCACCCCAGGGCGACTCGAAGAAGTCGAAGTGCATATCGGGCATGTCAGGCATTCGAGGCATGGCCATCGCCCCGGGCTCGGGCCATTGGATCCGGAAGCGGGAAGCGCCGAGATCCTGCGCGACCAGCGTTGCCTGCTTCACCTCCGTGCCATGCCGGAACTCCACCTGCACCGTGTCCCCGGGCTCGAGCTTGCGGGCCAGTGCGATCAGCTTCTTCCCCGGCCCGGACTCCTCCTCGTCGTCCGACGGCACCCCGGCCAGAGCGGTGCCGTTGAACTTGGTGATGACATCACCGACCTTGAGGCCCGCCTTGTCCGCCGGCCCTCCCGGGGTCACGGCTTCGATCTTGGCGCCGACCTTGTCGGTCTCTGCATTGGCATCGGTCCGAACGATCACGCCGACGCGACCGCGATTGTCGTCGAACGCGAAGGCGAAGGCGCGCGGGGGGCGCGGGGCGCGAGGCGCTCGTGGCGCGCTCGGAGCTTGTGGGGGCTCTTGCGCCAGGAGTAGGATGGGCCACGCGGCCAGCGCCACCGCCGCGACCAGCCGGAACGTCCGCTGCATGTCTGATTCCCTCCGGGGTTTAGAGCCCCACGTACGTAGCGCGAGTCACGCGGACGCTCACCAGCTGTTGCATGAGATCCACCCGCTGTTGCCACAGTTGGACGAGCTCGGCGCGACCAGCTTGCGGATCCGGGGGACCCACGCGCGCCAGCACGCCGTCGATGACGGCAATGCGGTCCTCCAAGGCTGCTGCCAGCGCAGCCTCGCGGCCGCTCGTCACGCGGCCCTCGGGGTCATAGCGCCGCAGCTGCTGCTCGAGCGTCGCCGACTCCTGCTTCACGCGGGCGAGCTCCGCGCCCGCGACCGGTCCGGTCCAGAACGGGCGGAACACGATGAGCCCGGCGACCGCTGCGGCCGCAGCGAGGCCCCAGCGCTCGCGGCGGCGGCGGCGCCCGGCCTGGACGGCGTCGCGCACGAGCGGCCAGCGATCCCGTGCGGGCCGTCGGAGCGGCAGCGCCCTGAGCTGTGCCACGCGCTGGTACAGCGCCTCAAGCTCCGCGCCGCACGCGCTGCACACGCGGGCGTGCTCACGCGCCCAGACCGACGCTTCGCCCGCCCGCAGAGCCAGGAGGTCGTCCATCGTGCAATGCATCATCGTCCTGCTCCTTCGTGGTCGAGCATCCCCCGCAGCCGCGCGTGGGCCCGCGCCAGCTGCGACTTGGAGAAGCTGACGGTCTTGCCCATCAGCTCCGCGATCTCCTCGTGCGTGTAGCCTTCTACATCGTGCAGCCACACGACCGCCCGCGCCGTTGCGCTCAGCCTCTCGAAGGCGCGCTCGAGGTCGATCCGCGCGGGCACGCCGCCGGCCGCGCCCCCGTGCCGCGTCTCCGGCGCAGGCGCCACTTCCTCGTCGAACTCTTCCGCAGCCCGTACGCGCTCGCCGCGGATCCGCATGAGCGCCTTCGACGCGGCGATACGCCGGATCCAGCCCCACAGGTGGCCTTCGCCGCGGTACTGCGTGATGCTCTTCACGACCTCGAGGAACGTCTCCTGCAGCACGTCCTCGGCGTCCTCCGGACGGCGCAGCATCCGCAGGGCGAGGTTGTAGACCGGCGTCTCAAACGCCCGGTACAGCGCCTCGAGCGCTGCCAGGTCGCCTGACTGTGCCCGGGCCACGAGAATGTCCGGAACGGCGAGCGAGATCGTCATCTCCTAAGAACCTATGATGCCCGAGGCCCGACGGCCGTCGCGCCGCGCCCGCTCGCCGGTCGTGCGCTGTCCCCGAGCAGCCGGCTAACCGATTGCCATTCTGCATGTTGCGGGTATCATTCATGCCATGACGTCCTCCCCGCTCGACCGCGCGACGCTGCACACCTGGCGCCATCACTGGCAGGACGAATACGACGCCGCCTACCTGTATCGCGCCCTCGCGGGCCAGGAGCCGGACCTGCAGCGCAAGGAGGTCTACGTCAAGCTGGCCGGCGTGGAGCAACGCCACGTCCAGATGTGGGAGAAGCTGCTCGCCGAGCACGGCCACGTGGTCGCGCGGGCGCGCCCGTCAGTGAATGCCCGCGTCAGGGCTTGGGTCGGGCGGCGCTTCGGGCCCGGCTATCTGTTGCCGTTGTTGCTGCGCGAGGAAGGCCAGGAGGTGAAGGGGTACATGGAGCTCCACGAGCGGGCCGGCTACGCCGACGCGCGGGAGGTCTCGCTCAAGCTCGCCCGCGAATCGGCGGCCCACGCCGAGACCCTGGCGCACCTCGCCGGCCGGCCCCCGGAGCCCTGGCACAACACGGGGTCGGGCGGCTTCCTCCGCAACGTGGTGTACGGCTTCAACGACGGCCTGACCGCGAACTTCGGACTCGTCGCGGGGGTGATCGGGGCCAGTGTCGCGCCACACGTCGTGCTGCTCTCGGGACTCGCCGGGATGATCGCCGACGCGCTGTCGATGGGGGCGTCGGGCTATCTCGCGGCGAAGAGCGAGCAAGAGGTCTACGCGCACGAGATCGCGATGGAGAAAGAGGAAATCCGGATCATGCCTGAGGTCGAGGAGGAAGAGCTGGCCCTCGTGTACCAGACCAAAGGGATCGAGGCCGGGGTCGCGCGCCAGATGGCGACCGAGGTGATGCGCGATTCCCAGCGGGCGCTCGACGAGCAGGTGCGAGAGGAGCTGAAGATTGGCGAGGCCCACTCCACGCCCTTCAAGGAGGGGTGGCTGACCGGCGTGTCCACGGCGGTCGGCGCCTTGATCCCGGTGGCCCCGTTCCTCGTGTTCAGCGGGCGGGCGGCCGCGTGGATCGCGTTCACGATCGCGATGCTCTGCCACTTTGGGGTGGGCGCCGCGCGCAGCTTTTTCACCGGGCGCGGCGTCGTCCGGAGCGGGATCGACATGTTCGTGGTGGGACTGGGGGTGGCGCTGGTGGGGTACCTGGTCGGGAACCTCATCGCGAAGGTCGTCTGAAGGCCCGCTCCCCGCGCGAAGGCGACGCCGTCACACCACCAGGTTCACCAGCCGGTCCGGCACGAAGATGGTTTTCTTGATCGCCTGGCCATCCACGAACTTGCGCACCGACTCGTCGCGCAACGCGAGCTCGACCACCTGGGCTTCGGTCGCCCCGCGGCCCACCGTGACTCGCCCTCGCACCTTGCCGTTCACCTGGACCACGACTTCGACGTCCCCGGCCGCCGCGAGCCGTTCGTCGAACGCCGGCCAGCGCGCCGAAAAAATCGAGCCGGTCTGGCCGAGCATTGCCCAGAGCTCTTCGGCGAGATGGGGGGCGTAGGGCGCGAGCATGACGAGCAGCGGCTCGATCGCCGGGCGGCTCGTCACGCCCTCATCCCGCAGCAGGTTCACATACTCCATCATGGCAGCGATCGCCGTGTTGTAGTCGAGACTCTCCGTGTCGGCGCTCACCTTGCGGATCGTCTGGTGCAGCTTGCGCCCGACGGCTTGGGGCAGGGCGGTCCCGGGGGCGCCCGGCGCTGCGGCGGTGGGGAGCGCGGCCTGGTGCGCGAGAATCCACACCTTGTCGAGGAAGCGCCGGATGCCGGTGATCCCCTCATCGCGGAAGTCGCCACCCTCCTGGAACGGGCCCAGGAACATGAGGTACATGCGGAACGTGTCCGCACCCCACTCCTGGATGTAGGCGTCGGGGATGACGACGTTGCCGCGCGACTTGGACATCTTCGCGCCGTCCTTGATGATGAGCCCATGGGCGCGGAGTTTCGGGAACGGCTCCGCGAAGTGCACCTTGCCCAGTTCCTTGAGCACCATCGTGATGAAGCGAGAGTAGAGCAGGTGGAGCACGGCGTGCTCGTTCCCGCCGATGTACGTCGTCACAGGCAGCCAGGTCGTCGTGCGCTGCGGGTCCCACGGTCGATCGTCGAACTCGGTGGAGGGATAGCGCAAGAAATACCAGGCGGAGTCGAGGAACGTGTCGGAGACGTCGGTCTCGCGCCGGCCCATCGCGCCGCATTGCGGGCACTTCGCGAAGTACCACTCCTTGTGCCGCGCGAGCGGCGACACACCGCTCGCGTCGGGGCGGAAGTCCTGAATCAGGGGCAGGACGACCGGGAGGTCCCGCTCCGGTACCGCCACCGGGCCGCATTGGTCGCAGTAGATGATCGGGATCGGCGGCCCCCAGTAGCGCTGGCGCGAAATGCACCAGTCGTGCAGCCGGTACTGGACCTGGGGGGTGGCGACACCCTTGGCCTGGAGCCAGGCGACGATGCGGCGCTGGGCTTCGCGGCAGGGGAGCCCGTCGAACTCGCCGGAGTTGATGAGGACCCCGTCCTCCGTTTCGCTGGGGATCGGCTCGGTGCTCCGGATCACCTCGCGGATCGGGAGGCCGAACTGGGTGGCGAACTCGAAGTCGCGGCGGTCATGCGCCGGCACCCCCATGATCGCCCCCGTGCCGTATTCCATGAGCACGTAATCCGCGATCCAGATGGGGATGGCTTCGCCGGTCGCGGGGTTGCGGGCGTAGGAGCCAAGGAACACGCCGGTCTTCGTCCGCTCGACCACTTTACGCGAGACGATGTCTCGGGCCAGCACCTCGCGGCGATACGCGTTGACGGCGCGCCGCTGCTCTTCGGCCGTGAGCCGGTCCACGAGCGGGTGCTCGGGCGCGAGCACCAGGTAGGTGGCGCCAAACACCGTATCCGGCCGCGTCGTGAAGACCGTGATCGGCGTTCCGCTCGGCGTCTCGCACACCAGCGCCGCCCCTTCGCTCTTGCCGATCCAGTTGCGCTGCAGCGCGCGGGTCGACTCCGACCAGTCGAGCCCCGCGAGATGCTCGAGCAACGGCTCCGCGTAGCGCGTGATCTTGAAGAACCATTGCTCGAGGAGCCGCTGCTCGACCCTGGTGTCGGGGTGGCGCTCGCAGTAGCCGTTGATCACTTGCTCGTTCGCGACGACGCTCATGTCTTTCGGGCACCAGTTGACCGCCGCTTTCTTGCGGAAGGCGAGACCCGCCTGGAACAACTGGAGGAAGATCCACTGCGTCCACTTGTAGTAGCGCGGGTCGGTGGTCGAGAGCTCGTGGCGCCAATCGAACATGCCGCCGAAGCGCCGCAGTTGGCGGCGGAACGTCGCGATGTTCTTGGGGATGAGCTCGGCGGGGTTGATCCCGACCGAGAGCGCATAGTTCTCCGAGTGGATCCCGAAGGCGTCGAACCCGATCGGCTCGAACACGTCGTAGCCCTGCAGCCGCTTCAAGCGGCCGTAGATATCGGCGCCGGTGAAGGCGAACATGTTCCCCACGTGGAGCCCTTCCGCCGAGGGGTAGGGAAACATCATGAGGTTGTAGAACGGGCGCCGGGGGTGATCGAGATCGGGCTCGTTGGTGCGCTCGCGCTCCCAGTGCGCCTGCCACTTGGCCTCGACGCGCTGCGGATCGTACACCGGGATCTGCCGCATAAGTCCATGAAATTAAACAGGCTTGCCCCGCCGGGTAACCCTGCGTAGCTTCGCTTCCGACCGCCCCATGTCGAGCCGTATCGCGCAGTTTCGGCCCAGCTTCCTCGTGACGGGCGGCGCCGTCGCCCTCGCCCTCGTCACGGCCTTAGCGCTGCTCTCGAGCCATAGTGCGAGCGGCATCGCCGAGCGGCAGGCCAACGCGCGCGGCCGGGACATGGCGACCGACGTCGCCGTGCTGGTGGACCAATATCTGCGCGAGCGCCGCCACGAAGCGGAGGCGCTGGCGCACTCTCCCGCCCTGGTGCGGGCCGCGCTGGATGCCTCCCAGCAAGCGAGCCGCCAGCGCCTGCCCGCGCTCGACGCCGGCACGCTCGAGCGCCAGTTCGCCCAACGCCGCCAGCTCGGTGGGGATCCCGACCTCGCCGCCTACCTCCGCGACTACCGCCAGGGCTCCGACTTCCGTGCGCTCTTCTTGACCGAGAACCACGGCTACACCGTGCTCGCGTCGGACCGCCCGGCCGCCTTCGGGCACGCGGACGCCACGTGGTGGCGGCGGGCGATGGCGGACGGCGCGTACGAGGACGTGCCGCAGTTCGACTCGGTGGCGGGCGCGGTGTCGCTGCAGTACCACGTCGCGCTCCGCTCCCCACGCGCCACGCAGCCCGTCGGCGTCCTCACCGCGGTGTTCGCCCTCGACCACCTGTCCAAGCTCCTCGCCTCGGGCGAGGCCGGCGGTGGAGCCCTGCTCCAGGTGGTGGACAGCCAGGGCCGCCTCCTCGCGACGCCGAGTGGCGGCGCGCTCGGGCGGCCCATTCCGGACGCGGGGCAGGTGCCGCGCCTCGGGCGCGTGGCCACTGCGCTGGTCCGGGGGTCCGCGGGCACCGATCTCGTCGTGACCGTCCCGGCCAACGAGGGCAAATGGTCGGTGGTGTTTCGCGAGCCCGAGGCGACCGCCTATGCCGCGGCACGCGCCACGGCGGCGAACATCCTGCTCTGGACCGTGGCCCTATTCGGCACCGCCTTCTCTCTGCTGTTCGTCCTGTGGCGGCGGCTCAACCGCCGCGTGACGGAGCCCGTGAAAACCGCGGGCGCGATCGCGAGTCGGGTGGCGGGCGGCGATCTCTCGGTAACGGTCGTGACCGAGCGCACGGAGACCGCTGAAGTCGGCGACCTGCTCTCGTCGGTGCATACCATGGTGGTCGCCCTGCGTCGCCTCGTGGGCGCGATCCGCACGGCCGCGGACGAGGCGGCGGCGATGGCGACCGAGATCTCCGCCTCGACCGAGGAAATGAGCGCCTCCACCGAGGAGATGTCCGCGACCTGCCAGGATCTGACCAAGCGCGCGGCGGAGCAGGCGCAGCTGGTGCGCGCCGCGGCCGACGATGCCGCGAAGATCCTGCAGATCGCCACGATCCTGGCGGCCGGCGCCGACGACTCGGTGCGGCGCAATACCTCCGTCTCCGACGTCGCCCGGCGCAACAAGGACGTGCTGGACCAGAGTACCGCGCACCTCGCGAAGCTCGCCGAAGAGGTCGATCGCGGGGCCGCGGAGGCCGACGCGCTGGCGCGCGCCTCGGCGGACATCCAGAAGTTCGTGGCGCAGGCCAAGGCAGTGGCCACGCAGACCAACATGCTCGCGCTGAACGCGGCGATCGAGGCCGCCCGGGCAGGGCCGCAGGGGCGCGGGTTCGCCGTCGTAGCGGACGAAGTGCGCAAGCTCGCCGCGGTCGCCGCCGCCGCCGCGACCGATACGTCGGACACCGTGCGTGGCGTGCTGGCGCGGGTGCAGGCCACGCGCGAGCGCCTGGCTCAGCTCGCGCAAGGG
>Ga0209648_10004509_pt1 | contig 11839 bp, 10 predicted proteins | sample GraSoi2013_115cm_FD_185830 | JGI IMG/M metagenome (GOLD analysis project Ga0209648, IMG submission 185830) | Grasslands soil microbial communities from the Angelo Coastal Reserve, California, USA - Sample 9_17_2013_115cm (SPAdes) (version 2) | ecosystem: Environmental > Terrestrial > Soil >...
GGTGGGTAGGTTCCCATGTGTTACTCACCCGTCCGCCACTCCCTGCCCGAAAGCAGGGCGTTCGACTTGCATGTGTTAGGCACGCCGCCAGCGTTTATCCTGAGCCAGGATCAAACTCGCCATCCAAATCTATATCGAATCTCTCAGCGGAGATTCAGATGCTGTGTAAGCGAGTTATCGCCAATTGACAGGTTAAAAAATGTTCTTACCTTATGTTCCTTACCACTCTTCAGTTGTTCAGGTACTCTGGATGCTTCCGCACCTGGTATGCCTCATCGGTTCCCCAACGAGGGCAAGTGAGATATTACCACCGCATTTGCGTCCTGTCAAGTAGTTTTTTACGAATTTAGTAATTCCGGAAAAATTCAATTGTGTTGTTCAGTTTCGTCTTTGACCGCGGGCTCGTCACGTGGTGGATCGAGGCGAGGAGGCTGGCTATCCTGCCCCAGGTAATGGCTGATTACCAGGGCACCGCCGACACCTAAAGGAATCAGGCCTGGAAGTAACCAGGGGCCAAAATGCAATGGAGCCAGGGTTAGCGATCCAGGCAACATAAAACCCAGCGGGTAGAGGCCGATCGTAAGCGCCAGCCCAACCATGCCGGTAATTAATCCAGCGCGTAGTACTCCTATTCCCTTACGCTGCCGGCGTATTCTGTTAGGGTCGATGCCTCGCGCAATCAGTGCCATGCGCTCTCGATGCTCGATGTAGCGCAGTAGCACAATAAAGCCAAAGAAAATGGCTAACGCTATCAACCAGCCAAGTAAGACTACCGTTACTCCTGAAGACATGCAATCATCCTACGTATCCATTTGGACGTGTATATGGTAAGATACAATTAACGACAAAGATGTTTCAACGAATTACGCTACTGAAACATTTTCCGTAGATAAAACCTCTAAAGGAGCATATGAGAGAGCGCTCGGTGCAATCGACACAAAGCATGAGGATGCCCCTCACCGGCGCGGTCTCCTCCACTGCTGAGCAGGACGACCTGCAGTTGGTTACTGCCAGTAAAGGTGGAGATCAGGATGCCTTTGCTCAACTCGTCCAGCGCTATCAACGGCGTGTCTTCAACCTGGTTTATCGCATGCTTCAGCAGTACGAGGAAGCAAACGAAACGACCCAGGAGACATTCTTAGCCGCCTGGCAGGGTTTGCCCGCTTTTCGCGGAGATGCTCGCTTTGCTACCTGGCTGTATCGCATTGCCTATAACTGCTCTTTAAAACAGCTCGAGCAGCGTAAGCGCGATAAAGCTTTACAAGTTGCTCTGGAGGCAGAGCAAGATAACACCAAACTCACAGATACCGAGATGGATGTACGCGATCGTCAAGCATTGGTCCGGGAACATCTCTCTCATCTGCCCGCAAAATACCGCATAGTGCTGATCTTGCGTCATTTACAGGACATGACCTATGAAGAAATGGCTGAAATCCTTACTATGCCTATTGGCACTATTAAAACACATTTATTCCGCGCACGCAATTTGCTTAAGGAACGTTTACAGGCACTGGATCGCGAATCAAACATGGGAACGAGAGGTCAGTAATGCACTGTAGAGAGGCTGCTCAAAAACTACAACTGTATCTTGATAACCGGCTCACTATTGAGCAGGCTCGTATACTCGAAGCGCATGTTGCCAACTGTGCCACCTGCCTCGAAGAACTGGTGCTTTTAGAAGAAGTGACTCAAAATTTGCATACTATCAAGGTTATTGCCGAACCTGACGATTTAAATGAGCAAATTATGCGGCGCGTGGCTATGACCGCGCAGCGCACCAATAGCCCACGCTTCTCTCTACTCCGCCCCTCGCTGGCGGAACTGCTGGTTGTTGTACTCCTCGCCACCATTGCAACTCTGGGGCCTATCCTTCAGCAGCCATCCTTACGCGCGCTTTTGCCTTTCGCCAACGGGCACGATTCGCTCTCCCTGGCCGTTATGAGCCTGCTGCACATGCTCACGACGGCGGGTAGCAACACACTCATCCTGGCCCTCTGGGTGATCGGCACAGTCCTGGGTATCTGTATCACCCTGGTGGTAGCCGGCAATGAAATGCGCTCGCTATGGTTCAAGGCAGTGATGGAACGACTACCAGTCCGGTAATCGCCTGCCAGCCCAATGACTGCTTCCGACCTTAAAAATCCATCAGGAGAACCAAATGAATAATCTCTTTGCTCGTCGAGATGATGTCATAGAAGACTATCATGGCACAATGGTTGCCGACCCCTACCGCTGGCTCGAAAATCCCACTTCAGCCGGCACGTTAAACTGGGTAGAAGCACAAAACGCGGCGACAGCGCAGTATATTTCAGCTATTCCCGCCCGTAAAAAGATACAGGAGCGCATGACGGTCCTGTGGGACTATCCCAAATATTCTGTGCCGGTCAAAAGGGGAGATCGCTACTTCTTTCACAAAAACACTGGTCTGCAGAATCAATCCGTCCTCTACATGCAGCACACCTTGCAGGGTGAAGCAGTGGTTGTGATTGATCCTAACACCCTCAGCGAAGACGGTACGACTGCCTTGACTAACCAGGCCCTGAGCAAAGATGGGGAGCTGCTGGCCTACGGCATATCAAGTGGTGGCAGCGACTGGCAGGAGATTAAGATCCGCCAGGTTGATAATGGTACCGATTATCCTGAAGTCATCCGCTGGTGCAAGTTCAGCAGTATTGCCTGGCATCACGATAATCAAGGCTTCTTTTATAATCGCCTGCCCGAGCCAGGCACGGTGCCCGAAGAGGATCAGAGTAATTACAGCCGGGTGTACTGGCATACACTGGACACGCCACAATCCGGGGATCAACTAATCTACGAGAGACCAGAGGCCAAAGAACTCAGTTTCTCCCCCATTATCACTGACGACGGCTCCTACCTGGTGCTGCACGTCTGGCACGGCACTGAGCCGGAGAATCGCCTCTACTACCGCAACGTAGATAGTGATGGCCCGTTCGTTCGCCTGCTGGACGAGGCCGACGCCGCCTATAACCTGATTGGCAACAACGGCTCCATCTTCTATATCCAGACCAACCTGGATGCTCCACGCAGCCGTATCATTGCCATTGATCTCGAGCATCCAGAGCGGGCGAACTGGCAAGAACTTATTCCCCAGCAGGATGATGTGATGGATTTCGTAATCATGGTCAACAACCAGTTTGTGGTGACCTACATGCACGATGCCCATCATGAAATGAAGATTTATACGCTCGACGGCAGCTTTGTGCGGGATATTACCCTGCCAACCCTTGGCTCGATCGTGGAGATCTCGGGGAAGCCACAACATACAGAAATGTTTATCAGCTTCACCTCGTTTCTCTATCCCCCTACCATCTTCCGCTACGATTTTCTGAGCGGTACGCTTAGCCTGTTGTATGGAGTCAGCATTGATTTCGATGCGGCCAGCTACGAAACAACCCAGGTCTTTTATACTTCCAGGGATGGTACCCGCGTGCCCATGTTTCTCACGCATAAAAAGGGATTGAAGCTCGATGGCAACAATCCCGTACTGCTCTATGGTTATGGTGGATTTGACGTCAGCCTGACGCCATCCTTTACCGTTCCAACGCTTGTCTGGTTAGAAAATGGCGGCGTGTATGCTGTGGCCAATCTTCGCGGAGGTGGCGAATATGGCGAGGAATGGCATCGTGCAGGGACGCTTGAAAACAAGCAGCATGTATTCGATGACTTCATCGCAGCTGCCGAGTGGTTAATCGCAAACAAGTATACCAGCGCCTCGCGACTGGCCATTCAAGGAGCCAGCAACGGGGGTTTACTCGTAGCCGCCTGCATGCTGCAGCGGCCCGATCTCTTCGGTGCCGTGATCTGCCAGGTTCCCGTGATCGATATGCTGCGTTACCACAAATTCACCGTTGGCCGCTACTGGATATCAGATTACGGCAACGCCGAAACCAACCCGGATCATTTCCAATTCCTTTACGCCTATTCTCCCCTGCACAATGTCAAAACAGGTGTAGTCTATCCGGCAGCCCTCATTCTCGCGGCAGATACGGATGATCGTGTTGTGCCCGCCCATGCCAAGAAATTTGCAGCGACGCTCCAGGCGGCCAATGGTGGGAATAATCCGATCCTGCTGCGTATCGAGATGAAAGCAGGGCATGGGTTAGGGAAACCTACAGTGAAGGTGATCGAGGAACGCAGCGATATTTTGGTGTTTCTTTTTGATAGGTTTGGGATGACTGTGTAATGCCGAGCATGTCCCTATCCCCGCTCTCCTGACAACCCAATCTTATCATGGTAAGATAAGATTGTCACGCTTTTGAAAACTAAAGTACAGTACACCCTCGTTGTTTGTATTAAACAGACTTGAGAAACACTTACAATTCATGGAGATTACCAAAAAGCGCCAGTTCAACGATATAGCCCTGGGCTTCTACCTGCTCAGCCACCCTGTACCAGTCATGTTTCACATCCTGGCTGTAACTGTCTTTACCCTGCTCGCAGCATGGCCTCACTTCGCCTGGAGCATCATCGCCCTGGTAATCGCCGCGCACGCCGCCATGCAAATCTCGATTGCCATGCTCAACGACTACCGCGATCGTCGCCTTGATGCCGCGAGCAAGCCTGGCAAACCCATTTCGCGAGGTCTCATTCATGCTCGCGAGGCGCTTATTGGCGGCTTCGTGATGATCGCAATCATGCTCATATTGCTCATTCAACTGCCTCTCCTGGCGCTGCTCGTCTCGCTCTGCTATCTCGTGCTGGGCCAAGCGTACAACCTGGGACTAAAATCAACCCCATTTAGCGGTATCGTTTTTGCGCTGGCCATGCCGCTCATTCCCCTGTACGCCTTTGCGGGCATTGGTCGCGTGCCGTATGTCCTCTTCTGGCTGATACCTACCGGCTTCTTGCTCGGCATAGCTCTCAATCTCGCCAATTCGCTACCAGATATAGAACAGGATGCTGCTAACGGCGCAAAGACACTGGCCGTGGTTTTGGGCGTGAAGCGCTCGTTCGCAGTTTGCCAGTCTATGATCGTGCTCGCCGCGGCGCTGATCGGTATTTTGCAGATCACGGGCCTCGTACCTGCTCGTTCCTGGATTATTGTGTTAACGCTCATCCTCACCTGCCTGGCGGTCGAAACAATGGTGCTCTTCTTTGGTCCCGAACGACCTGTAGAAACGCGCAAATCCTATTTTTACCTGGTTGCCCTGACCTGCATCCTGCTGGCCGGTGGTTGGATCATAGGAGTACTGCTATAATGCCACTACGCCTGACTGCACTAGAACACCTCCTGGCACGCCTAAACCTCTTACCCGTGCCCCTTTTTGATACTCCACTGGCTTCAGGCATAGCCAGGGTACTCGTATCGGCCTGCGAACTCGGCGTCTTTGACGCATTGAGCACGCAGCCCTTAACGTTAGAGCGCCTGGCCGAGCGATTGCAGTGTAACCCCCAGGGCCTGCAACTACTGCTTCAGTTGCTCGTTTCGGCTGGCTATCTACGCAAGCGTCGCGGCTGCTACCACAACAGTCGCATGGCGCAACGCTGGCTTACCAGCAACTCCCCTGTGAGCATTGCGCCTTACATCATCCATAGTCCTGATATTGTTGCCATCTGGGATTACCTGCCGCAAGTGGTGCGTGAGAACAAACAGGCCATGCGCATGCCATACGAAGAGGACCCCTCGAAGCCAGAGACACAAGCAGCGCTCGCTCGCCACTACGCGGGCCTGGCTTCATTAGCTATGGCGCTCGGTGGTGAGGTTGTGAGCCGTGTACATTTGCCTGCAAATGCGGCACAGTTGCTCGATGTAGGTGGTTCGCATGCAGCATACAGCATACTCTTCTGCCGCAAATATCCACAACTGCACGCCACCATTCTCGATATCGAGCCAGGAATCGAGGCGGGTATGCGTACTGCTAAACAGGTGGGTATAACAGACCGTATGAGTTTTCTATGCAGGGATATCGTGCGCGATGAATTCTCCACTGACCTCGCCTCATCTTTCGACGCGGCCCTCTATTTCCACATCGCTCACCTGCTGCCCACAGAGGTCAATGCTGTCGTGCTGAAAAAAGTGGCACAAACGCTGAAACCTGGAGGGATGCTCATCTTTGTCGACCAGGTAACCGATCAGACTCACAGTTCGCGCCTGGCTTCGCTCATGGTGCAGTTCATGGCCCTGACGATGACAACTGTCGGTGGAACATGCTATCCTTTTTCGACGGTGAAGCAGTGGTTAGAACAGGCTGGCTTGGGCAATGTGCGCCGCCATCGCCTGTTTACTCCAGGGGCGACATTGATTACGGCGAAGAAGTTGTGAATCACAAAAAGCCACGGCAGATAGACAACTCCCTCAGCTTTTGAGGTCACTGTCCATGACGAGGCTCATGACGTTTTCATGACACTTCAACCTTATAATAATACCAGGGGCAGAGAGGGCGAGGTGCCTCAGTTGTCTCCTGGCCCCACAACCTGTCGGCTGAGTGTTTGCATGAGGAAATGCCCTCCTTTGCCTCACGGATGAATAAGAAGAGTAAGAGCCGGGAGTGTGTCACTCCGAGTTTACTGGGAAGATGTGATGCCTGCCAGAGGGCACGTTCTTGATGTCCACCTTTGGAGGAAGCCATGCAACAACAAGCAATACAAGAGGCGATACTGCTGGCAAACCAACTCGAAGGTATCTTTGAGACCTTAGGAGAGAGTGTCATTGCCTGTGATCGTGAGGGGAAGATCTTACACATCAATGCGGCCGCCCTCACGCTCTTTGAAGTGGCCTCCGCATCCCTTTGTAGAGGGACATGCTGCCAGCAGTTTCTCCATTCCTATCAGATAGGTGACGAGCAACCTCCAGCTCTCTCACTGGAGCCATGGCTCATGAGCCTCTTCAGCGATGGAGAGGAGGCAACCAGCCAGCAAGAAGCGATCATTGTGCTACAGGTTCCCTCCGGGCGAAAGGTCTACGCCAAAATGCGCTGCTTATCCGTCAGCTTACCCACGCCTGATGCACAGCAGCAGGCTGTCGCAACGATCTATGTGTTCCATGATATCACGCGGCGCTATCGGAAAGCACTCCATCTCCAACGCGTCCGGCAGGCCGTGTCGCGCCTGCAAGAAGTCATCGCGCACCTTCCCGAGCAGATGGATTTCGCTTCCCCTGAAGGACTATTCCTCTTGTCGCCTCCAGTGCTCTTCGTGACGCGGCAGCTTGTTGAGGTGATCGGTCAGGTCCTGGATTGTCAGGATGTAGCGCTTTGGGCTTTTGGGCCTCCGGCACGTTATCTGCATTATGCCGCGGGAAGTGGCTTCACCTGGGAGCAAGAACTGTGCCGCCGGGAAAAGAGCGGGCACATCTTGCTCTTAGAGTATGTCGACGAAACGGCGCTTGCTCGCCTCTCCGCCAACCAGGAGGCGATTCTCCCTTCTAAGCGCCTGTGCCCCAGGTACCGGGAAAGGCATAGCGCCGAAAATCTCCTGTGGATTCCCATATTGCTTGAGAATCGGCTGTCTGGTGCGCTTGTCATCGCCAAGGCTGGTGCTGACAGCGGGTACACGCCAGAGGAGATCGGACTGGTGAAAGCCGTCGCGACGCAGACCGTACTTATCATTGAATGCCTACGCTGCTTGTATGAGCAGGCTGAGACGCGGGCCAGAGCACTTGTGCAAGCAGAAATGCAGCGCCTTATCAATGAATTCCTCAATCTAGCCAGTCATGAACTTAACACGCCGCTGACGGTCATCAAAGGCAATCTTCAAGTAGCACAGCGCCGTCTCACCACGTTGAAGCGCCAGCTAGCAGCACAGCACGAGCGCATGAGTGAGCAACTTGAGCAGGTCCAGTCTCCCATAGCGTCAGCCGCTCAGAGTGCCCGTCTTCAGGAGCGCATCATCAAGGATCTGCTCGATGACGCGCGTATTCAGATCAATACCCTCGAGTTGCACATGAAACGCTGTGATCTGACAGCACTGCTCAGAGCAGCCGTTGCCGATGGGCAACGGTCAACGCCTGAGCGCACGATCGTTCTGCATATCACGTCTCAGGAGCAAGCGGTGCCTATCATGGCCGATGCCGAGCGGATCACCCGGGTCATCACCAGCTACCTGGCGAATGCCCTCAGCTATGCGCCTGCTGATCAGCCGGTGACCGTGCAGTTGACGGTGGAGGATGCGGTAGCGCGTGTCTCGGTCCATGACGAAGGGCCGGGTATCGCATGTGAAGAGCAAGGGCACATCTGGGAGCGCTTCTCTTCTACCAGAGAGATGACAGGACACCATGAGCCTGATCTGAGTTCAGGATTAGGCTTATATCTGTGCCAGGCGTTCATTGAGCGTCATCATGGGAGCGTTGGGGCTCAAAGTGATCCTGGTCATGGTGCGACCTTCTGGTTCACCTTGCCCATTGAAGCATTTCTAGGGGGGTGAAAGGTGCATCAAGAATGAGAGCACCTCTTCTTTTCAAGCAGCGTCAGTGTAGAGGTATCTCATTCCTGATTCACATTTCTTAAAACATCATAGATGCTGGTCAGGGACCTGCACTACTTTTTGATTACGCAGCCACAATCAGCTGTGTAGTAAGACGGGCACCCAACCGTAACGTGACTACAGGAAGGCTGCGTCGTCAGATTGACCTAAATCCGAGTGAAACCTGATGACGTCTTCACCAAGCTGGACTTGATAACCACTATTGGTGTCAAAGTCCAAGACTTTCCCGTCCGAGCGGGTGATGGTGATAGAGGCCTCATCATTCACTGCTGTGTAGGTGAGAAATCCCTGAAAGTCTGGGCAATCAGTGACGATCCAATCTGTCGCTTCGAGTTTAACTTCAGAGTACGTTACGATCCTGTTGTACTGAAGGCTTCCGCCTCCGCCTCCTCCGGACATGGTATAAATCTCCTTGCTTCTTGTTACTGTACGAACACACATGACACGTGTCATTCGGTATACGAGCAGGTCAAGAGTTTTTTGCGGACGATTTTTTGCATGGTGTGCGCATGCTCTTGTGCTCTGGAAACAGAACGCTGTTGCATTTTTCATGCACAAAGTGAGAGGTAGCGCGACACCCCGACTATGCATCTCCTTTTTCTTTGGCACATTGTGAAACCCTGGTAAAGCGGTTGCTACACTGTTGCTACATTTTTCAGCAATTTAGAGAGTGTAGAAAGAGGCAAAAGGATACATAAAGCGAGGTAGGAAGCCTCTTCTTGAGAGGTTTTCCTACCTCGCTTCTGCGGTCGGGGCGAGAGGATTTGAACCTCCGAAGGAGCTTTTTTAGCTCTACTGGCAGGCGGATTGGTGGGGGTGTCGAGCGAGGACGGTGCAATTTTTGTCCATTTTTGTCCAATGCTGTTGATGGGGGTAGAGTGGTTTTGCTCCCAGTTTTGCTCTCATTTTATGGTGGTTTTTTGGTGGACTAGCGTCCCTTTTGCGACTGAGTGACTGCCTAATAGTATCAGGGAGTGATGAATGCTTCCCAATGGCTTGCTGTTTGGAGTAATGGGGATGCTATCTCGATTTTTGTGTAACGATGTGTAGAGAGAAGGCGTTAAAGCAGTCCAGACCTGGCTTCCTGGCTTTTCTACTATGCACAGTTACACAAAATTCGGTATGGCATCGTAACTGTCGGTTCTGCTGTCAAGGTTGCATGCTTTTTGAGTCAGTATGGAGGTTCAATAAGAGCCATTTTAGGGTACTCGCCACCGTATCGAAGAGAATTGTTGAGCGTGACGCGGTACATCTTTGTCTACGCGTAGCAATCAGTGAGAGCTCTTGTCTGTTGGTCAAGCGGTACTTGAAACTGTAGCCAGCACGAGCAAGGTACAAACATGGCTATCGGGAGGGAACAAAACTACCTTGGTTCTATTCCGACTGGGAGTAGAGATCAGGGTAGCAGTTTTGCTTTCAGCAACAGATCAGATCAAACTCTTGCTCAATGTCCGCTACATCGTCAGCTCGTCGAATGTTCTTTGCACGACACAAAGGATTGGGACAACGCCAAACGAACCACCCGGATTCAGCAGGCTCTGAACGAGGGAAGATGCGACGGAATGACTCGGGCTCTAAAGAAAGAGGGGTTGCGCACTTTTCACACACGAGTTGGTTACTCTCATTCACTCGAACCTGGTACTCTGGATCGTGAAGCATTGATCAGTCCTTTCTTGCGAACCTCATTCATAGGCAACATAGCTACACCTGGCAGAAGCCATCACCACTTTCTCTCTTTTCAAACAGCACCCCCATGAGGAATATTCCCTCTAATTCTCAACAGGCACCAGTGTGTTGTTGAGAGGGACACAGTGCCGAAGGGGGGGGATACGAAGAACTATGTTCGCTGGTGTTCCTGGGTATCCCTCCTGCGGCTTCTCAAGGGGCTTCACGTTCACCGATGTTCGTGGCTGTTCGCTGATGGTTGTCGGCGTTCCTGTCATGATTCCTGTCAGGCTTTATCGAATGACACGATGGGAAGATTTGAACCCTCGGCCACTGGTTTGTCGTTGTTTGCCGTTGTTTGTGGTTGCTTTCTGTGTGCTTCAATTGGGTGCTCGTTGCTTGTACCTGCGTTCTATTTTTCCCCTGAACGTGCTGGCGTTGCTACATCGTTGCTACATGGAGGGACTTTGGGATGTGGGTGTATGGAGATACCAGTTTAAGGCGAGAGGCCCGATGAAACCGCTTCAGGTTAGGTTCGTTTAGGTCGAGGACCGGCTAGCCTATGGACCACCCAGGTGACCACACCCCAGAGTTCAAAGTCCTGTCGGCCTGTCACTTCCAGGAGTGCGTAGTTCGGATTCTCAGACTTGAGAAAGATTCTCTTGCCACCCTTGATGACTTGCAGGCGCTTCAAGGTGAACTCCTCGCCCAGCTTCGCGACAACAATCTTATTGTGGGTGGCGGTGATGGCGCGATCTACCACGATCATATCGTCATGAAAAATACAGGCATTCATCATGGAGTCCCCTTCTACCTGCATGAAATAGGTGGAAAGCGGATGAGGGACCACTAAATCGTTCAGATCCAGCCGTCGCTCGGCATAATCAGCTCCTGGTGACGGAAAGCCAGCATGAGCTGGCCAGGGCAAAAAATGGACATTATGAAATATGGATGGTTCGTTCATAGCTCCCCTTTTCAGAACGAAGCAAATGCTCTCCCTACTGAGTAGAACTCCTGTTCTTGACAAAATTCGTGGAGATGAACTTTGTTACGGTAAAGTCGTTCCTGTATGCTAGCCGATGGACAAGCAGTTTTTCTCGCATTCTCTCATCTCATACACACAAACCAGTCATACTTCTTCTAAATCATTGACTGCTTGCCCATTTGTTGAGTATATTCTTGATAAGAACGGAAGTTCTAGTATTTTGAGGTTCACCTCTGCTTTTTTTTGGAGGTCCACCTCTTCTTAGTAGGGTGGTTGGCTTCATGCATCAGGTAGTAGCCTTAATTGACTGTAATAACTTTTACTGTAGTTGCGAAAGAGCATTTAACGCTGCATTGCACAATCGTCCCGTTCTCGTGCTCTCCAATAATGATGGCTGTGTTGTGGCAAGGAGCAATGAAGCCAAAGCGCTGGGGGTTAAGATGGGCCAGCCCGTGTTTGAGTGCCGCGAGCTGATCGAGCAGCACGAGATCCAGGTGTTTTCGAGCAACTACAGCCTCTATGCCGACATGTCGGATCGAGTCATGAAGACACTGGCGACTTTCACTCCACACCTGGAAGTCTACTCAATTGATGAAGCATTTGCAGATCTCTCCCATATACCGAGAGAACGCTTGTGTGAGTATGGACACGAGATACGCGAAGCGGTCTGGAGGTGTACGGGCATTCCGGTGTCAGTGGGCATCGCCACAACGAAGACGTTGAGCAAAATCGCGACCGAGATCGTCA
>Ga0209648_10004510_pt1 | contig 11837 bp, 7 predicted proteins | sample GraSoi2013_115cm_FD_185830 | JGI IMG/M metagenome (GOLD analysis project Ga0209648, IMG submission 185830) | Grasslands soil microbial communities from the Angelo Coastal Reserve, California, USA - Sample 9_17_2013_115cm (SPAdes) (version 2) | ecosystem: Environmental > Terrestrial > Soil >...
CGTGATGCTCTGCAGTAACATGTTCGGCGATATTTTGGGCTCAAAAAGCGGCGCGGACGACCCAAAACTCGCCGATGGGATCAGCCCAATCGAGCCGACCAGCGCCGCCGCCCCATCGCTCAAAATATCGCCGAACATGTCACTGCAGAGCATCACGTCAAATTGCGCCGGGCGCAGCGTCAACTGCATCGCCGCGTTGTCCACGTACATGTGCTCGAGTTTCACCGCGGGATAGACCGCGCTCATGGCCGTGACCGTGCGGCGCCAGAGCTGCGAGCTGTTCAGCACGTTCGCTTTGTCCACGGAGCATAGCCGCCGCGAGCGGTTCTCCGCGCGCGCATAAGCGAACGTGGCGATGCGCTCGATCTCCGGCGTCGAATAGGACTCCGTGTCCCACGCGCGCTCCACTCCCTTTTCGGTGGTATGCCCGCGCTCGCCAAAATACATTCCGCCGGCGAGTTCGCGCACAATCTCGAGATCCAGCTCCCCAAGCCGGTCCGCTTTTAAGGGCGAGATCCCTCTCAACGGCTCGAGCAGCTTCACCGGACGAACGTTGACATACAGCCCCAGCCCTTTTCGCAGATCGAGCAGTCCGCTCTCCGGACGCTTCCCTACGGGCAGCGCATCCCACTTCGGCCCGCCGACCGCTCCCAGAAATACTGCGTCGGCTTTGCGGCAGCCGTCGAGCGTTTCCTTGGGAAGCGGCGTGCCGGCGGCATCAATGGCCGCGCCGCCGATAAGAAACTCCGCGAACTCAAACTGGTGGTTAAATTCTTGCGCCGATTCGCGCAAAATGGCCGCCGCCGCCCGCGTGACTTCCGGACCGATGCCGTCTCCTGGCAGCAGGACAATGCTCTTCTTCATGATGGTCCCCGGACACAAACAGAATCCAAGCAAGCCACACGCGGATCACTGGAAGATACAAAATGGCGCGTTCCCCGCGTTGCAATCTCTTTGGCAGCAGACGGATCAGGCCGCCGACGACGATTCCGCGGCCAGTGCCGCGGAACGCCGTCGAATCACTTCATGAGCAATCGCGACAATGTCTCGCGACCGCACCTGCTTGGACTGATCGGCCAGCGCCGTCACCCGGCTATACACTTCCGCCAGCTCGGTGTCGCTCGCCTCGTAACCCAGATCTCGCAGCGTCAACCGCAGCCCGTTGCGCCCGGAGTGCTTTCCGAGGACCAGCGAGCGCGCCGGCACCCCGACTGACTGAGGCGTCATGATTTCGTACGTCAGCGGGTTCTTGATGATTCCATCCTGGTGAATTCCCGCTTCGTGCGCGAACGCGTTCGCGCCCACAATCGCTTTGTTCGGCGCCACGTGCGCTCCCGTGATTTCGGTGAGCATGCGGCTCGTAGGGAAAAGTTCTTCCAGCCGAATGCCCGTCGTAACCCCGAAGCTGTCCTTGCGCACCGCCAGCGCCACCACTACTTCTTCCAGGGAGGCATTTCCCGCGCGTTCGCCGATTCCGTTGATCGTGCACTCGATCTGCCGCACACCCGCGCGAATGGCCGCCAGCGAGTTCGCCACCGCCATGCCCAGGTCGTCGTGGCAATGGGCGCTGAGCGTAATGCCCTGCGCATCCCCCAGGTATTCGCGGACTCTGGTGAACATCGCTCCGTATTCTTCCGGAACCGCATATCCCACGGTGTCTGGTAGATTCAGGACCGTTGCGCCCGCATCTACCGCCACACGGCATACCTGGCACAGAAAATCGATGTCCGTTCGTCCAGCATCCTCGGCGGAGAACTCCACTTCGCCCACATGCTGCCGGCCGTAGCGGATCATCGTCCCGATGGCTTCGAGCGCCTGCTCGCGGCTCATCTTCAGCTTCACGCTAAGGTGCAGATCGGAGGTCGCCAGAAAAATATGCAGGCGCGGCGAAGCCGCCGGTTTCAAAGCTTCAATAGCGGCAGTTACATCTTCCTTTCGAGCGCGCGCGAGCGCCGCAATCGGCACCGTCCGAACTTCTTGCGCCACTTTCTTAACCGCTTCCAGGTCTCCCCGCGATGCAATCGGGAAACCCGCTTCAATCACGTCCACGTTCAGCGCCGCAAGCTGCCGCGCCAGGCGAATCTTCTCCGCGGTGTTCATCGAGAACCCCGGCGACTGTTCGCCGTCACGGAGCGTGGTGTCAAAGATGCGTACGAGGTCCATGGAGTCCCCCATGCTCTAGTAACGCACGGCAGGCACCCTGCGGTCCAATTTATCTTTATTCTGCTTTTGATAATTTCGTCTTATACTGAGAAAAGGAGGGCTCCTTGGACCTCGGTGAATTGCAGGTATTTCTGATGGTGGCTAAAGAGGGCAGTTTTTCTCGCGCCGGGGAGCGCCTTTACCGCACCCAGCCCGCCATCAGCCTGGCCATCCGCAAACTGGAGGACTCCCTCGGCCAGCCTCTCTTCGTTCGGGGCGCCCGGCCCGTCCGCCTTACCGATGCGGGAACGCTTCTGAAGGACTACGCAGAACGCCTGATTAACCTCCGCGATGAAGTCAAGAAAGGGCTCTCCGAATTGTCGGACTTGAAGCGCGGCGAACTCTCTCTGGGAGTGAACGAGAGCTCCATCCACGCCCTCCTCCCAGCCCTGGCCAAATTTCGGGAAAAGCATCCCGGCGTCCAGGTGCGCGTCCACCGCATGCTTTCCCGGGACATTCCGCATGAGGTCCTGAACTACCGCTTGGATCTCGGCGCGATATCGTACGTGCCCCGCGATGCCCAGCTTCAGGCCACGGAAATCCTGAAGGATGAACTGACTCTGGTCGTGAACCCCAAGCATTTCCTTGCGAAGAAGCGTGAAGTCGATGTCGCCGAGCTCGGCGAAGAAACCTTCATCGCGCACAGCGTCGAATCGCCCTTTCGCCGCCGCGTCATTGAGCTGTTTGCGAGAAACCGCACCGCGCTCAATATGCCCATTGAAATGCCCACCATCGAAAGCATCAAGCGCTTCGTTCAAATGGGCATGGGCGTGGCCATCGTGCCGCGCATGTGCGTTCATTGGGAAATCGAACATGGCTGGATGAAGGAAGTAAAAGTGCGGCAATTGAACATGCCGCGCCACGTCTATTTCGTTTCGCGGCGCGGAGCGCGCCTCCCGCATGCCGCCAGCGAGCTCATGCGCATCCTTCGCGAAGAGTGAAAGCTGGCCGCTTCCATTTTTCCCGGGAAAGTTTCTTCCATCTCGGATATGCTTCCGTGTGCAAGTTCTTGAAATTCTGAAAATGGATGTGTTTGCTTGACCAGCGGACTCGCCATTCTGACGATCGGATTTTTCCTGGGGATGCGGCATGCCACTGATCCGGACCATGTGATCGCCGTGTCGACGATCGTCAGCCGCGAGCGCACCATTGCCAAAGCGGCGCTCATCGGGATCCTCTGGGGCTGCGGCCACACGCTGACCATTGTCGCCGTCGGAGCGGCCATTATTTCATTTGGCTTGGCAATTCCTGCGCGTGCCAGCCTGACCATGGAATTTTCCGTGGGTCTGATGCTGATTCTGCTCGGCGTGCTGAACCTCACCGGCGCGATGAAATGGATCAGCGAAAAATTCTCCCCTGCCCATCCACGCGTAACCGGGGAACATGCCCACCTCCACGAGCACGACTCCCACGTGCATTTTCACTGGCACTCCCACGCCCCGGCCGCGGATCATCACGGCAATAGTCTCGCGGCGCCGAATTGGCTGCTTGGACCTTTTGGGCGGCTGGGTCTTTTTCACACGCTGCGCCCTCTGTTCGTTGGCATCGTTCACGGTTTGGCAGGTTCCGCCGCGGTGGCTCTGCTGGTGTTGAGCACGATTCGTGATCCGCGATGGGCGGTTCTTTACCTGCTGATTTTCGGCGGCGGCACCATCGCGGGAATGATGCTGATTACCGCCGCCCTCGCCCTGCCCTTTTCTTTCGCCGGTTACAAATTCGCTTGGCTCAATCGAGGCTTCGTGATCGGATCGGGTCTCCTCAGTCTGAGTTTCGGGCTCGTTGTCTGTTACCAGATCGGTTTTGTCAGCGGTCTCTTCACCAATCATCCCAATTGGACGCCCAGCTGATCCTCATCCCGGCGCGATCGGGTTCGCCCAGAAAGCACCGCTCTTCTCGATAAACTACTTCTCTCTAAAGCTATTTAGCTACTTTATATTGACTGCCATACTCTTCGGCGTTAATGTGCATTCGTTTTCGCGTCCCTCTCGGAACTCAGAATGCGCCGCTCGAATAACGGCCAAGGAAGACATATGGCCACTAAAATCGTATTCCACCCCTTCCCGCCTCAGCCTCCCGCGTAGGCCGCGCACGATGTTGGAACGTCCTCCGCTCTCTTGCCTTGGTGATTGGTCTATTCCTCTGTTCCATCTCGGCACGCGCCCAGCTCCAACAACCGTTCGTGTTCGCCGCTGATCCTGCTAACCCTAGAGGCATCGCCGTTTACACTCGAAACGATTTAACCGGAGTCCTCACGCCTGTTCCGGGTTCGCCTTTTCCGAGGAAGGAAGAAGTGAACGTGATAACTCTCGATTTCACGGCCCGGTTCTTGTTCACCGCCACCCACAATCCCAGCAAGATCTCCATGTTTACCGTTGATCGCGATACTGGTGTACTTCAGGAAGTTCCCAAATCGCCCTTTGCCTCCCCTTCCACAAACAGCCCTGTGTTTCTCTCCACGGAAAGCACCGGCCAGTTTCTCTACGTAATCAATTTCAACAGCTCCCAGCCCGATGTCAGCTCGGTTGAGTCCTTTCAAATAGACCCTGTAAATCTCGACCTGATTCCCTCACCGAACGGAGCCACTCAGCTCCCTGGACTCTTCCTGAGCGGGGCAACCCATCCCAGCGGCAAATCGTTCTACGCCTTGCTCAACATTCCTAACTCCTCGATTCCCAGTCAAGCAGTGTTCCTCCTTTTTGACGGTTCCACAGGAGCGTTCACGACTCTCGCGAATGCCTTTGGTTGTTGTTTTGCCCTCGATCCCCAGGGGAAGGGCCTCGCTCTGGAGGGTCTCCAGTCTGTTCACTTTATACAGCCTCCAGGCCGATGGGACTCTCGCGCCCAATCCCGCCACTGTCTCTCCGAACGGCGCGCTCTCGATGGCATTCGACACTTTCGGCCGATTTCTTTATGAGGACCTGAAAGAACCCTCGGGGACCTCAACGAGCGTCCACATTTTCTCAGTCGCAACGTTGCAGGAAACCGCCAACTCTCCCCTGCCCTCCAACTTCCCATCATCGGGCACGTGGATCGTTGATCCGACGGCGCCGCTCATCTACGCCGATCAGGTTTATCAGGTTGATCCGCAAACTGGGATTCCAAGCCCCATCCTCTCCACAAGTCCTCTCGTGAAGCCGGCAATTTTCAGCCAGCCGCCCGGTTCCCAACCCGTCCTCGGCCCGATCGCCCAACTGAGCGCCACGTCATTCTCTTTCGGTAGCTTGTCCCTCGGCCAAACAAGCAGCGCACAAACTCTGACCATCACCAGCGATGGCGGTCAGGCGCTGAGCTTGAATACGCTCGCGATCACGGGAGCAAACCCGGAAGACTTCGCGGAAACGGACACTTGCCACGTCCCGAATGTCTTGCAACCCGGCAATTCGTGTTACGTCCTCGTCTCCTTCACTCCTTCGGCAGCAGGCAACCGGACGGCGGCAGTAACAATCACGAGCAACGCTTCTCCTTCCACGGAATCCGCGCAGTTGAACGGCGCGGGCCTGACTCCCGCTCCCGCGCTAACGCTAATCCCGGGCAGCCTCGACTTTGGCACGACCGCCGTGGGATCGAGCACTCCAATGAATGTCACCGTGACCAACGCGGGAACCGCGGCGCTGCACATCACGAACGTCGCGGTGGTCGGACCAAACACCAATGACTTCGGTTTCTCCGACCCGGCCTGCAACAGCGCCATCCCCGTCAACGCCTCGTGTACCATCACCGTCACGTTCACGCCGCTCGCGGCGGGATTGCGCACTGCCAGCCTGACGCTCACCGATGACGCGCCCGGTTCTCCCCAGGTCATAGCCGTCAAGGGGAACGCGAGCGCAGCTCCTGCGCCGGCCGTGGTGGTGAATCCCACCAGCCCTGATTTTGGCTCCACGACGCAGGGACGAGCACGCCGATGAACGTCACTGTGAAGAACACGGGGACGGCCGCCCTGCACCTCACCAGCGTCATGCTGGGCGGAGCGAACGGGAGTGAATTCAGTTTCTCCGATCCTGGATGTAACCTTGCGATCCCATCCAGCGGCACGTGCACGATTGCGATGACGTTCACGCCCTTTTCGGTCGGCGCGCACATGGCCAGCTTAACGCTCACCGATGACGCGTCAGACTCTCCGCAGTCTGTTCAGGTTAAGGGCAACGCCAATGCTGCTTTTTCAGCTGGGGCCGCTCAAGGTGGTTCAATGACCGCTTCCGTATCTGCCGGGCAAACCGCGCAATATCAAATGCAATTGACGCCTGGGTTACAGCGGGAGCGTCTCGCTCGCGTGCAGTGGCGCGCCGCTCGGCGCGACGTGCCAAGTCCCTGCAAGCGTGTCGATTGCGAATGGCCTCCCGGCGCCGTTCACGGTAACCGTGTTAACCAGCGGTGGCGCCATGCTGCCGCCTTCGATCCCGATGCGCTTCATTCCTCCGGCTGGAATTCGCGTGCTCCTCCTTCTGGCGCTTGCTTTGGTTTCGCTGAAAGCTGCCAAGAACCGCTGGATATTCGATAACGCACTCGGCCCGAGGCGTTTGGCGTGGAGCGGCGCCCTCGTTGCGATTCTCCTTTGTTCCTTGATTTATGTAGCGGGCTGCGGCGCCGGAAGCACAACCGTTGCTCCCCCGCCACCCATCGTCACGCCGCCAGGCACTTCAACGATCACCATCACCATGAGCGCGATGTCTTCCTCGGGGAAGCCGCTGCAACTGCAACCCCTTCAGCTCACTCTGACCGTGAAGTGACACTGATAACCCGGATTTCTCACCGGCTTCCGTATCACGCCGCCCGGCGTCCACTTCACTTTTCGGAAAGTCTTGTTAATCTGTATACGTTGACTTGGTTGGGGAGCGCCCCTAAAATCACCGCACCATGACGGAGCCTCGGTCTCTCAGCGGACAGACAATCTCTCACTATCGTATTCAGGAGAAGTTGGGTGGCGGCGGCATGGGGGTCGTTTACCGAGCCGAGGACACGCGGCTCGACCGAAGCGTGGCCCTGAAGTTCCTTCCTGAGGACACTGCGACTGATGCACAGACGCTCGAACGATTCCAGCGAGAGGCACGCGCGGCTTCGGCTTTGAACCATCCCAATATCTGCACCATTCACGACGTCGGCGAGTACGATCGCCGGCCTTTTATTGTCATGGAGTTACTGGAAGGTCAGACGCTGAAACACCGGATCAGTGGGCAGCCGTTGGAAATCGACAATATTCTCGAGCTCGGCATTGAAATTGCCGATGCCCTCGCGGCCGCACATGTGAGGGGTATCGTCCACCGTGATATTAAGCCTGCAAACATTTTTCTCACCCAGCGGGGTCAGACCAAGATCCTGGATTTTGGCCTCGCGAAGATGGCGTCCAGACGGGTGCACGTGGGCATGGGAGATGTATCCGCTCAGGCGACCGTAGCCGCTGATTCAGACTTCCTGACTAGCCCGGGCACAGCTCTGGGGACGATGGCTTATATGTCGCCCGAGCAAGCCCTGGGGAAAGACCTTGACGCACGCACCGATCTGTTCTCTTTTGGCAGCGTCCTCTACGAAATGGCCACGGGCAGGCTTGCCTTCATCGGCGATACTTCCGCGGCCATTTTTGATTCCATTCTCCACGGAACGCCGAAGCTGGTGGCGGGGCTGAACCCGGCCCTGCCAGGAGAGCTAGAACGAATCATCAACAAAGCTCTAGAGAAAGACCGCGACCTGCGCTACCAGACCGCTTCCGAGATCAAAACAGACCTGAAGCGATTGAAGCGCGATCGCGAATCTTCTGGTCGCCTGGGTGAAATTAAGAGACAAACCGCCAGCGGTGACCAATCGGCAGCGCCCGCCACAGAGAAATCTGTCGCTGTGCTTTACTTCGAAAATCTCAGCGGGAGCAAGGACGACGAATACTTCCGCGATGGCATGACGGAAGACATCATTACTGAACTTTCGAAGATCAAGGAGCTGCAAGTCTTTCCGCGAGCAGCCGTATTGGCATATCGGGACAAGGCGGTTACTGGACCTCAGGTCGGGCGGGAACTCAACGCCGCTTGCGTGCTTAGTGGAAGCTTGCGAAGAGCCGGCAATCGCTTGCGCATCACCGCTCAGCTTATCCGGGCCCAAACAGGCCATTCGATCTGGGCGGAGCGCTATGATCGTGAGCTCAAGGATGTCTTCGAGGTACAGGACGAAATCGCGCGCAGCATCAGCCAGGCCTTACGTATCAAACTTTCTCCGCAGGAAGAAAAAGCGATTGCACGCAAGCAAACCGAAAATCCCCTGGCGTATGACTATTACTTGAGGGGACGCCAGTTCTTCCATCAGTTTCGCCGCAAGGGTTTTGACTTTGCCAGGCAGATGTTCGCACGCGCCATCGTGATTGACCCCCACTACGCTCGTGCGTATGCCGGTGTGGCAGATTGTTGCTCGTTTCTTTACATGTACTGGGACAGCAACGAAGACAATCTGAACGAAGCGGAGGCCGCCAGCCGCAAAGCTCTGGAATTGGATCCAGAGCTGGCCGAAGCTCATGCAGCTGGCGGTCTAACCTTCGCGCTCAAGAAGAACTTCGATCAGGCGCAATACGAATTTGAAGCGGCGATCCGCCTCGATCCCAAACTCTATGAGGCCTACTACTTCTATGCCCGCACCTCGTTCCAGCGAGGTGACTTGACGAAGGCGGCGGAACTGTACGAACAGGCGGCGAAGATCAACCCCGATGACTACCAGGCGGTGAGCCTGCTTGTGACCGTTTACCACGGGTTGGGCCGGGCACTAGAAGCCGCGGCTACCGAGAAACGGGCGTTACAATTGACCGAGAGACACATCGAAATTCACCCGGACGATCCACGCGCTCTCTACTTTGGCGCGGGAATTCTCGCTCGGACTGGAGACCAAGGAAGAAGTCTTGAGTGGGCCCGCCGCGCGCTGGCCATCGATCCCGAAGAAACCTCCATTCTCTATAACGTGGCCTGCGTGTACGCTCTTCTGGGCCGCTCCGAAGACGCCCTCAGTTGCCTGGGAAAGGTGATGGAGCACGGAACCTTTTACAAGAATTGGGCGGCGAAAGATTCTGACCTCGACTCCCTACGCTCAGATCCCCGGTTCCATGCCCTTCTCAGCTAGCATCGCCTAGACGATGCCCCGGCCGGCAAAAATCAAAGAATCTCAGTTTGCGGCTTTGCACGGCAATACAGCCAGATTCTCGACACACGATAAAGGGCGTGCCAGCATTCAATTGGCAAAGCCATTCACAGCGAATTTCTCCGTGCGATGTTACCCAGCACAGCGCCACTCGGCTTAACCGTTCTCCTTTGCGTGGCCAAATCCACCGCAACAATACCGAACTTGGGCTCGAAGCCCGACATCCACTCGAAATTGTCGAGCAGCGACCACGCAACATAGCCGCGGACATCCACGCCATCGTCAATCGCGCGCTTCAAGCCGGCGAGCGCGCGCTGAACATATTCCACGCGTCGACTGTCATCGGTAGTGGCAATTCCGTTTTCGGTCACAATGATCGGCACACCCGCTTCCTTGCTTGCGTAGCGCACTACGTGCTCGACACATTCCGGGTAAAACTCCCAGCCGACCTGCGTCATCTCCGCGTCTTTCGGGGGAGGCAAGTCCTTCTTCCCGACGATGGATCGCGAGTACGTCTGCACGCCTAAATAGTCGCATTGTCTTGCAACTTCCAGCCACGGACCGTACACCTCAGTCCGCTTTTCGGCCATATGACTGTCCGTGGGCGCCGCCTGATCGTCCGACATCGCGAGATTGAACCCCACGGGCATGCCGCTCCGCGCCGATTTCATCGCCGCCTTGCCTTTCTGGTGCGCCGCCAGCAGACCATCGCGGATCTTCTTGCCATCTCCCAGAAAGAAACTTGCGAATACGGGCGCGTTCAGCTGCTTGCGCACTTTAGGCAGACTCGCTTGCATCGCCTCGACCAAACTCCCCTGCATGCCAGGCAAGTAGATCCAATTCAGCAATTGAGGAATATCCGGTTCATTGAACGTTGAAGCATAGTCCACAAGGTCTCCCAGGTGCTTGGTCGCTTTTTCACAGAAGCGCGCGTAAAGGTCGGGCGCGGCGGAATTCTGCCATCCGCCTTTGCAGGCAAACCAGCGTGGGATGCTGAAGTGAGAATATGTAAGCAGTGTTGTCAAGCCATGCTCGCGGCACGTGCCCAGCATGCGCCGGTAATGTTCTAGCTCCGCGTTGGAAAAGAATCCCTGCTCCGGTTCAATGCGCGACCACTCCAGCGAAAACCGATACGTGTTGAACCCAAGATCGGCCAACATGCTGATATCTTGCGGATAGAGATGGTAGTGATCGCATGCGTCGCCTGAGGGTTCCTTGAAAATGCTTTCGGGCATGTGTTCCATCGTCCAAAGATCGCTGTTGGTATTGTTGCCTTCGACCTGGTGTCCTGCCGTGGCGCAGCCCCAAAGGAACTTGTCTGGGAAAGCTTTGGTCTTATCAGCGGCGGACGCGTCCGCCATTGCCAACGGTCCGGTCCCAATCATTCCCACCGCCGCAGCCGCAGATGCGCGTTGCAATAGAGTGCGCCGGGTCATGAGCCCCAATTTCGATTCAGTAACTGGCCGTTGTGCTTCTTTCATGCGTAACCTCCGCTCCCAAACGACTTCTTCAAGGATTCCTTCCGTCAGGGGAGAAATGCGCAGTCCGCGCACCATATCCCGGGGGAGCCTGAGAGTTTACCACCGCTGTCTTGGGTCAACTCCGGCAAGTCGGATAATCGGAAATTGATAGCGCTTCACTTTTCGCTTGACTTTTCTTAACCGCCTGGTACACTAGTTTCCAGGTAAATCTGCGCCGTCAGCTTCTCTCAGTCACGGTCTTGGTAACCAATTTCACCTCTTTCTCAGACTCAATTCTTTTATTTTGTTACTTGCGCACTCGTTGTCGTCACCGCGCCTTTGTTCAAATTCTCGGCCTTTTAAAATCAATCAGTTACGCACTCTTTGGCAATTTCTCGCGCTTTTTTGGACTTGTTAAAATAACAACTCTTTTGTTTTCATGCGATTGCGTACTCTTCGACAAGGTACAGGGTTGGGGGAGAGGCGCTCACCCTCGATCCATCGATATAAGTCTTTTAAAATCAAATCCTTTGCCGACCCCCACCCCTTAATCCTCATAGAATCATATCGTTACAAAATCGTGGGGGGGAGGCCTACACTTGTACCGCCGACTCAAAAACACCGTCGGTCCAACCGCGCCCGGAGGGCCGATTCACTCCATTCTGGCAAAACTAAGTACGGAAACAGCTCCGTTCCTCAAGCGCTCATTTTACTGTGGAGATGCGATAAATCACGGCCACCCCATCGTCCGACACCAGCAGTGATCCGTCCGGCGCAACAGCCACCCCGGCCGGCCGCCCGTAGACGCCCGGCTTGGTTGGATCCGGAACCAACCCGGTCAAGAAAGGCACCGGATCGGCCGAAGGCTTCCCATCTTTGAAGGCGACAAACGCGATCTGGTATCCAGCGCGTGTGGAGCGGTTCCAAGATCCGTGTTCTGCCACGAAGGCTCCGCCGCGGTAACTCTCCGGAAATTGCTTCCCGGTATAAAAGGCGAATTGGATGGGAGCGACATGGGAACCAAGAAGCACATCGGGAATGATGGCCCGCGCAACCAGTTCCGGGTGT
>Ga0209648_10004511_pt1 | contig 11837 bp, 9 predicted proteins | sample GraSoi2013_115cm_FD_185830 | JGI IMG/M metagenome (GOLD analysis project Ga0209648, IMG submission 185830) | Grasslands soil microbial communities from the Angelo Coastal Reserve, California, USA - Sample 9_17_2013_115cm (SPAdes) (version 2) | ecosystem: Environmental > Terrestrial > Soil >...
GGCCCGCAGAAGCTGCCAAATCGGATCCACGCCGAGAACGTAGTCTTTCCTGCCGGTGTGGAAGGTCAGCGCTAAGCCATTCCTGCTCGCAGTTCCTTGCGAACGATGATGATTAGAAACTTTCTCGGGAAATGTCCGGGTTTGCCAACCCTTCAATCGAGCAGAGAGCACCGCTACCGTGTCGATGCCCCCAGATTTCATGGGCAAGTAACCACCGATGGCTTCAAAACACTCTCGCCGGAACAACTGGCAAGCGCCGGAGACATGTTCGACGCTGGCGAAGCGATAATCGTAGGTCACGCCGTCTTCTGCAAATGGTGTTCCCACAAGACCCAATCTGGGATTCTCAGCCATCTTGCTCAGCAGGAAAGAAAAGTAATCGGAATCGAACGAAAGATCGCCATCTAGCGATCCAATAACGTCGTAGTTCACGTGATTCTGATTCATCCTGGTGAGTCCAGCGTTGAAAGCTGTGACTTTCGCAGCGAAGTTCCGCTCGTTGTGCTCAGGTAATCGTACGAGTTCAATCCAATCATGAGCCGCGGCGTACTTGCGAACGATTTCATCCGTGCCGTCTGTGGACCCGTCACTGACGATGGCCCACTTGATCGGGGGAACGGTCTGCGCCACCACAGACCTGATAGTCAGTTCAATGAAGGCAGCCTCATTCCGCGCCGGCGTAATCAAAACATAGCGAGGTATCCCTTGCATACTAGTTGGCCGAACCGACGGAATGACGAGGATGCGGCTCAGCCGCACTCGAAGCGTATTCACATATAAGAGTCGAAAGTGCGAGTAACATCCAGGCCTGCGACCATCTCATGTAGGACGTGCGGACGGTGCAAGAACGGAGCACACGATAGTAAAAGAAGCCACGGGCATCCCACATGTGATTCATAGCCCACTGCAACACCGATTGGGCCTGCGGCAAACACCTCGGGTCGGTATCCTTAAATGCGAGAAGCGTGATGATGCTTTGCGCGACACTGTGAATGTCGATCGGATAAGTACGATTGTGAAAATACCTCGGTGCGCCATCCTCTCGGAAGAAATGACAGAGATAGAATTCAAGTCCCCGCCGCATAAATGCTTCGAATTCCACTGTTTCCGCATAACGACCAATTGACTGCAAGGCGCACAGGTTGTATCCGGTGTGGAAGTTGTCGATCCACCGTTGCGATGGTGACTCGCCATAATTCCAAGAGCCGTCAGCCTGTTGCTTGGAGACTGAATAGCGAGTCGCCTTGAAAGCGGGGCCCAGAAGACGCTCATCACCTGTATGCCTATAAACGCGGCTCAGCAATGCTGCCGCCAATAAGCTTGCATTGTGGGTTCGACTTTGAAGTGAAGGCAATGGATAGCTGAAGCTGGCCACTGAGTCACCATCAGTCCAGTACAGCTCGTTCACAATGTAATTTGCTGCGCTGCTCGCCATGTCGAGATATTGCGAGTTCTGACTCTGTTCATAGGCGTCCAGGAGGGCGTTGGCGACAAACGTTGTGCAAACCAAGTTAGGAGTGCCTCGAGGAACCACAATTGTCCGCGTCTGCCAAGGAAAGCTGTATCCCCAACACCAGTAGCGGCTGTCAGCTGAACGGAGGGCAATGAGCCGTTGCGTTAACAAGCCGACAAGGTCTTTGTCACTGATTACGTCGGCACTTGAGAGCTTCAGCGCCGACATAAGGAACAATCCCATGGCCTTTGCGTTCTGCGTTTTGGGAATCAGTAAGACGCGCCGGAGGTTGATGGGACTGCGTTTCAATGCCTGCGTAAGGGCTATGCGTGGAAGTCTCGAGTCAAGCAAGGGCAAGATCCTGATAAAACTGCTGTTCAGGGCGTCGTAAGGATCATAGCCCGCCCACTCATTGCTCCGGCAATAGGTCAAGAGTTTGACTGTCCGAAAACGTATCTCGTCGAAAGAAATGAGGCGATCCATGTTAGGTAATGACCCGATGAGCTAGTCCGAACGGTAGTTATCGTTGGGAAGTCGTAATTTCAGCGACAGGCGACGGCCCTTGGACCCGATCTGCAGCGACCAATCATTTCTTCGATCGAATTGAGATACCGCTGTTTCACAGCCGCCCAGCGCAGTGGCTTAGCAGCCAGGCGAACGCGGAGACACTGGTCACGATAGATGCGGATCATTTTGCCGACCCAAATCCGAAGGGCCATCGGGGTGCATAGCTCTTCTGCAAAGCTTCGCGATGTAAAGAATCCTGCGGCAACCAAGACTTCGGCCTTACACGCCCCTCGAGCTCGCACGAGTTTTGCACCAGTATGTAGACCGAGTTCATAGGGTGTACTCGCCGGCTATGCTTTGTGATAGAAGCTCCGGGGCAGACTTCATTGGGGCAGCGACGCAGGCATTTCGCCCGTTTCAGGAATTTTGTTGAGGACCGGATCGAATTCGATGTCCTTCTCACCCCTCCACAGGATGTCCACGAACGCCCAGTCTCCGGGCCGCCGTGCTCTGTTGGCAGCCGAGGTGGGACTATAAACCCTCAGCTTAAAAGAAGGCACCGGTGTTTGTCCGTCGTAGCGGAGCACGGTTATAGCGCCATCGCCCGTCCCTTTGCGTTCAAAACGCACCTGGCGACGCTTTCGAAACCATGCCACAGCGTCCGTGCCCGAGGCGAACCATGCGTCAGATGACTTCAACATTCGAATCAGCACTAAATAAAAGTCGCCCCAAAACCGCTCCGCGGCGTGACTTCTGTCATGCCAGACCAAGGTAAGGACACCGCCAAACTCTTGACTATTCGCCAGCAGACGCTCACAGCTTTTTTGAGCATCGGAGTTGGTCAGGTTCAGATTATGAGGATAGAAGAGTGCCCCGTCCTGGATATTGAGCGGGAGTTCGAGAAGCGTGGTGACGCCCAGGGGCCGAAAGACCTGGGTCGTCCCATTGCGATACCCGATAGTCTCGTTATATCCGGAGGTGGAATCGTAAGCGTAACCGCTTTCTTCCAAGATAAGGGGTGTTTGTGAATCCTGAAGCAGCCAGTGGATGCGGATGCCGGCGGGTCGTCCGCTAACGAGCTCTCTAATCTTTGCCGCTTCAGACCGACCCTTCTCGACATTGTGCCACGAGTCAATTCCGTGTACTCCCAGTTCGCAACCGTAACGTTTGAGAACGGACATCCAATCCTTAAGATCAGTGACTTCGTAAGCGGCGGCCCGTCGGTAGGCGTGCCGGCCAGGTACGCGTTCGCCCTCCCGCCCCTTGAAGGGAATCAGGAAATAGGTTGCTGGCAACCCCTTCTCAACTTGCAAATACCATTGAAAGGGAGCCCAGAAATCTTTCGTCCACCCCAAATAAACGAAAGGCAGTGAGGCAGCCGCGCGCCAACTGTCCAATAGACGACCAATTGAGATGCTGCGCCGAATATATCTCAAGGCAGCGCCGAAGGTGGAACGGAGGAGAAATCCCCACATCGTATGGTCGAGCTTATGATTTCGTATCCCGACGAAATCGATATCGTGAGTCAGGCACACAGCGAACGGGTGACCTGCGGGAGACGGAGGGATTTCCAGTACAGGAAGGCCTTCATTCAATATCCAGTTCCGTAGGATGGCAATGTGGAGATCTAGAGTCGGAATACGCGCGTACTCGCCCGGTTGGCCGCTCGTAAGTAGAAACCGCACTTCCTCAAATAAGTCGTAGCCGATACGAATCACAACATCGCCGGTCGCGGAGACGCTCCGAAGACCAGCGACCCCGGCTGATGCTGTCATTACGGGCGTACTGCTATTCACTTGTTCAAAGGTGGCCAGTTCGCCGTAAATCGGCACGTCAAACTTATGGTGGCACACTCGGGCGCCCCGGTGTCGCGCACGAACCACCACACCCTGGCGGGCATCAATGCTACTTGTTTGACAACCATACACCAGCAGCAGCCTCGCGCTGACATCCGGAAGGTCGTCGGCCGTAGCTACCAGGACCTCATAGCGGCGTCCCGGCTTGTACGCTTCCCACGGCGTTTTGAAGAGTTCAAAGAACTCCCCAACCACCTGCCCTTGATTCTTCTTGGAGATGACACCAATCAAGCGAATAAGCACCGTTACTGCGTCCGAGTTACTTCGCTCCCGTCAGCAGTCTGAGCGCGCAGATCACCTTTCGGCCTTTGCCAGGTGCTCTTCGCCAAACCATCCAGTGCTCGATAGCTACCAGAGCAGTAAACGAGTCCCTCGCAGTCCTCTCGATATTCGACGGCATGAACCAATCCCGTGTAGATGGTGTGGTCGCCGCCGTCATATTGCGCAGCTATCCGGCAACAAATATGCACCAACGCGCCCTGGATAATGGGAACCCCATCAAGCTCGGCAAACTGCACTTCGACGAGCTCCTGGCACCTTCCGGCAAAGTGGTCTGAAACTGGGGCTTGGTGCGAAGCCAAAATGCTAACCCCAAAATCGGTCGCTTCCTGCAGTAGGGAATTGAGCTTAGATTTCTTGTGCAGTGCGATGGCGATCAGCGGCGGGTCGATCGAAAGCGAAAAAAAGGCACTGACCGTCATGCCGCGCGTGATACCGCCAGCTTTAGCGCTGACGACGGTCACGCCGCTAGCAAACTTTCCCATTGCCTTTTTAAATTCTGTTGAAGGCACTTTCGTCAGGTCTTCGGAAATAGAGTTCCGCGGAAAAGCTTGGCCACCATTCGCGCCACACTCCTCGGCATTCTTCACGTTAACTCGTGTAGGTGAGCCCGATGCCTCGATGACGTCATCACGCTGATCTTCGGTAAAGAAATCGCGGATACAGTTGACTACGTAATCCGCCTGCTCCTCGGAAAGTTCCGGATATACTGGCAATGCCAGTGTTTCTTTGGCAGCTACTTCGCTCTCAGGAAGCGAGCCGGCTCGATACCCTAGGTACTGAAAACACTCTTGCAAGTGCATGGGGACAGGGTAATAAACCTCAGTACCGATGCCTTGCGACTTCAATGCAGATTGCAACTGATCGCGATTGGCAACCCGGATGACATATTGGTTGAAGATATGCCGGTTCGTGATGGTCGAGGGAAGGGCGAGCTTACTCGCGCCTTTCGCAGGATTCGTCAATTCCGCTTTCAAAAACAACTCTTCATATTTCTTGGCGTTACGTTGCCGAGCAGCCGTCCAGTTATCGAGATGCCTGAGTTTGACAGTGACAATCGCTGCTTGAATTGCATCCAACCGAAAATTTCCTCCAATAATCTTATGATGATATTTAGGTTTCGCGCCGTGGCCACGCAGGCACGCCAGCCTTTCCGCACGTTCCGCATCATTCGTGACCACCATGCCTGCGTCTCCGGCAGCGCCGAGGTTCTTAGAAGGGAAGAAGGAGAAACATCCGTAATGGCCGATGGACCCGGCGCGTCGACCGCGGTACTCGGCGCCCAGCGCTTGAGCGGCGTCCTCAATTACAACCAGCCCATGCTTGCCAGCCGCGCGCATCACCGTGTCCATCTCGGCCATCTGGCCGTACAGATGTACTGGGATGATCACCCGCGTTCTGGACGTTATTTTTGATTCCAACTGCGCGGTATCAAGGTTGTACGTCGCTGGATCGATATCGATAAAGACTGGGGTCGCTCCCACTCTGGATATGGCGCCAGCCGTTGCAAAAAATGTGTAGCTGGTGGTAATGACCTCATCGCCGGGGCCGATGTTTTCGGCCATGAGGCAGGCGAGCAAGGCGTCTGAGCCCGAGGAAACACCCACTGCGTGTGAGCACTTGCAATACTGTGCAATCGCCCTCTCACATTCCTCGACCTTGGGCCCAAGAATAAAATGCTGCGATTGCAACACTTCCGCGAGGGCAGTGTCGATCTCAGACTTAATTGCGAGATACTGCGCCTTAAGATTGAGCAGCGGTACTTTCATATTTGGCTTCTTCTTTGAGTCGGCGATAAGATTTGCTGCCTTTGGTCAAGTCAGGCGGTAGGGGACTCTCTTCGTCCAAGTCAATGCATCGTAAAATCCCTGGCGCAACCTCTTTGTATCGATAGCCGCTTTCGGGACAGCGCATGAATCCACCATCGTCAATAGCCTCGAGCCTATGGCCGTGCCGGCTCATCCACCCGACCTGAGCAGCTGGATTACCTAACACAAGGGCATAATCCGGCACGTCCTTCGTTACTACCGAGCCAGCACCGACGAACGCGTATCGGCCAACTGTGACACCGCAGACGATCGTGGCATTGGCTCCGACACTACAGCCGCGTTTTAGCAAAGTTGTTTCGTAGAGAGAGTGTCTGTTCACTTGAGAACGGGGATTGGTGACATTTGTAAGAACACAGGAAGGTCCTAGGAACACGTCGTCTTCGACCGTTACTCCTGTATATACCGACACGTTATTTTGGATTTTGACGTTGCTTCCAATGACCGCGCCGCCATCGACGTTTACGTTTTGACCTAGGATGGTACGCTTCCCTACGCGCGCTCCTTTCATGATGTGAGAGTAGTGCCAGATCTTGGTTCCCTCTCCCACCTCGGCTCCGTCATCTACATACGCAGATTCGTGCGCGAAATATGGCGATCCTACGGTCTCACCTGATGGCCTCAATGGCTCCAACGCCACTGCCCCGTTCATCAGAGAACGCTGGCAAGCATCCAGAACACGTAATACCTGAAGACCTTCCGCTCCATCGGTTACCGGCAAAATCCTGGATTCTATGCACTCAAGGAAATGCTTACACTCCGCTTGCAAAGGCTCCGTGGCCTGCAGTGGGACGAATTCGCCACTGGCCTTCACAGCGGTCGGAACCCGGTTCTTCCATTCGACTTTGTGAGGATAGAGAACCAATTTGTGTTCCGCGGTGTCATCGAACACCGCCATTTTTTCCGATCCCACAATCACAAGCCGTTGCTCCTTGAATGGATGTAACCAACTGACGAAAATGTGTGCCTGAACGCCGCTCGGAAAATCGAGGTGGCTTAAAGTGACGTCGGAGACACCGCTATTCAGATAAGCTCCCCCGTGGCAGGAAACCCGGGATGGCATTTCGTTAAGAAGCCCTAGCATTACGGAGATGTCGTGCGGCGCGAAGCTCCAGAGAATGTTCTCCTCAGTACGTATTTTCCCAATGTTGAGACGAGTGGAATAGAGGTAGTTGATCTTCCCGAGCGCTCCGCCCTGGATCAATTCTTGCAATTTCAGAATGGCAGGATGGTACCTGAGGATGTGCCCGACCATGAGAATTCTGTTCTTTGCTGCGGCCAGCCTCACCAGCTCGGCGCCTTGGCTCACGTCGATAGCCAGCGGCTTTTCGACGAAAACATCCTTTCCGGCCTGCAGAGCCACTTTCGCCATGTCATAATGAGTGATGGCTGGCGTCGCCAAAGCCACTGCGCGAATCTCGGGATCTCTCAAAACCTCACCGAGTTCTCGATAGAATTTCACGCTTTCATATTCAGCGTTGCACTTCTGTTCAATCGCGCGTTGTGCGTCACAGAGCGCACCTAACGCGCCGAGCCCGTAAAAGTTACGGACAAGATTTTTACCCCAGTACCCAACTCCAACGACTGCTACTTTGGATTTGGTTTTATCGAAGGGCATACGTTCCATGAGTCTCCTTAACTCAGCAAATCCACACACTTGGCGGCCGCAAGACCATCTCCGTAGAGTGGTGGACGCTCATCTCTCGGCACGAAGAAACGCACTGCGTGAAGAATTTTGTCGCGATCACATCCAACCAGCGCATTCCAGCCTGCTTCCACAGTTTCGACCCATTCCGTTTCATTTCGCAGCGTGACACACGGTACACCTAACCAGTAAGCTTCTTTTTGTAATCCACCGGAATCGGTCAGGATCATAGCTGCCGAATCAGCCAGTGTCACCATATCGAGATAAGCGAGAGGATCAATCAATCGAACATGAGACCGAAGCTCATAGTCCTTTCCGGCCAAAGCTTTGCGCGTGCGTGGGTGCACAGGAAAGATGACGGGCTCATCCAGCGAATTAAAGACGTTCAATATGCGCGAAAGACGGCTGGAATCATCCGTATTTTCACTCCTGTGCACAGTCGCAAGTAAGTAAGATTTCTTGCTCACACCCAGCCTGTCCAAAATCTCAGCTGGCTTCGCTTGGGCACGCTCTCTCGCCCAATTCAAAACGTCCAGCATGACGTCTCCCACTAAATGGACGTTTTTTGAAATACCTTCGGCGAATAAGTTGCTGACTGCAGTCTCGCTCGGGCAAAGCAACAAGCTCGATAAATGGTCCGTTACCACGCGATTGATTTCTTCAGGCATCTGCCGATTGAAGCTACGCAGTCCCGCTTCGATGTGCGCTACCGGTATGGACAATTTCGCAGCCGCCAGTGCCCCCGCCAGAGTCGAGTTGGTGTCGCCATAAATAATTAGCCAGTCCGGGCGTTCGGCGACCAATATGTCCTCTATACCCTGGAGCATGGAAGCCGTTTGATGTGCGTGCGACCCAGAACCCACCCCCAAGTTCACCTCGGGAGCAGGAATCTCCAAACCATCAAAAAATACGCCGGACATGAGGTAGTCATAATGCTGCCCCGTATGCAAAAGGACTTCTTTGTGCCTCTTTCGGAGCTCGCGGCTGACTGCCGCAGCCTTCACGAATTGAGGCCGCGCCCCTACCACAGATACGAACTTCATCTGTACGGACGCTCCCTATCTCGCTCCCTGAAAGTGGGCGTTTTTACAGCTTTGAGACGCAAGCCCATCTATGCGGGGCCAGCGCTCTCTCTGACCGCGAGAGACTGCAGTACGGCGCCGACGATAGTGTGCTGCTGGTCGGTGGTGAGTTCAGGGAACATCGGAAGAGATAGCAAACTCCCAGCAGCCCGCTCAGCCTGTGAGAAATCACCAGGACGGAAGCCCAGCTCCAGATATGCTTTTGCCAAGTGAAGGGGAATCGGGTAGTGAATTCCGGTGTCAACTCCCGCGGCGGCCAGATCCTTCCGAATGGATTCGCGGTCAGCAACCTGTATTACGTACAAATGATAGACGGGGCGAGACCAAAATGGTGAATGCGGTACGCGGATCGCATCTTCAACGCCGGCGAGGAGTTCGGCGTAACGTCGGGCGCACTCGCGGCGCTGCTCATTCCAGCGCGTAAGATGACGCAATTTCACGCGCAGAATACCCGCTTGTATCGAGTCGAGCCGTCCGTTATATCCTTCGATATCGTGGAAGTACTTTTTCGCCTGCCCGTGGTCGCGCAACATCCTGATCTTGCGAGCCAAGGCATCATCGTTCGTTGTGACGGCGCCGGCCTCTCCGCAGGCGCCGAGATTCTTGCCCGGATAAAAGCTGAATGCGGCTGCGTGACCCATGGAGCCCGCCTTACGCCAGCGATTTTCTTTCACTGAAAAATACTCCGCGCCGTGGGCCTGACAGGCGTCTTCGACTACAGCAAGGTTGTACTGCGCCGCCATCTCCATGATTGGGTCCATATCCGCGGTCTGTCCATATAGGTGGACCGGAATAACTGCCGTCACGGGGCGTTGAAGCTTGACGTGAACCAATCGCTGCGATTTCTCATCGAAAGCGCAATTCTCTTGCACGTACTGGCGCAGTCTTTCAGCATCCATCGTGAACGTGCGCGCGTCGATATCGACGAAATCCGGGCGCCCGCCCGCTTGAGAAATCGCTTCGGTTGTCGCAATAAACGTGAGAGGGACGGTCAAAACAATGTCGCCGGCTTGAACACCCGAAGCAAGGAGAGCAAAGCGCAACGCATCGGTTCCGCTGCTTACCCCAACGCAAAATTTCGCATCACAGAACTGCGCATATTCTCGTTCGAATTCGTCGACCATGGGACCGCCGACAAATCCCGCTGTCTCGAGCGCAGTTTTGAAAACTGCGAGAAGCTCAGACTCAAGCTCCCGGTGCGGGCTCAGTAAATCGACGAAAGGTATCCTGCCGTTTTGTGTCATCGGGTTATTTCGGCCTCTGGTGTAATCACTCGCAGAACTTTTGCAGGATTGCCTGCGACAATCGCGTTCGGAGGGACGTCGCGCGTCACCACGCTGCCAGCGCCCACAATGGCGCCTTCACCGACAGTGACATTCGACAGGATCGTGGAGCCCGAACCGATGGAGGCTCCCCTCTTTACGAGTGTCCGCTCAACACGCCAGTCCTTCTCTGTTTGCAAATGACCCTCAGCCGTAGTCGCCCTCGGGTAAGAGTCGTTGATAAAAGTTACGCCGTGACCGATGAAGACGTTGTCTTCGATCGTCACACCTTCGCAAATGAACGTGTGGCTTGAGACCTTGCAATTCTTCCCAACTTTTGCGTTCTTTTGGATTTCAACGAATGCGCCGATTTTTGTGTTGTCCCCGACTTCGCAACCGTAAAGGTTAATAAACTTAGAAAGCCTGACTCCCTGACCAAGTCTTACGTCGGGTGCAATGCTTTGATATTCGGTCATAGCTGGATGATTTTTCCCTTCTGCTCGAGGGATCGGTCCGCAGCTTCCAGCATGCGTACGACGTGGAGCCCGGCAGCGCCGTCGTTGAAGGGTTGTTTATCGCTCAGGATGCAATCGATAAAGTAAGCCGCCTCGATCTTCAGAGCCTCAACTTGTTCGACTCTCGGCGCCCACATGTCACCTGAGCGATAGCTCACCAGCAACTTGTAAACGTCACCGCTCATTTCCACACCCTTGTCATAGATTTTGATCTTCTCGTCGGCTTCGAGATCGTTCCATACCAACATTTTCTTTTCTCCACCGATCAGGGTCGTCCGCACCTTCACGGGCGAAAGCCAATTTACGTTGATATGGCCGATCATATTGTTCGGGTAGTAGAGCGTGAGAAAAGCGACATCTGCGACGCCGTTCAAGTGCCGCTCGCCGGTGGCGACCACCGCTTCCGGTTTCTCTTTGATTAGATAATCCATGATCGACAAGTCGTGCGGCGCGAGATCCCAGATGACGTTCACATCGTGCTGAAAAAGTCCCAGATTTACGCGCGTGGAGTCGTAATAGTAGAGCTCGCCCAGGGTTCCCTCGTCGATGAGCTGACGAATACGTCGCACCGCTCCGGTAAATAAGAAGGTATGATCCACCATGATTTTTAGTTGCTTCCGCTCGGCCAGCTCGATCAACTCTTCCGCCTGAGCGGTTGTGCACGTAAAGGGCTTTTCCACAAATACGTGTTTACCGTTCTCCAGCGCCGCCTTCGCCAACTCGTAGTGTGTCCAAACTGGCGTGACAATGCATGCAACGTCAATATCAGGGGCTTCCAGCAAATCAGCGCATTCTTGAGTTACCGGCACGTCGGGATGTTCCTGGCGAGATCGCTGTAAGGACTTCGCGTTCTTGTCGCACACCGCCACCACTCTGGACCGCTCCTGAGCATGGAAATTCCGAACGATATTCGGCCCCCAATAGCCGTAGCCAATCACGCCAACTCGAACGATATCTTCCCGATGCTCATTCTCGCGGGCAGCGTCCGGAAGAGCATCAATTCTTAAACCGGTGGCCATCCTCTCCACCTTCCCTTTTCAGATCTGACAACGGGGACGAAACCGCGAGCATTGCTGCACTGCAAACCCTGAAATCGGGTGAGCTACAGGCAGGAGTCCTGAAACAATAGATAAGAACGTCCGTCAGGCGAGGAGATTACCTCAAGCAAAGACACTGAGTACGCTTGGCAGCACACCGCGGCTAACGCTCCCGCGCTGCTGATCACACTACGTTGCAGAAACTTCAACGAGGGCGTTTATGCGATTTACTGGCAGGGAACGCTCTGGGGCGACCAGAGCGGAATCAACCTCTACTGCAACCGAGCGCTGCAACAACGTGATGGACACCACTAACTTATTGTTTCCCTTAATCTGTGTCAAAACACCTACGACGCCGCGAAATGGCCCTGATTC
>Ga0209648_10004512_pt1 | contig 11835 bp, 10 predicted proteins | sample GraSoi2013_115cm_FD_185830 | JGI IMG/M metagenome (GOLD analysis project Ga0209648, IMG submission 185830) | Grasslands soil microbial communities from the Angelo Coastal Reserve, California, USA - Sample 9_17_2013_115cm (SPAdes) (version 2) | ecosystem: Environmental > Terrestrial > Soil >...
TCTGGATGTCGACGTTTGGAAGGAAAAAGAGATCTCACGCGCGATCCCGGTGCGGCCCGACGGGAAGATTTCCTTGCCTTTAATCGGGGAAATCCAGGCAAGCGGGATGACTCCCTTGCAGCTACAAGACGACATAGCGCAACGTCTGAAGGGTTTTCTCGCGAATCCCGAGGTCACGGTGATTGTGACGGATCCGCGTAGCCACCACTTCAATGTGGTAGGTGAGGTGGCGAAGCAGGGGACATTTCCGCTGACCGAATCCATGACGGTGCTGGATGCGATTGCATTGACCGGAGGATTCCGCGACTTTGCAAAGCAAAAGAAGATTTACGTGTTGCGTCCGATGCCGGATGGCACCCGAGCAAGGCTGCCTTTTAACTATAAAGATGCCATTAAGGGCAAGAATCTCCAGAACAACGTCACGCTCAAGCCGGGCGATACGATTGTTGTTCCCTAAGCGGGAGTCGAATCATGCGACATACATTCCCATTCGCTGCCACCCGGTTCATTTTTCTGCTGATGCCAGCGACGTTGTGTGCGCAGGGTATTGATCCTGGGCAGCAAAACGTGCCGCTGATAGCGAGTGGCCAGATGCCGACGGTTATGCCCGGCGACGGTATAAGCCCAACGAATCTGTTTACGGCGACGGTCGTGTTGGGGGCGACTTTCGACGATAAGGCGATCATCGGCGTGGCGACGCCATCGTCAGATATCCGTTACGATATCTCGCCGAGCCTGGCCTTTGTGCAAACTCTGCCACGGATTGGCTGGGGCGTGAGTTACGGACCAGGCACGAATGTCAGCCAGCACGGCCTGTTTCCCGTTCAACTAAGCCAAGACTTTGGCGGACATTTTACGTGGGCGGTCTCCAAACACGGAAGTCTTTCCACGCAAGAAAACTACATCTTGAGCACCAACCCGTTCCAGCAGTTTGGCGTGCAGCCCTTCACCACGACGCCGAGCCCAATCGTGTCTCCCAATCAAACAGTCTATCTGGCGAATTTTCGCCGGACGTCAACGCTTTCGCAGGTGCAATACAATTACCGACTTAGCGAGCGTACCTCCATAGGTGTTAGTGGAAGTTTTGGGCTACAACGCTACAACGGAACTACAAATACCGGGGCACAGTCAACGCTGATCGGCTCTCAAGCAGTTTCTGGCCAAGCACATTTCGCGCACCAGTTTACACCGCGGAATGAATTGTCGCTGCAGTATGGGTGGCAGCAATTTAAGTACGGGGCGACGAACGCGCGAACGACGACGCATTCCGTTTTCCTTTCAGATGACATAAAGATTAATCAGAGTTCGAGCATCCATCTTTACGGAGGGCCGCAGTATTCGTTGACGTCCAACCAGGCATTGCTGAACCTGGACTTTGCGGTTGTGGAGATTCCGATAAAGCGAAATACATTGTCCTGGTCGGCTGGGGGAGTGTACACGCTGGCGGGCCCCCGGGGTGCGATGAGCCTGGGTTATTCACGAGCAGTCAGCGACGGAGGCGGCATCATCGGAGCAGTCGTACTGAATGGCGGCTCGGCGACTTTTAGCTGGAAACTAACACCGAAGTGGAGCATGAACTTGGGGTTTTCGGCGGCGGACAACCAGTTCCTAGCGGCAAAGACCGGAGAAAGCGAGCTGCTCACGTACTCCGCGCGCGTGAACCTAGGCCGCCAGATTTACAAGAATGTAGGCGTGAATCTATTTTTCCAGAGACTAAATCAAACTGGAGGCCTGGCGATATTGGTCTCAGGGAATCATGACGTGGCAGGAGTGTCGCTGGATTTCAATTTCACAAAACCAGTGGGAAGGTAAACATGTTTCAGGAACCAGAGGAGCAAGCACAAACTAGCATAGGGGAATACTGGGCTACGGTGCGCCGGCGACGCTGGTGGATCTTACTGCCTTTGTTCGTTTGCTGGGCGATTGTGTGGGGCGTGGGCTGGCTGCTGCCGGCCACATACAAGTCAGAAGCGTTGATTCTGGTAGAACAGCAGAAGGTCCCCGAGCAGTACGTAGTGCCGAACGTGTCCGTTAGTCTGCAAGAACGTCTGCAAAGCATGACACAACAGATTCTTAGCCGTACGCGCCTGCAGGCAACCATCGACACGTTTCACCTATATCCGAAGGATGCGAGCTTGGCGAGCCTACTGCAGTCGGCGGACCCGGTGGAAACGATGCGCAAGGACATAAAAATTGAACTGGTACAGGCTCCCGGGCGTAACGGTGAGAAAGGTGAGCTTACCGCGTTCAAGATTCAATATTCGGCGGGGTCGCCGGAGCTCGCCCAGCAGGTCAACAGCGAGCTTACTTCGCTGTTTATCGACGAAAATTTGAAATCCCAGCAACAGCTTTCGGAGAGCACGACCGCATTCCTGGGAAATCAGTTGGCCGATGCTCGAGCAAAACTCGAAGAGCAGGAAGCCAAAGTGCGGGCGTTCAAGGCGACCCACCTCGGAACCCTGCCCACTCAGCTGGGGAGCAATGTCCAGATCCTGTCGGGGTTGCAAACTCAGTTGCAAGCCACGCAGCACGCCGTGGAAAGCGGCGAGCAGCAGAAGCTCTATCTGCAGTCTGTCTTGCAGCAATATCAGTCGCTGCAGGACAGCCTGGTCAGCGGAGACTCGACCGTGACGCCTCCCGAGGCGCTGGAGAACGAACTCAAGGGTCTGCGCGTGCAGCTCGCGGACGCGCAATCGCAGTATACCGATAGTTATCCGGACGTCGTTGCGCTCAAAGACAGGATCGCCAAGACGGAACAGCTGAAAAAACAGATCGAAGACGAAATCGCCGCCAAGCAGCAGCAGTTGGCGGACACGGCGGCAGACGCTCCCGAATCGCGTCCGGCGTCGATGCGGAATGGGACGCTCACGCCGATGATGCAAATCCAAAGCCAGCTCAAAGTGAACCAAATGGAGATCGAGAGTCTCCACCAGCAGGAGAGGAAAATCCAGTCGGAACTGTCCGAGTATCAAGCGCGCTTGAACGGGACTCCGCAAACGGAACAGGAACTGGCGGACATTTCGCGTGGCTACGAGGAGTCACAAGGCAATTACAACTCTCTGCTCCAGAAACAGATGCAGTCGCAGCTGGCCACCAGCCTAACGCAGCGGCAGCAGGGCGAGCAGTTCCGGGTCATCGATCCGCCAAGTTTTTCCAGCAAGCCATCGGCGCCAAACCATCTACTAGTGAGTCTAGGCGGGTTGGCAGCAGGGTTTGCCATCGGGCTGGGATTAACCATCGTACTGGAGCTTAGCGATGTGCGTGTGCGGCACGAAAAGGATCTCGAGGGCCTCGTTCCGGCGCGAGTACTGGTGGGCATTCCGCACTTGCGCACGTCCGGGGAAGAGCGTCGCCGCGCGAAGTTCCGATTTTTGCAGATTGGCGCAGCGGCAGCCATGGTTATGTTGATGGTGGCCGGCAACCTCTATGCCTTTTTGAAGGGCTGAAGGATATGGAGACGCGTTTTGGGAATAGTTGATATTGCGAGCAGAGCTTCGAGCAAACAGCCCGGCGAGGCCGGACAGGAGTGACAGCAGAGTGAGCCGAATACACGACGCCTTGCGCAAGTCAGAAATGGAAAACCGGCAGTCCGCGGTGACCGTGCCGGAAACCACGGTAGCCACGCCAGAACTACACCGCTCGCCAAAAGTGTTGAGCAGCGGGATGGCGCAACTGCTGGAGCCGAACGGGAACCGCGCTGTGAGTATTGATGTATCGGCGGCGGCACGCTTGGTGGCGCTGACTGATCCCATGAGCCTGGGAGCGGAGAAGTTCCGGGCCCTGGCGACGCGGCTCGACAACCTGCGGAGGGACCGGGAGCTGAAGTCCGTGCAAGTAACCAGCGGCGCAACCAACGACGGCAAGACATTAACTGCTGGCAACCTGGCCATAACGCTGGCGCAACGAACGTCCTCTAAGGTGCTGCTAATAGAGGGGGACTTGCACAAGCCGGCGGTGGCAGCGCTGCTCGGACTGGACCAATCGCTGGGATTGAGCCAGTGGTGGTCCGAACCGGACGCGGACATCGCGCCGTTCATACGGCAATGGAAGGGAATGTCGCTGTGGTTGCTCAGTGCCGGGAAGGCTTATGACCAACCCTCGGAGGTCCTGAGATCGGCGCGATTCGCAAAAGCGTTTTTGGAGCTTGCTCGCTGGTTTGATTGGATCATTGTGGATTCGACTCCGCTGCAGCCGATGGTGGATGCCAACCTGTGGTCGCGATTGGTGGACGGCACCCTGCTGGTGGTTCGAGAGGGTGTGACGCCTGTACAGTCTCTCAAGAGAGGGCTGGAGAGCCTCGATAACCCGAAACTGATCGGGGTGGTGCTCAACGAGGCCTCGGAGTTCGACCGCGTGACACACTACGACCGATATGCCGGCCAAAAGACCGGCGGCAAAGAAGCCGGTTCGGAGGACGCTGCTTGATCCGGTTGTTAAATGCCTACTTTCCCGCGCGCACTCTTTTTCTGGGGATTTCGGAGGCGTGCCTGGTCACTCTCGCCTTCGTGGCTGCCACGATAGCGAGATTGGGCGCGAATGAAGCCAGCCTCATGCTCAATTACGAGCAGGGCTTTCTGAAGATTTCTGTGGTAGCGGCGTTGTTTATCATTTGCATGTACTACTTCGATCTGTACGACTCCTCTGTTCTGGCAAATCTCCGTGAAGTGATCACGCGAGTGATTCAGGTGCTTGGCACGGTATGCATACTTCTGGCCGTTCTCTATTACGTTTACCCTCCTCTGGAACTTGGCCGAGGTATTTTCCTGATCGGTTTTGTTCTGGTTGCTGTGCTGTTGTTGTTCTGGCGACGTTTGTTTGTCAAATTGAACTCGCTGCCGCGATTCGCGGAACGCGCATTGATCCTTGGCGACGGTGAACTTGCAGGATCCCTAAAAAGGGAGCTCAAATCACGTTCAGAATTGGGCATCCGTCTGGTAGGGGAGCTGAATATCGCTGACGATTGGAATGGGAAACCGACTTCGGCCCAGGAGCGGATCGAAGAGTTTCTGCATTCCGTCGCGTCCTTCCGGCCGAATTGCGTCATCGTGGCCATGGCGGACCGCAGAGGGAAATTGCCGGTGGAAGCGCTGCTACAACTCAAGAGCCAGGGCGTGCGTGTCCGCGACGGAGCAGATATGTACGAAGCAGTCACCGGGAAGGTGCCGATCGAATCGCTACGCCTGAGTTGGTTGTTGTTTTCGCCCGGGTTCCGCGTGGCCGGTCCGCTGCTGATTTATGAGCGCGTCTTTTCACTGGCGTTATGCGCTGTTGGTCTCGTGTTGACGCTGCCTTTGATGGTTTTGGTAGCACTGGCCATCCGTTGCGACTCAGCGGGCCCAATTATTTTCCGACAGAAACGGGTGGGACAAAACGGCAAACTTTTTACGCTGTACAAATTCCGCACGATGGTGGACGGGGCGGACGAAGGTGGCAACCATCGACCTGCGGAGGAAACGGACAACCGATTTACTCGCGTCGGACGCGTGCTGCGACGAATCCGAATTGACGAACTCCCGCAGCTTTTCAACATTCTTCGCGGCGATATGCACATGGTGGGGCCGCGACCCTTCGTTCCAAACCAAGAGCGGGAATGCCTGGAGAAAATCCCCTATTATCGCCAGCGTTGGGTGGTCAGACCGGGTGCGACGGGATGGGCACAGGTCAACCGCGGCTATAACGCAACAATTGAGGATAACAAAGAGAAGCTGGCCTACGACCTGTATTACATTAAGAATATATCGATCGGATTGGACTTGCTCATCCTGCTCAAGACCATGAAAATCTTGCTGCTTGGCCGGGGGGCGCGGTGAACGTGCTCGAGCGCATTGCTCCCTATATTTTTTGGATTTCCTTGGGCCTTGTTTGTTACACGTATTTCATCTATCCGGTCATTTTGTTCATCTGCTACACGTTGGCGCAATGCTACAGCGACATGCAGTATCTGATGGGGCGCCGCGAGCGCCGCGTGTCACGGGTAAATGCCGATGAGCTTCCCGCGATAACATTCATCATCCCCGCGTACAACGAGGAAGGGCACCTGGCTGGAAAAATTTCCAACCTTCGCCAAACCGCGTATCCGGTCGAGAAGCTCCAAGTCATATTTGTATCGGATGGTTCTACCGATCACACAAATGAGCTCTTGCAATCTTTTGCCGATCCTTTCATTGAGGTCGTGGTGCTCCCGAGGCGCAGCGGCAAACCGACGGCTTTGAACTGCGGTGTGGAACACGCCAGACATGACATTCTGGTGTTTTCGGACACTAGCACTTTGTTTGCGCCGAACGCGGTCTCCAATCTGGTACGCCATTTTTCAGACCCAAGGATTGGGGCAGTATGCGGTTCGGTGCAATTGCTGGGAAGTGAAGAATCTGAGCAGACCGAAGGAATTTACTGGCGATTCGAGAAAATTCTGCGGTTGATGGAATCGAGGTTGGGGGCGACAGTTAATGCAAGCGGGGCGATTTATGCGCTTCGAAAGAAATGTTTCGTTCCACTCCGGGCAGTTGATTTAGTCGACGATTTCTTGATACCGATGAACGCCCGGAAATTGGGCTACAGAGTAATAGAAGATCCGGAGGCGCTGGCTACCGAGTTTTCCGCCGGCACCGTGAGGGATGAATTTGCGCGGCGCGCCAGGTTGGCAGTAGGCAGTTTTCGAGCGTTGCAGACCCTGCAACTCGCTTCACTGCGCGGCTTTGGCGGACTTGCTTTTCTCTCGCACAAGTTTCTTCGTTGGCTGTTGCCTTTCCTGCTCGTGGGTATGCTGGTCAGTAATACGGCTCTTCTCGGAACGCCGCTGTGCCAGGCGGTATTTGCAGCTCAAATGGTCTTCTACTTGTGGGCGCTGCTGGGGTATATGTTCCGCGAACGGATGAAGAAAGTGCGTTTCGCTCTGCTGGCTTATTTCCTTCTGACCGTACACATCGCCTTTTTGGTGGGATTTTGGCAATGTTTGTTCGGAGAACAGAAAAGTACGTGGGAACGCGTGAATTGACCCCCAGGTTCGCCCAACGGAATCACATGACGCCACAACAAAAAGAGGGGACCAATAACGGCAGATGTATTTTTTCTATCGATGTGGAAGATTGGTTTCATATCTTGGACGTGCCTTCGGCTCCGGCATTTTCCGAATGGACCGAACTCCCTTCGCGTGTGGAAAAGAATTTCTGCCGTTTGCTAGAGATCATCCGCGCAAGCGATGTCCGGATTACCTGCTTCTTTCTTGGATGGGTAGCTGAGCGGTTCCCGCACCTGGTGCGCGAGGCGCAGGCGCAAGGCCACGAAATTGCTTCTCACGGGTATCGCCACGAACTCGTGTACCGCATGACTTCCGCGCAATTTCTTGAGGATGCGTCCAAGGCGAAGAAGATATTGGAGGACGTCAGCTGCTCGACGGTATGGGGATACCGCTCATCAGGATTTTCGGTCACCAGAGACACTCCCTGGTTTTTCGAAAAGCTGATGGAAGCCGGCTACCGATACGATTCGTCTGTCTTTCCAGGTCCGCGAGGACACGGCGGAATCAAAACCACGCAGTTTGCACCTTACCGGCTGCGCGATGGCAGCAACGGGCTGATTGAATTCCCGATCACAGTGGCCGGGGTGCTTGGGCGGCCGGTCTGTTTTTTCGGAGGCGGGTATTTAAGGTTATTTCCGTACTGGGTGGTTAAACGCATGGCTGGAAAGGTGATCGACGAAGGCCGACCAGTGGTGTTCTATGTGCACCCCAGGGAAATTGATACGTCTCACCCGAGACTGTCCATGAGTTTGGCAAGGAGATTCAAGTCGTACGTCAATCTTTCGACGATGGAGGGCAAGATTCGCCGCCTGCTGTCTGATTTTTCTTTCATTACTTTTCAAAATGCTGTGGCCGAAAACTACTTTTGCCTGAAAGATTGAGGATCATGTCCAGGAAAGAAGTCGCGGAGTTCTTTGATTGCTATTCGGATCGGTTCAACGCGATCTACGGAAACAAAGAATCGGCTCTCAATGGAGCCGTCAATCGCCTTTTCCGGAAAAGCATGCGGCTGCGTTTTGAGTACACCCTGCGTGGGTGCCAGCCTATTGAAGGGAGAAGCGTAATTGACATCGGCTGCGGCCCTGGCCATTACTCGATACGGCTTGCGAAGATGGGGGCGCAAAGCACAGTGGGCCTGGATTTTGCAGCTGGCATGGTGGAGATCGCAAAAGAAAATGCCGAGCGCGCTGGAGTAGGCAATCGTTGCCAATTTTTGCTCGGTGATTTCCTGTCGTACGCGTCTGATTGGAAATTCGATTACGCCGTGGTGATGGGATTTATGGATTATATCGAGCGGCCTGAAGTGATTATCGACAAGGTTCTGGCTATCACCAAGGAGAAGGCGTTCTTCAGCTTTCCCGCTGATGGGGGCATCTTGGCCTGGCAGCGAAAGCGGCGGTACAGGAATCGTTGCAAACTGTTCCTTTATACGGCCGGCGGCTTGAAGCGTCTTTTTGCAGACAGAAAATGCCGCAAGTTTGATATTCAAAAGATTAGTCGCGATTTTTTTGTAACTGTTTCGTTGGCATAGCCGCGAACCAGGCGCGAGGATTACAACGAAAGGAACGCCACGTAAGAATGCAAGGTCGAGAACAGAAGGATTCGGCCGCGCACTTTGCCGAGCTGATTCCCGTGCTCCGCTGCCCGGAGTGCGCAGGAGAACTGAGTTTGGACTCAGGGCGTTTCTCTTGCAAGAGGTGTGGTGTCGACTATCCAGTTGTAGACGGCGTGGCCCGTTTCGTTTCTTCCGATAACTACGCTACTTCATTTGGCTTCGAATGGAACAAACATGCCCGAACCCAACTCGACCACCCAGGCTCGCCCGTTTCCGAGGAGGATTTTCCTCGCAAGACGGGATTCACGCCCGAAGAAATCAAAGGTAAATGGGTATTGGACGTAGGGTGCGGGATGGGCCGGTTTGCCGAGGTGGCAAGCCGTTGGGGCGCGAAAGTCGTGGGTATTGATTTGAGTCGAGCCGCAGATATGGCCGCTAAGAATTTGAGTGATCGAAGTAATGTATGGATTTGCCAGGCCAATATCTTTCAATTGCCATTCGCAGTGGAGAGTTTCGATTACATTTACAGCATTGGAGTGCTGCACCACACACCGGATTGCCAAAGGGCTTTCGAGGGGTTACCCCGGTTGCTCAAGCCAAGCGGCGTCATCGCAATCTGGCTCTACAGCGCCTACAACAGGTGGTACCGCATGAGTGATAAGTACCGCCGAATTACGACAAAGCTTCCTAACGGGGTGCTGTATCGGCTTTGTCAAATGGCAGCCGTTCTGTATTACGTCCATGTTGGCCTTCGCCACATTCCAATTTTGGGCCGCACGCTTAGCGGTGTGCTGAACTACGTATTGCCGTTGCCCCTGTACCCCCAGTGGGATTGGCGCGTCCTCGACACTTTTGACTGGTATTCTCCCAAGTACCAGTCGAAACATACATATGAAGAGGTGTTCCGCTGGTTTGAAGGTTGCGGGCTTCGAGACCTTCGCGTTCTGCTTGAGCCAATTTCCGTGCAGGGGAGGAAGCCCGGCGGCCTACTCAATAGCGAGTGCGAAGAAGATGCTGTGGAGGCCGGGTTGCGCAATCATCGGTAGGGAAGACAGTTTGTTCCCACCGGACTACCGCAGATTGGAACCTGAAGCTGTGCATTCGAAATTATTACGTGTCTAATATGGCCCAGGCAATCATCGCAATGACCACAGGTTCGACCGCGTTGCCCAAGCAGATCTCGCGACGAGAACCTCTTGCTGCGGCGTATGTTTGGCTATTGCTCTTCACGGTGATTTACTTCGCCAGGCCGGAGGACTGGATTCCTGGCCTCAGCGCTGTGCCGCTGGCAAAGATTGCCGGAATCTTGGCGTTCATCGCGCTTGCTTTTGCTGTAGCAAGAGCGCGCCAGAGATTTGCGCCAGAAGTGATCTACCTGATTTTACTCTGCGGGCAGCTCTGGCTCACTGTCCCATTTTCTCCCGTATGGCGGGGAGGCGCGTTTCAGGGTGTTTCCGATTTTTCGAAAGTGGTAGTCATTGTATTAGTGATGGTGCTGTCGGTGAGAACTGTTGTGCGCCTTCGTTACTTGATTCTCATTCAGGCGGCATCTGTTGCGGTTCTCGCCGCGGTCAGCGTATGGAAGGGCAACTCCCTCCAAGGACGGTTGCAAGGGGTCAGCAGCACGTTTGGCAACTCCAATGGCTTGGCGCTTATCATCGTAGTTAGTCTTCCGCTCTGTTTGGTTTTCTTGTTTCGCAGCCGGAGCAGATTAAGAAAGACGGCATGGGCTGCGGCAATGTTGGTTATGACTTATGCGGTCTTTCGAACCTCCTCACGGGCGGGACTGATTTCTCTGATTATTGCGGCGGGAATTTGTCTTTGGGAGTTTGCCGTGAAAGGACGCCGGCGCTATCTCCTTGTCGTGGTGGGCGTTGTCGGGGTCGTATTTATGGTGTTCTTCGGAAGTGGAGTAATGAGTCGGTTCAGCTCCTCCGGCCAGAGCGACAATCCGGCCGACCCGGATGAGGCGTCCCAATCGGCCGAGCAAAGACGGGCCCTTCTCATTAAGAGCCTGATACTGACGGCACAGCATCCCCTATTCGGCTTAGGTCCCGGAAACTTCACAGTAGCGTCGGGAAACTGGCGTGTAACTCACAATTCCTATACCCAAATGAGTTCGGAAGGTGGCGTGCCAGCCCTGGTGCTGTACCTGCTGATCTTGTGGAATGGCTTCGTGAACCTTCGCTCCACGAAACGCTTGGCCGGCACTGGCTTGGAGTTGAAGATGTTTGCCAGCGGTCTTCAAGCCAGCCTGGCTGCCTTTGTTGTGGCGGCGTTTTTTGCCAGCGTGGCGTACGAGTTTTTTACTTATTTTCTGGTGTTTTACACGACGGTCCTATATCAAATCGCGCGGCGGAAATGTTTGGATCACCGGCTCCGGTCCGAGCAAGTGGCTCAAGGAAAGACTCAGGAAACCACGGCCATTGCAGCCAGCGGTCTGGCCGACGTAGTAAAAGGGAATGCTGCAACCATGAGCGGGCAAACCAACGCGCTACTACGGAGCGATCGCTAGACCATGTGCGGGATTGCAGGCATGATTCTGGCCCCACCGGGCATTGTCGACGCCGCGACAATCCATCGTATGTGCCAGACGATCGTCCATCGTGGCCCAGACGACGAAGGAATTTACGCGAAAGCTGGCGTTGGCCTCGGCATGCGGAGGTTGAGCATCATTGATTTGTCGGGTGGGCGGCAGCCCGTTCACAATGAAAACAAGACCGTTTGGGTAGTGTTCAACGGCGAAATTTATAACTTTCCTGAGCTGCGCAAGGAACTGGAGCGCTCCGGCCACGACTTTTACACCAATGCGGATACCGAAGTCATTGTCCATCTCTATGAAACGTACGGAGCGGACTGCGTTCAGAAGCTCCGGGGCATGTTTGCATTGGCAGTCTACGATGAGAGGAGCAAACGGCTGCTGCTCGCGAGGGACCGTCTGGGCAAGAAGCCGCTGCACTACGCGTTCGACGGATCGCGTGGCTGACGAGCAAGAGCGCCGGTGCTACTTCAATGGGCGATGCGAGTCCATTGCTCCGAGGCTGACCTGACGGAAGACGTTGGCGTCGAGCCGCTGCTGAGCGTCCGAGTCCTCGAGAGTCTTTTTCCAGTTGACCGGAGCGAGCTCGAGAACGCGCTTTTGATTCCAGCCAGGCAGCAGGCAGAAAATGTCCCTCAGATACCCCGAGGGCTCGATGTCGTGAAGCTGGCAGCTGGCCAAGAGCGTGACGAAAGTAGCATTGACCTCCCCGCCATCGTCGCT
>Ga0209648_10004513_pt1 | contig 11834 bp, 8 predicted proteins | sample GraSoi2013_115cm_FD_185830 | JGI IMG/M metagenome (GOLD analysis project Ga0209648, IMG submission 185830) | Grasslands soil microbial communities from the Angelo Coastal Reserve, California, USA - Sample 9_17_2013_115cm (SPAdes) (version 2) | ecosystem: Environmental > Terrestrial > Soil >...
CCGCCGCGGCCTCCACGATCACCGCCCCGGTCGCCGCCGCGATCACGATGCGGTGGCCGGCCGACGGGCGCGGGCTCACCTTCAACGCGGTTAAAGTTGGGTTCGCCTTCGCTGTGGGTATCCTCTGAGCTGAAATCCCCATCTCCGCCCTCAAGGGTCATGCTGCCAACCGGTGGCGGGGATTCGCCACCACCCATTTTGGCGCGTTGCTCCTTCAAAATGGCCTTGCGCGAGAGACGAATGCGATTACCTTCAATGGAAAGCACCTTGACCAGCACTTGATCGCCTTCTTTGAGTTCATCGTGGATATCGGCAATACGATGCTCAGCAACTTCGCTGATGTGCAGCAGACCATCGGTTCCGGGGAAGATTTCCACAAAGGCGCCAAATTCAGCCAGCCGAACGACTTTCCCGAGGTAGGTCTTCCCTACTTCGGGTACGGCAGTGAGATCGCCGATCATCTGCAGGGCCTTAGCGGCTGCTTCCTCGTTGTTGGAAGCGACGTTGACTTTGCCGGTGTCATCCACATCAATCTTGACTCCGGTCGCATCAATGATGCCCCGGATAACTTTGCCGCCCGGGCCAATGAGATCGCGAATCTTATCTACTGGAATCTGCAGAGTATGGATGCGCGGAGCGTGTTCGGAGACCTTAGTGCGCGCCTCGCCCAGAACTTCATTCATGCGGTCGAGGATGAACAATCTTCCCTGGCGGGCCTGCTCCAGGGCTTCGCGCATGATCGTGGTGCTGATGTTGGGCACCTTGATATCCATTTGCAGGGCGGTAATGCCGTCGCGTGTGCCTGCTACTTTGAAATCCATATCGCCGTAATGATCTTCGGCGCCAGCAATGTCCGTCAGGATGGCGTAGGCATCACCTTCCTTCACCAATCCCATGGCTACGCCGGCAACCGGGGCCTTGAGGGGCACACCAGCATCCATCAGGGAAAGCGATGCGCCACAGACGCTTGCCATGGAAGACGACCCATTGGATTCCAGAATGTCAGAGACCACGCGCATGGTATAGGGCCAAACATCTTCGCCCGGCAGCACGGCTGAGATAGAGCGCTCGGCGAGAGCGCCGTGGCCGACTTCGCGGCGTCCGGCGCCGCGCATGAAAGAAACCTCGCCCACGGAAAAGGGCGGAAAATTGTAATGCAACATAAAACGCTTTTTGGTCTCTCCCTCAAAGCGCTCAATGCGCTGCATATCATCGGTGGTGCCCAGAGTAGTAGTCACCAGGGCCTGGGTTTCGCCACGGGTAAAGACGGATGAACCGTGTGTGCGAGGCAAGACACCCACTTCAATACTGATGGGGCGTATCTGATCGAAGGCACGGGCATCGGGACGGCGACGGTCCTTCGTCACCTGCTCGCGGAAAATACGCTCACGCAGAACTTCATAGTAATGCGAGAGGCGCTTACGAGCTGCCTCGTCATCTTCTGAAATCTGGCCAATGAGTTCTTTCTTAATCTCATCTACCAATTGGTAGCTCTCGGATTTGGGGTGCTTTTTGGTATCCAGCGCATCACTTAAGCGCTCGCCGATCTTGGCCTTCAACTCGTCGTAATAAGCCTGCTCGAATTCCACAGGTGCGACTTCGCGCTTTTTTACACCTACCAACTCAGCAAGGCTGCGGATGGCAGAGCATATTTTCTTGATCTCGGCGTGAGCAAATTCAATGGCATCAACTATGATCTCTTCACTCACCTCGCGGACGCCGGCTTCGATCATCACAATGCCTTCCGGCGTACCCACTACCGTAATGTTCAGTTTGCCCTCTGCGATCTCTTTATAGGTGGGATTGATGATGAACTTGCCATCGATCTGGCCAACCCGTACTGCGCCTATCGAATAAGGGAATGGAACATCAGAAACCGCCAAGGCTGCTCCGGCACCATTAATAGCGAGCACGTCAGGATCGTTTTCAGTATCGGCAGAGAGCACAAGAGCAATAACCTGGGTGTCGTTGCGGAATCCTTCGGGAAAGAGCGGGCGGATGGGGCGGTCAATCATGCGGCTGGTCAGGATTTCACGCTCGCTGGGACGGCCTTCGCGCTTGATAAAGCCGCCGGGGATGCGTCCGCCGGCATAGGTGTATTCACGATAATCCACCGTCAGGGGGAAAAAATCCGTGCCTTCGCGTGGTTGGGCGTTGGCGCAGGCGGTTGCGAGGATTACATTGTCGCCGCTGCGCACCACGGCTGAGCCGTGCGCTTGCTTGGCCCAATGGCCGGTTTCAAAAGAGAGTTTTTTGCCACCTGCGAGTTCAACGGTGACTTCGTGCTTCATAGAGTTCCTTCTTTCCTGCGAAGATGCATGGCTTCCGTGTTGGTGGGTGAGAGAGCGAAGCGGCCCTGATGTTTGCTGCTATGCGGCGCCCCTGCCGATACAGCGAAATACACTAATCCTAATGCAGAACTACCTGGTCCAGTTGCTGGCAAAGGCAGAAATTACTTGCGGATGCCGTGCTTCTGAATAACGGTTTTGTAACGCTCGGAGTCGTAGGTCTTCAGATAATCGAGCAAACGACGTCGCTTGCTAACTAGCATAAGAAGCCCGCGCCGGGAGGCGTGATCCTTCTTGTGAGTTTGGAAGTGCTGCGTCAAATCACCGATTCTTTCCGAAAGAATCGCAATCTGCACTTCGGGGCTGCCGGTATCGTTGTTATTCCGCTGATGCCGGACGATAATGTCTTGCTTTTGCTGCTTCGCTAACACTTGGCTTGATGCACTCCTACTATTTTATTTTCAATCGTTTGTAAACCTTACTACAGTAACACGCTGGAGGTAAGCGTGTAAAGGCAGGGCGGTTGGAGTCTATCTTTATAACCGTTAGCTTTTGGCATACGTGATACTTAGGCGGAATTGCGAGTCTGGGCAATCGTACTCTGTGGCGCTTTTTTCCTGGATGCAACCGATTTATTCAACTCCAGTATTCCGATGATAGGACCAGGCATAGCCGTATCAACGCCCCGACGGACAGGACGAGATCTTTGGCAAAGCTGCCCTATCAACTGACGCTCATGCTGGTTGAGCACGTGTTCGGGAAGCACATTAAAATTGCGGAAAGTCCATAAAAGCTGGATGCGCTGCGCAAAGGAAGGCTCGACAAAGCGCAACTCACCATCGGTCTCGACTTGCAAGACACCTCGACGAATCTTCTCGATCCACATGTTCCAGAGCTCTGAATCGGCAAACTGAATGCCGAGAAATGTGACTGAAGTGGCCCACCACGCAAACCAGGGATATACAACAAGAAGAAGGAATTGATACCAAAGATACGCCTGCCTTGAAACTGACGCAAGCTTTTCTTGCATTACGTCAGGGCAATGTACTTGTGGGGATACTAGTTAATACATAACTTAATAGATAATTTTTGGAGCGCCGCTCCCAAGGTAAGAGAGGCAACAGACAGGACGAAGCGATATTGGTTAGTGCTGAAACGCAGTAATCCGGAGAATCTAGACGGCCAGTTCGCGATCGCGTTCTTCCTGCTGGGGCTGGGCGATTTGCACGAATAGCTCGGGACGTGCTTTTTTAAGCAGAGGAAGCTTATGTTGCGGAGCGCGCCAGTAATCCATGTATGACGTCTGATGGGCACACGAGATGGTGCAGTTGGGCGCACAATGCTTTTCGATCAGGAACTCGCGGCGGATGTCGTCTACCGTGTATTCCAGCAAGGGAACGCCCGGAGTGCCGCGCTGCTGCGAACAATAGTGCACCAAACCATCTTCACAGATATACAGATAGCGGGAGCCAGAGCGGCAGCGCCAATTGTTGGGCTTTCCCAGGGCAATATTTTCCTGGAATTTGTTCAGCCGCGAGTAGCTGGAGCGATTCATCTCCTTCATCTCGCGGTAAACTGCCTGCTCTCGCTCTGAAAGCGGCTTAAGCTGCCCAACATGATTGTGGATAATCCCTACCGTGGAGGTGAATCCCAGTTCGCGGGCGCGGCGGCCGATCACCACGGCATCTTCCGGGTTCTGAATTCCGCCGCCGATTACGGAGTTGATGTTCACGTGAAACTCGGCATACTCGGCCAGCATTTGCAGTTTTTTGTCGAGCACCTTCAGGCTCTTTTTGGAGGTATCGTCGGGCGTTACATTATCAATGCTGATTTGCAGATGCTCCAGCCCAGCACGGTTCAACCGTTCAATACGCTCGGGAACCAGAAGATATCCGTTGGTAATCATGCCGGCAATGATGCTGTGGCTGCGAATACGGGCGATGATTTCATCGAGATCGGGATGCAGAAGTGGCTCACCACCGCTGATGACAATAATGGTAGTACCCAGTTTGCCCAGATGATCAACCCGAGCAAACATCTCCTCTTTGGGCAAAGGCTTGGAAACATCGTCGTATTCGTTGCAGTAGGCACACGCGAGATTACAGCGTCGCACGGGAATGATTTGCGCCTGCACGGGATGGTCTGTAGAGAGCAGGCCCTTCACGATCATCTTCAATTCGCGCGACCGGCGATGAAATGTCTTTAAAGTCCGCCGGAGGGATGAGGGTTTCTGCACCATAGGGGCCGTTTCTGATGTCTTAGGGAAAAAGGCCGCTGGCTAAGGCGGCCTCGAATAACCTTAATTTCGCAAAACAATGCGCATTCACAACAAAGTTTAGTCGCCGAAGACTTCTTCCTTGACCTCTTCTTTAGCGCCAGCCGGCTTGGAAGCGACCTTGGAAGAAACCAGGGTATTGAGCTGCACAAAATTGCCGCTGGGCGCCGGCTCTTTCAGCACATGCTGGCGGTACAGCTTTTCCATACGAGCATTTTCAGCATCCTGCTTGTTTTTGGCATCGCGGGCGCGCAGCTTCTCTTCACGGGCGTTCTTGGCAATTCCCAGCTCATCCAGATCATGCTGACGCTCGGCATTCACGTGTACCTCATTCAGCTTCAACTTGTGGCTGGGGTCAGCCAGATTGACCTGTTTGCCGCCAGCGAAGATCTCATGGCGTCCATGCTCCTCGTACCACTTGGTGAGCGAGGCGGTCATGTGCATTTTCTCGATGATGTTGCGCCATCCCACCCCGGTGTTATAGGCGCAGAAACTGATCTCGCCTTCTTGTGTGGCGTAAGGAATAATGCACTGCTCGGTGCGGCGGAAATCGTAGTTGTAAAGATCCTGGAACCACATACCAGCGATAAACAGGAAGTTCCAGCGATCACTGCGACGCCTTTTAATATCTTCGATGGTGCGGTCCCCTTTAACGCTGCCGTATTTCTCATTGGCGCCCTTGGTGGCCCCAAAGGCTTTATCAAACTTCTTCAGTAGGTCCATCAGTTTAAAGTGGGTGGGCGACTTGTAAGGGTTGTAATTGCGCAACAGAGCCAGAGCCATGCCAAAGAGCGACAAGAAATGACCTCGAGCCGCATCGTTAATCTTGGCTACGTCCTTGGCCAGGCGCTCGCCGTTCAGGAAAGCTGTAACCGGGGCGGACTCTTTGGTTTCCTTGTCAATCATCACTGCCATACCTACGCCGCAGTTGGGGTGGCAGCCACAGCTAAGGTGTCCCCAGTCGGAGTTAGGACCGTGTACCAGATCAGCCCAATCGGAGAATGTGCTCATGAACGAAATCGGGAACCAGTCACGGATGGGCTCTCCAAGTCCGGTTTGATTTTTCACGTCGTGGGCGAGGTGCGAAAGCGTGTAACGCTGTGCCTTGCGCCGCTCGTCGGTAACAGCTTCATCGCGGCCAGTGAAGGAAACCGGTTGGAATGACAGGAAGGAGATAATTCTGGGGTTCTCCAGAGCAAACTGAATGATCTTGCCTACCTGTTCGTTGTTGATCCCATTCACGATGGTAGTCACGGGCACGATTTCGACTCCGGCCTCGTGCAGGTTGTGGATAGCTTTGAGCTTCACATCAAACAGATTGCCGACCTTGCGGTGCTCGTTGGCCGCATTGCCGATACCGTCAAATTGCAGATAGGCATAGCGCAATCCGGCTTCGGCAGCCTGCTTGCAAAAATCGAGGCTCTTGGCAAACTCAATGCCATTAGTTGCAGCTTGCACGCTGTTATAGCCCACTTTGCGGGCGTAGCGGAGCGCATCCAGAAAATAAGGTGATATTGTGGGCTCACCACCGGAGAACTGCACTGACATCTGGCGGCGCGGCTTGATGGAAATGGCATTGTCGAGCAACGTCTTAATGTCGTCCCAAGTCAACTCGTGGACGAAGCCCACCTGGTTGGCATCCATGAAACAGGGATCGCACATCATGTTGCAACGATTGGTGAGATCAATGGTCAGAACCGATCCGCGGCCGTGCTTGATGGTGCTGGTGCCGTGGTTGTGCAGAGTTTCGTCATTGTGGGCGCGAATATCGCGGCCGGGGAAAACTTCTTCAAGATGCTTAAAGAATTCGGTATCCATGGCCATGACGTCTTCAAAATGACCGTGCTTGGGGCAATCTTTCACCATGAGGATCTGGCCGTCACGCTCGATAACCTGGGCCTTGATCTCGCCGGCCTTTTCATTGAGCAGAACTTCATGGGGCAGCTTGCCATCAACGATCTGCTGGCGGATTTCCGGAACACACTTCGGGCATAGCGAGTCTGTGCTGCGCGGCCAGCCGAGCGGTGGTTTGCTCTTCTCGTAGGACTTGAGCAAGGGCTTATCCGACCACTTGGGCGTGAACGATGGGTTGGGATTGATGCGGTTGGCAAAATCAAAAAGTCTCCACGCGGCATCCGCGGCCACGGTCACTGCCTTTTCCACATGCTTGATCGGCTTATGCATCTTGAGTGTTCTCCTTAAGAACAACCGCAAATTCCCGCTCCAAATAGAGACGGTAAGTGCTTCCGCCCGCAATATGCTGCGGAACGCTATATCCTAGTGGGTCAACCACTTAGCCTCAACTACCATCGGTTTAGCAGGCATAATTTGACAGTGAATGGCGCCTATAAGCATTAAACTGCAGCCCCGATTGCCGGATAAATGGTTGGAAATATACGAGTTAGACCAAGATGGCTTTGCCACTTAGGTGGGACTGAGCAATGGGACTTTCCTCAATTTCGTGCCTTCTCTGCAATGACCTAGCAATAGCGGCTTCAATCATTTGAAACTTCCCCAGGTCAACTACCCTATTGACCTGGTTGGTTGCCGGAAATGATATCAGGCCTCACGCAAAGCAGCCGTGATGGGCAACTGGGCAGCGCGGAAAGCGGGTAATAGGCCTCCGATGACTCCCATAATCAGGGCAAATATGAGCCCTACGGCGAGATCCATAGGCGTGATGTGGAACGCGAATGCGATTTCACTGAAGCTGGGTGTAAGTCCTGTTCCAGTCGTAAAACCATTCATCGGGAAAGAGAGCAAGCATCCCAGCAGACCTCCCATGAGTGCCAAGAAGATAGCTTCCAGAACGAAAGCAAAAAGAATGCTCAAACGGGAAAAACCCAGCGCGCGGAGTGTGCCAATCTCGCGAGTGCGGGCGGCCACGATGGCGTACATGGTATTCATAGCACCAAAGACTGCGCCGATGCCCATGACAAATGAGACGAATCCGGCCAGGCCCAGCAAAGCGCCGGAGACGAGGCCAGCCTGGTCCGCGTAATATTGGCGCTCCTGTATCATTTCTACCTGCATCTGCGGATTGGCTTTGATCTCTTCGTTAAACTTGGGAAGAGTCTTGGCATCAACCAGACGGACGGTGAGAGAATCTTGCCCGTCACCTCGCCGGAATGCAGCACGCATGGCATCAAAGTCGCCCCACAGTTCGCTTTCAAAAGAACCGTCTTCAGCCGTGAATATCCCGACTACGGTAAATTCGTGCTTCTGGATATTGATCTTGGAGCCGATGTCCAGACCCTGCATGCGCTCTTGAATGCGCTGGCCTACGATGACCTCATACAGGCCGGGTGTAAAGTTCCGTCCCTGGACAATATGGACTGCTGTACGGACCTGAAAGGCTTTCTGGGTCACAGCGCGCACAGTGACATTGGTTGGCTGGCCGGTGCCACGCTTGAGCATATTAGCAATGATGACAATTTCGGGTGAAACTAGAGGCTGGCCATCGCTTCCCCGCGCCACACGGGAATCAACAGTGATCAAGTTTGCCTGCTCGTGGGTAAACCAAGAGGACAGCTCAGAGTTTGAGCCCCTTTGAACAACGATGCCGTTATCTGTGCGACCCGTGGCCCGCAAGGCCAGCCTAAAACCACTGGCCATCGAAAGCAATACGACGAATACGGTGACTACCAGTCCGATGCCGATGATAGCCAATAGGGTCACCTTCCAGCGGACAACAAGATTACGAATGTTATATGTGATAGGAAGCGCCATTTTAGATTTGCCTCAATAGTTCTGTGACCCTTGCGCGATAGGCCAAAGATGCTGGGACAAAACCAGCAAACACCCCCAGAAATAGCGCGACCGCCATCCCCAGACCACCTACGAAGAATGACATACCAAGATTGGGGAATCCACGCACGGCATCGCCTATGAAAGGCAGATGCGGCAAAGCCTTGATCATGAACGAACCCAGAAGGATTCCCACCGTACCTCCCAGGGCACCCAGCACGAGCGATTCACCCAGCACGAGTCCCATTACCAATCCACTGGGAAATCCGAGGGTTTTGAGGACCGCAATCTCTGTGCGCCGTTCGCGGACAGCCATGCTCATGGTGTTGGCTGTGACCAGCAGAATCGTGAACATCACAGCAATGGCAATTCCGTTCAACAGAAGGGTCAAGTTTCCGATCATGGAGGTAAAGCCGGCGCGAAAAGCAGATTCGGTCTCGGTGTGGGTCTGAGCATCGCTGTTTTCAAAAAGACTGTCTATGGTTTTACTGATGGCGCCAGCCTGGTTAGGATCATTGATCTCAATGGTGTACGTACCCGCCTGTACCTGCCTTCCGGTGGCTTCATAAAGGTACTTGTACTTAAAGAACATCTGAGTGAGATCGGTTCCGGGATAGCGGACGGGGTCGGAGTCATAGACACCGTCAACTACAAACTCAAAGGGCTTGCCGATTCGATACGTAGGAATAAAGCTTTCTAATTGAACTGTGTCGCCAATCTTCCAATGGAAATTCTTTGCTGTATCCCTGCCCACGATGCATCCACGCGCATCGCGAAAGAACGCCTGCTTCTGGTCTTCGGGAATGAGATATTCCGGATACATTGCCAGGTAGGTCTCCGGTTCAACCGCCATATTCGGGAAGAATTCGGTACGTTTATTGATATCGCGGTACCCTCCAAACCAGGAAAGAATGCTAACTCGCTTAACTCCCGGTACCGCTTCAATGCGAGCTTCATACGCCAGTGGCAGAGGAAAGATCAGGCCGACATTATGACGGGTCACCAGCCGCGAGGCGTTGGCGCTTTGCAGGTTCCAAGTCACCGCCTTAATAAAGGTCTGTAGCGTGCAGAACAGAAAGATGCACACCGCCATGGCCATCACGGTGCTGCTGGTGCGAATCCAGTTCCGCCTCAGGTGCTTCAAGATGAACGGTACGTATTTCATACTCACCCCTTAAGAAGCACGCCTTTTTCAAGGTGCTTCTGGGAATGCGCCCGCTGCGCGGCGCGTGGATCGTGTGTAACCATCACAATGGTCTTCTTGAATTCCTGGTTGAGCGTCTGCATTAAATTCAGGATCTCTTCCGCGCTCTTGGCATCAAGGTCGCCCGTAGGTTCGTCAGCTACCAGAACCTTAGGATCGGTGACAATGGCACGGGCGATGGCGACGCGCTGCTCCTGTCCGCCGGAGAGTTGCTTGGGATAGTGCTGCGAGCGGTCGGCCAACCCTACAATTTTCAGTGCGGTCAATGCCCTCTCTCTACGTTGTTTCCCGGAAAGAGGAGAGAGCATCAACGGCAGCGCAACGTTTTCCACGGCCGTCAGAACCGGAATGAGGTTGTAAAACTGAAAGATAAAGCCAACGTTGTGACTGCGCCATTTTGCCAATGCGCCTTCGGAGAGTGTTGCTACATTGGTGTCAGCCACAATGACGCTTCCCGAAGTGGGACGATCAATGCCTGCGATCAGGTTGAGCAGCGTCGTCTTGCCTGACCCAGAGGGCCCCATCAAGGCCACGAACTCGCCCTGCGGGACGGAGAGGTTGATGCCATCCAGAACTACGATCTCCTGGCTGTCGCGGTGGTATACCTTACGAACGTTTTGCACATTGACCGTCGCGGCTGCGGTACCTATTTCAGTTGCCATTGTTGCCATACAATCTCCTAACTCTTGACCTTCACAACATCGCCTTCTTTGAGTTTGTCTGAAGGATGAAGCACCAGGTTCTCAGAACCTGCCAATCCTTGTTTGATTATGACCTGGTCCTGGTTTTCCATCCCAATAGTTACGGGAAGCTCATACACTTTCTTGCCTTCTCTGATTTCAAAAACGACTGGCTTGCCGTCGCGCGTAGCAATGGCATCTCTGGGCACGCTGACGATGGGCTTACCAGGATCCAGCGAAGCCGCCCCCTTCTTTTCTGGCTCAAAAAAAGTAGCCTTGGCCGTCATCTCCGGCTTAAGATCTTTGTCTTTATCCAGAATCGTGACCTTCACAGTGACCGTGGCCTTGGTGCGGTCAGCAGTAGGGATAATCTGGCGCAGCACCGCATTGTAGTTACGGTCAGGAAAGGCCTCAACCGAAACCACTGCCTTCTGATTGGGCTGGAGCTTGGCGACATTGGATTCACTCACATCAGCCTCAACCTCCAGAGTGGCCATATCGGCCAGCGCCACAATGGCCCCGGAAGATGTAGAGATGTTTACCCCTGGCGGAATCGGCGCCACGCTTTCGCCCACTTCAGCCATTTTCTTCACTACGACCCCGGCAAACGGCGCGCGGATCAGCGTGTTCTGATAGTTGGCTTCGCTGACGGCAACGCTGGCCCGACTTTGGGACAACGTGGCTTCCGCCATCCGAACACGGCTCGCGGCAGCATCCATCTGGTCCTGCGAAACGACGTGCGCTTGCGCCAGGTTCTGCGCTATCCGCAACTGCCGTTGCTGCTCGGCAAGATCGGCTTCGGAATGCTGCACCTGGGCACGGGCCACCTCAATTTGCGCCTCGTAGTCGGCGCTCTCCAGACGGGCGATGATTTGGCCTTCGCGTACCTGGCTGCCCTCTTCGACTTTCAATTCAGCAAGACGTCCCTGTATCTTGGCGGAAACCACTGCTTTGCGACGGGCCACAACGTAACCGGATGCAGTGAGGATGGGCGAGCCCGCGACCGCCTGGCTGAAGTTCTGCACCGTCGGATGCACTGTCTCAACTTCAGCCGCAGTCAGGCTGCTGCCTGAGGTTAGATAGAAGCCTAATCCGGCTACAATCACAATAAAAACAAAGATGTAGGCCACCCATCGCCAGCCAGAGCGTGGCTTCGCCCCACGATCAATACGGAGAGACGCCAGCTCGGCTTTTAAATCGCTCATGATCTCCTCAGACGTGAAGCGCGCAGTGATGTGAGCGCGTAAGTTACTGGAATGCAGGCCGTTGGAAGTTGCTTACGACTACTAACAATAGCACCGCAATATTAAGCGTTGATAAACCAGCCATTTCCACAAATCAAGCCAGTTTCTGTAGAAACCCAGCGTACACTCTGTCTCTAAAAACTATATTTTACAGACATTAACAGACATTATCTGGGATTTCCACCTGGCTTCGCTTGTAGAAATGCGACGTTGTCAGTATTGGCGCGACGAGGGCGACAGACCAGTGCCAGGTGTCATCAATCGCATATGACAAATGTCAATCCGTTGTTCAGATAGCGATGATTTCCCTGAAAATAATAAGAAGAAACATTTTTATAAGCATTGGCTTCAACCGAACTTAGAATAGATGTGACACCTATGCCCACTCCCGTGACA
>Ga0209648_10004514_pt1 | contig 11834 bp, 9 predicted proteins | sample GraSoi2013_115cm_FD_185830 | JGI IMG/M metagenome (GOLD analysis project Ga0209648, IMG submission 185830) | Grasslands soil microbial communities from the Angelo Coastal Reserve, California, USA - Sample 9_17_2013_115cm (SPAdes) (version 2) | ecosystem: Environmental > Terrestrial > Soil >...
ACATCAATTATGTAGATGAGGTTGATGCCGCCAAAGTACCGAGACGGCAATGGGTTGCCCGTGGGATGGGCGGCTACTCCACTGTGACCGACTTAGCCAGATTTCTCGGCTGATCCACGTCGCATCCCCGTCTTACCGCGATGTGATAAGCCAACAACTGAAGAGGCACGATTTCCAGAATTGGCGAGAGTTCTTCCGGAGCGGCGGGAACGTAGAGGACGTGGTCGGCGGCTTCTTTGATTTCTTCGTCGCCTTCGGTAGCCAGAGCAATGACAACGCCGCTGCGCGCTTTCACTTCCTTCAGGTTTGACATCGTTTTTTCGTAGCGCAGCATCGAGCCGGGATTGTTCGCGTCCCGAGTGGCGACGATGACTACTGGCAGGTTTTCATCGATGAGGGCGTTGGGGCCGTGCTTCATTTCGCCGGCGGGATATCCTTCAGCGTGAATGTAGGAAATCTCTTTAAGCTTGAGCGCGCCTTCGAGGGCGATCGGATAGTGGATGCCGCGTCCGAGAAAAAGAAAATCGTGAGCGCGCTGGAAGCGTTTGGCCAGGTCCTCGTATTCTTCATCGTGGGTGAAAATGGTTTCAAGCTTGCCGGGAATGAGAGTAAGCTCCTGAGCTGCCGCGCGGGTTTGCTCGGCAGTCATGGCGCCTCGCACTTGTGCTAGATAAAGAGCGAAGAGATAAAGAGCGGTGAGCTGACAGGTGAACGCCTTCGTCGAAGCCACGCCGATCTCGGGTCCAGCGTGAGTGTAAATGGTTCCGGCCGCTTCGCGAGTGATCATCGAGCCCACGACGTTGCAGATGGCAAGAGTGTGAGAGCCTTTGGCTTTGGCCTCGCGCTGCGCTGCAATGGTGTCGGCGGTTTCGCCGGATTGCGAAATCACCAGGGTGATGGTGTCGGAACTCACAATCGGGTCGCGGTATCGCCATTCGCTGGCGTAATCGACTTCAACCGGAACGCGAGCGAGACTCTCGATCATGAACTTGCCGGCTTGTCCGGCGTGCCAACTGGTGCCGCAGGCCACGATGTTGATTTTTTTCGCGGCTCGGAATTCTGCCTCGCTGACTTGCATCTCGTCCAGAAAGATGTGGCCGGTGTCGAGCGAGACGCGTCCCAGCGTGGTGTCGCGGACAGCGCGCGGCTGCTCGTAAATTTCTTTGAGCATGAAGTGCTTGAAGCCGCCCTTTTCCGCCATGATCGGGTCCCAGGTCACGTGCTGCACCTGGCGCTGGATGGGCTTTCCGTCAAAATCCGTGAGTTGCACGCCCGCGGGAGTGACTACGGCGAGGTCGCCATCGGCAAGAAAGAAAATGTCGCGGGTGTGATAAAGGATGGCGGGTACGTCGGAAGCGACAAAGTATTCGTCATTGCCCAGGCCAACCACCAGAGGCGGGCCATTGCGCGCGGCCACGATCTTGTTCGGCTCGTCGACGGAAATAACGCCTAGAGCAAATACTCCGCTGAGTTCCTTCACGGTTCGGCGCACGGATTCTTCGAGCGTCGGATGGTGGCCGTTGCCGGTTTTGAAAAGATACTTTTCGATCAGGTGAGCGATGACTTCGGTATCGGTTTCGGTGGAGAACTTGTGGCCTTCTTCGATCAGCTTTTTCTTCAGGCTGAGGTAGTTCTCGACGATGCCATTATGTACGACGACGATCTTGCCGGTGCAGTCGCGATGGGGATGAGCGTTTTCCTCGGTGGGGCGGCCGTGGGTAGCCCATCGGGTGTGCCCGATACCATAGCTACCCTCAAGCGGCTTCAGGCGGATGACTTCTTCCAGGTTGCGCAGCTTCCCTTCCGCGCGACGGATTTGCAGCTTGTCCCCATTGCCGGCGACGGCGATTCCAGCCGAGTCATATCCGCGGTACTCGAGCCGCCGCAGACCCTCGATAATGATCGGAACGACTTGCTTCTTGCCGACATATCCGACAATGCCACACATGCTGGTTACTCCAGAGAATCAGTCTGCGAGGGAGCAGCGAAACTCTTCTATTACCGGGTTGGTGAGCACTTCACGAGCGATGCGCTCGACTTCGGCCTGCGCCTGCTCACGGCTGAGTCCGCCGTCGAGCGTAAGTTCGAAATACTTTCCCTGACGGACTTCTTCGAGGCCCTTGTAGCCCATCTTCTTGAGAGCGCCATGGATGGTCTTGCCTTGAGGATCGAGGACGCTTTTTTTGAGCGAAACGTAAACGTAGGCAGTCATGGAGATAAGGCAATTATACGGCAGGAGGATTGCGGGCCGACTCAGGTTCGGGAACGCAGGTAACCCGGCGTCAGCCCAGTCGGCTGATTTGTTCGTCGAGTTCTGCCAGAGCTCGTTCCAGAGTTCCCCGGTAGCGCGGATTCTCTGTGGAGTGCAACTGCTCTAGAACCCGGCTGCGGGAGAGCTTCAGTCCTTCTTTGCGGGTTTCGATTTCCTTTTGTTTCGGCGTCAGGCGAGGTTTGGGTTCTGCGGAGGACCTGGCATCGTCTTGCTGCAGTTCAACCGACTTACTCTCCCATCCGCGTGCCACACGAAGATTATATGACGGCTCTGCGGGAGGGACGGCCCCCCTACAGCATTTCCTGTATTCATCGCCTCGACTTGGATCGCTAATGTGTTGTATACGACTATCCTGTTTGCAACTATCGTGTTGATAGAGGGTTGCATCATGAGCACAGACGGACTCCGGTATCCCGAGAGTGAATCGGCGGCGGCCGAAGCAAATTGGCTTGAGTTGGATCGCTCTCCGCACGCGGTTCAGTTCTACTCCGGTGACGACTCTCTGCTCGATTCTCTCGCCCGGTTTATAAGCACTGCCCTCGAAGCGGGCAATTCCGTCTTTCTTCTCGCCACTCAGGTGCACCTGGATGGGCTTGCGGAGCGGCTAAGAGCTTGGGAAGTCGACACGGACACGGCGGCCAAAAAGGGGCGGTACGTTGCCCTTGACGCCTTACAAGTTCTGGCACGGTTGACCGTCAACGGCGAACCGAACAAGGCGCGCTTTGACGAGTTCATCCGCGAAGTCTTCATGCCACTCGAAGCCGCCGCGGAAAGCAAGCCGAAGCTGGTGGCTGTATGCGGCGAGGTCGTGTCCCTGCTATGGGCGGACGGAAAACCGGAGGCCGCGATCGAGCTTGAACACTTCTGGAACGAATTGGCCGAGCGGGTTTGCTGCCGTTTGCGTTGCTTTTACCCGATTGCGTCCTTTCCCGATCCCGTACAAAACGACTTATTCCTGAAGCTCTGCGCAGAGCACGCCGCCGTTATCCCTCATCACCGGCACCTTCACATCGTTGCTGCGCCGGACAAAGTAGCTTGAGGCACTAACCAGCTAACTTACGGAGGGTTGCATCGTGAGCGCAGCCAGAATCCCGCAGCCCAAGAGTGAACCGAACACGGCCCGAGTGAATTGGCTCGAACTGGATCGCTCCCCGCACGCGGTTCACTTCTACTCAAGTGAGGGCTTTCTGCTCGATTCTCTCAGCCGATTCGTAGGCACCGCCCTCGAAGCAGGCGATTCCTGCCTCGTTTTCGCCAGTAAGGCGCATCTGGACGGGCTTGCGGAGCGTCTGAGTGCGCGGGGAGTCGACACGGCCAAGGCGGCCAAAAGTGGGCGGTACGTTACCCTTGACAACTCACAAGTTCTGGCACGGCTAACAGTCAACGGTGAACCCAACAAAGCGCGCTTTGACGAGTTTGTCCGCGAAGTCATCCTGCCACTCAAAGACGCTGCGGAAGGCAGGCAGGTGGCTGCATGCGGCCAGCTCGCGCCCCTGCTGTGGGCAGAGGGAAAACCGGAGGCCGCGATCGAGCTCGAACACTTCTGGAATGAATTGACCAGGCAGGATCGCGTCCGTTTGCGTTGCTTTTATCCGATTGCGTCTTTTTCCGATTCCAGACAAAGCGAACTATTCTTGAAGCTCTGCGCGGAGCACGCCAGTGCTATTCCTCCGGAGATTGACTTTCACAACGTTGCGGCGCAGGTCGAGCAGTTCGAGTCATCCCCGAGCGATAAGTAACCGAGTGTTTTTCTCTGTCCTTGACTGTCGATCCTCCGCAAGATTCCAGGCTCACCTGCCGGTAGCCTCACGGACCCATGCGATATAAATCTTCGCTAGTTTCTCGAGGATGGTGAGTTCGTGTTCCGCACGCTCCTCCTCCCGCAGTTTCTTCACTAGCTCCAAGGCGTGCCCAAGAATGTCTGCGGCTTGCTGAGGTTCAAACCGCCGGCCGGCAGTTTCCGCTGCGAGCTGCAAGTACTTGATGGCGCGTGCCCAATCTCCGCCCTCTTCGAAATGGCCTGCCATGACGACCGCTGCCTCGTCAAGACGTTCCCAGTGCGCCTCGGCCCACAGCCCCATTCGGGTGTGGAGCTGCGCTCTGCGACCCGGAGCAATTCGCCGATAGCACACTTCCCGATAAAGCGTATGCACAAACTCGTAGCATGCCGAGATCGTTCCGTCTGGGAACTCCACAGAGCCGGCCCCGCGGACAATGCGATGCCGCCGGCAAAGCGTCTCACATATGTCTTCAAACGCTTGTGGCTCCATGTCTATGAGCGCAGCTCTGGAGGCGACCGAGAATCGGGTGTGTCCGATGCCCTCCAGTGTGGCCGCTTCCAGCACCCGCTGTTCCCCTTCGCTCAGCCCCTCAATCTGGATTTCGATCATCCGCCGCAAACCCTCCGGCGCTTCCAGATCGATCTTCTCCAAGGGCGTATTGATTTGCCACCTTCCATTCTCGACGGTGATCAGATCGCGATCTTGCATGTGCTCGAGGACTGCCACCATGTACAGGGGATTGCCTTCGGTGTGCCGATGGATTAATTCGGCTAAGCCCTCCAGAACGACTCCGTCCCCCGCCTCAATAGCCAAATACTCGGCCACGTCGGCTTGCTTCAGCGGTTTCGGAGCGATTTCGTGACACAACTGATGCACCAGCAGGTCCTGCTTAACGATGTCCAACGGATGCTGCGCAGACTCCACGTTCGTAGGCCGATATTCGCCAATCAGCATCAGCCTGGCGGGCGCGCGGCGCCGCGCCATGGCCGAGATGAAGTCGATGGTGGAAGCGTCCGCCCAGTGCAGATTTGCGAGCACCAGCAGCAACGGCTCCTCCGAAGTAATCGTCTCCAGCGCTTCCCCAATCTCACGCAGCATTCGCTCGCGCGTCGCGCCCAGAACCTGCCGTTCAAGCGTCTCGCGTTGTTTGCGGTTTAGGAGCGCGGGAAACTGCACCAGCCAAGTGGGCGCTTGTTTGGCTAGGATGCGGACGACCGACTCTCCTTCCGGCCCCCGGCACAACTGCCCCAGCGCCTCCAGCACGGGGTAGTAAGCTTCCAACCCTCCATAGCCTTCCACGCACTGGCCGTGGGCGATGCGAATCCCCGGCGCATCAGCCCGTGCACGGCGCTCGCATTCGTCGGCCAATGCAGTCTTGCCAATGCCTGCCTCCCCGGTGATGAAAACGACTTGCCGTTCGTTGCGTCGCGCTTTGCTGAGGTATCCGCCCAACTCGGCCAGCGCCGGTTCGCGGCCCACGATCCTTTTCGCTCCGGCAGTGGACAACGTCCCGGCGACGCTCTCGTCCATGACGGGAGCCACAAACTGATATCCCCGCTTGGGCAGCGTTTCGACGAACATCGGCTTGTCGGGCCGGTCTCCCAGCACCCTCCGGATTTCTAGAATGTACTTTCTGAGCACTCCAGGGTTTACGTAGGTGGCGGGCCAGAGCGCCTCTAGAAGCTCGTCCTGGGTGACTAATCGCCCCGCGTGTTCCACCAGATATCGCAACACGCCAAAGGCTTTGGGAGTGAGCGCAGCGCGTGCCTCCCCATGCCAGAGGCACTGGTTTGCTGTATCGAGCCGGAAGGATCCAAACCGTCTCATCGCTGACCCACCTGGGATACTCCAACCGCACCGCGCGGGGCCCGACTGCCGGGATCAACTGAGCCAATCATATAGCCTCGCGGGAGTCCCGGCTAGCGGCATCCAGGGAACCCCTTGCTGGATGAGGAACTGGCAGGGCAGGTCACGCTCTCCGCCCAAATCACCGAGGCGCCATGCGGCCCCCCTGCCGGCAGATGCAGATCTCCCGAACTCCAGCCGACGCAACGGCGCGAAACCGTAAACGTCACGAAAATTCAACGGAAACGGCACACTTTGCGTTCTGTGCCCGCGTACTTTTGACTTGGGTTGTGGGAGGTGGCTTGTCTAAGGTTTCCCTCGTTGCGGTCATCGGGGCCGATGACTCGGTGGCTTGGGCAGTAGAGAAAGTCATCCGGTCGGCAGGTTTAGCTGTGACAGTCTTCGCATCGGCAGAGCAATTTATCCGGTCCGATCAAGTACCCAGCACCGCATGCTTGGTGCTGGATGTGCTGCTGCCCGGCATGAGTGGGCTGCAACTGCAGAGCCATTTGGCTTCCGCTGGCCGTCACATTCCCATGATCTTTTTTATTACTAGCTCCGCGGATGAGCGAGCGCGGACCCTTGCCGTCGAGTTAGGAGCAGTGAACTTTCTCGACAAGGCCTCGGGCAACAAGGCTTTGCTTAAAGAGATTTGCTTGATCCTGGAGCCCAGGGATAGGGAGAAGGAGGAACGGACAAGATTTAACAGTCCCAGGTCGTAGCGGGGCTTGCAGCTTTCTATCAGTTGGGCTTGTTCAGCGGGGCCAACACTGCTAGCAGTGTGAAAACGCCCGAAAAGCTCCCATCCTGGGAAAGTCTGTTACGAAAACCGATGTCGCGAAGGGGAACGGCTATCTTTTTGAGATATGTGGTTATAATCTGGCTCGATTTTGCAAAATTAATCGGAGCGTTTTTTGGGGGAAACCACGCCACTAGGAGTAGGTTGTAGTGTACCTCTTAAGCGCGTCGCACTCTGAACCTGATACTCACCGCTCTCCTGCGGCGCGCGAGTCTCCTGGCCTTGAGCTGGCCGATCTGTTTCGCGCTCTGGCCCCCATCATCGCGGCGGATTCCGAATCGTCCCCCGGCAGCAATTCCGCACCGTTGGAGGGTCTCGCTCAGGCGGAACAGTTACTAAGTGCCTATTTCAGCGCGTCGAAAGTGGGTCTTTGCATTTTGGACGCCAAGTTCCGCTATCTCATGATTAACAACACGCTGGCCCAGATGAATGGCATGCCCGCCGCGGAGCACCTGGGAAAGACCGTCCGCGAGACGCTGGGCGATTTTGCCGAAGTGGTTGAGCCGCAGTTCAAGCGCGTTTTGGCCACGGGGCAGCCAATATTGAACATCGAAATCAGCTTCATGCTGCACAACCGGACTGAACCCGGCCACTGGATCGAGCATTACATTCCCATTAAGGACGCGGCCGGCAAGGTTGCGCAAATCGGCGTGGTGGCGGTGGAAATTACTGAACAAAAGAAGCTCGAGGAATCGCTCCGCAGCGTTTCCCAGAAGTTGCGCGAGGAGAAAAAGCGGCTGCAGGTTATGACCGAGGTGAGCCGCGTGCTAGCCGCCAAGTTGGATATCCGGCAGGCCTTTCTCAAGATTTCGGCGCATCTGCGCCGCGTTCTCCGTCAGGAATATGCGGCTCTTGCGTTGCACGATGAACAGAGTGGGCAGTTGGTCCGGCAGGCTCTGGATTTTCCCCTGGCGAAAAACACAAGTGTCGGAGGCGAAATCAGCACCGCGAAAGGTCCCGGCGGCAGGGCTTTAAAAGAGCGTTCGTCTCTGATCTTTACGCGCGACCAGATGCAAGCGTTCGACCCCGGAGTTGCAGCCAGCTTAACGGCCGAGGGTCTCAAATCTTTATGTTGTGTTCCCTTAATCCGGCACAAGGATCCACTAGGAGTTCTGGTGCTGGGCAGCACCCGGGCCGACGCGTTCGACACCGACGACCTGACTCTTTTGAACCATGTGGCCGCTCAACTGGCAGTGACCTTAGAAAATGCGCGGATCGCCCGCGAAGTCAAACAGCTTAGGAGCCGGCTGGAGTTGGAGAAAGGCTACCTGCAAGGGGTAGCTCCCACTCAACTTCATTTTGAGGAAATCATTGGGGAGAGTCCCGCCCTTAAGGAAATGCTGGATCGAGTTGGAGTGGTTTCGGCCAGCGACGCTACGGTTCTGCTGCTGGGGGAGACCGGAACCGGCAAAGGCCTCGTCGCCCGCGCCATCCATCGCACCAGCAAGCGTAAAGAGCGAGGGTTTATCACGTTGAATTGCGCCGCGATTCCTACCGGGCTTCTGGAAAGTGAGTTGTTTGGACACGAGAAGGGCGCATTTACCGGGGCCGTAAGTCAAAAGATTGGGCGCCTTGAATTGGCGGATAAAGGCACACTCTTTCTGGACGAGATTGGCGAGATTCCGCTGGAGTTGCAGCCCAAGCTGCTCCGGGTCTTGCAGGATCATGAGTTCGAAAGGCTGGGAGGGACGCGGACCATCAAGGTAGATCTGCGCCTGATCGCGGCCACGAATCGGGATTTGGCGAAGAGCGTGGCGGAGAGGGAATTTCGCAGCGATCTGTTCTACCGATTGAATGTGTTTCCTATTCGCATGCCCTCATTGCGGGAACGGCGCGAGGATATTCCGCTGCTTGTCCGCTACTTTGTTCGGAAATTTGCGAGTGCCATGGACCGTGGCATCGAGACCATTCCCACCGAGACCATGGACGCACTCGTCAACTGGCATTGGCCAGGAAACGTCCGGGAGCTGGAAAACTTCGTGGAGCGGTCGGTTATTCTTACGGACGGAACGGCTTTGCGAGCACCCCTGGCTGAGTTCTGGATAGAGACCGCGAGTTCTCAGGAACAATCGCTTGAAGGCACGGAAAGGGAACACATCGTTCATGTGCTCCGCGAAACTGGTGGAATGATCTCTGGACCCAGAGGAGCAGCCAAGCGACTCGGGTTGCAGCGCACCACCCTGCAGTCGAAAATTCAGCGGTTGGGAATTACGCGTGCAGATTACTCCAGTTACCAAGAGGACTAGAGTGGTGTCGAAAACTCAGGGTTCAAAGTGCCGACTCGTCTTTCGGTTGCCGAATGGTCGGCAGCCAGCCGACTGTAAGGCTTGTGATCTCTGCGGGACAATCTTTTCTTTGAGTAAGTTAGACCGCATCCGCGAACGGTCCATTCTGGAACGATAATTGCAAAGATTCCTTGATCCGGAAGGATATTGGGGCGGGTTTTCCCGAACGCGGATGGACGAGCTGCATGCTTCGTCAGGATCTGACCGCATCCCGGATCAGGGGTGAACCGTGTTAGTGGCGAGGAACTACCAGCCGAGCAATCTAGTTCGTCTAATGCCCGGGCCCGCAAGGCCTTTTAGCAAACCCGAGGAGACTTCCGGCAGTGAAGCGTGGCGAAGTAAACCAGTTGGCGTTGAGGAGACGTGGGCAGGGGCTGCGCCTGGGTTTGGAACTGAGGCAGTGCCGGACCAATGGCGCGATCCGGCTCTCAGCCAAGCAAGCCCAAGTATCAATGACCTTCTGTACTTGTTTGCCTGCCAGATCGAGTGGGAGCGGAATGCAGACCCCAGCGCCGCATGGGAAGTGATTTCCGCGGTGCGTAGTTCGCATGCCGACGCTCGAGCCCACGCCCACTCCTTGCTTGAACATTTTCAGCAAGTGGGGTCGCAAACTCCGGAGATCCCTCCGGAACAGGAATACCGGCAAAATTCCACAATGGAGGCGGGAATGAGAACTCCTTACGGTCTCGAAATCATCGAGAGCTGCATGGGCTGCAAGGCCAGCCGGGAGGGCTTTTTCTGCCGCCTTTCCCAGCCCGTGCTCAGATCAGTGGACGTGGCCAGTCATCACACCGTCATGCCTGGCGGTGCAGTGCTGTTTGTAGAAGGACAGACGCCGCGCGGCATATTTATTCTATGCTCGGGGAACGTGAAGCTATCTACAACCTCGAAAGACGGAAAGGTATTGATTTTGAAGCAGGCGGAAGCCGGCGAGGTGCTGGGATTGAGCGCTGTTATTTCCGGCACGAACTACGAAATGACCGCTGAAACAGCATCGCCATCGCAGTTGAATTTTATCAGCCGCCAGGACTTCATGACCCTTATGCAGAGCGAGAGCGAAGTGGGAATGCACGCGGCCACGTGGCTGAGCCGCGAGTTCCAAGGCGCGTATCGCGACATTCACGACCTGGTGCTGGCGAGGTCCTCCTCTGGAAAGCTGGCGAGACTCTTGTTGTCGTGCGCTCCCCGGGGCGCCCAGCAGGCGGAGGAACTGCGACTGCGGTCTGCCATGACTCACGAAGAGATGGCGCAACGTATTGGTTCCTCGCGCGAAACCGTCACCCGGTTGCTGAGCGATTTAAAGAAAAAGAGATTGATCCGGCTGGAAGGGGCGAAGCTGGTCATTCGCGATCGGACCGGGCTGGAAGCTTTGGCAGTTTAACCCTCCCCCAAGCTGGAGGGCGGCCCGATGCTCGGGCCGCCCTCTGGCTAGCTTCAGAGCCCGAAAAGTTCGCGCAGCCGCTTGGTTTGAGCGCGGCTGACTGGAATCTCGCTTTGCTTCTTGTCATCCATGCGCAACTGGTACGAACTCTTGAACCAGGGGATAACCTCGCGAATACGGTTGATGTTCACCAGGTAGGAGCGGTGAGCGCGCCAGAACAATCCCGGATCAAGACTGTCCAGTAGTTCTTCCAGAGTACGGCAGTTCGAATGCCCCTCCATGCCGGAGGGACCAGCGGTCACCACAGTGATTACGCCGTCCTCGATGGAGGCGTAGCAGATTTCCCGCTGATCCACCAGAAACATTCGCCCCACAGCCTTAAGCAGGATTTTAGAGGTTTGCGCTTTCGGCGCTTGCAACATGCGGACGATGGTATCGATTTTCTCGGCTGGTAAGCCCTCAGTCTCCTGCTGGCTGCGCGCCCTCTGCACCGCCTGGGCTACTCGTTTCTTATCGAACGGCTTCAGCAAATAATCCACTGCGTTAACTTCGAAAGCCTTGACCGCATACTGATCAAAAGCGGTGGCAAAGACAATTTTGGGCAGGGCTATTTTTTTATCGAGAAGCTTTTTGATGACGCCAAATCCGTCGAGTCCCGGCATTTGCACGTCGAGAAAGACCAGATCGGGAGTGTGCTCTTTGATGAGGTTGATGGCTTCGAGGCCATTTTTCCCCTGGGCTACCACATTCACATCGCCCGCGCTCTTGAGGAGATAGGCAAGTTCATCGCGGGCGAGTTGCTCATCGTCCACGATTACCGCAGAGAGTGGCATTCCGTCTCCATCCGTCAGAGTTCTTTCTAAAGTATAGTGGCCGCGTTTTGGCAGCGTCAACGCTGGGCGGAGTTGCGCGTCAGTGTTTCTGCATCATTCCACCCATATCCATCTTGGTATAGCCGGAAGGAATCGTGAACAAACTGTCTGGCTTCTTCTTGAATATTGCGCAACTCTCCGCGGTGCGAGTACCAGTCATGGATCGCAGTGCAGTCTTATGCTACATTCTCCAGCGCTAACGCCATTCCCAAGCCGCCGCTGACGCACAGCGTAGCCACGCCGCGCTTCGTATTGCGCTTAAGCATCTCGTGCAGCAGCGTGACCGTGATGCGCGTGCCGGTGCAGCCGATGGGATGGCCGAGCGCGATGGCTCCGCCGTTTACATTGAGCCTGTCGCGGTTGAAATTAAGTTCGCGGTCGCAGGCGAGCACCTGCGCGGCGAAGGCTTCATTCAGTTCGATCAAGCCGAATTCATGGAGCTTGAGATTATGTTTGTCCTCCAGCTTGCGCAGGGCCGGCACGGGACCAATCCCCATGGTGCGCGGGTCTACTCCCGCCGAAGTGATGGCCGCGATTCGCGCTAACGGTTTCAGGTTGCTCTTCTTTACGAAATGCTCGCTCGCCGCAATCACCGCAGC
>Ga0209648_10004516_pt1 | contig 11833 bp, 9 predicted proteins | sample GraSoi2013_115cm_FD_185830 | JGI IMG/M metagenome (GOLD analysis project Ga0209648, IMG submission 185830) | Grasslands soil microbial communities from the Angelo Coastal Reserve, California, USA - Sample 9_17_2013_115cm (SPAdes) (version 2) | ecosystem: Environmental > Terrestrial > Soil >...
AGATTATCGACCAGTGCGTGCACTGCGGATTTTGCCTGCCGGTGTGTCCGACCTACGCTTTGTGGAACGAAGAGATGGATTCGCCGCGCGGGCGAATTTACTTGATGAAGCTGGCAGCGGACGGGCAGGCGGCGATTAATTCGCAGTGGGTGGGACACTTCGACACGTGCCTGGGGTGCATGGCGTGCATGACAGCGTGCCCTTCCGGGGTGGACTACGGAAAGCTCATTGAAGCGACGCGGGCGCAGATTGAGCGAAAGTATGACCGCGGATGGCTCGAGAAACTGCACCGAAGATTGATTTTCGGATTGTTTACGCGCCCGGACCGCTTGCGCTTGATGAAAGTGCCGCTTCTCTTGTATCAGAAGTCCGGGCTGCGCAGCATGGTGCGGCGCAGCGGCGTGTTGCGACTATTGCCAAAGCGTTTGCAGGCAATGGAAGCGCTCCTACCCGAATTGACCGCCGGCGAAGTGGTTGGGGAGGTTACGCCGGCCTCGTGTGAGAAACGGCGGCGAGTCGGGATGCTGCTGGGTTGCGTGCAGCGGGAATTTCTTCCGCAGGTGAATGCGGCAACGGCGCGCGTGCTGGCAGCGGAAGGATGCGAGGTGGTCAGCCCGGCGGACCAGCCATGCTGCGGGGCGCTGCTGGTACACGCCGGTGAGGAACAGGGTGCATTGGCGCTGGCGCGGCACTTGATCAATGTATTTGAGAGAGCCGGGGTCGATGCGATTGTCACGAACGCGGGAGGTTGCGGCTCGAATGTGAAGGAATACGGACACTTGCTGCGCGATGATCCACAATATGCCGCGCGGGCGAAGGAATTTTCCGCAAAGTGCCAGGACATCACTGAGACGCTGGCGTACATGGGGCCGCGAGCAAAACGAAATCCGCTACGACTGCGCGTGGCGTTTCACGATTCATGCCATCTACAGCACGCGCAAGGAGTACGGACGCAGCCGCGGCAAGTGCTGAGCGAAATCCCCGAGCTGGAAATTGTGGAGATACCGGAAGCGCCAATCTGTTGCGGATCCGCGGGGATTTACAACCTGGTGCAGCCGGATGCAGCGAACGAATTGGGGGACCGCAAGGCAGAGCTGATCGCATCGCTGGACGCGGACGTGGTAGTCACCGGCAATCCCGGCTGCATTTTGCAATTACAGGCTTCTCTGGATCGCGCTGGAAAGAGAATTCCCGTGCTGCACACCATTCAGCTCCTAGACGCATCGATCCGCGGCCAGTTGCCGAGCGCTCAAGGGAAGTAAGTACGGCGGGGAGTCAGGAAGATTTACGAGACGTAGGCGCTCGTCAGGCCGAAACAGGGGTAGCGGACCTGAGCCACTGCTCCATCTGGTCGTGGCCTACGACGCCGGGCTGCTGCATTACTACGCGGCCGCCAGAGAGGACGACGAAATTGGGGATGCCGCGAACGTTGAAGCGGCCGGCGAGTTGCGGATATTGTTCGGTATCGACTTTCAGCACTATAGCCTTGCCCGCCATGTCGGCCGCGGTCCGAGCGACTTCGGGAGCGGCGGCGCGGCAAGGTCCGCACCATTCCGCCCAGAAGTCCACGAGGATCGGAACTGGGGCATTCTGAACGATTTCATCAAATAGGACATCGTCGACCGCGAGGGGTTCCGCGATGGGGGGCAGTGGCGATTTACAAGCGCCGCAACGGCCGGTGCTGGCGAGATATTTTGCTGGAATGCGGTTCTTCTGTCCGCAATTGGTGCATGCGCGGATGACGGGCATATAGACCTCCGTCGGCGACGGAACGAATATAGAATGCTGGATAGTATATGACGGCTATTGAATTCGCGAATTTCGCGTAGAGCTAACCCGTCGAGGGCAACGCCTACTCCGCCGGTTCTTCAGAAGTTCGCCGAAGCGACGTCCAGTTTGTGAAGAGCGATTGGCTTTTCCGCCGCGCACCACGCCAATTAGGTCGGCTAACGCTTCATACGGCGAACTAACCGGTTCTTGGCGATCGGTCCAAGCATCGATGGCTTGGCGGACCACCTCCGATTTGGATAGCTGGTTGCGGCGCGCGATTCGCTCGAGCCGCTGCCGGGTCTTGGAGTCGAGCCGAAGTGTCAGCGGAGATGCCATTAGGGGACCAAATAAATCGTATGGTATCACGCAGTGTAATACGATAGGCGCCATGAAATTCGCGAGGGTTGTCTTCCGCGTAGCGGCCATGTGGGGTGTGCTGGTCATTACGCCGCTGTACTTCATGTTCGATCTGATCGGCCGCAAGGATCCGCCGCCCATTACGCATCCGGCATTTTTCTACGGGTTCGCGGGAGCGGCGCTGGCTTGGCAGATCGCGTTTTTCTTCATCTCGAGCGATCCGTTGCGCTTTCGGCCGCTCATGATTCCCTCAATGTTTGAGAAATTCAGCTACGCCGCGGCAGTTGTCGTTCTCGTCCTGCAAGCCCGCATGCGCAACTCGGACCTGCTCTTTGCGGGCACGGACCTGTTGTTCGGTGTTTTGTTCGTTGCCGCTTACTTCAAAACGCCACCTCGCGTGTCTTGAGAACGATCGCCCTTAGGACGTGGGATCTCTTAAGAGTGAACGCGAGTAAAACCGCGGCCGAATTCATCACCGCATGGCTGCGGCGCCCTGCGAGTCGTAAAAATGTTTGGGCATCCAATTTTCCCGGCCCTCCGGGAGCAGATCGAGAAGGTTCCAAACCGGGCTGAAGAGATCGATGCCGCGATGATGACCGCCGCCGAGAGACCCTTCGGTCGTGTAGAAGTGATGGATCTCGCCATTGGGCAGACGCTTGAAGACGCTGACGGCCGGATGCTGGTCATCGTCGCTGGTTTCCACATGGAAGTCGCGGTTGAAGGAATTGGCATAGCTCGAAAGCAGACGGATCTTGCTCCAGCCGCGCCGCTGGCTCCAGCCGCGGAGCTTCTCGAGAGGCGCACGCGCGACAAGGACAAAGTTCACCTTGTCTCCAACGTGATGCGCAATGGCGTCGTAACCGTCGGCCCACATGCTGCACATGGGACAAGCGCGGTCGTTCTTGGGCGCGTACATCAGATGGTCAACGATGAGGCTGTTCTTGCCATCCTGAAAAAGACTGGAAAAGCGAGTGTCAAAGAAGTGGGAAGGATCGTTGTCGCGCAGGTCGCGCGGGCCTTCGCGGAACACATAGTCCTGCTTCATGGGCGCACCCATGGGAAGCTGGCGGCGGAGTTGGGCGACGCGCTCACGCTGATCCTTCAGCGCGATTTCCGCGGCGAGTAGTTCATTGCGTAGGCGGCGGTATTCGGAAGATTCACCATGAATCGGATATCCAGGCATGGAAGACCTCCGAGAAATCAATGGAGCGGATTCACTATGTTCGCGGCCATGAGGAGAGTCAAGCGCAAGAATGTAAAAAGCGAGACACCGTAAAAGCGGGACGAATAGCCGCAAAGCACAAGGGCGGCCGCCACTTTTGAATTGGTTGCCGAGATGGCGTGCAGCCGTGCTGCGCCCCTACGGGTGAGAGGAAAGAAAAAAGGCGGGCCGACTGAAGTCGGCCCGCCCGGTAGATTCGCGAAGGCGAATCAGGTTTAGTACATGCCGCCCATGCCGCCGCCCGGGCCTCCGGGACCGCCGGCCGCTGCACCCTTCTTTTCGTCTTCCTTGAGTTCAGCGACGAGCGCTTCGGTGGTGAGCATCAGGCCCGCGATGGAGGCTGCGTTCTGCAGCGCCAGGCGAGTGACCTTGGCGGGGTCGATGACGCCCATCTTGACCATGTCGCCATAGTCGCCGGTGTCCGCATTGAAGCCGTAGTTTTCATCCTTCGACTCGCGGATCTTGCCGACCACCACAGCGCCTTCGTGACCGGCGTTCAGCGCGATCTGGCGAGCAGGCTCTTCGAGAGCGCGCTTCACGATGCCGACGCCGACAGCTTCGTCATCGTGGAGCTTGAGCTTCTCGACGGCTGAGAGGCAGCGCAGCAGGGCAGTGCCGCCGCCGGCGACGATGCCTTCCTCAACCGCTGCGCGGGTGGCGTGCATAGCGTCCTCGACGCGAGCCTTCTTCTCCTTCAGCTCGGTTTCGGTCGCAGCGCCAACCTTGATGACCGCAACGCCGCCAACCAACTTGGCAAGGCGCTCCTGGAGCTTTTCCTTGTCGTAGTCAGAGGTGGTGTTTTCCACTTGCAGACGAATCTGCTTTACGCGGCCTTCGATTTCGGAGGACTTGCCGGCGCCTTCCACGATCGTGGTGTTGTCCTTGTCGATCGTGACCTTCTTGGCGCGGCCGAGATCTTCGATCTTCACGTTTTCCAGCTTGATACCGAGATCTTCGGTGATGGCCTTGCCGCCGGTCAGGGTAGCGATGTCTTCGAGCATAGCCTTGCGGCGATCGCCGAAGCCAGGCGCCTTAACAGCGCAGGTCTGCAGCGTGCCGCGCAGCTTGTTCACCACGAGTGTCGCGAGCGCTTCGCCCTCGACATCCTCAGCGATGATTAGCAGCGGCTTGCCCATCTTGGCGATCTGCTCGAGAAGGGGAAGCAGGTCCTTCATGGAGCTGATCTTCTTCTCATGAATGAGGATGCGCGCGTCTTCCAGAACGCACTCCATGCGCTCCGGGTCGGTGACGAAGTAGGGGGAGAGGTAGCCGCGGTCGAACTGCATGCCTTCCACCACTTCCAGCGTTGTCTCCATGGTCTTGGACTCTTCCACGGTGATAACGCCGTCCTTGCCGACCTTCTTCATGGCTTCGGCGATGATGCCGCCGATCTGCTTGTCGTTGTTGGCGGAAATGGTGCCGACCTGCGCGATCATCTCGCCCTTAACGTCGCGGGAGAGCTTCTTGATCTCTTCCACGGCGACTTCCACGGCGCGCTCGATGCCGCGCTTGAGAGCGGTCGGGCTGGCGCCTGCCGCTACGGTCTTGACGCCCTCGCGGAAGATGGCCTGCGCGAGCACGGTCGCGGTGGTGGTGCCGTCGCCAGCGACATCGCTGGTCTTGGAGGCCACTTCGCGAACCATCTGCGCGCCCATGTTCTCGAGGGGATCGCGGAGTTCGATTTCCTTGGCAACGGTCACGCCGTCCTTGGTGATAATCGGCGCGCCGAACTTCTTCTCGATCACCGCGTTGCGGCCCTTGGGGCCGAGGGTAATCTTCACTGCATCGGCAAGAGCATTCACGCCGCGAAGAATAGCCTGGCGGGAATTCTCACCTGTTACGATCTGCTTCGCCATACTGGTATTTCCTCCTGAGATTCTTTGCTAATTCCTGGGTACCGCGCCGGTTCAAGACCGGCCACTACATTTACAGCCGGCCGGGCCGAGGCCCAGCCTTTAGATCAAACCCTTTACTTCTTGCCTGCGGCCTTGGCGGCGCCGCTGAGCTTCGCCAGGATTTCTTCCTCGCGAAGGATCAGCAACTCTTCGTCCTCAATCTTGATTTCCGTGCCGCTGTATTTACCGAACAGGACCCGATCGCCGGGTTTCACGTCAAGGGGGATGAGTTCGCCTTTCTCGCGCTTGCCGGAACCGACGGCGATTACTTCGCCTTCCTGCTGCTTTTCCTTGGCTGTGTCAGGGATGATGATGCCCCCCTTGACGCTTTCCTTCTCTTCAATGCGCCGCACGACGACGCGGTCGTGGAGCGGGGTGAGATTCACTGCCATCTTGAAAGAACCTCCGTGGAATTTGTGCTGCGATTTGAATCGGCCAGGGAGCTGATGGGGTTTAGCACTCCTCGTAGCCGAGTGCTAATATAGCAGAATCACCTGACATGTCAAGCGGAAGGACAGCAGATTGAGCGGTTTACGCTCAAAGCATAGATATACCTAAAGCCATTTATTACAGTAGCTTAGGTGGTGCAAGGAAAACCTGGCACTCGGCTATTGTCGTGCTTACCGTAGCGACGTAGAATCGCCCAAAGGGGCCGAAAGGAAGTAGGAGCGGGCACCTCTGTAGGACGTCATGCCTTCACTCGTTTACGTTCGGCTAATCGGATACACGGCGGGAACGCTGCTGCAGCTTTTCTGGATGGTGGTGATTCTCGGCTACCGGCGGCAGCGAAATTTCGAGCGCGTCTTTTTCTTTTTGTCGCTGGCGCTATTTTTCTTCTATGCGGGATCGCTGCTGGCGCTCAACGCGCAGATTTATTATGCGGAGCCGCCCGCATTGCTGACGGCGTTTGCGAAAACACTGCTTTGTGCCGGGCTGTGCTTTTTGCCCGCGCTGCTCATCCATGTGCACCTGGAATACGCGGAGACGCGCGGGCTCCTGAGGAGCGCGGCGTTGAAACGCGCGGTGCTGCTCGCGGCATATGCTCCAGCATCTTATTTCGTCTTCCGCGTCTATCCGTTGGTGGCGAATTCGCCGGGTTTCGATTTCCTTGTGCCTGGGAACGTGCTGGGCCGTGCTTATGGCGTTTGGCTGGCTGCGGCCATGGTGATCAGTGCCGGCTGGGAGATTCGCTTTCATTTGAGTGCGCCTGAGCAATCGCAATCCTTCTTTCACAGCTTATTGGCGGGAGTGTTTGCCATTGGCGCGGCCATGGTGGTGCAGCTGCACGTACTCGGTGGGACGTTGCCCCGCGACTTGTCGGAAGACGTGAGTACGGCGCTGGCACTGCTGGCAATTTTGCCTTTGGCAGTGCTGATCTATCTCGTCCTACGGTTCAACTTCTTGCAAATCGGACGGCAGAAGAATCTGGTTTATGCGGTCTCGGCTACGTTTTTGGCGCTGTTGTATCTCAGTTTAGTGCGCCGGCTGAGCGGCTGGCTCGCGCCGGAAATTCCTCCGGAAGCGACGGCTTCGATTCTCCTGTTTGTGCTTGTGATTTTCATCGAACCTTTGCAACGCGCTCTGGGCAAATCGCTTCAGGAGACGACGCAACGGGAAATGGACCGTGTGCAACACCTGATCGCGGAGATTCAGCAGGAGGCGCGGCACGGAAATGAAGAAAAGCTCGCGCGCTTTATTGAGAATCGTGTGAAGGAAACTTTTGAACTCGCCGCGGTGAGGGTCATGTTCCCGAGACGACACGAGCTTGACGAGCACGCTGGCGCGTCTGCCACAACAGCAGGGGGCGGCTCGACGACCCGAGGCCAGCAAAGGGTCACTTTCTCTGAAGGGAAAATTTCGGAACCTTTTCCGAGCTTGGGTAATGTGGTGGGAGTCGTTCGCGTAGAGCCTCATGGCGCCGCTTTGTCAGGGGAAACACGCGCGACGCTGGAGTTCTTGTGCGAGCAGCTGCCGGGCGCGCTGGATTTGTGCCGTTTGATTGACGAGAAAGTACGATTGGAAAGGGAATTGGCCGAGCGCGAGCGGCTCGCGCTCCTGGGGCAGATGGCCGCGAGCATTTCGCACAATCTGAAAAATCCGCTGGGCTCAATCAAAACGATTCTACAGGTGCAGATGGAAAATCCCGAGCTCCCGGAGTCCTTGCGGGGCGAGACACAAATCGTACTGGACGAGGTTGGGCGGCTTTCGTCGAAGCTCAATCAATTGCTGCAATTCAGCAGGCCGGCGGTGCGCGGCGGAAAGGTCGAGGCCACTTGCGACGCTTCCGCAGTCATCGAAGAAGTAGCCGGAGTTTTGCGGCATGAAGCGGAACGCCGCGGCGTCGCGCTGGAATTGCGACTTTGCGCGAATGGGGCAAGAGCGGCCGCGTCCGGTGAAGCGGTCAGTGACATCGTTTCGAATTTGGTGGTGAATGCGATTGAGGCAACGCCGCGCGGCGGATGCGTTCGTGTGGGAGCGGCGGTCGAGAAAGGCGACTGTCTCCTGACCGTCGAGGACAACGGGGCGGGCATCAGCGCCGGCGCGCGCGAGAAGCTACTGCAGCCGTTTTTTACGACCAAGACGCAGGGCACCGGATTGGGGCTGGCCATTGTTGCGCGGCGTGTGGCGGAATTTGGAGGCAAGCTGGAGTGGGAAAGTCCAGCGAGCGAGAGCCGTGGGACACGCTTTCGGGTCGCGCTGCCGCTTCAGTCGTAAATAAGATGCAAAAAGGACAGGGATGAGGACGATTCTGATTGTCGATGACGAGCCAGCGGCGCGCTATGGATTGCGGCGGGCGCTGGAGTCCAGGTATCGCGTGGCCGAGGCGGATTCGGCGGAGGCGGCGCGCGAGGTGTTGACGCGCGAAAGGCCGGAGTTGGTGCTGCTCGATGTGGTCTTGCCGGGACAGAGCGGAATTGAATTTTTACGGTGGATGCGCGAGCAGGGAAGCGAGACGCCGGTCCTGATGGTTTCGGCGCTGGATACAGCGAAAACGGCGGTTGAAGCGTTGCAGCTCGGGGCGGCGGATTACCTGGTGAAAGGATTTGAGCTGGACGAGTTGCGGCAGCGAGTCGCGAACCTTCTGAAGTTGGCGTCACTGGAAAAAGAAAACGAGTCGCTTCGGCGCCGGCTGACGAGCGAAGGGCAATTTGGGCAGATGATCGGGCGCACCGTGGAAATGCGGCGGGCGTTTGAAATGGCGGAGCGCGTTGCGCCAACCGATTCTACGGTGCTGATTCTGGGCGAAAGTGGCACGGGCAAGGATTTGCTCGCACAGGAAATTCACGCGCGCTCACCGCGGGCGGGCAAGGCATTTGTGGCCGTGAACTGCGCGGCGCTGCCGGAGACTTTGATCGAGTCGGAGCTGTTTGGCTATGAACGTGGCGCGTTTACCGGTGCGGCGCAGCAGAAGAAAGGCAAATTTGAGTTGGCGTCGGGCGGGACGCTGTTCTTGGACGAAATCGGGGACATGAATCCGGTTACGCAGGCGAAGGTGCTGCGGGCCCTGGAGAATCGCACGATCGAGCGGCTGGGTGGCACGCAGGCAATTCCCGTAGATGTGCGAGTAATCAGCGCGACGCACCGGAATTTGCCGGCGGAAATTCGCGCAGGGAAATTTCGCGAAGATTTGTTCTATCGGTTGCGCGTTGTCAGTATTGACTTGCCGCCGTTGCGCGCGCATAAGCAGGACATTCCGGTGCTCGCTGAATCTTTTTTGCAGATGCATGGCGCGCGCCTCGGACGCGCGGCGCGCCTGACGCGCGAAGCGATTGCGGCAATCGAGCGCTACGATTGGCCGGGAAATGTGCGCGAATTGAAGAATGCGTTGGAGCGGAGCCTGGTGCTGTGTCGCGGCGAAGAGATCGATGTGGCGGATTTACCGGAGGAAGTGGCGCGCGGCGAGGCCCTGGTGCAAAAACATTCCGGAGAAGGGCACGACAACGGGTTGGGCGAGAAGGATTTTCGGGAGGCAAAGCGGAAGTTCGAGGTGGCGTATTTGACCAAACAGCTTTCAGATCATCGCTGGAATGTTTCCCGGACAGCGGCGACGATTGGTTTGCACCGGCAAAGTTTGCAGGAGAAGCTGCGTGAGCTGGGGATTCGACGACCCGGACGCGAGCCGATGGAAGAGGAGTAGTTAGTTCTTAGTTTTTAGTTTTTCGTTAAGAAAGAGAATCTGTTTCGACATTCTAAAGTTCAGGACAAAAGTTTCGACTCAGAGCTCACTGAGAACACAGAGCTCGCAATGCAAAGAAGAATTGACGCAGAGAACAGAGTGCGTGCAGAGAATGCCAGGGCGAGAGCGGTGATCGGCTACGTTTTGGCTGGCGGCGGAAGCACGCGTTTTGGTCGCGACAAGGCTTTGGTCGAGATTGACGGAGCGCCCATGCTGTTGCGGATGCGCGCGCTACTAGGCGCTGTCACGAGAGAAGTGAATGTGATTGCGGCCCCGCACAAATATGCGAAGCTTGGAATCACCGGAGTAAGCGATCGCTGGGAAGGGCAGGGCCCGCTGGCCGGAATCATCACCGCGCTGCTGACCACCAAAGAAACCGTCGGCGAGGCGGAGTGGAATTTAATCGTGGGCTGCGACATGCCGTTTCTCACGCGGGAGTGGCTAAGCTACTTGGTGCAGCGAGCGCAAGCGAGCAGCGCGGAAGTAGTGACGCCGCAATCGCCGCAGGGGCTCGAGCCGCTGTGCTCTTGCTGGCTGACGAGCGCGGCGGCTAAGCTGCAGCAAGCTTTTGAAGGCGGCACACGCAAAATCGCCCACGCGATGAAGCAATTGCAGACGGAAGTTGTTGACGAAGCGGACTGGAAGCGATTTGATACAGCGGGCCGCCTCTTCTGGAACATGAATACAGCGGCTGACTATGAGGAAGCGAAGCGCATCTTGGAGGCGCAACGCGCGTGAGCGAGATTCTTGGAAATAACGAAGCACCTATCGAAAGTCGGGAAGCTCCCAACTATTTTGAATTCCGCGACATTTGCAAAGCCTTTGACGAGCGGCTGGTGCTGGATCACGTGACCTTCACCGTGAAGCGCGGCGAAACGTGTGTGATCATGGGCCGCAGCGGCGTGGGCAAATCCGTCTCCCTGAAACACATCATGGGATTTCTCAAGCCCGACTCGGGGCGCATCTTTATTGATGGCCAGGATGTCACCGACTTCAGCGAGAGACAGTTTGCGGAGATCCGCCGCAAGGTCACCATGGTTTTTCAGTCGGGCGCGCTTTTCGATTCGCTGACGCTCGCGGACAACATTGCGTTTCCCATGGAGGGGCAACCCGGGCTGACCGCGGATGATATCGATGCGAATGTCGAGAAGCTTGCGCATTTGCTGGAAGTCGATCAAGTGCTGGACAAATTGCCCGGCGAGCTATCGACAGGCATGCGTCGTGCGGTGGCGATTGCGCGCGCCCTGGCGCAAAATCCGGAAGCGATTTTGTACGACGAGCCGACAACCATGGTCGACCCCATCATGGCCGGGCACATGGGCAGCCTGATCCTGCGGCTGAAAAACGCGTTTCACAAGACTTCGATCGTCGTCACACACGACACACACTTGGCGAAGCGCCTTGCCGACTCCGTCGTCTTCTTGCAGGACGGCAAAGTTACGTTCTTCGGATCCTGGGCCGATTTCGAGAATTCCGATGATCCTTTCCTCCAAAACTTCCTGAAGCAAGACGATCTGATTCCCGCGTTGGATGTGACTCTGTGAGCCAGGTTGCGGCGAGCAACTCGGATCCCATCAAACAGCTGCCGAAAGCGATGGGATTTTGGGATGTGCTCCTTTTCAATATTGCCACCGTGCTGGGGCCGCGATGGATCGCGGCGGCGGCGCACAACGGCACGTCGTCGATCAGTTTGTGGCTGATTGCCGCGGTTTTCTTTTTTGTGCCGACCGCTATGGTCATCAACGAGCTGTCTTCGCGATTTCCGGAAGAGGGCGGGCTGTACGTGTGGGCCAAGGAAGCGTTCGGCGATTTTCACGGCTTTGTGGCCGGATGGAACTATTGGATCTACACGGTCTTCTATTTTCCCGGGCTCTTGCTGGCCAGCGCGGCGATGAGCGCGTACATAATCGGCGAAGGCGGCGGAGCACTGGCGCAGAACCGAACATTCCTGCTGCTCGTTTCGCTGGGCCTGTTGCTGGTCGCGGTGGTTCTGAACATCATCGGGCTAAATGTTGGCAAGTGGTTGCAGAACGCCGGTGGTGTTTTCACGTATGTCCCGTTGTTGGTCCTCGTTTTGATTGCCGCAATTCTGGGGTTGCGCTATGGCTCGGTGACGCCGTTCACCTGGGCCAGCATTTTGCCGACGTGGAATTGGGATACCGTCAATTTTTGGTCGCAGATTGCGTTTGCCTTCACCGGTTTGGAGCTTGTTTCCGCGATGAGCGCGGAGGTTCGGGACCCGCGGCGTACGCTGCCGCGCGCGGTCTTTGCGGCCGGCGCGTTGATCGCCTTGATGTATATCGTGGGCACGATCTCCGTGCTCGTGTTGGTTCCCGCCCCGGACGTTTCCGCCACAGCCGGCGTGTTTCACGCCATCACCGTGGGAGGTATCGCTCTGAAACTCGGCGTTGT
>Ga0209648_10004517_pt1 | contig 11832 bp, 9 predicted proteins | sample GraSoi2013_115cm_FD_185830 | JGI IMG/M metagenome (GOLD analysis project Ga0209648, IMG submission 185830) | Grasslands soil microbial communities from the Angelo Coastal Reserve, California, USA - Sample 9_17_2013_115cm (SPAdes) (version 2) | ecosystem: Environmental > Terrestrial > Soil >...
TCGGTCGACATCGCGGCGCTGCGCGAGATGGACGCGTTGTGGGCTTCGGTGGTGGGCCAGCTCGGCGGCTGACCGCGGCGGCGTCAAGCGCGGGTCACCGCCACGTTGACCCGCGACTCCTCGAGGTCCACCGCTCGCGCCATCCAGTCCCCGGGCGGGGCCCCGCAGCGCAGCTCCACCGCGAGCGTCTCCCCGCAGATGTAGGGCGAGTGCTCCTCGATCGCCGCCGCGACCTCCCCGTGCGCCTCCACCGAGACCCGGATGCGATCCTCGACGTTGAGCCGGGCTTCCCTTCGCATCAGCTGGATCTGATGGACCAGATGGCGCGCCAGGGCCTTCCGGCGGAGGTCGGGCGTCATCGTGGTGTCGAGCGCGACGATGACGTCCCGGTCGACGGCGGCCGCGAAGCCGTCCCGGCCCTCCACCGTGAACTTGAGATCCGCCCACCCGAGCCTGACCTCGAGGTCCCCCACCGGGAGCGTCACATGGCCGGCGGCGAGCAAGGCGTCGCGGACGACCAGGGCCGGGCGCGCGGCGAGGGCGGCGCGAAGGGCGGGCACCGCATTCGGCGGCAGCGTGGAGGTGTCGTCCATGTCGAGCCCGACCGAGAGAGCGACGCGGTCGGCGAGGCCCGGCACGGTCTCGAGGCGCTCGACGTTCAGCTCGTCGAGGATGTCTCCCTCGAAGGCCCGCGCGGCGCGCTCCACCTCGGGGGGCGCGACCAGGAGGGCCCGGCCGAGCGGCTTCCGGACCTTGAGGCCGCCGGCGTTGCGGGTCGCGAGCCCCACCGTCAAGACTCTTCGCGCCGCCTCCACGTCGGCTTCCAGGTCGGGCTGGACGCGTCCGGCGTCCGGTTCCGGGAAGCGGGTGAGGTGGAGGCTGACCGGCGCCTCCGGCGACACCGAGCGCACCAGGTTCTGGTACACGTGCTCGGTGATGAACGGCATGACGGGGGCGAGGAGCTGGCACACCCGCACCAGCACGTGGTACAGGACCTGGAACGCGGCCTGCTTCTCGTCGTCGAGAGCACCCTTCCAGAACTCGCGCCGGCGTCGCCGCACGTACCAGTTCGACAGATCGTCGTGGACGAACGCATCCACCGCGGTGACGACCCGGCGGAACTGGTAGGTGTCGAACGCGGCCCGGGCCTCGGCGATCGTGGCCTGCAGTCGGCTCAGCAGCCACTGCTCGAGCGGCGCCACGCGCGGCGGGAGGCTCTCGGACCCCTGCAGGGGTGGGCGATCGAGGTTCGCGTAGGTGACGAACAGGCTGTAGACGTTCCAGAACGTCAGGAACCGCCGCTTGACGTGCCGGGCCGCCTCGAAGCTGAAGCGCAGCGGCTCGGTGATCGCTTGTGACGCGAACATGTGGCGGATCACGTCGGGGCCCATGTTGTCGAGCGCGTCATCGAGCCAGACCGCGTTGCCCCAGCTCTTGTGCATCTCGCGCCCGTCGGCGGCCAGCACTCGCTCGTGCGCCAGCACGGTCCGATAGGGGCTCGTGCCTTCCATGGCCGTGGACATGAAGAGCATCGCGTAGAACCACCCGCGAAGCTGTCCCACCGCCTCGACGATGAAATCGGCCGGGAACCAGCGCTCCCAGTGCTCCCGATCCTCGAGGTACCCCAGCGTCGAGAACGGGACGATGCCGGCGTCGAGCCAGCAGTCGCCGACCTCGGGGATGCGGCGGACCGGCTGGGCGCAGTGGGGGCAGCGGATGAGGATGCCGTCGAGCCACGGACGGTGCAGCTCCGGGACCGCGTCGACCGCACCGGGGTCCGTGGCCAGCTCCCGAAGCTCGCGGCGCGAACCGACCACGGTGAGGCGCCCGCATCCGCAGGGGTAGAAGGGCAGGGGCAGGCCCCAGTACCGCTTGCGCGAGATGCACCAGTCGCCCATGTTGGCGAGCCAGTCGTCCATCCGCAGCTGCATGTAGCCCGGGAGCCACGTGACGCGCTCGTTGGCGGCCCGGGCCAGCGGCCGGATCTCGGCCGCGCCGAGGAACCACTCGTCCGCGACGCGGAAGATCAGCTCCTGGCCACACCGCCAGCAGGTGGGATAGCGATGGCGGTACGCGGCCCGTGCGAAGAGCAGGCCGCGGTCCTTCAGCAAGAGGGCGATCGGCACCGCGGCCTCGACCACCGGCGTCCCCGAGAGGGAGCCCACGCCCTCGTGGTAGCGTCCTTCGGGATCCACCGGCGCGATGATGGGGAGCCCGTGCCGGCGGCCGAGGTCGAAGTCCTCGAGGCCGCAGCCCGGCGCGATGTGCACGATCCCCGTGCCTTCCGCGGCGGACACCTCGTCCCACGGGATCACGCGGTGTTCCACGTCCCGCTGGACGGGCAGATCGTCGAACGGCCCCGCGTACCGTAGCCCCACGAGCTCGGCGCCCTTGACGGTGCGCCGCGGCTGGCCGAGGGCGGGGTAGCGTCCTTCGCGGCCGGCGGCGACGTAGTAGACGGTGCCCGCCAGCACGCATTCGACGTAGTCGAGCTGCGGGTGAACCGCCACCGCCACGTTGGCCGGCAGCGTCCACGGCGTCGTCGTCCACACGAGAAGCCGGTGGTCGGGGCGGTCCCAGAGGGGCAGGGCGACGGTCACCGACTCGTGCGTGACCTCGGCGTAGGCATCCAACATCTCGTGCTGGGAGATCGAGGTGCCGCACCGCGTACACCACGGCATCGGACGATGCCCCATGTATAGCCAGCCCCGCTCGTGGCCCCGCTTCAGGAAGGCCCAGTTGTATTCGATGTTGGGGTCGGACATCGTGAAGTAGGAGTTGGGCCAGTCCATCCACTGGCCGAGCTTCTTCGACTGCTCGGTCTGGACTTGCGCGAAGTGGGTCACCCGCTCGCGGCAGGCGCGAGAGAAGCGCTCCAGTCCGTATGCCTCGATCTCCCGCTTCGAGTTGAACCCCAGCGTCTTCTCGACCTCGACTTCCACCCACAGCCCCTGGCAGTCGAAGCCGTTCTGGAACCGCTGCTCGTAGCCGCACAGGGCCCGGTAACGCTGGACGACGTCCTTGAAGGTGCGTCCCCACGCATGGTGGATCCCCATCGGGTTGTTCGCGGTGATCGGGCCGTCGAGGAAGGAAAAGCGCGGCCCGCCGCGGTTCTGGGCCACGAGATGCGAGAAGACGTGCTCTCGCTCCCAGAACTCCCGCGTGGCGGTCGCGACGGCGACGAAGTCAAGCGGCCCCGGTGTGGCAAACATGCTCGCCTCCCCTTGTCTATGTGTAGAGCGACCCGGGGGCCGTTGCCGGGAAACGAAACGGCCGCCAGGAACCCTGACGGCCGTGGGATACGTAAAAATGACGTGCCGACCGTCAGCTCGGGCAGTTCTCCGTGGTCATGGCGGGCCGACTAATTCGGAACATGACCAGAGAATAGCACAACGTCGATATCCGGCAAGGGACTTCCAGCCGACCGGCCCGCTTCGTGCTAGACTCCCGCGCATTCCACCCCGACAGGGGAGGATCGACCATGAGCCTTCGCGTGAGCGTGTCCATCTCGACGATCGCCATCGCGGTTCTGTGCTGCGCCATGGTCGGCCTCGCCGCCGACCCGCCGATCCCGATCGGGGTCTCGGTGGCCCAGACCGGGCCGGTGGCCCTCGCGGGGCAGGAGCAGGTGCTCGGCGCGCAGATCGCCGAGGAGTACTTCAACAAGCACGGCGGGGTGAACGGCCGCCCGATCAAGCTGATCTTCCAGGACGGCGGCAGCGACGAGCCGACCGCCATCAACGCCTTCCAGAACCTGATCAACGTGGCCAAGGTCGTGGGGATCATGGGCCCGAGCCTGTCCCAGCAGGCGTTCGCGGCCGACCCCTTCGCGGTCCGGGCCAAGGTCCCGGTCATCGGACCCTCGAACACCGCCAAGGGCATCGCCCAGATCGGCGAGTTCGTCTCCCGGGTCTCCTCGCCGGTGGCCATCGTGGCCCCCAACGCGGTCAAGGCGGCGATGGAGATCAACAAGGATCTGAAGAAGGTCGCGGTGCTGTACGCGCAGAACGACGCCTTCAACAAGTCGGAGACCGAGACGTTCCAGCAGGCGGTGAAGGATCTCAAGCTGGAGCTGGCCACGGTGCAGACCTTCCAGACGACCGACACCGACTTCACCGCGCAGATCACGAACGTGCTGAACGTGAAGCCGGACCTCGTGATCGTCTCCGGCCTGCAGGTGGACGGGGCCAATCTCGTGAAGCAGCTCCGCGACCTGGGCTACAAGGGCCTGATCGTCGGCGGCAACGGGGTGAATACCGCCGCGATCTTCCCGATCTGCAAGGCCAAGTGTGACGGCATCCTGATCGCGCAGGCCTACAGCCCGGCGTACAAGAGCAAGATCAACGACGAGTTCAAGTCGGTGTACAAGGACAAGCAGAAGAAGGATCCGCCGCAGTTCAGCGCCCAGGCCTTCACCGGCATCCAGGTGTTCGTGGAGGCCCTGCGGGCGCTCGACAAGAAGTCGCCGATCGCCAAGATGGAGCTGGCTGCGCTCCGGGTCGAGCTGAACAAGCAGCTCATCTCCGGCACGTACGACACTCCCCTCGGGGAGATCTCGTTCACGACCGGACCCGGGATGGGCGGCGAGATCGTCCAGAAGCAGGCCTACGTCGCGCAGATCAAGATGGACCCCGACGGCACCAAGGGCACGTTCGTCTTCGTCAAGTAGTGAACCGGACGTTCCTGCTCCAGCAGGTGCTGAACGGCCTCGCCATCGGCAGCGTGTACGCCATCTTCGCCCTCGGCTACACGCTGATCTTCTCGGTGCTGCGCATCATCAACTTCACCCACGGCGCGATCTTCACCATCGGGGCCTACGCGACCTACGCGCTGACCGGGTCGCAGTTCGGCATCAACGGGCTGCTGGCCGGCGCCGCCCTGCCGTTCCGGCTCCCCTTCGTCCTGGCGCTCCTCGGCGGCTCGATCGTCGCGGCCCTGGCCGGCGTCATCGTCGAACGCCTCGCCTTCCGGCCGCTGCGCGCGCGGGGCGCCGATCCGCTCCTGACGCTGGTCTCGAGCCTCGGGGTGGCGGTCGCCCTCGTCAACATCACCCAGTATCTCTTCGGGGCCGAGCCGTACTCCTATCCTGATCCCCTCCAGGGGCTGCCGAGCGCGGTGAACTTCGGCACCGCGGCCGCGCCGGTGCTCGTGCGCACGGTCCAGGTGGTGATCTTCGGCGTGTCGATGGTCATGCTGGTGCTGCTCACGTACCTCATGAACGCCACCCGCACCGGCAAGGCGCTGCGGGCGGTGGCCGAGGACATGACCACGTCGAGCCTGCTCGGCATCGACACCGACCGCCTGGTCTTGCTGACGTTCGTCATCAGCGGCTTCCTCGGCGGCGTGACCGGGACGCTCATCGGGTTGAGCGTCGGCGTGGCCGGCCCGTACTTCGGGATCGCCTTCGGGCTCAAGGGCCTCGCGGTGATCGTGCTCGGGGGCCTGGGCGACATCCCGGGCGCGGTGGTCGGCGGCCTCATCATCGGGCTCGCGGAGGCGTTCGTGCCCGCGCAGTACATCGCCTATCGCGAGGCGGTGCCGTTCGCGCTCCTGTTCGTGGTGCTGCTGGTGAGGCCGCAGGGGCTGCTCGGCCGCGCCCAGGTGCAGAAGGTCTAGTCCCGCGTGGCCAGCTTCCTCGCGACCTACGACTTCCTGCTGGTCGCGGTGCTGGCGCTGACGCTCTACCTGCCGCTGATGGCGGGACAGCTCTCGGTCGCGAGCCCGGGCTTCTACGCGCTCGGGGGCTACATCGCGGCGATCATGTCCACCAAGATCTTCCCGCCCGGGCCCGGGCTCTATCCGGTCTCGCTGGTGCTGCTCGAGATGGCGGTCGCCGCGGTGGTCTCGGGCGTGCTCGGCCTCGCGGTGGGGGTGCCCGCGCTCCGGCTGCGCGGCATCTTCCTGGCCCTGGCCACCATCGCCTTCGTGCAGATCCTGGGGGTGGTGGCCCTGAACCTGGACGTGACCGGGGGCGCGATCGGGATCTTCGGGATCCCGCAGCCGTTCTCGAGCGCGATCCAGTACATGTGGCTCGCGGTCCCGCTGCTCGTGGTGTCGATGCTGTTCGTCGCGCGCCTCGAGCGCACCCGGACCGGGCGCGCGCTGGTCGCGCTCCGAGAGGACGAGCTGGCCGCCGCCGCCATGGGCATCAACCCGACCTACCACAAGGTCCTCGCGTTCACGACGAGCGCGATGCTGGCCGGGGCGGTCGGGGCGGTCAGCGCGCACTTCATCAATACCTGGAACTCGCGGCAGGGGACGTTCGACACCAGCGTCAACCTGATGGCCTTCGTCCTCGTGGGCGGGTCGCGCACGTTCGTGGGCCCGGTGGTGGGCGGGCTCGTGCTGACCGCGCTGCCGGAGGCGCTGCGCGGGATCGCCGGGGTGGACGTGCTGCCCGCGTGGCTCGCCGCGTTCCTGCGCGACGGGCGGCTCATCATCTTCGGGATCCTGATCGCGATCGGCACCGTGTTCTTCCCCCACGGGCTCATCACGCCCGGCCTCCTTCGCCGCCTGGGCCGGCGCGGGGCGCGCCCCGGATGAGCGCCGCGTCCCCGGCCGCCGCGGACCTGCTCGTGGTGGACGGGGTCACGTGCCGGTTCGGCGGGGTCACCGCGGTCAACGAGGTCTCGTTCGCGGTGGGGCGGGGCGAGCTGTTCGGGCTCATCGGGCCCAACGGGGCCGGCAAGACCACGCTGTTCAACCTGATCACCGGCCTCACCGCGCCGAGCGGCGGGCACCTGCGCTACCGGGGCGAGGACATCACCGGCCTGCCGCCCCACCGGGTGGCCGAGCGCGGGATCGCGCGCACCTTCCAGAACGTGCGCCTCTTCGGCGAGCTGTCCGCGCTCGACAACGTGATGATCGCGCGCCACGTGCGCACACGGAGCGGCCTCGTAAGCGGCGTGCTCGGGCTGGGCGCCGCCCGGCGGGAGGAGCACGAGACGCGCGAGCGCGCGGCGGCGCTGCTGGCCCTGGTCGGCCTCGACGACCGCCCCGAGGAGCGCGCCCGCAACCTCGCCTACGGCGACCAGCGGAGGCTCGAGATCGCCCGCGCGCTGGCCCTCGAGCCGGAGCTGCTCCTACTCGACGAGCCGGCCGCCGGCATGAACGCGGGCGAGAAGCGCGCGCTGAGCGACCTGATCCGCAGCGTCCGCGCCCGCCTGAGCCTGACCGTCTTGTTGATCGAGCACTACGTGCCGCTGGTCATGCACCTCTGCGATCGCATCGCGGTGCTGAACTTCGGCCAGCTCATCGCCCTGGGCCCGCCGGCCGAGGTGCAGAAGCACCCCGCGGTGGTCGAGGCCTACCTGGGCGACAGCACGTGAGCCCCGCGGTGCCCGGCGTTCCCCTGCTCGCGGTCGAGAACCTCACGATCCGCTACGGCCGCGTGCAGGCCCTCGAGCAGGTGAGCCTCGAGGTCCACGCGGGGGAGGTGGTGACCCTGATCGGCGCGAACGGCGCGGGCAAGAGCACGACGCTGCGCTCGATCTCGCGGATCATCCCCATCCACCGCGGGCGCATCGCCTTCGACGCCCGCGACATCAGCGGCGCGCGGCCGAGCGACGTGGTCCGGATGGGCATCGCCCAGGTGCCCGAGGGCCGCCGCATGCTCGCCCGCCAGAGCGTGGTCGACAACCTGCTGCTGGGCGCCTACACGCGCTCGGACGGAGCCGAGATCCAGGCCGACCTCGAGCGGCAGTTCGCGCGCTTCCCGCGCCTGGCCGAGCGGCGTCATCAGATGGCGGGCACGCTCAGCGGCGGCGAGCAGCAGATGCTGGCGATCGCCCGCGCCCTCATGAGCCGGCCCCGGCTGCTGCTGCTCGACGAGCCGTCGCTGGGGCTGGCGCCGCTGATCGTGCGCGCCATCTTCCAGATCATCCGCGACCTGCACGCGGCCGGGGTCACCATCCTGCTCGTCGAGCAGAACGCGAGTCTGGCGCTCCAGATCGCGGACCGCGCGTACGTGCTGGAAGCGGGCCGCCTGACGATCTCCGGCCCCGCCGCCGCGCTCCTGAGCGACGAGCGGGTGCAGCGAGCCTACCTCGGGTAGACGCGTCGGTCCCCAAGCTGCCAAGGCGACCGCCACTCGGTGTTGGTAGGATGAGCACATGACGGGGGCGGCAATCGTCGCCCGGCACGAGTTCGTCGGTATCACCGCCGCGTGGGACGCGAGCTCGCGGATCACCGAGTCGACGTCGAAGATCGGGAAGATCGGCCGCTATCATCTCTGCGAGGAATTCAGCCACGTGCGCCTCAGCTGTTCGACCTCGACCGGATGGTCCGGGACGGGAAGACGTTCGACTACAGCATCATCGCGCCCGAGATGATCGACCGGAGCTGGGTCCCGTCGTATTGCCGGCCGGTCAACCGATAGATCGACTGACCATCTCGCGGAAGATTGCCCGCACGCGCTCGACGTGGCGCGCGAGATCATGCCGCTCCGCCACGCGCCGCCGCGCATCCGCGGGTAGGGAATGGCTGGGGAAGGCCTCGCGGCGCGCCACATCGCGCATCTCCTCGTAGAGCGCCGTCTCGTCCCCGTTGGGAAAGAGCAGCCCGCTCGTCCCTCGCTCGATGGTCTCGCCGAGGCCGCCCAGCTCGCTGGCGATCACCGGGACGTCGCGCACGATGGCCTCGATCGCGACGAAGCCCAGGGGCTCCGCCCAGAGGGACGGCGCGACGAGAGCCCAGGCATCGACGAGCTGGGCTTCGAGGGCGGCCGGGTCGAGCCATCCCGGCATGCTGACCGCGTCCCCGAGAGCCAGCGCCTCGATGAGGCTCGCGATCGCCGGGCCGTCGGGCCCGCGGCCGACGATCCGCAGCCGCGCCGAAGGCACGTCCCGATGGAGGCGCGCGAAGGCCCGCAGGAGCAGGGGGACGCCCTTTTCCGGCTGCAGCCGCCCGCAGAAGACGAACGTCGGCGTGGCGGCGGGACTGCGTCGAAAGGCGGTCCCGGGCGCGGGCACCGGCAGCGGCACGTGCTCGGCCTGGACCCCGTTGCGCGCGAACTCGTCCCGCATCCACCGGCTGCCGACCACGACCCGGTCGACGGATCGCAGGCCCGCGCGGACGAGGGTGTAGCGGGCCTGGTCCCGCAGCCAGTGGGGCAGGCTGAGGCAGCCCGCCCGCCAGCACACCAGGCCGGCCTGGACTCGGCAGCGCTCCCCGCTGGGCAACAGCTTGCAGCCGGTCGGGCAGACCGCCTTGTAGTCGTGCAGGCTGAGGACGGTGGGCACCGCGCGCAGCGGATGCAGGACCGCGGGCGAAAGCTGCGTGGCGAAGGTGTTCACCAGCGCGACGTCGGGGCGGAATTCCCGGAGGGCCCGGCGCACCTGCGCGACCGCGAACGGGTTCACGACCTGCAGGAAGGCCTGGCCCACCTGACGCTCCGTGCCCCACACGCGGAAGTCGGCGAGCCCGTCGCCGGCCGAGCCGGTGGCGCTGGTCAGGAGCCGGACCTCGTCACCGGCCGCGATCAGGCCGGCGTTGAGCCACGTCGTGTACGCTTCCACGCCCCCCCGCGCGCGCACCCAGTCGGTCACCAGCAGGACGCGCATGGGCCGGCGGCTCAGCCGATCGACTCGACCGGGACGGGCTGCCCGGTGCGAGCGGATTGCTCCGCGGCCAGGATCACCGCGAGGGAGCGCGCCCCGTCCTCGACGGTGGCCAGCGGCCCGGGGTTGCCGCGCAGGCGATCGACGAACGCGGCGAGCGAGGAGCGGAAGGACGGCTCGTACGCCGGGCGCGCGAGACGCTGCAGCGCGAGCGACGCGAGCGCGCCGCTCGGGCGCACCCACGCCGTCCGCATCCCGTAGCCCAGGCGCCGGGTCACCCGGAGCTCGAGCCGAGTGCGGTAGCGATCGAGCCGGAGCGTGCCGCGGTCGCCGATCAGCTCGAGGAAGTCGGCGGGTCCGGTGCGGAAGCTGAAGTAGGCCTGAACGTCGCACCCGCTCCGCATGGCGAGCGTCATCCGGGCGAGGTCCTGGTCGGTCCCGAGGGAGGCGACCCGGGCCTCTGCGACGCTGGCCACCTCGTCGGCGAGCATCCACCGCAGGGTGTCCACGTGGTGGGAGGCGAGATCGAGCAGGACCCCGCCGCCGGTGTCGCGCGTCCGTTTCCACTCCGGCATGCGATCGGCCCCGACCGGCTCGCAGAAGGCGGTCTGGACCGCGCGCACCGTGCCGAGCCGCCCCGCGCGCACCAGCGCCGCCGCGTGCCGGTGAAGGGGATGGGAGCGAAAGTTGAACCCGACCGCGCCGATCACGTGCGCTTGCCGGACCGCGTCCAGGACCCGGCGCGCCTCGGCGATGTCGAGGGCGAGCGGTTTCTCGACGTAGACGTGCTTCCCGGCGCGCGCGGCGGCCACCGCCAGGGGCGCATGCGAGGGCGTGGCGGAGGTGATGACGACCGCGTCGACGTCGGCGCGGGCGAACGCGTCTTCCGCTCGCTCGTGCACCGAGACTGAGGCGATGCGCTCGGCCCGGGCGCGGGCGGCGGGGTCCGGGTCCGCGGCGGCCACGAGCCTGGCTCCCGGCAGGCGCGCCAGGATGGGCAGGTGCGCCCAGCAGGCGAGGGTGCCGCAGCCGAGCACCACGACGCCGACCGGCCGCCGCCGCGCGTCAGCGCTTGCGGCTCGCGTACGCGACCTTGTGCAGCTCGATCTCGGTCATCCGGGCGTCGGCGGACGCGGGAGCGGCGCCCGCGTACGCGACCGCTTCCCCGACGGCGCGGAGCACCGCGCCCGCGACGATCAGCGGCACGGTGGCGAGCGGCAGGCGATGCATGCGGCCGATCCGGCGCGCCGGCTCTCGCAGGCGGGCCGCGAGCACCAGCGCGATGAGCGGGGAGGCGAGGATGTAGACGAGCCGCCGCGACCACGGCCACCGCGCCGCGCGCAGGGAGCCCAGGATGAAGCCGGCCAGCAGCTTCTCGTGGACGTAGGGTCCGAGGCGGCCCACGTTGAGGTGCGCGATCCGCGCGCCGGGCTCGAAGTAGGCGCGGTGGCCGTGGCGGTGGAGGGCCGGCCAGAGGGCCTCCGAGTAGGTGTCGAGCGCCCCTTCGAGCCCGTCGCCAAGGTCGAGCAGCACCTGCCGACGATAGGCCGCGTTGTAGATCAGCGCCTCCGGGATCTCGCCCTGGGGCCGGCCTTCGCCCCACCGCCCGTAGTCCGAGACGTAGGCCGCCCAGCTCACCGCCCCGTTGGGATTCGCGTTGGTGATGGCGGGCACGACCGTGGCCCACGGGCCCTCGAAGGCGTCGAGGAGGGCGGCGGCCCACTCGGGCTGCGGGTAGGTGTGGGTCTCCCCGATGAACACCACCGGCGCGGTCGCGGCCCGGATGCCGATCGCCCGCGCGGCGGCCAGGCCGGCCGACGGCGCGACGGAGACCAGCTGCACGGCCGCGAAGCCGTCCAGCTCCCGGCCATCCGCGTCGAGCGAGCCGGGCGGCAGGGGGGCGACGATGACGACCTCGAGGCGCTCCTTGACCGTCTGCTCGGCGAGCCGCCGGACGACGGGCCTGACCGTCTCGTAGGTGTCCGTGGCGAGGACGACGGCCATCCGGGTCGCAGGGTCCAATGTCGCCCGAGCCTAGGGGACAAGGTCGGGTGGAGTCAAGCCAGGGTCAGCGCCCGACCTGGAGCAAGCACTCGCCGTCGCGGCTCAGGTCAGGGCTTCGTGACGCTGACGCCGGGCGCCTCCGGCCCCCGGCTCGGACCATTGGTGTAGTTGTAGTAGGCCTGCCCGCTCGCTTGCTCCTCCGGCGTGAAGGTCACGTGGTAGTCGTGGTTGAAGTCGTTGTTGAACGACGAGAGCCACTTGACCCGCCAGG
>Ga0209648_10004520_pt1 | contig 11828 bp, 15 predicted proteins | sample GraSoi2013_115cm_FD_185830 | JGI IMG/M metagenome (GOLD analysis project Ga0209648, IMG submission 185830) | Grasslands soil microbial communities from the Angelo Coastal Reserve, California, USA - Sample 9_17_2013_115cm (SPAdes) (version 2) | ecosystem: Environmental > Terrestrial > Soil >...
CATTTTCTCTTTCTTTCGCGATCCGGAGCGCGTGATCCCCTCGGAGCCTGGGGCAGTGGTGTCTCCGGGAGACGGCCGCGTGGTTGTGGTCACTGATGAAGAGAACGCTGGACGGCCGGGAAAGCGGGTGAGCATTTTTCTGGCAGTGTGGAATGTGCACGTGAACCGCTCGCCGGCGGCGGGGACAATCACGAAGCTGGAATACCGGCCGGGCAAATTTTTGGCGGCGATGCGCGAGCGGGCTTCCGTGGAAAACGAGCAGAACGTGTTTACGCTTTCGACCGATGCGGGCGAAATCGTGTTTAAGCAGATTGCAGGTTTGATCGCGCGACGGGTAGTCTCTTGGAAGAAGCCTGGCGATAAGGTGGCTCGCGGCGAGCGCATTGGACTGGTACGATTCGGGTCGCGCGTAGACCTGTGGGTGCCCAAAGAGGCGGAGATTCTTGTGAACGTGGGGGAGAATGTAAAAGGCGGATCGAGCGTGCTTGCGCAGTGGCCCGCGAAACCTGCAGCCGGTAAATTGGGTGAAACGAGTACCGCGGAGACGGACGCAAATCTAGCGGCAACGGGGAAGCGATCGTAACCATGGGCGAATCCGAACAGCACGAGATTCCTTTTAAAGAGAGGCGCTTGCGCTTCCGGAATCCCCGATTGCGGCGGGGGATTTTTCTCCTGCCAAGCTTATTCACGGTAGGGAACCTGGTGTGCGGATACTATGCCTCGGCGGCGTCTCTCGTAGGCGGGGCGGGCGATTTTGATCGCGCCGCAAAAGCTATCGGGTTGGCGATTCTATTTGATTCGATGGATGGCCGCATCGCCCGTATGACCGGGACCAATACTGAATTTGGCACGCAGTTTGATTCGCTCGCTGACGTTGTGAGTTTTGGTATCGCGCCCGGTCTGTTAGCGTATGCGTGGGGCGTTCGACATTTGCCGGGACTGGACACGTCACTAAAAATTCAGCAGATCGGGCACTTTGGGTGGTGGTTTTGCCTGGCGTTCGTAGTTTGCTGTGCGTGGAGATTGGCGCGATTTAATGTACAAGGCATGGTGCCTGGTGGTTCGAAGTTTTTCGTGGGAATGCCAACGCCCGCGGCTGCCGCAATGATCGCGTCCACGGTACACATGTTCAAATCGCCGATTCAGGAACCGCGATGGGCGATTGCGTGGATTTTGATGGCCCTCGGTTTGGCGGGGTTGATGACCAGCACGATTCGATATTCAAGTTTCAAAGACATTCCATGGACGAGGAGGCAACCCTCTTTGGCAATTGTGCTGCTGGCACTGCTGGGAGCGGCGATTTGGCGGTGGTCGGAAGAAGTCTTATTTTTCCTGGCAACTGCTTACGCTATAACTGGATTGATACTACACCTCGTGCGGTTTATCCGCCATCGTATGGTTTCGCGGACCGCGTGATTCATGCCTTCTTTGGAACGGGATTCCCACCGGATTGTGATTGCAGGTGCGTCTTCGCTGCTGGGAGCGGAGCTGAAGTCGTTATTGGAAGAGAGCAAGTTTGCGGGATGGGATTTGCGGCTGGTCGATGAGGAAGTGGCTGCGGGAACATTAACCGAAGCCGGCGGAGAGCCGGCAGTGATTCAGCCGGTGGAGAAAGGAAGTTTTGATCGCGCACACTTGATTTTCTTCACGGGTTCGCTGGAATTCACCAAAGCCAATCTGAGTGCGGCGATGCACAGCGGCGCGAAAGTGGTCGATCTTACCGGCGCTGCACTCGAAGCTGCTGACGACACGCCAGTGGTTGCGTGGTTTCCCAAGCTCGATTCTCTGCGGGGCGAGCCCTCGTCGCTGAATGGGAAGGTCTTCGGGGTGCTTTCCGCGGCGGCCACGGCTGCATCGGCGCTCGCTTTGGCCCTCTCAAAGCTGGGGCTGACTCGGATGAGCGTGGTCCATTTCCATCCGGTGTCCGAAGCCGGACGCGCCGGTATCGAGGAGATGGAAGCCCAAACGGGCAAGTTGCTTTCGTTTCAGCCATTCGGCCAGCCGGTGTTCGATACCCAGGTAGCGTTCAACATGCTGGATCGCTTTGGCGCTGGAAGCCGTCAGAAGCTCCGAAGCGCTGTCGCACGAATTCGGTCCGAAGTAGGGGCCTGTGTGAGCAACAAGGTGGCGCTTCCAGCGTTGCAAGTGTTGTTCGCCCCGGTGTTCTACGGAGCGACTTTCAGCGTGTGTGCTGACGTTGACGTGCTGGACGGTCAGAAAATCGTAGAAGTTTGCAGGGAAGCAGGGTTCGTGATCGTTCCGGAAGGCGATGCAGGGCCCAGCAACGTGAGCGTGGCGGCAGAGAATTCGATTTTCCTGGCTCAGCCGGAAAATGATCCCTCTAAGGGCAACACGTTTTGGCTATGGGGAGCGGCGGATAATATTCGGTTGCCAGCGTGGAATGCGGTGAAGCTCGCGGAGAAACTGGTGCCATGAGGAGGCGGCTTGCGATTGCGTTGATAGGTGCGGCGATGTGGGGCGCGGGCTGCGGGTACCACGTGGCGGGACGCAGCGACTCGCTGCCGAAAAGCATCCACGTGATTGCGGTGCCCGCACTGGAAAACAAGACGACCAGCTACCGCATCGAACAGCGATTGACGACCGCCACGGTACATGAATTTCTGGCGAAGACTTCCTACCGCGTGGTGCCTGACCCGGCGAACGGCGATGCCGTGCTGCGCGGCAAAGTGCTGACTGTGGAAGCGGTACCGCTGCTGTTTGATACGGCGACGGGGCGCGCGACGGCCATGTTGATTACGCTGAAATGCGAGATCACCTTTGAAGAACGCGAGACGGGAAAAATTCTCTATCACACGGACAATTTTATTTTTCGCAACCAGTACGAGATTTCGACGGATGTCAACAACCCGAACAGCGTCAAGAATTTCTTTGAGGAGCAAGACCCCGCGCTGGACCGCATGGCGCGGGATTTTGCGGAGCGGCTGGTGGCGGCGGTGGTGGAGAATTATTGATGGCCCGGATTTCGCAACAGGAATTGGTGGCGAGGCTGGAGAAAGGGAAAACCATTCCCGCAATTCTTTTGCTTGGGGAAGAAGCCTATCTTCGTGACTCCTGCCGCGCACATTTGATTGAGAGATTTGTGGCGGAGACTTCGCGCACCTGGGCGGTGTCGCGGTATTCGGCGGATCGCGGGGAGACGCAGACAGCTTTGGATCAGGCGCAGACCATGGCGATGCTTTCGCCGCAGCAAGTGGTTTTTCTCGAGGACGTGGAAGCGATCGAGAAGCTGGGGGAGAAGAACCGGGACGAGGCCATAGCCCAGCTCGATGCGTATCTCGAAGATCCCGCGCCGTTCACGGTACTGGTGCTGGAAGCGAGAGGGCTGGATCAGCGGATGAAATTGGGCAAGCTGCTGGCGGAGAACACTCTGGTCGTGGAATGCGGGCTGGGCGAAAACGCCGGAGAACGGCAAGCGGCGGCCGTAGCACTGGCGCGGGCGCTCGGGAAAGAGCAGGGAATCGAGTTTGAAAAAGGCGCGGCGGAGGATTTAGCGGAGTGTGTGGCCGCGGATTTGATGCGGCTGAAAACGGAAATCGACAAGCTGGCGACGTATGCGGCGGAGAGAAAAGTGATTGGGCGCGCGGACGTGAGCGCGCTGGTGATTTCGGAGAAGACCACCACGGTTTGGGAACTGGCGGATCTGCTGGCGTCCCGACAGTCGAAGAAAGCGCAGGAATTCCTGGATCGTTTGCTGCGCGATGGGGAAGAGCCGCTGCAGATGCTGGGAGCAATGGCCTGGATGTACCGGAAATTGATCGAAGCGAGCGAAGTGAAGGGCATTACGAACGGTTACCAGGCGGCGCGTGCGCTGGGTATGCGCCCGGAGCAAGCCGAACTGGCGCTGCAAAATGCACGGAAGATTTCTAAGCCGCGCTTGCTGGCAGGATTGCACGCGCTGCGAGACGCGGACGACCGGCTGAAGGGCAGCGGAGTCGATCCGCGAACAGTGATGGAATTTCTGGTAGCGCAGTTGACTGGCGGGGAAGCGAAGGCCGCTAGCGGGAAAGGTTAACGAGGAAGGAGCGATCGTCAGAATGAGTCTGCGCGGCGGAGCTAAGAGCGGTCGGTTAAGGCAATTTCGGAATGCTGGACGCGGCGGTCGAAGCTGGTGAGCAGTGCGGCGGCCTCATCGACGACGACGGCGGCTTCGAGATCGGGACCAGCGAAGGCCCGGATGGATTCGAGTGAGCGCCAGGTGGTTTCGACGGCGATTTCGACTTCATTTTCGAGGCGGCGCAGGGAGACGGTGGCGCCGAGATAGCCTGGGGCGCGGCGAAGTTCGGGCAAAACATTCTTGGAAAAGTGCTCGAGATATTTGGGCAATTGTGCCTCGGTGGTGCGGGCGGTCCAGCGGCGCAAGATCCCACCTGGAGCTGGAAGCTTAGAGGAGGCCGAGGGCTCGTTGCCGACGACGACATTCCAGGGGCGGACTTCCCATTTTTTGACAAGCCCGTTTTGGACGTACGGGTCGTTGCGAGCAAACGATTCGACTTTGGTTTTGTCGTCGACGTGGAAAACGATCAAGGCGCGGTCGGAGGGCTCGGCAAGGGCGCCGGCAAAAACGATTTCGCCACGTTGACGAGCCTCGTTCGCAAGGCGCAGGTGCTCCTGGCGGAATGGGACCCGGCGGTCGATAAAGTTATCGACCACTTCATAAAACAGGGCGTAGTAGTTCATCGAGTGTCACCAATCATTCTGAACGAACACATTAGGTTAGACGGGCAGGAGCCAATTGTGGGTGTCCGGTTCGCGACCGGTTTGGATGGCTACCAGGCGGGTGCGGAGGCGCGCGGCGACCGAGGAGTCCGCAACGGCGGGGAATTGCAGGTCGCGATCGCGGTAGCGGATGCAGGCAATGGGAGCGACGATGGCGGCGGTTCCGGCGCCGAAAGCTTCGGTGAGTTTTCCAGCGGCGTGTGCGGAGAGAATTTCGTCGATGGAGATTTGGCGTTCTTCGGCGGGGATGCCCATCTCTCGGAGCAATGTTAGAGCCGAGTTGCGGGTGACGCCGGGCAGAATTGTCCCGCTGAGCGGCGGAGTGATGGCCTTGCCATCCAATACGAAAAAGACATTCATGACGCCGGATTCTTCGACGTAGCGGCGCTCGACGCCGTCAAGCCAGAGCACATTGTGAAAGCCCTTTTCCTGGGCGAGACGCGCGGCGAGCAAGCCTCCCGCGTAATTGCCGGCGGCTTTGCTGTCGCCGGTGCCGCCGGGGAAGGCGCGGACGAAGCGCTCTTCGGCGAGGAGGCGGATGGGCTGAGCGAAATAGGGGCCGACGGGACAAGTCATCACAATGAGCCGGAAACGATTAGCGGGACGAACGAGAAGAGTGTCGTCGATGCCGAAGTACGTTGGGCGGATGTAGAGAGCGCCACCTTCGCGATGCGGGATCCAATCGCGATCGAGGCGAACCAATTCCGCGACGCCTTCGACAAAAAGCGCCTCGGGAACTTCCGGCATGGCGAGGCGCGCGGCAGAGCGGTTCAGGCGGACGAAATTTTCGCGCGGACGAAAAAGCACAACGGCTCCGTTGGGGGTGCGATGCGCTTTGAAACCTTCGAAGATTGCTTGACCGTAATGGAAGGGAGTCAACGCGGGAGAAAAGGAAATCGGGCCGAAAGGAACGATTTGCGGCTGTTTCCAGGAACCCGCTTCCCAATCGGCGACCAACATGTGGTCGCTGAAGGTGCAGCCGAATTCCGAGTTTTCTCGAAGCGACTCCGTGAGACGGGATTGGGATACGCGCGTGATGGGGATCGGAGTCGACATTGGGCCTCAAAGGTGAAAAAAGAAGAGGACAGGCAGGAATGTCTGTCCCACAAAACCAGGACCGCACGTACCACTACTACTTCGCGGCCTTCGCTTTGATGGCGTTGAAGGCCAGGGTGAGGCGCGATTTGTAGCGGTTGGCGGTGTTCTCGTGCAGCACGTTCTTGGCAATGGCCTGATCGATTGCGGACATGGTGGGTTGCAGAAGATTGCCCGCAGCGGTGGGGTCGCCGGCGGTGATGGCGGTGCGCAGACGGCGCATCATCGTGCGGACGCGGGTGCGGTTGGCGCGGTTGACCTCGGCGCGCTGAAGAGATTGTGCCGCGCGCTTCAAAACCGACTTCTTTTTCTTCTTAACTTTGGTAGCCTGTCCCTGGGCCATCTATTGCTCCTTTTGGGTATCACTCAAACTTCTAACGTTAAACGAGGCTCACGGCTTTGTCAAACGAGCTGAAAGGTCGGTAGTGTCCTGGTTCGGCTTGCCGCTGCACTTCACTTGGTATAGCTTCCTGCTCATCCGCATGAAGCTGCGGCTGAATGCCGCGATGCTCGTCTGAGTGATGAAACGGGTGTGAGGTCTCCGCGAGTCCCTCTTTAGATATGTGGCCGATTCTCAAAAGTCGCTTCGCCACTTTGTTTCTGGTGCTGGTGGCAGAAGCAGTTGCCGTTTGGGCCGTGTTCTATTCCACGAGTCGATACCTAAAGCTGTTCCTGGCGTTCTTGACCGTCTGGTTGGCGAGCAGACACCAGGAGCGGTTGGGCCGGCGACTAGGTTTGGCAGATCTTTGGTGGGCTTGGCCAATTTTGTTGTTGATCATCGTAGGTGTAGTGTTCTTTGTTTTGACCATTGCACATATCCTTGGATTCTTGTGACCAAGGGCTGACGATTAGAGACACCTGTGCGCGGTGAACTGCTACACGGCATTGTAGAATGACCCCGTTCTGTCGAAGGAGGCACGGCCTATGGTGGATACCCATCGGCTCTTCCGGTTCAGTGTGAAGTGCCGCTCGGAAGATTTGGCAGTCGTCTATTGCCTGCGAGCGATTGCTGAATACTCCCAGAAGAATATCAATCCCCGCATCGCGTGGGGCGGAACGAAAGATGCCGACTGGAGCCGAGATGGCCACTGCGTTACATTCCACTTTAGCAGTGCGCAAAACCGCGATGGATTTTTACAGACTGCGAAGCGACTCCTCGCTCAGGGTTCTTGGGCTGAAGTAGCGCGTAGCGATGACGACCCGGCCAAGCCGCAAAACTAACACACTGCCCAAAGGTCGAAAGTGACTCATTTTCAAACTGAGTCGTTACCGAAGCTGGCGCTTCTCGGATGCACGCTTGGATTCTCATAATTAGGGGAAGCGCTCATAGCGATCAGTCAACCAACTTGTCGCTGAGCCAGCGGGCGAGGACGTTCAGGCCGGCTCCCACCAAGCCAATAGTGCTGGCGTTGCTCCACCATTCCGTGCCGCGATCATAGTCGGCCAAGGAGGTTTCCAGTTGCAACTTTGCGGACGCGAGTTTCATAGGGAGCGCCGGGTCCATCGGCCGAGGCTCGGCAGCATGTTTGAGCTGCTCCAGCAAAAGCTGCGGCTGCTTCATGTCGAGCATGGAGATAGGCGAGTGGCAGTAGGGACAGACCGCGTTGGCCTGCAGGTTGATGGACGCCCCGCAGTTGGAACAATTCACAGACTGAACGTTCTGCCGCAACTCCTTAATCTGCTGGGGCGACAGCGGCTGGATGAAATTCTTTTCTTTCAAGAACTCGAGAAAGGCGATTAAGTGACCGTCTTCGTTCCCGCATCGCCAATAGGTGAACGGCATGTTTCGCTGCATGTTGTGCGCCAGATGAAGCGTCGTTGCACACCGCGGGCAGCGGAGCGTGTCCGGCAGAGATGGCTTGCCCGGCGAAGAGTGTTCACCGATAAACTTCATGAGCTTCAATGTGGAGCCGGCAGAGAGTTGCAGGCTATCGAAATGATCGAACCAGAACGCCTGGCAACGGGCGCACACATCGATGGTGACCGACCCGCGTAAACGGCCGTCCAGTGCCATGGCAGTCATTTCGTTTCCGCAGCCGGGGCACTTCATACAAACATTGTAGCTGGGCGGCTGAAGCGATGCCATCGATCGGGGAAGAAGTGTAAGCCAATCGTAAAGGGCCGAGATGGGGAGTGGATCGCGAATTAGGGGGTGTGGGTCAAAGCTTATTGAGGCCTCGACCTCACTGAAAACAAAGGATTAAAAAACTTCAAAAAAGTGCAAAAATGCTCTTGACAATACGTATTAGTGTGATACAATAGTTCTCGTAGAAAAGTGCGCCCCGATCCTGTCGGGGCGTTTTTTTTTGCCCGCGGTATCCCAGATTCCCTGCGTCTTTGTCTTTGCTTCGCACTCCGTTCCATCTCTCGGATCTCATCATGAAAGCCAAAAAGCCCAACGCCGAACTCGTCTGCAAGCAGTTCGAGGACGCTCTTGCCCCTCGTCTGCGCCTCTCCACCACCGACCGAGCCGTTTATTACCACCTTCTCCGGCACAGCTGCTTTGAAGGCAAGTCTCGCCTTCATTTTTCCATTATTTGGCTGGCGCGCAATCTCGGCCTCACCGAGGACACCGTGCGCGCCGCGCTGCGCCGGCTCGTACAACACCGCGCCTTGCGTTTGGTCCAGCGCAGCAAAGCGGGCCACGTGGTGGACGTTCGGCTGCCGGAAGAGGTTCCCGGCGCTCTCCGAAGCGGAGCCCAAACGCGCGCGGCCGTTCCTTCTCCCTCCAGCGGCAACCTCGAGGAAACCGATTTTATGCGCACTCCCGAGCTTCGCCAGGCCATCCACTCCCGCGAAGGGGGCGTCTGCTTTTACTGCCTCCGCCGCATCGGCCCGCAAATGCAGTGCCTCGACCACGTCATACCCCGCGCCCAACTCGGTCCCAACTCTTACCGCAACCTGGTCTCTTGCTGCCTCGAATGCAACTCCCGCAAGGGCGAGCGCCCCGCCCCCGACTTTTTGCGCTCCCTCTACCGTGAAGGCCGCGTAACCGGCGCCGAGCTGATTCGCGGTCTCCAGTCCCTCAACGATCTCGCCGCCGGCAACCTCCGCCCCATTCTCCCTCGCCCTGTGCCTCGAAGGGCCCCGCTCCTACGTCGTTCCATGTCGTAGGGGAGTGCGTAGCAGCGGGTTTACCCCGCTGCTCTGGCTTTACCCCGGCCGCCATTTGTAGCGCCGGCTTCTAGCCGGCTCTCTCTTTTTTGAAGCGCCGGAGGCGCGGCATACTTTAGCCCAGCGCGTAAGCGCTGGGTGCGTGGTAGACAAAACTCAGAGCGCCGGAGGTGCGGCACGTCTCTGTCCGGGAAGCCCGGCGTTTTCGGATTTCTTTGCTCGCCACTCGCCACTTCCTTCTTTCGGCATTGGATCTTCGAACTTGCTAGCATAAATGCATTTCCCCGTGACAGGGAGCGATACGTCACTTAAACTTAGGGAGTAAGCTGAAGAAGTACCCCATGACCCTGGACGTAAAACCCGAAATCGCCGCCGCGCTCGAAGCCCTGGCTTCTGCTAAAGGGTTGTCTGTGGAAGACTACCTTGAGCAACTCGTGGAAAAAGAGCTGCCGCTCAAGCTGGAAGATGCCACCCGTTCGGAGGGCAGTGGCATGGTTTGGGAAAACGGGCTATTTGTCTACCGTACCGGCAGGCCCCTGCCATTGCGCGTCGTCGATGATGCTATCCGCCAAGTCCGCGAAGAAAGGGCGCAGCACATCCTGGGCAAGCGTTCTTGAAGCGGTTCTTCGACAGCTCCGTTCTGGTTCCCGTCTTTTACGCTGACCATCCGCAGCACGCATCGTGTACAAAATTATTCCTAGCCGCCGTAAAAGACGATTTCTGCGCGCTTCGCACGCTAGGAGAGGTCTACGCCACCCTCACTGGCCTGCCACTTCGGCCCCGCATCACTGGGCCGGAGGGCATACGCATCGTAAAGCAAATACGCGAAAGGCTCACCCTGATTGCGCTCAGCGAGCAGGAATACGTTTCCGCTCTTGAGCTAGCTTCCTCTGGGACTATCGTTGGTGCAGCCGCCTATGATGCGCTCATTGCTCATTGCGCACTGAAGGCGGGAGCAAATGTTTTGCTGACCTGGAATGTCCGCGATTTTACAAGGCTCGGACCTAGCATCGCTCAGCTCGTGAAAACGCCGCTGGAACTGTAGCCGCCGCGAAAAGGTGGGTGTCATTGAAACCGCCGCGGACTTCTTCAAGAAGCGTGCCGGAAAGGCCAAGGGCGACGGCCTCCTGAGATTCCTTCGCAACGCCCCTCGCGTCGCTCCGGAACCCGAAGACCAGCTCCGCTAACCGTGTAGCTCGCGTGGTTGCTTGTCCTTCGCTTGGAAGTCAAAGACCGCACTTCTGGAGTATCAAATGCCAAAGGGTGCGCCACACGCTTGTCTTCACATTGTCCTTCTGGCGGAGCCAACCGCCAGTCCAAAGACTAATGGTCATGCATGAGAGTATGATGCAACCGTATGTCCGCCCCTTCAGCCGAACAGTGGACGGCAGTTTTCACCGCAGGACTCTTTGTGGTTGGTGTCTTAGCTCTCCTATACGCCAGAGGGCAGCTCAGAGAAAGCCACAACCAGGCTCAAATTCAACATCTAATGTCGTTCGTGAAAGACTTTGACAGCGAACCGATGACAAATTGTTGCAGGATTTACGCACAGAACAGGTTAGCAGGCTCCGAATCCTCGTTCGAGGCGGACAGGCTTCTCGACTTCTTTGAGACGATAGGGCTGTTGATCAGGCGTGGCTACCTTGACGCGACTGACGTGTGGGAACTTTTTGCGAACGACATAATATGCTTGCACGAAGACACCCGTTCTCGGATAAGGGACGAACGTCGAGAGGATCCGCCGGCATATTCGAATTTTGTGAGCTTAGCGGAGCAGGTGCGGGACATTGAAATACGAAACAACGGAAGCTTAGCCAATCCCACTTCCCAAGACCTCAGAGAATTTTGGGAAGGTTTGACCGACACAGGAGCATCCACGCCCAAGAAGATTCGACGCAGACGACGCAGGCCATCACGATTCCGCTTTCCTCGCTGAGTTGTGCGGAATTACTGTTGAGGGCTGCTACCTTACAGGATGTGTCTGAGCCGTGTGCCCCAGGTTGCAACTTTCTACCTGGGCTTTTCGGAATTAAGACGCGGCCACCCGCCAGCCACCCGCCTTGTGGATTTCTACGGTGTATAAAGGCACAACTAATGCCGATTCCTATTGGACTCAAATTGCCCACCGGATACAAAGAGGCTTCCGCGCCGTAGGGCACCGTCGATCAATCTCCTGTTTTCTTTGGCGGACAACGGAGTGGGGCTAAACTGTTTCTCAGGAACAGTTCGCTTGCCGCAGACTCTGCATGGGTCGGTACGACGCCAGTGGTGGCAGTGCATACAATACCCCATGTTCGATGGCACCTTGGCGTTGGCTTTCCTCTTCTTCTTTTTCTTGACTTTCTTAAGCCACCTGACAACAGCTCCGCGCTTCATTTCCCCCTCCTTCCGAGGATTTCGTTCCGCAGGCCATTTGATCCAGATCGTCTCAGACTCTTCGTCTGCGCCGACACCATAGACCCGAACGATGGTTTCTAGGTTCATCACGAGAAGCCAGTAATGTTGAGGGTTTTCTTGACGAAACCCTGGAGCTCGGTGTCGTTGATGACTTCGGTTGCCGGATTTGGAGATTCGCCATGGTGATAGCGCCGGGTGTACAGATTGATTGTGTCCATGTCCTCGACGGAGGAGAACAGATTGTGAGTCGGGCCTTCCTGTCGGATTTTGGTAATGATTGACGCGAGCATGTCGGCCTCGGGGAACTGACTCGGGTAGAGATTCCGAGCATAAGTCTCCAAAACAGGTCGCAATTTGCTAGAAGCTATTGCACAACCCTTCTTAAAGCGATCATGAAGCAGGCGATATGAAAGAACGCCCGGTAAATCGTGAGGGAGCGGTCGTAGCGCACGACCAAGCGTCGGAAGTTGCCCAACCACGCGTTG
>Ga0209648_10004523_pt1 | contig 11826 bp, 8 predicted proteins | sample GraSoi2013_115cm_FD_185830 | JGI IMG/M metagenome (GOLD analysis project Ga0209648, IMG submission 185830) | Grasslands soil microbial communities from the Angelo Coastal Reserve, California, USA - Sample 9_17_2013_115cm (SPAdes) (version 2) | ecosystem: Environmental > Terrestrial > Soil >...
ATTTCGAAGCTTCGGTGAAGTCGATTGCGTCGCATCTCAAGGAGACCGCCGCCAGGATGCACGAAAGCTCGGCGGTGCTCGCCGAGAGCGCCGGCAAGACCCGCGGACAATCGGTGAATATCGGACAGATCTTCGCGACAATGTCCGACAACGTGCGCACGGTGGCCGATACCGCGCAGCAGATGTCGGCCAGCATTCGCGAGGTTTCGCACCAGGTGATCAAGACCGGCGACCTCGTCAAGTTCACGGCTGCGGAGACCCAGCGCGCCGGCGGCGAGATCGAGGAGCTCGCCCGAGCAACTCAGCAAATCACGTCGATTCTCGATCTGATCCAGGGGATCGCCGAAAAAACCAACCTGTTGGCGCTCAACGCCACCATCGAAGCCGCACGTGCCGGTGCGGTCGGCAAAGGCTTCGCCGTGGTCGCCGCGGAGGTAAAATTGCTCGCCAACCAGACCGGGCGGGCGACGGACGACATTTCGGCGCGGATTGCCGCGGTGCGCTCGTCGTGCTCTGCGGTGGTCGCCAGCATGGGGTCGATCATCGAGGCGATCCGCAACGTCGAACACCTGTCGAGCGCGATGGCGGCCGCGGTTGACGAGCAGGCCGCGGCGACCAGCGAGATCGCCAGCAGCGCCGGCTCGGCCAGCGACAGCGTTGAGCAGGTCTCGGAAAAGCTGTCGCAGCTCACCGAAGCCGCCAACGATACCGACCAAGCCTCCAAGACCGTGCGCACCGGCACGCAAAATCTGCTCAGCGACGCCGATACGGTCAATGCCAAGGTCGACAGGTTCCTCGCGCACGTGCGCGCGGCGTAAGCCACGGCCCTGCAAGATGTACTGACCCCGCAGCAAATTTGCGCCGGGGAGTGCCGGTGTGCTCTATGGCTCCGGAGCAGCGTGGAGCCAACAACGTGAGTGATTTCGATCTCTCCGGCCGCGTGGCCATTATCACCGGCGGCAACGGCGGCATCGGGCTCGGCATGGCCGATGCGCTCGCCCGGTCCGGTTGCGCCGTCTCGATTTGGGGCCGCAATTCGCAAAAGAACGAGCGTGCCTCAACGCAGCTACGCGCCCACGGCAGCGCGGTCGATGCTCGGATCTGTGACGTGAGCGACCGCAAGTCGGTCGAGGCCGCGTTCGCGGCGACGCTTGCCGAGTTCGGCCGGGTCGATGCGTGCTTTGCCAATGCCGGGATCGGTGGCGGAGGGCGGCGAGCGTTCGTCGAGCGTTCCGAAGAGGAATGGCGGGGCATGTTCGCGGCCAACCTCGACAGCGTATTCCATGTCTTTCAAGTCGCCGCCCGTCACATGGTCGAACGGGCGCAGGGCGGCGATGCGTTCGGGCGGCTGGTCGCGACTTCGAGCACCGCGTCGATCTTCGGCACGGCGCGCAACGAGCATTATGCGGCGACCAAGGCTGCGGTCAACGCGCTGGTGCGCGCACTCGCGGTCGAGCTCGCCCGCTACGGCGTCACCGCCAACGCGATCCTGCCGGGCTGGATCAGGAGCGACATGACGGCCGGCATCATGGCCAACGAAAAGTTCGTGGGCAACGTGATGCCCCGCATTCCCATGCGGCGCTTCGGCGAGGCGCAAGATTTCGGCGGAATCGCCGTCTATCTCGCCAGCAAGGCTTCCTCCTATCACACCGCGGAATGCTTCGTGATCGACGGCGGCTATTCGGCGTTTTAGATGGGACTTGCTGGGCCGCGCAACACGCGCGCTTACCCCTCTCCCCATCGAACCCGGCTGTTGCCGGGTTCGATCATGTAATAATGGTCGACATCGGAAACATCCGATGTCGACATGGGTGCCGAGCGGACGAAGTCCGCGAGGCGGGTGAGGGGTTCGGGACGATCCGGACAGTTCGTTACCGCTCATCCGGCGCCGCTCGGATTCCCTCCGCGGCGCCACCTTCTCCCACGAGGGGAGAAGGGAAGGAGCACGTCGCACGCGTGATGTCAGTCATACCGCATTCGCGCAACCCAAGCGCCGCAATGCACGGGGAGATCAGCCGATGCCCTACGAGACCATCCTCTACGAGGTCGACGACGCGATCCTCACGATCACGCTCCATCGGCCCGACAAGCTCAATGCGTTCACGACCAGGATGCTCAACGAATTGATCGACGCCTTCGACCGGGCCGACAAGGACGACGCCGTCAAGGCGGTGATCGTCACCGGGGCGGGGAGGGCGTTCTGTGCCGGGGCGGACCTCTCCGCTGGCGGCGCGACATTCGACCGCGCGGCTCGCCCCGACCGGCCGCAAGTTCCGCTGGGCGCCGATGGTCAGCCGGATCTGGCGAGCGACGCGGCGCGCGACGGCGGCGGGCGCGTGACGCTGCGCATCTTCTCCTGTCTCAAGCCGGTGATCGCCGCCGTCAATGGCCCGGCGGTGGGCATCGGTGCGACCATGCTGCTGCCGATGGACATAAGGCTTGCCTCCGAGGAGGCGCGGTTCGGCTTCGTGTTCGTGCGCCGCGGCATCGTGCCGGAAGCCTGCTCGAGCTGGTTTCTCCCGCGGGTCGTCGGGATCGCGCAAGCCCTGGAATGGACGTTCACCGGGCGGGTTTTCCCGGCCCGCGAAGCCTTGGCGGCAGGCCTCGTGAGCGGGGTTTATCCGCCGAACGAGCTGTTGCCCGCCGCACGCGCGCTGGCGCGGGAAATCGCGGAGAACGCCGGCGTCTCGATCGCGCTCGCCCGCCAGATGTTTTGGCGCATGCTCGGCGCCGATCACCCGATGGAAGCCCACAGGATCGACAGCCGCGCGATCTTCACGCGCGGTCGCAGCGCCGACGTCAAGGAAGGGGTGGCCTCGTTTCTGGAGAAGCGGAAGCCCCGATTCACCGACCGGGTCTCCAAGGACATGCCGGCGTTCTTCCCCTGGTGGCAGGAACGGCCGTACGGGTGAACGGCAGGAGGGTCGGCTTCAGCCCTTGGTCGCGCCGGCGGTCAGCCCGGCGATATAATAGTCCATCAGGAACGCATAGATGAGCAGCGGCGGCGCCGCGCCGAGCAGCGCGCCGGTCATGATCTGGCCCCAGTTGAAGACGTCGCCCTTGATCAGCGAAGTGATGATGCCGACCGGCAGCACCAGCTGGTCGGTCGAGGTGGTGAACGCCAACGGGTAGAGGAACTGCGCCCAGCTCACCGTGAACGCGAAGATCGTCGCGGCGATCAGTCCCGGCAGCGCTACCGGAATGAACACCCGGGTCAGCACTTGCCGGTAATTGGCGCCATCGATCAGCGCTGCCTCGTCGAGCTCCCGCGGAATCGAGGCGAAATATCCGATCATGACCCAGGTGCAGAACGGCACGGTCAGCGTCGGATAGACCAGCAGCAGAACCCACCAGCGATTGATCAGCTGGATTCCGGTCGCGTCGCCGAACACCGCGAACATCTTGAACAACGGGATGAATAGCAACGTCTCGGGAATCAGATAAGTCAGGAATACGCCGGTCGCGAGCGTCGTAGAACCCCAGAATTTCATCCGGGACAGCGCAAAGGCGGCCGGAACGCTGATGAGCATCGTGACCGCGACCACGATGGTGGAGACAACCGCCGAGTTGCGGAAATAGGTCAGGAACTGCGAGGAAGACAGCAGCTCGGCGTAGTTGGCGAGCGTCGGGTTGTAGACCCACCACGGATTCGTGGCTGCGGAAACCTCCGCGCTGGTCTTGAGCGAGGTGATCAGCATATAGACCGGCGGCAGCAGGAAGAAGATCGCGAACAGGGTGAGGAAGAAATACGACCACCGCAGCGCCCAGCGGCGATCCCGGCTCATGCTGCGGCGCCTCGCCCCGCGTGTCGAGCCGCCGGCGCTCGCGGCGGTAGCGATCGCCGTCATGCCTCGTTTCCCCGGCGGTTGATATCGCGCAGGATCAAGATCGCGGCGACGGTGAGGATCGGCACCATGAACAGCGACACGCTGGCACCGAGCGGGATGTCCCCGACTTCGATGCCGACCCGGAACGCCCAGGTGGCGAATACGTGGGTGAGGTCGATCGGTCCGCCCGCGGTCAGGATGCGCACGATGTCGAAATTGGCGAAGGTCACGATCAGCGAGAATAGCGCGGTGATGGCGATGATGTTGCGCATCATCGGCAGGGTCACGTACCAGGTGCGCTGCCAAAAGTTTGCGCCGTCCACCGCGGCCGCTTCGAACAGCTGCTCGGGAACCGATTTCAGCGCCGCCAGATACATGATCATGAAGAACGGCGCGCCGATCCAGACGTTGACCAGGATGACCGAGAAGCGCGCCCACATGGCGTCCCCGGTCCACGGGATCGGGCCGATGCCGAATTTCTCGAAGACCCAGTTGAAGGCGCTGTAGGAAGGATCGAACAGCCACAGCCAGGCGAGGCAGCTCATGGCCGGGGGAATGACCCACGGCACCAGCAGCATGCCGCGCCACTTGCGCTGGCCCTTGGCCGGAATGTTATGGACGAAATGCGCGACGACAAAGCCGAAGATGGCCTTGAACAGCACGGCGGTGAGCGCGAAGATGCAGGATTGCCTCACCACCATCCAGAATGTTTCGCGGTTGAACAGGAACAGGAAATTGCCGAAGCCGACGAAGTGCTCCATCGAGCGATTGAGCGTGGCAAGATTGACGGAATAAACTGCGGGGTAGACCACCAGCAACGCGATCAGCACGATGAGCGGCGACGTCATCAGGAACGCCGTCATCGACTTGCGCCGCATCGCGCTGCGCAGGCCGAAGCGGCGCCGCCGCGCTCTTCCCGCGTCTGTGACGTGACCAATCACCGCATCGGCCATCGCACGTCTCTTCGCGATTCCATGGCTCTTCGAGGGCCCGCCGACTGCCATCGCGGGCCCTCGTGATCCCACCTCACGTGCGCAGGAAGCCTTCGACCTCGTTCTCGGCCCAGGCCAGGGTCCTCTCCATCGGCTCGCCCTGGAGGTGGCGCACCGTCATCTTGGTCATGACGCCCTGGATGTAGATTTGTACTGCGATCTTCGGCGGGGCCGGGGCCCCGGCGATCGAGAGGATCTGATGATTGTATGGGTTGGGATAATGATACAACGTTCCCTTTGGCGGCCCTTCCTCCGCCCAGGTCTTGAACGTGGTCAAATTGGCGAAGGACGGCAGGTCGTAGCCGCCGCTCGCAGCCACCAGCTTTTCGACTGCCGCCGGCTGCGAGAGATGCACCAGCAGGCTCTTTGCCGCTTCCTTGTTCTTGCCGAACGACCAGATGCCCCAGAAATAAGGGATGAAGGGCGCAAACCTGCCCTTCGGGCCCGCGGCCATGCCGTGGGTCCAGCACTGCTCCGCGACCTGCGGGGCATCGCGCTTGGCTACGGCCCATGCGCTCGGCGGATTCATGATGAGCGCGCCGCGACCCGAAATCAGCCATTTGTTGTTGGAGGCATCGTCCCATGCCGGCGCATCCGGCGGGAAGAATTTCGCGAGCTTGGTGTAGTATTCGAGCGCTTGGCGCACCGGGTCGGATTTCACCGTGATGTTGCCCTTGGCGTCGACCAGCGTGGCGCCGAACGAATGGAAGATCGCGCCGGCGGTATCGACCGAATCCGCCGTGGTGCCGAGTCCGATCCCGAACGGGAACCCGCCCTTGTGGCACGCCTCGGCCGCCTTGAGAAACGCCTCGAGCGTCCAGTTCTCGGCCTTCGGCGGCGCCCCGGCGGGATACATGGCCTGAACATCGATGCCGGCATATTGCTTCATCAGGTCGATGCGCGAGCATGGCCCCTTGATCTGGCTGCCGATCGTGGCCGGCACCGCGATCCAATGCCCCTGTGACTTGCCGAGATATTCGACAGTGGCGTTGAGGGCGCCGTTCTGCTTGATCAGCGGCTCCATGATGTCGTCGACCGGCTCGAGCTGATTGGCATGATCGGATGGCAGCCAAGTGGCAAGCGCGATAACGTCATGGCCCGATTGCGCTTGGGCCTCGGCCCCAGTGGTCAGCAACAGCTTGTTGCCCTGGTTGTTGACGTAGTCGATTTGCACCTCGACTTTCTCTCGGGCAGCCCATTCCTCGACAAGCATCTTGGATGTGTTGTTGGCGCCCGGCACCCAATGGTCCCAGAGGACGATCGAGAGCCTGCCGGCGGCATGCGAGCCGCGGACGTAAGGCATTGCGATCAGCGCCGTCGAGGCCGCCGTCGTTGCGAGAAAACGCCGTCGTGTGAGCTTGCCGCGCATGTGCTTTCCTCCCAGGGCCGAATGGCGAACGCAGTTCTTATCGTCCGGCCGTGAATCGCCCCGATGCCGGTCCGGGCAGGGTCGCTTGGGCCGAGCTTAGGTCAAAATCGCCCGCTTTGGCAGTGGGAGTTTTCGACCTTGCCGAGAATTTCGGGCTTGGGCCGGCCGGGCCGGCCGGGCCGGACTTCAAGGCCCTACTCGCGGTCGCGCCCTCAAGGCGTCACGCGCCCGAGCAACCCGCCCTGGTCCGTCGGGGGATGGGCGCGCAGCGCCTCCTCGTTCGGCTCGGTGCCCCAGCCGGGAGTATCCGGGACGACCAGATGGCCGTCCTCGATCTTTGGAACATGCGTGAACAATTCGTGGTCCCACGGCAATCGGTCGACATCGATTTCCATGATGCGCAGGTTGGGGACGGCGGCGGCGAAATGCGCGTTCATCATCGTGCACAGGTGGCCGTAGAAATTATGCGGCGCGACATTCACCTCGTGCGCCTCCGCCGCAGCGGCGATCTTCATCGATTGCCAAACCCCGTTCCACACCGTGTCGATGATGGCCACGTCCATCGCCTGCTCGCGCAAATACGGCAGGAACTCGCGCAGCCCGCACAGCGTCTCGCAGGAGCTGATCGGATGCGGGCTCTGCCGGCGGATGTAGCCCAGCGCCTCTGGGCTGTAGCTGTCGATCTCGATCCAGAACATGTCGAAATCGGCAAGCGCGCGGAGAATCTTCAGATAGCCCTCGGTCTTGGCGTTGAAATTGAGGTCGAGCAGGAGGTCGATATCCGGGCCGGCGCCATCGTCGAGCGCCTCCAGATGCATGCGCAAATTGCGCAGCACATTCTTGTCGACGTTGAGCTCGGGATAGAACGGCCGGCCGAAGCCCGGGCGCCAGCCCTGCGGCTTGCCGTCCTGGTAGACGAACAGGTTGGTCTTGAGCGCTCCGAAGCCCTTCTCGCGCACCTCGCGCCCGATCGCCTTGACGCCGTCGAGATCGGTGATCGCCGGCTTGTAGAAAGCCGGATGATTGATGCGCCAGGTGGCGCAGTGCGACCAGTAGAGCCGGATACGGTCGCGCAGCTTGCCTCCCAAGAGCTCGTAACACGGCACGCCGAGCGCCTTGGCCTTGGCGTCGAGCAGCGCGTTCTCGATGGCGCCCATGGCCTCGGTGACCACGCCGCCGGCGGCCGGCCGCGTCGCGCAATAGAGCTCCGCATGGATATGCTCGTGGGCACTGACCGGCCGGCCGACCACGCGCCCTGCCAATTGCTCGATCACCGTGCCGACGCCCGGCGAACCGAAGCCCTCGTCGAACTCGCTCCAGCCGACGATCCCTTCATCGGTGGAGAGCTTGAGGAAATTGTAATTCCGCCACCCGGCGCCGCAGCGCAGCGTCTCGAGCTTGGCGACCTTCATGCGTTCCTCCCGATTGCTCTTTTCGGCTCGGCACGATGGTAGAGTCCCGGGCGGCTCGGCACCAGCCCGGGGCGGGTCGAGCAGCCACGGGTCATTGTCATCATGCCGCCGGGTGTTTATGACCCTTTCGGCGTCCACGAAACCCAATGAGGCTGTTCGCGCGTCGTGGGAAGCATCCGAACGGGACGGGAGGAGAGAATGAGGAAAAACGAGCTGCGAAAAACTCTCGCCGGCGGCGGCACCGTGCTCAACGGCTGGCTGTCGCTCGCCAATTCCTATTCGGCGGAGATCATGGCGCATCAGGGTTTCGACAGCGTCACCATCGATCTGCAGCACGGCGCGGTCGATTACCCGGCCGCGGTCGGCATGCTCCAGGCGATCTCGACGACGGCGGCGGTTCCCATGGTCCGCGTTCCCTGGAACGAGCCGATCCTCACCGCGAAGCTGCTGGATGCCGGCGCCTACGGCGTCATCTGTCCGATGATCAATTCCAAGGCACAGGCCGAGGCGCTGGTGAACGTATGCCGCTATCCACCGCGCGGCTCGCGCAGTTTCGGCCCCAATCGCGCGGTGCTGTATGGCGGCGCCGATTACTGGCAGCACGCCGATGAGGAGATCCTGCTGTTCGCCATGGTGGAGACCCGTGAGGCGCTGGCGAATCTCGAGGAGATCGTGTCGGTCGACGGCCTCGACGGGGTCTACGTCGGCCCCTCGGACCTGTCCCTGAGCATGGGAAAAACCCCGACGCTCGATCCGCAAGACGGGGAGGTCGTAAGCGCCATCAAGAAGATCTGCGCCGGCACCCGCAAGAGCGGCAAATTCGCGGGCGTGCACACCGACAGCGCCAAGACCGCGATTCGCCGCTTCGGCGATGGCTACCAGCTCTGCACCATTCTCAATGATGCCCGGCTGCTGGCCAATGCCGCGGCGGCCGCGGTGCGCGAGGCGCGCGGAGAGATGCCCCAGGCCGCGGCGAAGACCTACTGAAGGCCGGCGGCGTCGTTCCGGCCGACCACCCCGGATCAGGTCCGGGGCAGGCTCCGCGGGAGAGCCGGAACCCATGGCCACGATTCGTCAGCGATCTATAGGACTGTGTTCATAGGTCCCGGCTCTCGCTTGCTGCGCTCGCTCGGCCGGGACGACGGGCTCATGAGACCCAGTCGATGCCCATTGCAGACGAGTACGACACGATCGTGCTGGGTGCCGGCGCGGCGGGAATGACCGTGGCGGCGGTCGCGGCCGCCGAAGGCCTGCGCGTGCTGCTGATCGAAAAATCGGCGCAAGTCGGCGGCACGACGGCAACCTCGGGCGGAATGGTCTGGATTCCGGCGAACGCCAAAATGGCGAAGGCTGGGATCGAAGATACGGTGGAACAGGCGCAGCTTTACCTGCGGCATTGCGTGCCCGGCAGCTTCAACGAGCATCTGCGCTCGACATTTCTCGCGCGCGCCGATGCGGCGATTGCCTACCTGGAGCGGAACACCTCGGTTCGCTTCGCACCCGTCGCGAATTACCCGGATTACTATCCGGACCTGCCCGGAGCGACGCGGGGAGGCCGCGTGCTCGAGCCGGTTGCATTCGACGGGCGAACGCTCGGGCAGAATTTTCGGCGGCTTCGGCGGCCGTTGCCGGAGCTCATGCTGTTCGGCGGAATGATGGTCGACCGCGCCGACATCCCGCATTTCCGCAACGCCGGGCGATCCTTTTTCTCGGCGGCGCGCGTGGCGCGTCTGATTGCACGCTATGGCTGGCAACGGCTGTTCGCGGATCGGGGGACTTCGCTTTACCTCGGCAACGCATTGGCGGCGCGGCTGCTGCACTCGCTGTTGCGGCTCAACGTCGAGCTCGCTTTGAACACGGAGGTGGCCGGCCTGATCTACGCAAGCGGCAAGGTCGCGGGCGTGACGATCATGCGCGTGCGTAACGCCGAGGCCGGCCGCAAAGACATCCGGGCGAGCAAAGGCGTGGTGCTCGCGACCGGCGGGTTCTCGCAGGATCCGCAGATGCGGGCGAGATACCTGCCGGCCGGAGCCGGAATTCTATCGGCCGCATGCTCGAGCATCACCGGCGATGGCTTGCGCCTCGGGATGGCGGCCGGCGGCAGAATGTGCGAAGAAAATGCCGAGAATGCGTTCTGGACCCCGGTGTCACGTTTTACGCGGCGGGACGGCTCGCAGGGCGTGTTTCCCCACACCGTGACTGATCGCGGCAAGCCCGGCGTGATCGCCGTCAACCGCAGCGGGCGCCGCTTCACTAACGAGGCGCAGTCCTACCACGAGTTCGTCCAGGCGATGTTCCGCGGCGACAACGACGGCCCCTGCATCCCGGCGTATCTGATCTGCGATCGGCAGTTCTTGTGGCGTTACGGACTCGGGGCTGTAAAACCGTTCGCGCTGTCGCCGCGCGAACATGTACGCAGCGGGTATCTCGTCCGGGGGCAGACGATCGGCGCGCTCGCCTCCGCGCTCGGCATCGATGCGGAACCCCTCGCCGCGACACTGGCGCGGTACAACGAAGGCGCCCGCCATGGAATCGATCCCGAGTTCGGCCGCGGCGGCAATGCCTATCAGCGCTATCTCGGCGATGCGGACCACAAGCCAAACCCTTGCGTTGCGCCGATCGAACAGCCGCCGTTCTATGCCGTCGCGATCTATCCGGGCGACCTCGGAACCGCGGCGGGCTTGCTCACCGACGAGAACGGCCGAGTGCTGGACGGTGGCGGAACCCCGGTCGGCAAGCTTTACGCCTGCGGCAACGATATGAACTCGATCATGAACGGCGCCTATCCGGGTCCGGGCATCACGCTCGGTCCGGCGCTCACCTTCGGCTATCTCGCGGCGAAGCATATGGCAGGTTAGAGGTTTTTTTGCCGCGTGAAGGATTCGTCGCGGCCGCGGCCCGGCGAAGCGTAAAATGCACTAGACTGCCACGCGGGAACGAGGACGCAGGACGCATTATGCCGAGAATGAAGGGCGCCGAGCTCATCACCGAGTACTTGATCCGAAGCCGCATTCCCTATGTGTTCGGGATTTGCGGCCACGGCAACGTCGGCATGCTCGATGCCCTCTATGACGCCCGCGATCGGATCAAGCTCATCTCGCCGCGCCACGAGCAGGTCGCCGGTCACATGGCGGACGCCTATTTCCGCGTGCGCCACGAGCCGGTGGCGACGCTGACCTCCTGCGGCCCCGGGTCCGCGAACATCGTCATGCCGCTGGCGGTGGCATTGTCGGATTCCTCGGCACTGCTCGCCATCACCGCCAACGTGCCGACCTCGCAGTTCAACCGCAGCCCGTTTCAGGAGGTCAACCGGCACTATCAGGCGGATCTCGTCAACGTGATCAGGCCCGTGGTCAAACGCAGCTTTCAGCCCACCCGGGTCGACATGCTGCCGCTCGCGCTGCGTCAGGCGACGACGACGATGCTGACGGGGCGGCCGGGCCCGGTCAATGTCGACGTTCCCTACAACGTGTTCCAGGAGGAGGACGACGTCGATGTGCCGCCGGCGGCGCCGGCTTTCGGGACGCAGCGCAGCGGCGCCGCCCCGGAGCAGGTGGCCGCGGCCCTGGAAATGATCTTGCAAGCGAAGCGGCCGGTGTTCTTCGTCGGCCACGGCGTGACGCTGTCGGAGGCGAGCGGGGAATTGACCGAGCTCGCGCGCAAGCTCGGCATTCCCGTCATCGCTTCGCCGAACGGATTCGGCTGCCTCGATATGGTCGACCCGCTGTCGCTGGGGTTCATCGGCCGCAACGGCGCGTACCCGGCCAACGAGGCCGGCCGGCACGCCGACCTCGTCGTTGCCGTGGGCGCCCGGTTCGACGACCGCTCCGCCTCGTCCTGGCTGCCTGGCTATTCCTGGAATTTCCCACAGACTAAACTCATTCACGTCGACGTCGATCCCGACGAGATCGGCCGCAATTATCCGCCGGATCTCGGCATTCTCGCCGACGCGCGCACCTTTCTGCGTCAGCTTCTCGGTGAGCTCGACCGGCGGCCCGGCAAGCGCGACGCGCCAAAAGCCTGGCACGCGGACATCAAGCGTTGGCAGACCGAATGGGAGGCCTATAGCAAACCCAATTTCGCGATCCATGCTTCGCCGATCCGCCCGGAGCGGGTCGTGGCCGACTGCCAAGCAGTAATTCCAGAGGCTGCGATCCTCGCCTGCGCCGTCGGCGTCAATCACAATTGGTACATGCAGTTCTGGAAGGCGCGACGTCCGCAGACGA
>Ga0209648_10004524_pt1 | contig 11826 bp, 12 predicted proteins | sample GraSoi2013_115cm_FD_185830 | JGI IMG/M metagenome (GOLD analysis project Ga0209648, IMG submission 185830) | Grasslands soil microbial communities from the Angelo Coastal Reserve, California, USA - Sample 9_17_2013_115cm (SPAdes) (version 2) | ecosystem: Environmental > Terrestrial > Soil >...
GGCATACTTGCCGAGGCGATAGAGTAGATTGCGGTGACGGAAGCTGGCGCCATGCGCCATGCCCTGCTGCCATTGGCGGTCGAAGGCGGCGGCAAGCGTCGCGATCTCGTCGGCGCCGAACACGCCGCGCAGCACGGCGTAGCCCTCGGCGCGGTATTGCGCGTGCGCGGCTGCGATGGATTGGGCGTCGATCAATCGCTCACATGCTCCGGCGTTCCCGGCCGCGCCGCGACCCTGGTGGGCGGGTGCGAGAACGCCGCGAGAAAGTCGCCGAGAAAGGTTTCCATTCCCTTGAACGGCCCCGCGGAGGGCGGCACCGCGCCCGCGGCATAGCCGGCAGCCTCGAAGGGACGCACCAGATCGGCGTCGCGCGACAGCACGTGGATCGGCACCGTCCAGGGCTGCTTCTCGCCGGCGATGAAGCCAGGCGGCTGGTGGTCGCCGAGGATGACGATGAGGGCGTCGCCGGGACGCCGCGCCAGCCAGGCGCCGAGCGCCTTCAGATCATAGACGACGCTGGCGAGATAGGGCTCATCGAGGCGCGACCAGTCGGGCGGCGCGTAGATCCGCTGCCACTCGCTCGGGGCGATGTTGCGATAGAGGTCGCCCTCTTGCCCGTCCGCGACATAGGGCGGCACCGGCGCGAAGGGCGTGTGACTCGACACCAGCACGATCTGCGCGAAGAGCGGCGCGTGCCCGGGCGCGGCTTCCGTCGCGTCGAAATGGGCCAGCGTGTACTGGTCGGGGATGCCGAACCAGCCGAAGGGCGGTCCCTCGTAGCCGAGATCGGCGGCCAGGTAGCTCCGGTCGAAGCCCCAGAAGCCGCTCTCGAGCGGCGGCGTCTTGAGGCCGGGCATGATCTCGACCGTGCGGTAGCCCGCGGCGGACAGGTAGCGCGGCAGGGTGTGGCGCGCGCTCGCCGCGACGAGCCGCGCCAGCAGCAGATCGAGCTTCACGCCGGCGGCGATGCTGCCATGGGCGAGCCACGAGCCGCCGCCGAAGGTGGGCGAGACGATGCGGCTCGACGCGAGGTGGTAGCCGGCGGCGCCCACCGTCGCCGCGAAATCATCGAGCGCCGGCTTCACCGCCGCCGCGTAGCGCGGCTCGTCGAGCACGATGGTGCCGTAGGATTCGAAGAACACGATGTAGACGTCGCGCCGCTTCAGGCCGGGCAGCGGGCCGAGCGGCGGCTGCGGCGCGGCGAGCGCGTCGGCATAGCGCCGGTCATGGCCGCTCATCACCGCCCAGGAGCGATAGAGCCGCGCCGCCTGATCGCCGAGCGCGCTCGCAGTGCGCGCGGCGAGCAGGCTTTCGCCGCCGTAGATCGGCAGCGAGCCGAGCGCGAGCGCCACGGCGACGACGGCGAGGCACGCCTCGGCGTGCCGCCGCGGCGCGAGGGCGCGCTGGGCCAATCCCAGCACCACGGCGATGGCGGCGACGACGGCGAGCGCGCCGAGCGCCGCGGCGGCGATCTCGGCGCCGCCGCGCCACGGCCCCGCCGCGTCCCAGAACAGGCCGAGCACGCTCGGCACATAACGCAGGTCGATATAGAGGTTGAGATCGCGGTCGAAGATGCCGAGCATCGCCGCGACGGCGAATTGCAGCAGCGCGGCGACGAACAGCAGCAGGGCGAGCAGCCAGCGCCATGCCGGACGCAAGGAGCGGCCGGCCAGCGCCAGCGCGGCGAGCCCGGCCATGAGCAGCAGCGGCTCGGTCTCCGGCCGCCAGGCGAGCACGAGGCGCAGATTCGCCTCGTCCTTGGCCGGCAGGAACAGGAGAGAGAGGAACGCGACGCTCAGCAGCAGCACGAGCGCGGCGCCGAGCGGCGGGGGACGGCGGCGGAACATGGCGGGCATTCTATCCGATCAGAACACCGCCGCCAGCCGCTCGTAGTCGGCGAGCTCGTTATACGCCTGCGCGGCGACGCGCACCCAGAGGCTGCCGGCCTGGGCGACGATCGCTGCCTCGATGCGATGCTCGTCGGCGAGGCGGTGCTGCAGCGCGAGGCCAGCCTCGGCCGTCGTCTCCGCCAGCGGCAGCCGCACCGTCACCATCGCCGCGAAGGCGTCCGGCGGGCCGCCGATCTGGGTGCCCCAGCGCGCCGCCAGAAGGCGCGCCGCCTCGAGCGCGAGAAGCCGGTTGCGCGCCATCAGCGCGGCGCCGCCGAAGCGCGCATGGCAGGCGATGCCGGCGGGCACGCAGAGGAACGGCGTCGGGTCGCGCGTGCCGGTCCAGTCGAACTCGGCGAGGAAGCCCGCGCCATAGCCATGCGATATGGCGAGCGGGTGGAGCGCCACCTGCATCGCTTCGGGCGCCCAGAGGAAGCCGCAGCCGCGCGGCGCTAATAGCCATTTGTGGCAATTGCCGACATACCAATCGGCGCCGGTCGCCGGCACGCCGAGCGGCACCTGGCCCGGCGCATGGGCGCCGTCGATCAGCACGCGCGCGCCGGCATCGTGCGCCAAGCGCGCCAGCTCGGCCACCGGCAGGACCAGCGCGCTGCCGGAGGCGACGTGGTCGAGCACGGCGAGGCGGGTGCGCGGGCCGAGCCGCGCCGCGACCGCTGCGATGGCCGCCGCGTTGTCGGGCAGCGGCAGCGGGATCTGCGCCTCGACCACTGTTGCGCCGCTGCGCTGGGCGACGTAGCGCACTGCCTTGGCGATGGCGCCATAGGCGAGGTTGGTGACGAGGATCTCGTCGCCGGCGCGGAAATCGAGCGCGCGCAGCACCGCGTTGCAGCCTTCCGTCGCATTGGCGACGAAGACGACATCCTCGCCGCGCGCGCCGAGATGCGCCGCCAGCGCCGCCGCCGCCGCGCGCCACCCCGCCGGCAGCTCCCTGGTCATGGCGCCATTCGGCCTGCGCCGCGAGCAGGGCGTTGGGCGTCACGCCATAGCCGCCATGGTTGAGATTGGCGACCGCCGGATCGAGCGGCCATTCCGCCCTGGCTGCCGCGCCATAGGCGGGCGGCCCTCGCATGGCCGTCACGGCGCGGGATCGCTATGGCAGGGCTGGTGGCGCATGCCTATCTGTCTATCGTAACCGTTTCGCATTTGCCAGGAGGTTGCCCCATGCCCGTCGCGGAGATCCTGCATCACAAAGGCCGGCACGTCTCGAGCGTCCGCTCGGTCGACAGCGTCGAGGCGGCGATCCGCAAGCTCCACGACGAGCGCATCGGCGCGCTCGTCGTGGTCGACCGCTGGGGCAAGCTCGTCGGCATGTTCTCCGAGCGCGACGTCATCCACGCCCTCGCCCGCCACGGCGCCGAGGCACTCGCCTACGAGGTGCATGAGCTGATGACGCCGGACGTCACCACCTGCGCGCCCGCGGACCGCATCGACGAGGTCATGAAGGTGATGACCGCGCATCGCGTGCGCCACCTGCCGGTGATGGAGGGCGGCGAGCTCATCGGCCTCGTCAGCATCGGCGACCTCGTCAGGCACCGCCTCGACGAGAAGGAGCAGGAAGCCGCGGTCTTGCGCGACATCACGCGAGCAAGGCGGTAGTCGCGATCGTGCCGCGTCCCCGTTCGCCCTTCGAGACGCGCCCTTCGGGCGCTCCTCAGGGTGAGGTGCTCATATTGACCTCACCCTGAGGAGGCCGCTTGAGCGGCCGTCTCGAAGGGCGAATGGGGCAGCGCCGCCGCCGTCCGCTTCCCTTCTCGCACGGATGCCGCTACAGCGCTGCGCCATGCGCGTCGACGATTTCGATTTCGAGCTGCCGCGGCAGCTGATCGCGGACCATCCGATCGAGCCGCGCGACGCCGCGCGCCTGCTCGTCATCGGGCCGGCGCTGGCGGACCGCGCCATCCGCGACCTGCCGCTTCTGCTGCGGCCGGGCGACTTGCTGGTCTGCAACGACACGCGCGTCATCCCGGCACGGCTGGTCGGCATGCGCGGCGCGGCCCGGGTCGAGGTGACGCTCCACCGCGATGTCGGCGGCGGCGCCTGGCGCGCCTTCGTCAAGGGCGGCAAGCGGGTGAAGCCCGGCGATACCATCGCCTTCGGCGAGGGCTTCGCCGCCGCGGTCGCCGCCAAGCACGCGGAAGGCGACGTGACGCTGCGCTTCGACGTCGAGGGGGAGGAATTTCGCGCCCGGCTCGCGCGCTTCGGCAGCATGCCGCTGCCGCCCTACATCAAGCGGCCCGCGGGCGGCGATGCCCGCGACTACGCCGACTACCAGACGATGTTCGCGGCGAAGGACGGCGCCGTCGCCGCGCCGACCGCCGGGCTGCATTTCACCGAGCGGCTGGCGGCGGCGCTCGACGCCGCCGGCATCGCGCGGCTCACCGCGACGCTGCATGTCGGCGCCGGCACCTTCCTCCCCGTCAAGGCCGCGGACACCGCCGATCACCGCATGCATAGCGAGACCGGCTTCATCGATGTCGCGGCGGCCGAGCGCATCAACGCCGCGCGCGCTTCCGGCGGGCGCATCGTCGCGGTCGGCACGACAAGCTTGCGTCTCCTCGAAAGCGCCGCCGACGAGAGCGGCCTCGTCGCGCCCTTTGCGGGGGAGACCGCGCTCTTCATCACGCCGGGCTATCGCTTCCGCGCCGTCGATTTGCTGCTGACCAATTTCCACCTGCCGCGCTCGACCCTGTTCATGCTGGTCGCCGCCTTCGCCGGCCTGGAGCGCATGAAGGCGGCCTATGCGCACGCGATCGATGCCGGCTATCGCTTCTTCTCCTACGGTGACGCTTGCCTGCTTTTTCCCGGAGATCGCCGCCCATGAACTTTAAATTCGGCTCGATGCGAGACGGCGAATTCGCCGCCCACGCCTATACCGATGTCTTCGAGCATCAGACAACGACCGGAGCGCCACGTCTGTGCGTGGCGCGGGCCAGCGGGCATTGCGATCTTCTGATTGCGTTGGCGCGAGAGTTGTCGGAACCCTTCGCAATTCTCGCGGTCATCCATACATCGCGACTGGGCCAGGAAGGGCGCTATCAAAGCCCCTCGGTCGCACTCGATGATGTCGAACTCTTTCTGCAGGAATTCGGCGGCTTTCTCGAAGGCGATGCGCGGCTCGATTTGTGGATTCGATCGGCCGCCGACCAGGGACTTCTGGTCTACGACCGGCACAATCTGATCTATGCATACGGACCGGTCGGACGAATTGAGAAATTGCTGCTTGAGCGAGGATTGTCGCTCGGCGAGATCAGGACGCCTGCGCCGCACAGTCACAATTACCATGCGGCTCATGACGCGGACGAAGAGCGGCTGCTGCGTCGCTTCGACTGGCACAGGACGCCGCTTCGGCCCGAAGACCAACAGTGACGCAGCCGTTCTCATATACGCTGCTCGCGCGCGACGGCGCGGCGCGGCGCGGGCGCATGCAGACGGCGCATGGCGCGGTGGAGACGCCGGCCTTCATGCCGGTGGGCACGGCGGCGACGGTGAAGGCAATGCGGCCGGAGGATGTGGCGGCGACCGGCGCGCAGATCATCCTCGCCAACACCTATCACCTGATGCTGCGCCCGACGGCGGAGCGCGTCGCCGAACTGGGCGGGCTGCACCGGTTCATGAACTGGCCGGGGCCGATCCTCACCGACTCGGGCGGCTTCCAGGTATTATCGCTGGCGAAGCTGCGCAAGCTCAGCGAAAGCGGCGTCGCCTTCCGCTCGCATCTCGACGGCGCGCGCTTCGAGCTCTCGCCGGAGCGCGCGATCGAGATCCAGCACCTCCTCGGCGCCGATATCAGCATGGCCTTCGACGAATGCACGCCGTTCCCGGCGGAGGAAGCGGCGGCGCAAAGCTCGATGGAGCTCTCCATGCGTTGGGCCGAGCGCAGCAAAGCCGCGTACCCGGCGCGTCCCGGCCATGCGCTTTTCGGCATCGTCCAGGGCAGCGTCTATCCCGAGCTGCGCCGGCGCTCGGCCGAGGCGCTGCGCGCCATCGGCTTCGACGGCTATGCCGTGGGCGGGCTCGCCGTCGGCGAAGGGCAGGCCACCATGTTCGCCGTGCTCGACGAGACGGTGCCGGCGCTGCCCGAGGATCGGCCGCGCTACCTCATGGGCGTCGGCAAGCCCGATGATCTCGTCGGTGCGGTCAGGCGCGGCATCGACCTCTTCGATTGCGTGCTGCCGACGCGCTCGGGGCGCACCGCGCAGGCCTTCACGCGGCGCGGCACCGTCAACCTCCGGAACGCGCGCCACGCCGCCGACAAGCGGCCGCTCGACGCCGCATGCGGCTGCGCCACCTGCACCGGCTACAGCCGCGCTTATCTCCACCATGTCGTGCGCGCCGGCGAGATCCTCGCGAGCATGCTGTTGACCGCGCATAATCTTCGCTACTATGCGGATCTGATGGCGGGCTTGCGCGGCGCGATCGAGGCCGGCACGCTCGACGATTTCGCCGCCGGCTTCGCCGCAGAGCAGGCGGAAGGCGACATCCCGCCGCTGTGAGACAAGGGCATGGCCAAGTCGACCCCGCGCGACCTGAAGCAGCTCGGCTCGAGGAGCGAGCTCCCCGCCTCGCCCGATCAGGCCTTGCTGGAGAAGGTCGCCAACCCGCATCCGCGCGAGACCTACCTCGTGCGCTTCACCTGCCCGGAATTCACTGCGCTCTGTCCGATCACCGGCCAGCCCGATTTCGCGCATCTCGTCATCGACTACGTGCCGCGCCAATGGCTGGTCGAGAGCAAGTCGCTGAAGCTCTATCTCGGCGCATTCCGCAATCACGGCGCGTTCCACGAGGACTGCACCCTCGCCGTCGCCCGCCGTGTGGTCGAGACGATCGAGCCCCTGTGGCTGCGCATCGGCGGTTACTGGTATCCGCGCGGCGGCATCCCCATCGACGTCTTCTACCAGACCGCCGCGCCGCCGGAAGGATTGTGGCTCCCCGACCAGGGCGTCGCGCCCTATCGCGGACGGGGGTGAGACGGTGGCCAAGGTTGCATCGATGCCGTACGTCCTTCGACGGGCTCAGGATGAGGAAGAACGAGTGTGGCATGCCGAAGCAGTGCTGATGCAATCCGCCATCTCCCCTCATCCTGAGCCTGTCGAAGGACGCACAATCCCGATGCAGCACACCCGACCATGAGCGCCGCGATCAAATCGGCGATCCGCGAACAGGCGCTGGCGCTGGGCTTCGACGCGGTGGGGTTTGCGCCGCCGCTGCTGGCGCCGGAGGCGCGCGCGCATCTCGCCGAGTTCCTGGCGCGCGGATATCACGGCGACATGGGCTGGCTCGCCGAGCGCGCGGCCGAGCGCGCCGAGCCGGCGGCGCTGTGGCCCGAGGTGAAGAGCGTCATCGTGCTCGGCCTCAATTACGGGCCGCAAGAGGACCCGCTCGCCGTGCTTGAAGCCAAGGAGCGCGGCGCGGTCTCGGTCTATGCGCGCAACCGCGACTACCACGACCTCGTCAAGTCGCGCCTGAAGGCACTGGCGCGCTGGACGGTCGAGCGCTGGCCATGCTCCCTCAAGGTGTTCGTCGACACCGCGCCGGTGATGGAGAAGCCGCTGGCCCAGGCCGCCGGGATCGGCTGGCAGGGCAAGCACACCAACCTGGTGTCGCGCGGCTTCGGCTCCTGGCTCTTCCTCGGCGAGATCTATCTCTCGCTCGATCTCGCGCCTGACGCGGCGGAGGAGGACCATTGCGGCGCCTGCCGGCGCTGCCTCGATGTCTGCCCGACGCGCGCCTTCGACGGGCCCTACCGGCTCGAGGCACGGCGCTGCATCTCCTACCTCACCATCGAGCACAAGGGGCACATCGCCGCGCCCTTGCGCCCGCTCATGGGCAACCGCATCTATGGCTGCGACGATTGCCTCGCGGTCTGCCCGTGGAACAAATTCGCGCAAGCCGCGCGCGAGCTGGCGGTGATGCCGCGCGCCGATCTCTCGGCGCCGCGCCTCGCCGCGCTGTCAGCGCTCGACGACGCCGCGTTCCGCGCGCTGTTCGCAGGCTCGCCGGTGAAGCGCATCGGCCGCGACCGCTTCCTGCGCAACGTGCTGATCGCCATCGGCAACAGCGGCGCGACCGAGCTCGTCGCCGCGGTGACGCCGCATCTCGCCGATCCCTCGCCGCTGGTGCGCGCGATGGCGGTGTGGGCGCTCCGGCGGCTAGCCGACGCAGCGACGGTCGAGCGGGCGCGGGCCGCGCGCCTGCCGGCGGAGACGGACGAGGCCGTGCGCGCGGAATGGCGCAGCGCGGCCTGACGACAGGATGGAGACAAGCCATGAGCGACAAGATCGACTGGCGCCGACACGGCGTGCGCGTGGTGAAGGGGTCGGAGCTCGACACCAACACGCCGCAGACGCCGGGCATGAACCGCGCCGCTGCCATCACCCATGCCCGCGCCGGAGCGCAGAAGCTGTGGGCGGGCACGGTCACCATCCACGCCAACGCCAAGACCGGCGCGCACCACCACGGCGAGGTCGAGAGCGTGATCTATGTGGTGAAGGGCAAGGCGCGCATGCGCTGGGGCGAGCGGCTCGAATACATGGCCGAGGCCGAGCCCGGCGATTTCATCTACGTGCCGCCCTTCGTGCCGCACCAGGAGATCAACGCCAGCGCCGACGCGCCCTTGGAATGCGTGCTGTGCCGCAGCGGTCAGGAGCCGGTCGTCGTCAACCTCGACATCACCCCCGTCGAGCCGCCCGAGGAAGTCCGCTGGATCGACCCGATCCACCGGAAATAGTGCGGATCGATGAGCTGCTATTAGCGCGTGTCGGTCTTGATGTCCTGCTTCGCGCCCGCGGCGGTGTGGCGGCATGCGCCCAGCGCCGACCCGATGCTGACGATGAGAACGAGGCTGACCAAGGCCCGGACAATTCTTGCGCGCATAGCTCGGCTCCGATGAGTGTTGTTCTGTTCAACACGCGCGCGAATGCGGGGGTTCCGTTCGGGGCCGCTCGCGCTGCAGGGCGGTTGTGCGTCCTTCGACAGGCTCAGGATGAGGAAGATCGAGAATGGCATTTTGCGGAATGCCATTGAGAAAATCTCCTCATCCTGAGCCTGTCGAAGGACGCACCGGCGGTATTGCAGGACGACGGTGACAGTCCGCGTCTCTTCTTTCCCGGTGCGGGCTCCCGCCGAAGCTCTGCTTCGGCTGCCGCCCTCCGGCGATCGCGCTGCGCGCGACACCGGGCGCGACGCTTAGAACATGCCGTTGCCGTTGGCGGCCTTGTCGGGGATGGGCTGGATCACGTCCCAATGCTCGACGATCTTGCCGTCCTCGAGCTTGAAGATGTCGACGATGGCCGATCCCGCCGTGTTGGGCTCGCGCACGGCATGGACGTGCAGGATGACGTAATCGCCATCGGCGAAGACCTGCCGAATCTCGCTATGCGCGGCGGGATATTTGTCGCGCAGGAAGTCGAGGAACTTCTTGAGGCCCTGCGGCCCGTCCGCCGCGTTCGGGTTGTGCTGGGTATAGCGCGAGCCGAGGTATTTTTCCGCCGCCGCGAAATCCTTGTGGTTGATCGCCGCCTCGTAGAAAGCGATCACCGTCTGCTTGTTGGTTTCGCGCTGCTCATCCGCGGCCTCTGCGGCTGGCCCGAGCAGCAACAGCGCGGCGAGCGCACCGATCAGCTTGTCCATGTCTCTCTCCCTGCCGGCCTCGGCCGCATCCTATCACGCGCCGCGCGCGGCTTTCAGCAGCTCCGCCAGCTTGCGCGCGGGGTCGGCGAGCACCTCTTTCGGCACGCGCGCGCGTGACATGGCGAGGCGGCGCAGCACCGCCATGTCGCGTCCGGTGTTGACGGTGATCGCCGCGGCGATGCGCCCCTCGGTGTCGAGCCCGATCAAGGTGAAGCCGGGCGACGCCGCATCGCCGCGCCGGATCATCTCCATGCCCGGTTCGACGCAGCCGAGCACCTGGATGTTGCAGTCGTACTGGTCGGTCCACAGCCACGGCAGCTCGGCGTAAGCGTCGCTCGCGCCCGCCATGGCGCGCGCGACGATGGCGGCCTGGTTGAGCGCGACCTGCCACGATTCGACGCGGATGGCGCGGCCGAGCAGCGGGTTCAGGTGCCGCGTGGCATCACCGGCGGCGAAGATGTCGGGATCGCTGCTGCGGCCCTGCGCGTCGACGCGGATGCCGTCCGCGACGGCGAGGCCGGCCTCCTCGGCGAGCGCGGTGTTGGGCGCGGCGCCGATGCCGGCGACGACCATGTCGCCGACATGATCGGCGCGCGCGGTGGTCACCACCGCGCCGCCGCTCGGCGAGCGCGCGATGCTCTTGACGCGCGCTTCGAATTCGAAGCGCACGCCGTGGCGCTCATGGAGCCCGCGCGCGTAGTCGCCGACGAGCGGCGGCATGCCGCGCGCCATGAGCCGCGGCAGCGCCTCCAGCACCGTCACCTTGGCGCCGAGCCGGGTCGCGGAGGCCGCGAGCTCCAGCCCGATGAAGCCGCCCCCGATGAGCACGATCTCGCGGCCGGGCGCGAGCGCGCGGCGGATGCGCTCGGCATCGGCGAGGCTGCGCAGGTAGTGGACCGAAGCGGCGTCGAACAGCGCCGGCAGGCGGCGGGCGTGGCAGCCGGTGGCGAGCAGCAGCTTGTCGTAAGCCACGCGCTCGCCATCGGCCAGCGCCACCGTCTTCGCCGCGCGATCGATGCCGGTCGCGGTCGTGCCGAGCCTCAGGCGGATGCGCTGCTCGGCGTAGAAGCTTTCGGGCTTGAGATGAAGCTTGGCCTGCGCGAGGCCGTCGGTGATGAAGGCCTTGGACAGCGGCGGCCGGTCATAGGGTAGATGCGGCTCATCGCCGATCAGCAGGATGTCGGCGTCCGCGGCTTGAGCGCGCAGCACCTCCGCCGCCCGCATCCCTGCCGGCCCGGCACCGATGATGACGTAGCGCACTACCCCTCTCCCCTTGCGGGAGAGGGAGGACCCACCGCGTTGCCATGGCAGGGTGAGGGGGCCACAGGGCGGTAGTCCTGCACGGACCCTTCGAGACGCGGTGCTGCGCACCGCTCCTCAGGGTGAGGAAGAACGGTGGCAAACAAACGCCTCATCCTGAGGAGGCGCGAAGCGCCGTCTCGAAGGATGAGTAAGGAAGCGCCTCGGGGGCCGATCCCGTCACGGCAGGGGCCGATCAATGCAAATGCACATACTCGTAGTCGAGCGGCAGGTTGTTGATGCCGCGGTCGGGGGGTGCGATCCAGGCGGCCATCTTGCCGGGCTCGATCACGCGCTGCATCAGGCTCTTGATGAAGGCGCGGTCGCCCTCCGAGGGAAGCCAGCCGGGGAGCCTCGCCTGCCATTCGGCGGCGGGGCTGGCCGGACCAGGCGCCGCTGCCGCGGCGGAAGCGCGGGCTCGGCAGCGTCAGCTCGAAGGCGTGGCCGGCTTTGGCGATGAGCCGGTTCCAGCGCTTGACGCCGATCTCGCAGTCGCGGACATAGGCGGTGCGCGTCGCCTCGTTCATGGCGTTGCGCAGCGGCACCTGCTCGGTGGTGGTGCCGCCCTTGCCGTCGGGCACCTCCAGCGCCATCGCGCCTTCGCTGCAGAGGTGGTCTGCGAAATTGGCCTCGTCCGGGCGGCCCTTGATGCCCGCGGCGAAATATGTGGCGGCGTTCGAGGAGATCTCGGCGCCGAACAAATCGAGCGACGAGCTGAACCAGAAGTTCAGGTATTTCTGCATGGTCGGCAGGTCGATGGCGCCGGCGCGGCGCACGGCAGCGGGATCGTCGCTGCCGAGCTCCTTCATCACCTCGAGCGTGCGCCGCACGATGCGGGCGATGCCGGTATCGCCGACGAACATGTGGTGCGCCTCTTCGGTCAGCATGAACTGGCAGGTGCGCGCCAGGGGATCGAAGCCGCTCTCGGCGAAGCTCTTCAACTGGAACTTGCCGTCGCGGTCGGTGAAATAGGTGAACATGAAGAGCG
>Ga0209648_10004525_pt1 | contig 11826 bp, 9 predicted proteins | sample GraSoi2013_115cm_FD_185830 | JGI IMG/M metagenome (GOLD analysis project Ga0209648, IMG submission 185830) | Grasslands soil microbial communities from the Angelo Coastal Reserve, California, USA - Sample 9_17_2013_115cm (SPAdes) (version 2) | ecosystem: Environmental > Terrestrial > Soil >...
GTGTGACCGGGTTCTGGGCTACGAAAGGACAACAGTTCCAATTCATCTCCTGCATTTCTCTGCCTCTTCCTGAACAAGAGCATTTGTTCTAGTAGTATATCATAAGTAATCCCTCTTAACATCTAACGTCTACTCCGTGCCCTCTCGCTTGATTGGCACCTCTCTGCTGGTGCGACTGAGAGCAGAGACGCTGGAAGGCTATGTTGGCAGCACGGTCGCCTTCACGCTCCCTCGCCTGGTCGGCAAACAGCAGCATCGCATCGACTATCGACATGTGATCTGGTCCCTTGTGCGCAAGCCCGGTGCCTTTGCGGCCTACCGCTATCGTGATGACTTGTTTCCCACCACGACCTTTCGCCTGGCCTATGATCGTCTCACCTCTCGTGGTGTCGAACGGGCTGATCGCGACTACGTGCGCCTATTACATCTGGCTGCTTCCACCTCGGAAAGCGAGGTGGAAACCGCTCTTGCCTTGTTGTTAGAAGCAAGCATGCTACCCAGCTTCGATGCCGTGCGCGATCTGGTTCATCTCCCTCAGTGCACTGAGGTGTTAGCCTTGTCCGCTCCCCATCTGGACCTTTCACCCTACGATAACTTGATTCCATCAAGGAGAACTCATGCCCAAAACCAACAATCGACACAGTGAACTGCACACGCTCTTAACCCAACTCAACCTGACAGCGATGGCCGATGTCTTCGCCGATGTGGCCCTGCGAGCCGCCAAGGAAGGATTATCTCATGAAGCTTATCTGTATGAGCTTGCTCGACAGGAATGGGAACTGCGTACCCAGCGACGCACGGCACGCCTAGTACGTCAGTCCGGGTTGCCGGTAGAGAAGACCTTTCGGACTTTGGCGCTCAGTCGGCTCTCTCCGACCTTGCAATTGCAATTGGAGCGCCTGAAAAGTGCTTCCTTCCTGGAGACAGCGACCAATATTATCGCCATTGGCAAACCTGGCGTGGGGAAAAGTCATGCCCTGGCGGCAGTCGGGTATGCATTGATCGAGGCTGGCTACCCCGTGCTCTGGACGCCCACCAGCGCCCTTGTTCAGCGACTTCTGGCGGCCAAGCGTGATCTGCGTCTGCCGCAGGAACTCGCGAAATTGGACAAGTTTGCCTGTGTGATTCTCGATGATATTGGCTACGTCCAGCACGATCGTGACGAAATGGAGGTGCTGTTTACCTTCTTGGCTGAGCGGTATGAACGCAAATCGGTGATGATTACGACGAATTTGGTGTTTAGTGAGTGGGAACGCATTTTCAAAGACCCCATGACTACTATGGCTGCTATTGACCGTTTAGTCCATCATTCCATCATTTTAGATATGATGAGTGTCGAGAGCTATCGTGCTGAAGTTGCCAGCCTGCAGCATCTGTCCTCCGCTCGTCCGAAAAAGTCGTCGTCCAGGCATGCTTCCCACGATGAGACGGTGGTCTCTCTGCAAGGTTCTGATGCCTCTTCAGGGGTCACTTCTCCATCCGCCAGGAAGACGACACCGGCAAGCTTACTTGTCCCTGATGCTACACCGGCACCTCTACTTGTCGCTGAGAATGCCTCAGGAGACCCGTGCAGTGTCGACATCACATCGGCACATTTAATAGCCACCAATGGTACTGTCTAATTGACTTTCATCACAAGAGCGTGCTTTTGCCGCTTCCTCCCAACCCTCTTATAATCAGTATCCAGGGGGACTCTCTGGTGAGGAATTTCTGATAGCGTTGTAGTTCGCTTGTTCTTCCAACGAATAGATTCAGCGACATGGGTAGACCCTTTCCACACTGAGGGCTATTCCAGGCGTATCTGTTACAATAAGTTGAATATTAATCTATCTTCCCTGCTCCCTCTTGGGGCCAATATTCATCGAGATACCCGAGAAAGTAGTTCTGTCTCCCCCCTCGATTGTCTGAGTGCCCTGGCCTGACTCATTACTCATCTGGGTATGCTCGACCCTCGCATCCGCTCCGACGGTGATACGTTGAATTGGTCCTGACTGAAGAATCATGTTGATTGTGTTAGCAAAATTTGGGTCAGCCTGGAGTATAATGGCCCTAAGAATTTAGACACGGGAAGAGGCTGAAATAAGATATACTCAAGCATGATGAGAAAACAGTATTCAGCGGCGTTCAAAGCGCGAGTCGTTCAAGAACTCTTGAAAGAAGAGAAGACGCTGGCCCAAATTGCCAGCGAATATGAAGTCCACCCGACCCAACTGAAGAATTGGCGAGCCGTCGCCTTAGAAGGGCTGCCTGGCCTCTTTGAGAAACAGGATAACACGGCAGAACTGAAAAGAGCGCATGAGCAGGAGCTGAGCGAGTTGTATGCCGAAATTGGCAAGTTGAGTACACAGGTCAGTTGGCTTAAAAAAAAGTTACAACTCTGAGTCGGGAGGAACGAGTGGCACAGGTGGAGCGAGCAGAGGGAGAGCTACCCCTGAGCCTGCAAGCCGATCTGCTCAGTCTGAGCCGCGCGAGCTTGTATTACCAGCCTCGCCCTCCCAGTGCCGCAGAAGTGCAGATCAAACATCGCATTGATGAAATCTATACGCAGTATCCCTTTTATGGCGCCCGGAAAATCGCCGCACAGTTACAGCGAGAAAGGATGAGCATCAATCGGAAAACGGTGGGACGGTACATGAACGAGATGGGCATTGCGGCCATCTATCCTGGGCCGAATCTGAGTAAGCGGAATCAGAAAGAAGGAGTGTATCCGTACTTGACTCGCGCACATCACCAGCGCCTATCCCAATCATATTTGGGGGATCGATATTACTTACATTCGCCTTCACGCGGGCTGGATGTACCTGGTGGCCATCCTGGACTGGTACTCGCGCTACGTCGTCAGCTGGGAACTCGATCAAACGTTGGAGTTGCCTTTTGTGCTTACTGCCGTGCAACGTGCATTGGGACAAGCGGTGCCGCTGATCTGTAATAGCGATCAAGGCAGCCACTTTACCAGTCCGCAGTATTGCCAGCTGTTGCAGGCCGCTCAGGTCCAAATCAGCATGGATGGCAAAGGGCGAGCCTTGGACAATATTTTTACGGAGCGGCTCTGGCGCACGGTCAAGTATGAAGAAGTCTATTTGCACGACTATACGTCGCCGCGAGAGGCGCGCCAGGCGCTGACCCGCTATTTCCAGTTTTATAATCAGGAGCGCCCACATCAGGCGCTTGAGAACCAAACTCCGGCTGAAGTGTATTTGCACCCAGTGAAAGCCGGGCAAGGGCAAAACCAATAGAATCAGAAAAGGAGGAAAGTAGTAGCTCTTAGTTTGGCCACTTTAGCTGTCTTGACAATGTGGGCCACCATAATGCAGGAGCGATTGCTCCCTCAGGGGATCAAAGTCCTCTCGCTCTTTTTTATTGACCGCGTAGCCAACTATGTCGATGATAATGGCCTCATTAAACGGCTGTTTGACGAGGCATTCCAGAAAATAAAAGAGCGTTATTCCTACTTTCATAACCTTCGCCCCGAAGACGTTCGCGAGGCCTACTTTGCGAAGTCAAAGGACCAGATAGCGATTGATACTGATGGCAGAACTACACTAGAGCGAGAAGCGGAACGATCGGCGTTCGAGTTAATCATGCGTCAGAAGGAGCAATTGTTATCTCTTTCAGAACCTGTCTGCTTCATCTTTGCGCATTCCGCTTTAAGGGAGGGATGGGATAATCCCAACGTTTTTCAGATATGTACTCTCAACCAAACCGTTTCTGAGGTCAAAAAGCGCCAAGAGATCGGACGCGGTTTGCGGCTGTGCGTGAATCAAGAAGGCGAGCGCCTTTTCGGTGACGAAGTCAATATCCTCACTGTTGTTGCGAACGAAAGCTACCAGTCCTACGCAGCCAATCTCCAGCAAGAATACGTCGAAAGCGGTGACGCTGCGCCGCCAGCTCCATCTGATGCGCGCAAGAGATATGCGACGCGCAACGATAGGATCTTTCGTGAGAGTACAGAATTCAAGGGCTTCTGGGAAAGACTCACCCGGAAGATTCAGTATCGTGTGGCTGTTGATACCCCCGCACTTATCGAGAGGTGCGCTTCCCGGCTCAATAGAGAATCATTCCCAGCTCCTATGGTGGTTGTGGAGAAAGGTGACTTTGTTGTCACTCGCTACACTTTCAAAGTTGAGTCCGTCAACCAAAAGAAAGCCTTGATCTCGATTGAAATCCTCAATACGAAAGGGGAGACCACAACGATCTCACGGTATTTCCAGGAGAGAGATGATCTTTCCCGCATCCTTAGAGAGGATCGATTGAGAGGCTTTAAGATACTCACTATTATTGATGCTGGAGATCAGTCACGGGTCTGCTTTGAGAACGCTCGAGAACTCGATCTCTATACCCCATTCACATTTGAGAGTGAGGCTGGACAGCGTCCTCGTGAGCGCGTATCGCTCGTTCCCGAGACCACCTATCCGGTTTTCAACTTGCTCGATCGGGCAGCCCACGAGACGGGCTTGACTCGTTCGACGGTTAATATGATCTTTAAACAGCTGTCGGATGCTAAGAAACAGGTGCTGTTAAAGAACCCGGAAGGGTTTGCCGGAATTTTTATCAATACTATCAACAATACCCTAGCTGATCACATAGCCGAACGTGTTGAGTTTAAGGTGGAGGATGGCATCAAAACAGTCAATCTAGAGGAGCTCTTTCCACCTAAGAGACCATTCCCCCAAAGAGAGTTGATTGAGGCAGGTGAGACAGGATTGTACGATCAGGTTCAGGTGGATTCGCAGGTAGAGGAGCTGTTCGTAAAACACCGCCTGAAACCTGATACAAAGGTTCTCTTCTACTTCAAGTTTCCTCCAGCATTTAAGGTACATTTTCCGAGGGTAATCGGAAACTACAATCCAGACTGGGGCATCGTTCGCTACGACGAAACAGGAAGAGTGATTTTGCACCTCATTCGCGAAACGAAAGGCACTCAGGATGAAAGCAAGCTGCAGTTTCCACAAGAGAGGCGGAAAATTGATTGTGCCCGTAAGTATTTCAAAACGCTTCAAATAGATTACCGGCACATTACGGACCACACTCAAGCATGGTGGCTACCGGACGATGCTCAGCAGCAACTTCTGGAAATGCGAACGTCTACATAGAGGGTAAAGAGCATTCAAATGAAAAATCGGCCTGCTTTATGGCAGACCGGTTTTTCATAGGCTAAGCACTCGAGAATCGTTTCTCGATTAGAGTTCAGCACTTTTCTCTAATGAAGAGGACATATAGGGTAGTCTCAACATTTACGTTCTTTACCAGGTTCAAGGTTAATGAAATCCCACAACATTCTACAGGCCCGCCAAATATTTGTGGAATAGCCAGATATTTGTGGTACAGGGCCAGATATTTACGGAATTTTACAACTACAGTAGGCTGTCACACATCCAGGTTCGCGCTCTTCGCGTGGCTTTCAATGAACCTTTTGCGGGGTCCGACCTCGTCGCCCATCAGCATATTGAAGATCTTGTCGGCCTCCACGGCTTCCTCGATGCTGACCTTCAGGATTGTCCTGTGGGCCGGGTCCATGGTGGTATCCCAGAGCGTCTCGGGGTTCATCTCTCCCAGACCCTTGTACCTGCCGACCTCTGGTTCCTTTCCATTGTGCCCGGCTTTGTACTCTGCAATCAGCCTGTCTCGTTCTTCATCAGCGTAGACGTACTGCACGTTTTTGCCCGTCTTGACGTGGTAGAGCGGGGGTTGGGCGATGTACAGGTGTCCTTCTGTGATCAGCGGCTCCATGTAGCGGAAGAAGAAAGTTAGCAGCAGAGTGCGGATATGAGCACCGTCAACGTCCGCGTCGCACATGATTACGATGTGGCCATAGCGCAGTTTCGCCATGTTAAAGTGCTCGCCAATACCAACGCCGATGGCTGTGATGATGTTTTTTACCTCCTCGTTGGCGAGCATTTTGTCGAGACGGGCACGCTCCACATTCAGGATTTTTCCTCGTAGAGGCAGGATGGCCTGGAAGTGGCGGTCACGGCCCTGTTTTGCACTCCCGCCCGCCGAATCCCCTTCTACAAGGTAGAGTTCGCAGCGATCGGCGCGTTTCTCCGAGCAGTCGGCGAGCTTGCCGGGAAGAGTCGTGTCCAGGGCATTTTTGCGCTGGACCAGGTCGCGGGCAGCACGAGCGGCTTCGCGGGCCTGGGCGGAGAGCACACACTTCGCGATGATGGCCTTGGCTTCGCTGGGAGTCTCCTCCAGGTACTTGGCCAGCATATCGGCTGTGACAGTCTCTACGATGGGACGCACCTCGGCATTGTTCAGTTTGGCCTTCGTCTGGGCCTCAAACTGCGGATTGGGGATCTTGACGCTGACCACCGCCGTCAGGCCCTGACGTACATCGTCGCCGGTAAGATTGCCGTCCTTTTCCTTGAGCAGGTTCATCTTACGCGCATAGTCGTTGAGCGTGCGTGTGAGTGCGCTGCGGAAGCCCGTGATGTGCATGCCGCCATCAACCGTGTTGATACCGTTGGCAAAGGAGAACTCGGTGGGGTTCCAGCCATCGTTGTACTGCACCGCCAGTTCGACCTTTACATCATCCAACTCGCGGACGGTGCTGACCGGGCGAGCCATTAAACGGCCGCGACCCTTATTGAGATAGCGCACGAAAGAGACCAGGCCGCCCTCGAAGTAAAAGGTCACTTCACGGTCGGTACGCTCGTCGCGCAGGGAGATCGTCATGCCCCGGTTCAAGTAGGCCATCTCGCGGAAACGCTGGGCCAGAACGTCGAAGTTGTAATCGCGTGTCTCCATCACCGTCAGATCAGGGATGAAGGATGTGATAGTGCCCGTGTCATCCTCTTCGACGAGATCCACTTCCAACAGGGGCGTGACCGCCACACCTTGTTCGTAGCGCTGGCGGTAGAGGATGCCGTCGCGTTTAACATCGACCTGGCACCACTCTGAAAGGGCGTTTACAACCGAGACACCTACTCCATGCAGGCCGCTGCTGATTTGATAGCCGCCTCCGCCAAACTTACCGCCGGCGTGTAGGATGGTCATGACCACTTCCAGGGTAGAGAGGCCGGGGCGCTGGTGATGTTCCTCTACGGGGATACCGCGTCCGTTGTCTTCTATAATGACGGAACTATCAGCGTGGATCGTAACCTTGACCGTGTCGGCATAGCCCGCCATGACTTCGTCAATGCTATTATCGACGACTTCATAAATCAGGTGATGCAGGCCGCGCTGGTCGGTAGCGCCGATATACATACCAGGGCGCACGCGTACCGCCTCAAGGCCTTCGAGAATCTGGATGTTCTGCTCACTATAATTGCCATTCCCGTTGCTATTCGTTCTCCCTGCACCGTTCCCACTTTTGTGCTCAGCCGGGTTAAGTATAGCACCCGTGTCACCGGTGATTTGCTCTGTCATAATAGATTCTCTCGTTTTTGCCATAGAAACAGCCCATCCCTTTTGTATTAAGGGCTATCCGTTTATGTATATATACAATTCCAAAATGCATGCTTTACGGTTACCCATCCAGCACATCTTGAAGGCGAGTCATCTTGTACACCTTTTCCATTTTTATACACGGCATACCGCGACCCTCAGCTTCGTTGATGCGAACAAGGACGCAGGTGTTTGACGGAGGGGATTTCGTAGAGGTTCCTACCGGCCCACTATGTCTGCATTCCACGGCATGCGGGAATGCAGAGACAGCAACTCAGCGGCCCTTGGAGCCTATGCTTGCGGCGAGTGGACCTGGGGAGTCCACCGCCCGACCTCACGTTTTCGCCACACCTATGAAAGGTATTCCAATCGGATGAAGAAAATTTGGCAATACTGCCAATTTTCATACCGTCTCATTATACCACCAAACCGCTCGACAGGCAAATGCAGGCGGGAAAAAATCAGTAGCGATTGCCGCCTAACGGGCCGCTCATGGGAACGCCCTGTGCACCTGGCATGCCCTGCATGGTAGGCATTCCGGGTATGCTCCCCAGTGGGATAGAGGCGAGGTTTGTTGCGCAGTAGGGACAGAAAGCCCAGCGCAGTTCCAGGAGACGTTCGCACTTGGGGCAGGGTCGTTTGAGCTTTTGACCACATGATGGGCAGATCTGGAAGTCTAACTCGATACGAGCGTGACAATTGTTACAGGTCTGCCGCTCAGTCATCTCTGCCAGGAGCGATTCTTCCTCTAATTGACGCTCATAAATTTCTGCCAGGGTCTGGCGCGGGCGCAGAATCATATAGATGAAGAGGCCGCCAATGAAGAAAACTGCGACCAGCAATGTAGAGAGAATCTGCACCAGGAAATCTTGAGAACGTGAGCGAATATCGCGGAACGTCCAGATAATCAAACTGATCCAGAAAATAACAAGGAAGGCTACCAGGAAGCCAATAACTACCCCTAATGCCTTGCCCAAAGTATCTAATATATTGCTACTACCAGATGGAGTCACGGCGAAGACGACGATGCTATCCATAGTCACAGGTTCAGCGCCCCTTTCAGCATTCTACATCTTATTACAACGCAGAAGATACACACAATAGAACCAATATAGGACTAAGAGGTACTATATTGCAAACTGAACTTTTGCCGGCATCCACACGGATGCCAGCAGACGACATACCTATTGAAACAGTATGGTCGTGATTTCCCCTGCACGAAGACCCACAAAGAGGGCCTCCCCCTCTTCACCATTCCAGAAGATTTGCTCTTGTTGCTCCTCCTGTAAGTTTGCCACAAGAGCTTTGGTGCAGGCAAACCCTGGCCGTAAGCGGGCCTCTACGGCATGGCTGAGAGGATTGTACACCCGCACAATCACCCCCTGGCCAGACTCGCTCCGCTTGATCGCACTGACTACGAGCGTACGGGGTTCAGCCTCGATCAGCGTGGTTCGTGAAGGAAGCTGCCCCTCGTGCTGTTCGGCCTCCAGTACGCGCACGGGTGTATTGAAAGCCTGGGCTTCACGCAGCACCAGTGCTTCCTCCGCTTCCCAGTCGCCGCTGTGCGCTACCAGCGCGTAATCAAATTCGTGATGTCCCAGGCATTGGGCCTCTGGCGTATATTCCATTGGCCCGGCATGACCCCGGCGAGTCGAGAGATCGCCGCGCGAGAGCCATTCCACACAGCGCAGGAGCGTAACTGCTGCCGCCTTCTGGCCCGATTCATCTTGCACAATCTCGTACTCGGGTAGGCCGCGATTGAGTACTCCCAGGCCTACCGTTCCATTGCTCACATCAATAAAACGTTTCTGCGGGAAAGTATTCACAGGCTCCTCCGCCCATTCCGAGATATCCGCAGGTCGAGGCGCGGCAATCGGTCGCGTACGAACCTCGAAGGTGCCTTCCGCCGCAGCATTGTCTACTACATATGATACAGGAAAAGTTACGCGTAATCTGTGATCTTTTACCATATTTTCCATACTGGTATGAATGTCAATGCGACGTACCCCGGGGGTTAGCGATATTTCGCTGATGATGGGACAGGTGGTCATTTGAGCGCTGCGCTCTGCGCGGGTAGCGGAGCAGGCGCCCGGTAAGGACCAGCTTCCGCTGATGCGCATGATGGAGCGTACAGGCCCCGCACTGACCAGCTCAATCTTTGGCGGCTCCGCCGGCTTGCTGATAAGCGTATCGTGCGTGGGGGGACAGTAGGTGTACAGGTCACCGACGTCTCCACCATCTACGAAGCGGTTAAGACCTGTAAAGACCGCCCCAGTCTGCTTGTCGGTGACCGTCAGCGTTCCGTCAGCCTGGCTCGCTTCAACAAGATAAAATTCGTTTTCTATCTGGGATTGCGTCGAAACTTCAGGTTGCTCCTTGCCCGTCGCAGGGTTAGTGGGCTGTCCTGCGTTTTGCAAGCCATCCGGGTACATCCAGAAGGTTTTCAGCCCATAGGCGGGCAGGTCAGCAGCAATAAAATCGATGGTCTGCCGCGCCTGGTCGATCACCGTGAACTCTAGCGTGTTAATATCTTCACGCTGCAAGAGCGCAAGCACCTTGCTTTCAGAGGCAAGAAGTTCTTGTTGATTGATAGTTGCGTGTCCCCGGCGTGTAATCATCAGTTCGATGGAGGCCACTCCCGTTTGCGGCCCCTCTTCTACATTAACACGCGTAATCACATTCTCGGGATGACCGAGCATACTTACTAAGGTCGCCTGGGCCATAGTGATGAAGTCACCTGGAGCATGCGACTCCAGGAGCGCTACCGCTGCAGCTAGCATCTCGCGTGGCACTGGCATCGAGCCGATTTCTTGCCGCCAGCGATTGACGACATGATAGGGCATGCGCGAACCGCGCTCATCTACTATCACAGCATGCTTTAACGAGCCTGGAAGCTGCGCCACTACCTGCACTGCTTCTGTACGCGGCCCAGGGGCAGGGTTAAAGACGACGAAAGGAACAGCCTCCTGGCCCGCGTGTGGCCGGGCAGGAGCGCGGGTATCTGTGGCAGAGACGAGGCTCTGCATTGCCTGGGCAATGATGCTCTCGCTAATCTGCTGGCTTTGCGCAAAACGCACACTGTTTTCTCGATGAACCTGGTCAATACTACAGCCGCAAATGCTATCGTGCGGGTGATTCTGCAAGAGGATCTTCCAGGCAAGCCTCACCAATCCTCCGGGATAGGGAGCGCCGGTCTTCCATGCCCAGGTAGTCAGCGGGTCCACCCACCGTTCAAGCAGGTGTTCTGTGGCTGTATTTTGCTGCTTAATCCACATGCGTGTCGAGAGCACCGCGGGTAGCAGGTACGCGTACTGGCTGCTGCGCATCTCACCGTTGAGCGTCTGCAATGGTGTGTCTGGTGAGCGCTCAATCTGCTGGCGTACAGCCTCGATATACTGGGGCAGCGTGCCGATGCGTACGTGGATCTGCTCAAAATGACTTACCTGTCCATTTTGCTCGAGGTGCCCATAGCGTGCGAGAATCTTCTCGTGTTCAGGATTAATATGCGCCAGTTGCTGATTAGCGGCTTCGATTGTCTCCGGCAAGCCGTCCTGTGGTTCCAGGTGATCTGAGCCGTTCATAAAGAGCAGGGTATTGGTAGTAGCCTTCAGCAAGAGGGGGGCAGTAAGCAGTTCGACGCGAGCTACAAACTCTTGCGGGTTCAATGGCATATCACGGGCATTAGAATAGCCGAGGGCGTCGGCAAGATGAATAACCAGCACCTGCGTTCCATCTGGAGCGGCCCAATAAAATTCGCTTTTGTGAGCTTCGGCGCCAACACCACGCCAGAAGACGGCGTTGTCGATGCCGAAGCCGCGTAGAATCTGCGGCAATTGCGCAATGTGGCCGAAGGTATCGGGAACATAACCAACGCGCATAGTTTCGCCAAACTCGCTTGCGCGTTGTAAGCCGAACTGCAGGTTGCGCACAAGTGACTCACCGCTCACCAGAAACTCATCGGGCTGCAGGTACCAGGGGCCTACCTGTATGCGGCCAGAGCGAGTATACTGCTTCAGGCGCTCTTCCTGCTCTGGTCGCACCTCCAGGTAGTCGTCGAGCACAATAGTTTGGCCGTCGAGCATGAAGTGGCTGAACTGGGGGTCGCGGTCCAGAATATCGAGCAGTTTATCAACGGCGTGTACGAGGCGTACGCGGAACTGCTGGAATGTCTGATACCATTCACGGTCCCAATGGGTATGAGGGACAATGATAATGTTGAGTTGCCGGGCCATAATACCTCTTTAGTGATATGTAAGACTTGTCCCCTCGTAAACGTCTTCGATGGGGAACTGGATGCCAAGACTTTCTAGTGCGATAGTATATCCTGGTTCAAAGGTGTTGATTGTCCACCTTTGCTCTTCGCGGCGGTGAACTTCTACGAAGACTTCTTCGGAGTCAACCATTATGTATTCTTGTATGGTTGGGCACGCTCGATAGTAC
>Ga0209648_10004526_pt1 | contig 11826 bp, 6 predicted proteins | sample GraSoi2013_115cm_FD_185830 | JGI IMG/M metagenome (GOLD analysis project Ga0209648, IMG submission 185830) | Grasslands soil microbial communities from the Angelo Coastal Reserve, California, USA - Sample 9_17_2013_115cm (SPAdes) (version 2) | ecosystem: Environmental > Terrestrial > Soil >...
TTCCTACGACTGCTGGCACACTCGATTTCACGCGGACCCGCACATCGCAGGAAAACAGGTTGTTCTGAATCATCGTCCGGTTACGGTTATCGGCGTATTGCCTCAGTCGTTGGGACCTTATTACCAAGAACTCGAAATCTTTGCTCCGCTCGTTCTGGAATCTTACGCAGGCCAAGGAAACGTCAGAGCGGGGAAAATGAGAATCCAAATAATCGCGCGCTTGAAGCAGGGAGTGACGCTGGGCCAAGCGCGTTCGGAAGCGGAAGTCATCGCAGGCCGGCTTAGAAAGCCGGATACTCCAGCTGATCGGAGCGACCGCCTGGTGGTTGAAGACTTTGCCGAAATGCTCCGGCACGCTGGACCGACGATGCAAAATGCCCGACGCGGCTTGTGGATGACAGCGGTCGCGGCGGGAGTTGTGCTCTTGATGGCGTGCGCAAACGTTGCGAGTTTGCTTATGGCCCGAGGCGTCAAGCGCCATAGGGAAGTCGCGGTGCGCGCGGCGCTGGGCTGCTCGCGCGGACGAATGATTCGGCAACTTCTAACCGAGAGCACGTTGTCGCAATAATCGTGACACGATGGTGTGAGGAGATCATCACAAAAGCGGCGTCAGGAATAGTTCCGGGCGCATATTTGCAGGTTGATGCGCGTGTGTTCACGGTCAGTTTGGGAGTTTCTCTTCTCAGCGCGCTCGCTTTTGGGATGATTCCGGCGTTGCAGGTAACACGCGTGAATCCAAATGAGAATTTGAAGGACGCGGCTCCAAACATGGTTGGCGGCTCGCACTCGCGGCGGTTGCGAAACGCGTTGGTTGGAGGTCAGGTTGCGCTCGGCATGGTACTGCTAGTAGGCTTCGGGTTATTGCTGCGTAGTTTTTTGCACGTGGAATCCTCCCGCATGGGGTATGAACCTCGCAACGTTTTGACCGCCACGATCCGGTTGCCAGCTACGCGTTATACGGCCCCGTCGGATCGAGCTCGCCTGATGCGCGACGCCGTAGAGCGGATGCGCTTGATGCCAGGCGTGGAGTCGGCGGGCATCGCGGATTCCCTCCCGATGGAGGGCGCGGACGCTGCTCGCCTCAGAATAGAAATACCTGCTCCAAAAGCCACACTTGCTGAAGATGAAATATGGTTCGTCTCGGTAGGTCCAGAATATTTTTCAACCTTGAAGATACCCACGCTTGCCGGGCGTTCTTTCCGGGAAACGGACAGTCACGAGGGCAGCCCGGTTGCGATCGTCAATCAAACTTTCGCTAAGCAATATTTTCCGGGTACGAATCCCATCGGCTACCGTCTAGCGTTTGCAGATTCCCCCACGACTTGGAGAGAGATAGTGGGCGTAGTCTCCGATTTCCGGCAGCGCAATCCGGAAGAGGACTTAAGGCCACTTGCGTACTTCCCGGCCGCACAAACTTTGCCGCCACGATGGAGTATCGCGATCCGGGTTCGGCCGGCGAGTGACATTGCGAGTGTCGTCGCGCGGATTAGCGATTGGCTCCGGCCAGTGGACCCGCAGCTCAATTGGGGACTGGGCAACATGCAGGCGCAAATCCACGACTCTGAGTCACTGACGTTGCGCCGGCCTATTATTACGCTTTTGGCTTCTTTCGGCAGCTTGGCGCTGATACTAGTCATCGTCGGCGTCTTCGGAGTGACGTCGTACTCGGTCGCCGAGCGCACGCGAGAGATCGGCATTCGCGTCGCTCTCGGGGCGGCTCGCCCCGAAATCGCGAGTCTAGTTTTGCGCGAATCACTCGGGGTCACGTTGGTTGGCTTGGCCGTGGGTACGTTCGGTGCATTTGCAATGACGCGCCTTTTTCCAACTGCGGGCATCGGCTGGAGCGGATCGGGACTTTTTCTCTACGGCGTTTCGCGAACGGACAGCCTCACCTATTTATCGGCGGCCGCGATGCTGACGAGTGTCGTCCTGGCCGCGTCGTGGACACCGGCACGGCGCGCGATGCGTGTCGATCCCATGATCGCCTTGCGTTACGAGTAAGGACTCATGTCACTGCTGCGAAGTCTATCAGAGGGATTGCGATCGCTGTTCCGAAAGGAACAGGTCGAATGGGAGTTGGACGACGAGCTGCGTGGTTTTCTGGAGATGGCCGTCGGTGAAAAGATGAAGCAGGGCATGAGCCGCAAGGATGCGCTTCGCGCCGTGCGCTTGGAGCGGGGGAGCCCCGAGGTTACGAAGGAGGTGGTCCGCGCTGCCAGCTGGGAATCTTTTGTCGAGACATGTTGGCAGGATTTGTGCTTCGCTGTGCGCATTCTGAGGAAATGGCCAGGATTCACGACCCTCGCTATTGTCAGCCTCGCCCTCGGTATCGGCGCCTCAACTTCCATCTTCTCGATTGTAGACGCTGTGCTGCTGCGTCCGCTTCCTTACCCGAATCCACAGCAAATCGTGCGCGTATGGGAACAGGCTCCCGACGGTCACCGAATGAGTTTGGCCGATCCGAACTTCGAGGATTTTCGCGCGCAAAATCACACGCTTAGCGGGCTCGCCCTGTACAACGATGGGCCAGAGTCGGTTTCGGGCGGCAGTGAACCGGTGCGCATGAATGTTGCCGCTGTTTCTAGCGACTTTTTCACTTCACTTGGCGTCGAGCCTTTTCGCGGCCGCGCGTTCGCAGCTGACGAGCAGGTTTTCCACGGCGCTCCGGCGATGATCGTAAGTTACGGTTACTGGCAGCAATTCCTCGGAGGCAGGGCGGACGTTTCGCGCGTTCGCTTAACAATGGAGGGAACGGTCTATCCGGTGATTGGAGTGATGCCGCGTGGATTTAATTTTCCGCCTGGTGTCGCTGCGTGGCTGTCGCGCGAGTTTGTCTACGGCATGTCCTTGAGTCGCACGGCCCACGGCCCTTCGTGTCTCGGCCGCCTTCGCGATCGCGTAACAGTGGAACAGGCCCGTGCCGATCTCGATTCGATCGCTCGGCGAATCAGAAACCAGTATGGAGAAAAGGTTAACCTTACAGATGCCGCCGTTGCCCCTTTCGCTGACGCCATGGTTGGAGATGTACGTACAGCTTTCTTGACGCTCTTCGGAGCCGTAGGCCTGCTCCTGCTGGTTGCCTGCGCGAATGTCGCTGGATTGCTGTTGACGCGCACGTCCGCCCGCCGCAAAGAACTGGCAGTCCGTGCGGCCCTCGGAGCCGGCCGCGGGCGTCTCATTCGGCAGTTCCTCGCTGAATCTCTTGTGCTTTCCTTCGCTGGAGGCGTACTGGGCATTTTGGTTGCGATTTGGGGGGGCAAGGTACTTCCCACAATTCTTCCGACAAACCTCCCGCGGCAGGAAGGCATCGCCATCAACACCTCGGTTCTCCTGTTCGCTTTGGCCGCAATTGTGGCTGTTGCCTTTTCGCTCGGGCTGTTTGCGGCTTGGCCTAGCCAGCGACCGCGCAGCTTTTTGGTGATCGGCGAAATTGCCACCACGCTTGTCATTTTGGTCGGAGCAGGCCTTCTCGGACGTAGCTTTCTGCGACTCATTTCCACGAGTCCTGGCTTTCGCCAGGAAAATCTGATTACCATGGAGTTTTCTCTTCCGATTCCGCAAGCGCAACTATTTGCCATGGACCAGTCATTCCTCACGCGTCAAATCCATCAACTGGACGATATAATGAGCCGTGTTCGCGCCATTCCCGGCGCTGAAACCGTGGGTTTGGCTGGAGGCTTTCCCGTCGCCCGCGGCGACGATCTTCCCGAGGGAGGATTTCTAATACTCAATGGCCAAAAGGCGCCTGCCAACTTCGACGAATGGGAGCGCATCGCTCAAAATCCTTCCCAGGTCGGACAGGCGCTTTATTGCGTTGCAAGCGAAGGATACTTCCGCACGCTGGGAATTCCGCTCATCCGCGGGCGAATATTCGGCGAACAGGACGACCTGAATTCGCCATATGTTGCGGTGATCAGCCAAGCCCTGGCACGGCAGCAGTGGCCGAATCAAAATCCGATAGGCCAAGTAATAGATTTCGGTAATATGGACGGTAATCTGAAACCCGAGACGATTATCGGCGTCGTTGGTGACGTTCGTGCCCAAGGCCTTGATTCTCCGCCGAGCCGTATCATTTACTTGGATTACCGCCAGCGCGGGATGAACATCAATTCATCGCCTACGATCGTCATGCGCAGTGCCGCACCTGCTGGGGAGATCGTTTCCGCCGCGCGCGGCATCTTTCACGATCTGGCCCCTGATGTCCCCGTCAAATTCTCCACCTTCGCGGATGAAATGCGCGGCTGGCTGGCCGATCGCCGTTTTCTGCTTCTTCTTGTGGGATCATTCGCGGCCGCTGCCCTGGCTCTGGCTGCGGTGGGCATCTACGGAGTTGTGGCGTTTTCCGTAACGCGCCGCACACAAGAGATCGGCATTCGCATGGCGCTCGGCGCCCAGCGGAATGACGTCCTTCGTCAGGTCGTCGGCGAAGGCGCGGGCTTGGCGGCCCTCGGCGTGGTGATCGGCATTGGCGCATCGCTGGCCATCACCCGCGTGATGTCTACTCTTCTTTTCGGGATTAGCGCAACTGACCCGTTGACACTTGTCGGGGTCGTCGTTCTGCTCTCTGTCGTCGCGCTTTTCGCATCGTACATTCCCGCGCGCCGTGCCACACGCGTCGATCCGATGGCTGCCTTGCGTTACGAGTGAGGGCCCATGTCATTGCTGCGAAACTTATCAGACGGATTGCGATCGCTGTTCCGCAAGGAACGGGTCGAAGGAGAGTTGGACGAAGAACTACGCGGTTTCCTGGAGATGGCAGCCGAAGAAAAGATGAAGCAGGGGATGAGCAGCAAGGATGCGCTTCGCGCCGTGCGCCTGGAGCGGGGGAATCTCGAAGTTACAAAGGAAGTTGTCCGCTCTGCCGGCTGGGAATCTGTTTTGGAGACGTGCTGGCGGGACATGCGCTTTGGTGTTCGCACGCTGCGCAAGTCTCCCGCTTTCACTGCCGTGGTTGTACTGACGCTGACCCTCGGAATTGGGGCAAACACCGCCATCTTCACGCTTCTGCACGCCTCGCTCTGGAGACCGCTACCGGTCAAGGACCCACAGGAAATTTTCCATCTAATGCGGACGTCTTCCGAAGGCGACTTCGCAGGCGAATTCAGTTATTCCTTTCCTCTCTTTCAGCAACTCAGCAAGATAGCAGACTCTTGGGGCGAGATGTTCGCCACAGAAACCGTTGGCTCGAGAAAATTCAGCCTGGACATGCAATCGAAAGAACGAATAGTTGGAGAGGCTGTTTCGGCAAACTTCTTTTCTGTCCTGCATGTCGAGCCTATTCTTGGGCGCGTCTTAGAACTGCAAGACGATAATGTGCTCGGCGGAAATCACTTTGCTGTCTTGAGTCATGGATTCTGGATGCATCGTTTCCAATCCGACGCCGCAATTCTGGGCAAGACGATTTTCTACGATGAGGCCCCCTACACCGTGGTCGGCGTTGCGCAGCCTGGATTCTTTGGAATCGAACCTGAGGTCTCAGTAGATGTATGGGTGCCGGTGACCGCTTCAGTTGATAGGGGATGGCGGCCAGACCCGAACATTAATTGGCTGCGGCTCCTTCTGCGCTTGCGACCTGGCGTTGACGTGTCCCAAGCCCAAGCCATGTTCGAGACCGCATTTCGCGCACACGTCGCTGACACGCTCATGCCTGGCGCGTCACCGCGCTGGAAATCCATGCTGAAAGGACAGCATGTGACGCTTCGTCCCGCCCGGTCCGGTCTCGCGTCCACCGGACGGAAGTACGAGAAACCGCTGCTCGTATTGCTTGCCGTAGTTGTGGTGGTTCTCCTGATCTCGTGCGCGAACATAGCTAACCTTATCCTGGCGCGCAACGCAGCCCGGAGACAGGAGATCATGGTCCGTCTCGCTCTCGGCGCCAGTCGCGGGCGAATTGCCTGGCAATTATTCACCGAACATTTTCTCCTCTCGTTCGCCGGGGCGGTCTGTGCCATCTTTTTGTCCGTATGGGGCACGCGGCTTCTTTTCTCTCTGCTTCCACAATCGCCCCTGCCGCTGGCGTTCGATCTCCGGCCGGACTTCGCCATATTTGGCTTTGCCGTCTGCACTGCGTTTGTGACCGCGACATTGTTCGGGCTTGGACCTGCTCTGCGCGCTTCGAGCGAAAGGCCTGAAATGAGCTTCCGCGGCGGACATCAGACCACCGCCTCATCCTCCACAGGAAGGCTTCTCCTAGTGGGCCAGTTTGCGCTGACCTTGCCGTTATTGGTCGGCGCGGGACTATTCCTCGAAACGCTGCACAACCTAAAGAGCAGCGACCTGGGTTTCCGCCCCGAAAACGTTGTTACGTTCGACCTCTCTTTTCCCAAGGGCACTTCCGAGGACCGGCTTCGGCAAGCGTACGCGGAGATCAAAGCACGCCTGGAGTCTCATCCCGGTGTGCTCGTTGCAAGTTATTCGTCCCCGAGCGTGTACGGCGATGGCGGATGGTCGGGCCGCATCACGGTACCGGGGCACTCGACACCAGGCGAAGACAATGACGTGGGAATGATATCGGCGGGTCCAGGTTTCTTCGAGTCAATCGGGCTGGGACTCTTGCAGGGTCGCTATTTGAACTCTCAGGATCAGGCGGAGAGACACCCCGTAGCCGTGGTCAACGAGAGCTTGGCGCGCTATTACTTCGGCGCGGATTCGGCAATCGGCCAGCGCATCGGACTAGCCGGTGAGCCACAAATCGTCCGCGAAATTGTGGGCGTGGTGCGGGACGCGAGGCATTATGGGATTCGCGAGAGAGTATGGCGCATGGTGTATATCCCGGCTGGGAAATCCTGGAAGGGTGGCACCTTCTTCGTGCGCGCTAATGTCGGCGAGCACTTATTGAGCGGCATAATACGGGCCGAAGTTGCGGCCAGCGACAAGATTCTGCAAGTCGAGAGAATCCAGCCCTTTGAGACGGTTGTCAATGACATGATTTCCCAAGAGCACCTGACAGCATTGTTGTCGTCGGCCTTCGCGGCATTAGCTTGTCTGCTCGCTGCGATTGGGCTCTACGGAGTTTTTGCCTACAGCGTTTCGCGGCGAACGAATGAGTTTGGCATTCGCATGGCTCTGGGAGCTCAGCGACGCGATATCCGAAGACTCGTGCTGCGCCAAACGCTGGGCGTGACCCTCGCGGGCGTTGCAGTCGGAATAGCCGTGGCTTTGGCGCTGGCCAGGACGCTTGCGACCACGATTGCGGGCATGCTCTACGGCATCCAGTCCACGGACATTAGCCTATTCGTGGGAGCGACGGTGTCGTTGATCGCAGTCGCATTGGTTGCCGCGCTCTTGCCTGCGCGCCGAGCGACGCATGTAGATCCGCTGGTGGCCTTGCGTTACGAGTGAGGGCCTATGTCCCTGCTGCGAAGCCTATCAAACGGTCTGCGAGCGCTGTTCCGAAAGGAGCAGGTCAGCAAGGACCTGGATGAAGAACTAAACGGCTTTCTGGAGATGGCAGCCGAAGAAAAGATGAAGCAGGGGATGAGCCGTAAGGATGCGCTTCGCGCGGTGCGCTTGGAGCGAGGAAGCCTCGAACTTACCAAGGAAGACGTCCGCTCCGCCGGCTGGGAATCTTTGGTGGAGACGTTGTGGCAGGACTTGCGCTACGGCGCGCGCTTGCTGCGCAAGAATCCGGGTTCCACTGCCGCCGTAGTGATTGCGCTGGCCCTGGGCATTGGCCTGAACACGACGGTATTCACCTTCGTCAATGCGTTGCTACTCCGCCCACCCGCAGGTGTGAACGCGCCTGACCGATTGTTGGAAGTCTGGATACACAATCCACGTTCCTCCGGCGCGGAGGGCTATTTGCCACTGACCTATCCCGACTATCTTTATTACTGTGACCATAATCAGTCCTTCGGAGAGATGCTGGCGTTTGATGGCGATCCGGAATCCGTCATCTGGAACAAATCGGGCGAGGGTCAGGTTGTGATGGGCCAACTCGTTTCAGGGAATTTCTTCTCGCTGCTCGGCGTGAATGCTGTTCTGGGGCGTACGATCTCTCCGGAGGATGACCGTCCGACGAATTCTCAACCCGTGGTGGTCCTTGGCCATGCCTTCTGGCAGCAAAGCTTTGGTTCTGATCCCATGATTGTCGGGAAGGCGCTCATGCTGAATGGTGTGAACTACAGCGTTATCGGAGTGGCGCCGGCTGGCTTCGCAGGTCTGCTGGTGGGTATCGAGCCGGACTTCTGGGCGCCCACAACGATGGTTGAGCAGATCACCCGGGATAAAGGCAGGCTCAGCAATTGGCATGGCCACTGGCTCATCGCCATCGGACGCCTGAAACCGGAGGCCAGCGTAAGCGGAGCGCGGGCCGAGGTGAGCGTACTCGAGCACCAGATCGAACTAGATCATCCCGACCTGAAGAGGAACCTGGACGCAACCGTTTTTCCTGCAAGTCTCATTCCTGGTCCTTACCGCATTTACGTCAGCGCCTTTACGGCGTTGTTCATGGCAGTGTTTGGACTGGTACTTCTTATTGCGTGTGCGAATGTGGCCAGCTTCCTCCTGGCGCGCGCGACTGGACGAACGCGGGAGATGGCCGTTCGTTCCGCCTTGGGCGCAGGGCGGGGACGATTGATCCGGCAGATGCTGGTCGAAAGTACACTCCTCTCCGGCCTCGCAGGATTGGCGGGGCTGATTTTAGCGTATTGGACGGCCCCGCTCTTGCTGGCGTTGAAACCAGCGAGTTTGCCTATTACGCTGAGGCTCCCCGTTGACTGGCGAGTGCTGGTTTTCACGATGGTGGTTTCGATGATTTGCGGTGTGGCGTTTGGGCTGACTCCAGCACTCCGCAGCGCAAGAGTCCAGGTGGCTTCGAATCTCAAGGACGAAACGCAGCCAGCCGGTTATCGGAAATCCCGATTGCGCAGCATGCTTATGACCGGCCAAATCGCCACATGCGCCGTACTGCTTGTTGGCGCTAGCTTGTGTGTGAGGAGTCTGCGCAACGCCAGTTCGATCGATCCCGGCTTCAACACCCAATATGTGATCGCCGCTACTCTCGATCCCGCAAGCCCGGGATATTCCGAAGCGCAAGTGCGCGGCTTTTATGAACAGCTATCGCAGCACGTCCGAGTGCTGCCTGGCGTAACAGCGGCCAGCTTCGTCAACCATCTCCCGCTAGGACCTGCGCGCGAGCAAACCGCCGTGACCGATGTGATGAGCCCAGGGCCAAACAAAAAGGACGCCGTGCCCATCGACGTACTGCGCGTTGCCCCCGGCTATTTTCAGACGATGAGTATTCCGCTGCTGCGCGGCCGCGACTTTGCTTCTTCTGAGGGCGAAGCAAGGAGCGGTGTGACAATCATCAACGAGGCCTTGGCAAAACGGCTCTGGAAGAACCAAGATCCCGTGGGCCGGCGAATTAGCTTTCACGAGGAAAAAGTCGGCACGGAAATTATTGGAGTCGTGAAGACCGGCAAATATCGAACGCTGGGCGAGGATCCGATACCTGTCGCCTACCTGCCTCAACTGCCGCCGCGGCGCACACTGGTCGTGCGCACGTCCGGTGATCCGGCCCCTCTGTTAGACACCGTGCGGCGTGAAATTCACTCGGTGGACCCGCATATCGCCGCAACCGATCTGGAAACCATGCAGCAGTACATGACCCTCCCTCTTTTTCCGGCACGAACGACCGGTGTCTTGCTCGGAGTATCCGGATTCCTGGCGCTGGCGCTAACGTCCATCGGACTGTTCGGGGTCATTTCTTATATTGTCTCGCAGCGCACTCACGAAATCGGTGTACGCATGGCTCTAGGCGCCCGACAAGGCGATGTGTTAAGGCTCGTCGTCAGGCATGGACTTTTCCTGACGGTAATTGGCTTGGTCGTCGGGCTCGGTATTTCGTTCGGAGCAGCACAACTTCTTTCGTCTCTGCTCTACGGCATCGCGCCGACCGATCCAACGACGTTCATCGGCGCTGCGTTAGTCCTGTGCGTCGTTGTTGTATTAGCGTGCTATATCCCCGCGCGACGGGCGATGCGCGTCGACCCCATAGTGGCCTTGCGTTACGAGTGAGGGCCCATGTCACTGCTGCGAAGGCTGTAAATCTCCGGGAGGTTCAATTCCTATGACCTTTCGTCAAAGTTGCGCGCTGCTCGGCGTGATTATTCTAGTCCCAGCCGCAGTCTCCTTGACGGGTCATTCCGCGATGGCGCTGAGCACGACGTGGGCGTAACTGAAATTACGCCCGAATTGTTGGTATTTACCACGGTGGCGGGTAATGTTGTTGCTTCCGTTGGACCGGATGGCGCTTTACTTGTCGGAACGCCCGCGACCGCGAGCACGCCGTACATCAGCAAACTCCTTGCGAGTCGGACCAAATCTGCAGTTCGGTACGTGCTCATTGCGCCGCAGGACGTGGCACATTCCGAGGGTGATGCCGGATGGGGACGACGAGGGGCGTTCACTGCCATGCATGAGAACGCGCTCCAACGTATAGGGGGCAACGTAATGGGAGCGTCGCCACCATTATCGCGACGCTTCACCGAGCTAGGAGTTGACCGTCCGCGTGTAGCATTCTCCGAAGTCTTGGCCTTCGATATTAACGGGAGTCGATCCACGTTGTTCATCAAAAGCCAGGCTACAGCAACGCAGACGCGATCGCTCATTTTCATGTAGCCAAGCTTATCTTAAGCCTTCGAGTGTGCCGCCTTGTGCGGGATCGAACATCGGAGTGGCGAAGTTGGCGCCGCACGATCTGCGACGGACCTGTGCTCGGCTTTGCCACGCATCGGGAGGCGAGTTGGAGCAGATCCAATTCCTTTTGGGGCACGTTTCGGTTCAAACGACCGAACGATATCTTGGCTGCAAGCCGCGGATTCGATCAGCCGTCAATGATCGCATTGGCATCGAGCCAAACGCTTGATGTGGCTACGCCGGTTGTGGAAGGGTTGCCGACCATCCAGCCACGATCTCTTCCCCCTCGCTGTTGTATGGACGTTATACGGACTGTCGAGGATTGCGACAACTTTCTCACCTCTTCTTTGCATCCAGAGCAGAGTGTTGACACTCACGGAAATCGGCGAGTACCATCGGCGAACCGAACTGAACCGCGTCACTCACGCGCGCCTCATCGCTTTCCCACATAACAGCTCAGAGGTAAGCGGTGGGCCATTTGCCGCTATCGGGAACTCTTTGAAAGGGGGAGCTCATGTGCCAGGTGAAACGACGTTCGTTTCTAGGCTTGTCCACTACGATCTTGGGAGGCGGACTGATCGCGGGCAAAACAGGACTCGGTTTCCAGAACGGCGGCCAGGACACGCCGGGAAGCGTACACCACCACGCCCACACGGTTTCTGTGATGACGGAAACTGCCATCCGCTTTCTGGCCGCGCTCAGCCCGGAACAGCGAGCTAAGGCAACCTTCGCATTCAACGACGACGAGCGCATGAACTGGCACTTCATCCCCAAGGAGCGCAAAGGGCTGACCCTGCGCGAAATGAGTCCGTATCAGAAGCACCTAGCCAGCGCACTGCTGGCGGCCGGGCTGAGCCAAACCGGCTACATCAAGGCCGTCACCATCATGAGCCTGGAAGACGTGCTGATGGTGATGGAGAACGATAATGGCGAGCGGCGCAATCCGGAGAAGTATCATTTCACCGTGTTCGGCACGCCTTCCGATACAGGAACCTGGGGCTGGCGGGTGGAAGGACATCATCTAAGCCAGAATTACACTGTGACGAACGGCCATGTCGTGGATGGGCCGAGCTTCTTCGGCTCCAACCCCGCAGAGGTGCGGCAGGGCTTCCGCAAGGGACTCCGGACGCTGGCCGGCGAGGATGATTTGGGCTTCGAGTTGATTAATGCGCTGGATGAGCCGCAGCA